>Ga0116151_10000457_pt1 | contig 37086 bp, 33 predicted proteins | sample AD_UKC117_MetaG_FD_89893 | JGI IMG/M metagenome (GOLD analysis project Ga0116151, IMG submission 89893) | Active sludge microbial communities of municipal wastewater-treating anaerobic digesters from Hong Kong - AD_UKC117_MetaG | ecosystem: Engineered > Bioreactor > Anaerobic > Digestate...
GAAGGTGAAGCCGAAGCCCGCGAGGCTCATGGAATAATATTCCACAATCGCCGGGCCGATCAGCAGCGCACCCTCGCCATAGGCGCCGCTGACCCAGAACCCGAGCTTGCGGATTCGCGGAATCACCAGGACGCCCTCGGATCGCGCACCCAGTTCGGCGGTGCCGGGGATCGTGGCATAGAGCTGGTCGAGGGCCGCCTGGACATTGGCGTCGATCGCCTGGGCCGGGGTCTCGGTCAGGCCGGTCGGATGCGAGGTGCAGGCCGCGAGGCCCGCGCCGGTTGCCGCGAGAAACGTGCGTCGGGTCCAGTCGGACATGGACGTCTCCTTCAATCTTGCTCGGGTTCTGCCTGGTGGCGGTTTCTGGGCGTGCGTTCGCGCAGACGTTAACACATGTTGATAAGGAGAGAAAAGCGCCCACCAGATGTCGCGCAAGGCGATCGCATCTGGCAACACGCTCCCGTCAGGCCGGGCTCCGGACGCGCCCAGTGTCACGCTTCCGCCCGGGCCGGGCGCTGCCCTCGTCTCGTGGCGGGGCGGTCGTGCCCGGAACAATGGCTTCAGAGGCGATTCCCCTGCAATGTCGCGGCGCGCTCGAGCAGGTTGATCGGTGCCTTCAGGGCCGCGCCATCTGTCCCGCCCGTAAGGCCGCGCCCTGTGCTATGATCCGGCCGGGGACCACAAACCATGTCCGCACTCCGGAGCTTCGCCGAGACACGGCCGCTTCTCTTCGTGATCGCGCTGGCGATCGCCCAGCCGCTGCTCGCGCTGCCGTTCGTCGCAGTCTTCAGGGTGGCCGGGCAGGATCTGCTCGCCCTCCGTCTGGTCATCCCGATGGCGGAATCGGCCCTCGTCTTCGCCGTCATCTGGCTGCTCGGCTGGCAGAAGCGGGCCGGTCTCACCAAGGACGTCCGCAACCTGCAGATCCTCTGGTATCCGACCCTCGTCGCCTTCGCCCCGGTCCTCTTCTACGGCACGATCGAGATCGCCTGGGGCTGGATCATCTTCTACGGCGCGGCGCTCGTCTTCACCGGCATCAGCGAGGAGGGCTTCGCGCGCGGCATCGCGATCCCCGCGCTGATGCGATACGGCAAATGGGGCGCGGTCCTCATCGCGGCGGCGGTCTTCAGCGCCGGGCATTTCACGAACCTCTTCTTCGAGGATTTCGGGGTCCTCGAATGGGCGGACAAGCTGCTCGCCACCTTCGGCTTCGCGATCCTCTACGGCGCGGTGTTCCTCCGGACCGGCAATCTCTGGCCGCTGATCGTCCTGCACGCGGTGCACGACTATTCCTACCTGATTTCCGGAACCGCCGGCCCCTATCTCGCGGAAGCCTTCGACCCCCGGCTGCACATGGGGCTTTCGCTCCTGAACGCCGCCTATGGCGCCTTCATCCTCGCCAAGGTGGACATCCCCGAGGGCGCGGCGACCCGGCCCGGCCCGAAAGACGCCGCCCGAAACCTGTGAGCCCCCGCCGGCGGCGTCGCGCTCAGCCGGCGGCTCGGTCCCGGAGCAGCCTGGCCGCCCGTGCCGCGTGATAGGTCAGGATGCCGTCGCAGCCCGCTCGCCGGAAGGCGATCAGGCTCTCCATCATGGCGCGCTCGCCGTCGATCCAGCCATTGGCGGCGGCGGCCTCGATCATCGCGTATTCCCCGGAGACCTGATAGGCGAAGGTCGGCACCCCGAACTCCGTCTTCACCCGGGCGCAGATGTCGAGATAGGGCAGGCCCGGCTTGACCATCACCATGTCGGCGCCCTCGGCGAGATCGATCGCCACCTCGCGCAGGGCCTCCGCGCCGTTCGCGGGATCCATCTGATAGGTCTTCTTGTCGCCCTTGAGCGCGCCGGTGGCGCCGACCGCATCGCGGAACGGCCCGTAGAAGCTCGAGGCGTATTTCGCGGCATAGCTCATGATCAGCACGTCGGGAAACTCATGCGCCTCGAGCGCGCCGCGGATCACGCCGATGCGCCCGTCCATCATGTCGGAGGGGCCGAGGATGTCCGCGCCCGCCTCCGCCTGCACCAGCGCCATCTTCTCGAGCGCAAGCAGCGTCTCGTCGTTCTGCACTACGCCGTCGCGCACCAGGCCGTCGTGGCCCTCGGAATTATAGGGGTCGAGCGCCACGTCGAGCAGCACGCCCAGCTCCGGCACCGCCGCCTTGATGGCGCGGGTGGCGCGGCAGACGAGGTTCTCCGGGTTCCAGGCCTCGGTCGCCTCCGGGTTCTTGTCCGCCGCCTCCGTGTTGGGAAAGAGCGCGATGCAGGGGATGCCGAGCCCGGCCGCTTCCTCCGCCGCCGCGACCGCCCGGTCGATGCTGAGCCGCGCGACGCCGGGCAGCGAGGCCACCGGCTCCGCCAGATCCGTGCCCTCGCGCACGAAGAGCGGCCAGATCAGATCGGCGGGTGAGAGGCGCGCCTCTGCCACGAGATCTCGGATCCAGGGCGTGCGGCGCAGGCGGCGGGGCCGGCCATGGGGGAAGGGGGCGGACAGTGGCGTCATTCTCGAAACCCGGCTGATCGGATCCGGTTTGGCACGCGCGCCGCGCCGCCTCAAGGGCATTGCCGGCCCCCGGTGCCGTGCACGGCTCGTTGACGATGAGCGGCGCGGACGCTTGACGGCGTGGGCGAAGTTCCGGCAGGAAAACCCTCCAGCACCGCGCCGCGCGCGGCGCATGTCCGGCCGAGCGAGCGCGCGTGATCCAGGTCTACGGCACAGCCAGCTTCGAGAGCGCCTGGTACTGGGTGCTGACCCTGGTCGTCTGGAGTCTCGTCTGCCACACCACGCTCGGAGTGCCCTATGACATGATCCGGCGGGGGCGGAAGGACCCGGAGGTGCGCGCGCGCGTGGATCTGCGGGCGCGGCTCGCCGCCGAGCGCATCGGCGGCATCTACGACGATTTCGGCATCCCGATCGCAGCACTCACCGGCTTCGGGCTCGCGGCCCTCGCGGTGATCGGGTTCCTCGCCGGCGTGGAATGGGCGCAGGCGCTTTTCGTGCTCCTCCTGCCGCTGGTCATGGTGTCCTATTCCTCGCTGCGGCTGGGGCTGGCGGTGCGGCGCGACGGCTATCGCGGCGCGGCGCTCAACCGGATGCTGTCGCGGCGGCAGTTTTGGCACGCGGTCTTCGCCGCCGTCTCAGTGTTCTGTGCCCTGGCCGCCGGGCTGGCGCTGCACCCTTCGATCCTGATCCACTGAAGCGGCCAGGCAGGGGGCGACGCGACTCCGTCCGCCAGACACGCCTAATGTCGCCATCCCGCCCGGCGGGCACCGCCGGGCAACGCCCGCCCCGCCCGTCACGCCGAAGGCGTGCCTCTGGCACGACGCGGGCGCTTCGCTTCCGCCCGGGTCGGGCGCTGCCCTCGTCTCGTGGCGGGACTGTCGAGGCAAGTGAATGTCCTCAAGATGCCAGAGCCCCGCCAGGGCAACCGCATCGGCTTGCGAGAGCGCCGGCCTTGCGCTAGGTCGCGCGCCATGACCCGCTCACCCTCTCCCGCGACCGGGCGCCTCGTCGTCGGCGGCTGCCCCGAGGGGTTCGACGCGCGGTATCTTGCCGGCATCCTCGCCCGCACCGGCGGCCCGGTGATCCATGTCGCCCGCGACGACGCGCGGCTGGCGAGCCTGCGCGCCTCGCTGAAATTCTTCGCCCCCGCCGTGCCGGTGCTGAGCTTTCCCGCCTGGGACTGCCTGCCCTACGACCGCATCTCGCCCAATCCCGAGATCGCCGCGGCACGCATGGCGACGCTCGCCGCGCTAGCGGATGGCTTCGACCGCCCCGCGGCGGTGCTGACCACGGTCAATGCGGCGACCCAGATGGTGCCGGCCCGCGCCGTCTTGCGCGCCTCGAGCTTCACCGCGGAGGTCGGCCGGCGCCTCGATCTGGCCGAGCTCCGGGCGTATCTCGCGCGCATGGGCTTCCAGCAGGCGGCGACCGTGACCGAGCCCGGCGAATTCGCGGTGCGCGGCGGGCTGATCGACCTCTATCCGCCGGGCACCCGGGGGCCGGTGCGGCTCGACCTCTTCGGCGACGTGCTGGAAAGCGCCCGCCGCTTCGATGCCGAGACCCAGCGCACCCTGGAGACCGTCGGGCGGATCGAGCTCGCCCCGGTCTCCGAGGTCATCCTCGACGAAGCCTCGATCGAGCGGTTCCGCACCCGCTACCGCGCGGAATTCGGCGCCGCGGGCCGGGACGATCCGCTCTACGAGGCGGTGAGCGCCGGGCGCAAGCACCAGGGCTACGAGCACTGGCTGCCCTTCTATCACGCGCGGCTGGAGACGCTCTTCGACTACCTGCCCGGGGCGCCGGTCCTGCTCGACGACGCCTTCGAGGCGGCGCAGGCGGCGCGCTGGGAGGCGCTGAGCGAGCAATATGCCGCGCGCTCCGCCGCGCTGTCGGCCAAGGCCCGGCTCGGCACGGTCTACAAGCCCGCCCCGCCGGGATCGCTCTATCTCGACGCGGCGGCCTTCGCGGCGGCGGTGGCGGGGCGGCGCGTGGAGCAGCTCAAGGCCCTGCCGCAGCCGCTCGGGCCTGGCGTGATCGACGCCGGCGGGCGGATCGGAAGGGATTTCGCGCCGGAACGCCAGCAGGAGAGCCTGAGCCTCTTCGGCGCGCTCGCCGAGCATGTCGCGACAAGACGCCGCGGCGGCGACGTGGTCATCGCCTCCTATTCCCGGGGCGCCCGCGAGCGGCTGGCGGGGCTCCTCGCCGACAGCGGCGTCGAGGGCGCGGTCGAGATCGCCTCCGCCGGCGAGATCGCGGGCAAGGGCGGCGCCTTGCATCTCGCGGTCTGGCCGCTCGAACACGGCTTCGAGGCGCCGGGGCTCACGGTGATCGCCGAGCAGGACGTGCTGGGCGACCGGCTGATCCGCGCGCCGCGCCGGCGCAAGCGCGCCGAGAACTTCCTGACCGAGGCGGCGGGGCTCTCGCCCGGCGATCTCGTGGTGCACGTCGACCACGGCGTCGGCCGCTATCTCGGGCTCGAGACCGTCACCGCCATGGGCGCGCCCCACGAATGCCTCGCGCTCGAATACGCCGGCGGCGACAAGCTCTACCTGCCGGTGGAGAACATCGAGCTCCTGACCCGCTACGGCCACGAGGAGGGGCTGCTCGACCGGCTCGGCGGCGGCGCCTGGCAGGCCAAGAAGGCGCGGCTCAAGGCGCGCATCCGCGACATGGCCGAGCGGCTGATTCGCATCGCCGCCGAGCGGGCGCTGCGCAAGGGCGCGGTGCTAGCCCCGCCCGACCATCACGCCTGGGAGGAATTCTGCGCCCGCTTCCCCTATGCCGAGACCGACGACCAGCTCGCCGCCATCGCCGACGTGCTGGCGGACATGGAATCGGGCCGGCCCATGGACCGGCTGATCTGCGGCGACGTGGGCTTCGGCAAGACGGAAGTAGCGCTGCGCGCGGCCTTCGTCGCGGCGATGTCGGGGGTGCAGGTCGCCGTGGTCGCGCCGACGACCCTGCTCGCGCGCCAGCATTTCAAGAGCTTCACCGAGCGGTTCCGCGGCCTGCCGCTGCGGGTCCGCCAGCTCAGCCGCTTCGTGCCCGCCAGGGAGGCGGCCGAGACTCGGGCCGGCCTCGCCGACGGGACGATCGAGATCGTGATCGGCACCCATGCGCTGCTCGCGAAATCGGTGAAATTCGCTTCCCTCGGCCTCCTGGTCATCGACGAGGAGCAGCATTTCGGCGTCCAGCACAAGGAGCGCCTGAAGCAGCTCCGCTCGGACGTGCATGTGCTCACGCTCACCGCCACGCCGATCCCGCGCACGCTGCAGCTGGCGCTCTCGGGGGTGCGCGAGCTCTCCCTGATCGCCACGCCCCCGGTCGACCGGCTGGCGATCCGCACCTATGTCAGCGAATTCGACGCGGTGACGGTGCGCGAGGCGCTCCTGCGCGAGCACTACCGCGGCGGGCAGTCCTTCTACGTGGTGCCGCGCATCGCCGACATCGCCGAGGTCGAGGCGCATCTGCGCGAGCAGGTGCCGGAGGTGCGCGTGCTGGTCGCCCATGGCCAGATGGCCGCGGGCGATCTCGACGAGCGCATGAACGCCTTCTACGACGGCCAGTTCGACGTGCTGCTCTCCACCACCATCGTCGAGAGCGGCCTCGACATCCCCGCCGCCAACACGCTGATCGTCGATCGCGCCGACATGTTCGGCCTCGCCCAGCTCTACCAGATCCGCGGCCGCGTCGGGCGCTCCAAGCTCAGGGCCTATGCCTTCTTCATGACCGAGCCGCGCAAGCCCCTGACCGTGCAGGCCGAGAAGCGGCTGCGCGTGCTCGGCGCGCTCGACAGCCTCGGAGCCGGCTTCACGCTGGCGAGCCAGGACCTCGACATCCGCGGCGCGGGCAACCTGCTCGGCGAGGAGCAGTCCGGCCATGTGCGCGAAGTGGGCTTCGAACTCTATCAGGACATGCTGCACGAGGCGATCGCCAAGCTGCAGTCCGGCGAGGTTGGAATGGCCGACGAGGGCGAATGGTCGCCGCAGATCAACCTCGGCGTTCCGGTGCTGATCCCCGAGCCCTATGTCCCCGACCTCGACGTGCGCCTCGGCCTCTACCGGCGGCTCTCGGGCCTCGAGCGCAAGGTCGAGATGGAGGGCTTCGCCGCGGAGCTGATCGACCGCTTCGGGCCGCTGCCGAAGGAGGTCGAGACGCTGATGCTGGTCGTCCGCATCAAGGCGCTCTGCAAGCGCGCCGGCATCGCGCGCCTCGACGGCGGGCCGAAGGGCGCGACGGTGCAGTTCCACAACGACCGCTACGCCAATCCGGCGGGCCTGGTGCAGTTCATCCAGGACCAGAACGGCCACGCCAAGGTGCGGGACAACAAGATCGTCGTCCGCCGCGACTGGGACAGCGAGAAGAAACGCCTGGTCGGCGCCTTCGGCATCGCGCGCGACCTCGCCGCGCTGGCCGCGCCCGCCACCAAGGCGCAACAGCTCACCAGCGCCTGACGACCCGGCCGATCGCTTCACTCCGCCGCCCGTCTCCAGTGGCGCCCCCTCTTCCCATCGCGGATTTGGCAAGGACAAATCCGCGCGCCTGCCTGCCCCTCGGCAGGCGCGCGCGGACTACCCACTGCCGGTGAAGCCCGACCCCCCTTCGGTCTCCGCGCTCGCGCGCTGCGGCCGAAGAACCTTCGCGAGGCGGTGCCTCGCTGGCGCCAGTTCGGGATGTGCACCGCCGACGCCACCCTTTGCCCGAACCGGCCACGCGGCGGCCATTCAGAGCGGCCAGCGCCACTCCGGCGCCGCCGGTTCGATCTGGTGCCGTTCGAGGCCGATGTCGCGCAGGCTCGCGTCGCTCAGCCCGCGCAGGGCCCGCCGCGCCCTTCGTGCCGACGACCAGGCTCGCCAGCGCCGGAAGAGAGCGCTCGCCAGCGCGGCGGGGCCCGGGTCGGGCGCGGTGCGGATTTCGGGATAAGCCATGATCTCTCTCCGTTTCTGAGTGCATGGCGCATTGTGCCCGGAGGCCCTTGCCAGCATCCTGTCAGGAGCGCGGCGGGCTCCTGACAAGGTGGTGTCAGGAGGCTTGCGCTAGGCTCGCGCCGACTGCCGCCGGGAGGAGTTCATGCGCCGCGCCGACCGCCTGTTCGAGATCATCCAGCTGATGCGCCGGCGCCCGACCGTGACGGCGCGCGAGCTCGGGGCGGCGCTCGAGGTCTCCGAGCGCACGATCTATCGCGACATCGCCGATCTGGCCGCCTCGGGCGTGCCGATCGAGGGCGAGGCGGGGGTCGGCTACACCCTGCGCCCCGGCTTCGACCTGCCGCCCCTCATGTTCAAGGAGGCGGAGATCGAGGCGCTGGTGCTCGGCGCGAGGATTGTCGAATCCTGGGCCGACGGCGAACTGGCGGAGGCGGCTACGGACGTCATCGCCAAGATCGAGGCGGTGATCCCCGAACGCCTGCGCGGCTACATGGCGGGAACCGCGCTCCTGGCCCCGGAGACGCATTTCGTCGAACCTCTGGGCTTCGATCTCGCCGATCTGCGCCGCGCCCTGCGCCAGCGGCTCCGGGTGCATTTCGGCTACACCGACGTGTTCGGCCAGACGAGCGAGCGCACCGTGCGGCCGCTGTCGCTGGCCTTCTTCGGCCCGGTCTGGGTCCTTGCCGCCTGGTGCGAGCTGCGCGAGGATTTCCGCACCTTCCGCCTCGACCGCATGCGCGGCTTCACCGTGCCCGACCTCGCCCCGTTCCGGCCCGAACCGGGCAAGACCCTTCACGATTTCCTCAAGCGCCCCGGAACCTGGACCCGAGGCGCCGCCGGCGCCTCAGACGGGTGACAAGGTCTCCGGGTGATTGCATCGGACGGGCACCGCCTTCCCCCGCGGATTTGGCAAGTGACAAATCCGCGCGCGCCTGCCTGCCCCTCGGCAGGCGCGACAAGCGCGCCCGCCCAGTCAGGCGCGCGCGGATTGCCCAGCGATGGTGGAACCCGACCCCCCTCGGCCTCCGCGCTCGCGCGCTCCGGCCGACGAACCGGCGCGAGGCGGTGCCTCGCTTTCGCCGGTTCGGGTTGGCCGTGGGACACCGCACCCCCCCAAGGGTACCGGCAGCGCGGGCACCCGGGACACGCGTCGCCCCGTGGCAGTCCGAACAGGACAGGACATCGGGCGCCCTCACACCCCGCCCCGCATGTCGCGGAGCTTCCGGCGGATCAGCTTGCCGTTGCTGCCCCGCGGCAGGCTCGCGACGGCATGGAATTCCCTGGGGCATCTGTACCGCGCCAGAAGCCCCTCGCAATGGCGGGCGAGCTCCGCGGCCTCCGGCGCATCCCCCGCCGGCACGAAGAAGGCGGCGACGATCGAGACCCCCTCGCGCACCGGCAGGTCGACGGCGGCCGCCTCGGCGATGCCGGGATGGCGCAGAAGCGCCGCCTCGACCTCCTGGGGCGCGACGCGGTAGCCGCCGGCGTTCATCACCTCGTCGGCGCGGCCGAGATGGGTGATCGTGCCGTCCGCCTCCATCCGCGCCCGGTCGCCGGTCAGGAACCATTCGCCGCGGAAGGCGACCGCGGTCTCCTCCGGCCGCCGCCAGTAGCCCAGCATCAGCCCGGGATCGCGCCGGCCGACCGCGAGCAGCCCGTCGGTGCCGCGCGGCAGCGGCGCGCTGCCGGTCTCGCCGAGGATCGCCACACGACGGCCCCGCTGGGGCCGCCCGGACCGGCCGGGAACCGGCGGATCCTCGGGCGAGAAGGAGATATAGGTCGAGATCTCCGACATGCCGAGCGCCTGATAGATCGGCCTGCCGGTGGCACGGCTCCAGGTCTCGGCCACCGTCTCCGCCAGTGCCTCCCCGGCGCTGAGCCCGTGGCGCAGGCCGGCGAAGCCCTCCGCGAGGCCGGGCGCGTCGAGCATCTGGCGATAGACGCCCGGCACGGCGGCGAAGATCGTCGCGCCATGGGCCGCCGCCAGCCGTGGCCAGACATGCCGGTCGGGCGGACCGGCATGGATCAGCGCTGTCGCCCCCGCCGCCCAGGGATCGGTGAGCCCGGCCCCCAGCGTATAGGTCCAGTTGAAGGCGCCCGCATGCAGCACCCGGTCGTCCGGCCTGAGCCCGTACCAGCCCTGCCACATCATGCGCCGGGCCCAGGCCGCGCGCTGGGCATGCAGCACGCCCTTGGGCCGCCCGCTCGTGCCGGAGGTGTAGACGATGAAGGCCGGATCGTCCGGCATGGTTGCGGCGAAACTCCGCGGTGGATGCCTCCCGAGCGCCGCGATCTCGGCGGGGCCGATGACCGGGCAGGCGATGCCCGGCGGCAGGTCGAGGCCCGCGCCGAGCGCGACGAGGGCCGGATCGAGATCGGCGAGGATCGCCGCCACCTCGGCCGGCGTGAGCTGCGGCGAGGCCGGCGCCGGCACGGCGCCCAGCGCGATGGCGGCGAAGAACAGGATCGGGAATTCGGCGCTGTTGCCGAGGCGCAGCAGCATCCGGTCGCCGGGGCGGAGCCCTCCGGCCGCGAGGCCCGCCGCGGTCCGGCGCACCGCCTCGGCCAGCTCGCCATGCGTCCAGCGCGCTGCGACCTCGCCGGGACCCGCAATGACCTCGAGCGCCAGCTTCTCCGGCGCCAGCGCCGCCGGCGCGAAGGTATGGGCCGCCATGTTGAACGGCGCGGGGCAGGGCGCAAAGGGCCCCGCGTCGAAGAGCGAGGGCTGTGGGGTCGGATCAGGCAAGGTTCGGTCTCCGGGGCAGCTGCCCGCCGGGCATGCGGGTGTGCGTCCCGAGGCGATTCCGGCTGGTGGGGGCGGTTGCACCCATCCATCGGAAACCCTCCAGGCCGATCTGCTCCGCCGGGTCAGCACGGGCAGCGACCGCCCGAGGGGGGCGCGGAAGCGCCCGCGTCGTGCCGGAGGCACGCCTCCCGGCGTGACGGGGCGGGCGGGCGCTGCCCGTGCTAGCGCACGGGCGGGAGTTGTCGACACGCTCCACGGAGGAACGGCCGCATCGGGCAATGCCGAAGCATGAAGCCCCAACCATCGAAGCCGAGCCAAATCGCCTCGCTCGCCGATGAAACCCCTCCGGGCTCACGACGCCAGCTCGCGGATGCCCGCCTCCAGCCCCGCCAGCGTCAGGGGATACATCCGCCCGCCGAAGATCTCCCCGATCATCGCGATCGAGGGGCTGTAGTCCCAGCTCCGCTCCGGCAGCGGATTGATCCAGATGGCGCGGCCCCAGACATCGATCAGGCGCCTCAGCCAGACCTCGCCGCTCTCGGCGTTCCAATGCTCGTTGGCGCCGCCGGGATGGCTGATCTCGTAGGGCGACATGGCCGCATCCCCGACGAAGATCACGCGGTAATCGGCGGGATAGGTGCGCAGCACCTCCGCGGTCGGAAGCTGCGCGTCCCAGCGCCGGCGGTTGTCGCGCCAGACCCCCTCGTAGAGGCAGTTGTGGAAATAGAAATGCTCCAGATGCCGGAACTCCGACCGCGCGGCGGAGAAGAGCGCCTCGACCTGCCGGACATGCGGGTCCATCGAGCCGCCCACATCGAGGAAGAGCAGGAGCTTGACGGCATTGTGCCGCTCGGGACGGGTGACGACCTCGAGCCAGCCCTGCTCGGCGGTCCGGCGGATCGTGTGCTCGAGGTCGAGCTCGTCGGCCGACCCCTCGCGCGCCCAGCGGCGCAACCGGCGCAGCGCCAGCTTGATGCCGCGCGTGCCGAGCTCCACGCCGTCGTCGAGGTCGCGGAACTCGCGGCGGTCCCAGACCTTGACCGCGCGCCGGTGGCGGCTCGCGTCCTGGCCGATGCGCACGCCCTCGGGATTGTAGCCGAAGGCGCCGAAGGGCGAGGTCCCGGCGGTGCCGATCCATTTCGAGCCGCCCTGATGCCGCCCCTTCTGCTCGCGCAATCGCTGCGCGAGCATCTCCATCAGCTTCTCGAACCCGCCCGCGGCCTCGATCCGCGCGCGTTCCTCCTCGCTCAAATGCGCCTCGGCGAGCTTGCGCAGCCATTCGGCGGGCAGCTCGACCGCGGCCAGCACCGCCTCCGGGCCCAGGGATTCGAGCCCGCTGAAGCTCTCGGAGAAGGCCCGGTCGAAGCGGTCCACATGCCGCTCGTCCTTCACCAGCGTGGCGCGGGCGAGATAATAGAAGCCCTCCGCGTCGTAGAGCACGACCTGCGCCGCGAGCGCCTCGAGAAAGCTCAGGTATTCCCGCAGCGAGACCGGCAGCTTCGCGGCGCGCAGTCGATCGTAGAAGCCGGTGAACAAAGGCGCGCTCAGATCAGCCCGACGCGCCGGGCGAGGATGGTCAGCGCGAGGGCCAGGAGCGTGAAGGCGATGCCATGGGCGATGCCGTATTGCCACTTGTCCAGCCGGTCGCCGCCGCGCCGCGTCGCGCGCTGCCAGCCGAGGATCATGCCGAAGGCGAAGGCGATGGGCAGGAGCATTCATCCATCCTCGAGACGCATCAGCGCCGCGATCTGCGCCTGTTCGCGGGCCAGCGCCCCGTCGCTGTCGCCGAAGCCATAGCGTGCCCAGCGCAGGCTGTCGAGGCGGGCCTCCTGGGCCGCCTCGGTCTCGCCGAGCTCGAAGAGCGCCTGGGCCTTGATCGAGAGCAGGCCGGCGATCAGAATCGCGTTCTGCCCGGCCTGCGCCGCGGGAACATGCAAGTCGGCGAGGCGGACGGCTGCCTTGTACTGGCCCGTCCCGAGCGCGAGCGCCGCCACATGCACCCCGGCCTGGGCTGTGCGGATGTCGTTGACGCCGAATTTCTCCCGCGACAGCTGGTAGGCCTCGGAGAAATCCCGCGCCGCGGCGGCGGGATCGCGGCGCAGGTCGAGGCGCCCGAGGGTGAGCAGGGACACCGCGAGCCGATGGTCGACCGGGCGCATCTCCGCGGCGATCTGGGTGGCGATCTCCGCCGATTCCTGGCGGCGCTTGGTCGGCGTGCTGCGCGAGAGCGCCGTCTCGATGGCGCCGCCCCAGGCGCGCGATTCGGGGTTCCGCGCCTGCCGGGGCTTTCCGCGGCCGGCAGGATTGGTGCGGTCGAGCAGCTTCGGCAGCCGCGCCGCGACCTGCTCCCGGCTCATGCCGCTCTTCAGTTCCGGCCGGTAGAGGGTCCGCAGCATCAGCATGTCGAAGGAGGTGGCGATGCCGTGGAAATTGTCGTCGTTCCAGATCGAATCCGGCAGCCGGTAGAGATCGTTCGCCGGCCCGAGCGCCTGGGTAAGCTCCTCGTTCAGGCAGTCGCGCACGTCCTGGGGCGTGGTGTCGACCGGCAGGAAGATCGCCGCCCCCTTGAGCTCGGTCTGCGCCGACCAGCGCAGCCGCGCGTCCGGCCGGCCGCGCAGGAAGCTCTTCCAGCCCCGCTCGCCGGGCACGATGAAGCAGGCGGCGGTGGGATAGACCCGGTTGATCTCCGACGCGGGCACCGCCTCGATGGCGATCTGCGCCTTGGCCGCGTCCTCGGTCAGCGCGATGTCGATGCCGGCCTCGTTCCGCAGGCGGGCGAGAAGCTCCTCCAGGTCGCCGCGATAGGGCTCGAGCTCGGGGGAGGTCACATGCACGCGGATCGGCGCCTCGTAGCGCAGCAGCCCGTCGAGCTCCTCGCCGCTCTCGAGCGCGAAGGTGAGGTCGAGGAAATCCTCCGCGAGGTCGCGGTTGGAGCGATCGACGCCCCTCGGCAGCTTCGCCGCCGCGAATCGCACGCTGGTGATCGGCTGCGCCGGAACCGTCGCGCAGCCCGCGAGCATTGCGAGGGCGATCCAGAGGGCGGGACGGAGACCCATGCCGCTCAACCGTGCGCGATTTGCCGCGGCCCGGCGGCGCTCATGGCGCGGCCGCGCGGCGCGGTCGGGGGGCGTTCAGGTGCGGTACTTGCGCGCGTTCGAGCGGGTCTTGGCGTGGATCGGCCGCAGCGCGGCGGTGGCGATCCGGGCCGGATCGGCCCCGCGGAACGCCGCGACCGCGGCGTTCTCGGAGGCCTTCGCGAAGGCCGTCGCCTTTTCGAGGACCATGCCGGCGGCCTCGGGGGCGCTCATGCGCCCCAGCGACATCTTCATGCTGCGGCGCATGATGACCTCGGCCGCCGCCAAGTTCATCTGACCGTAGGACAGGGCGAAGCGCATCCAGGCCGATACGGCATCCGTCACTGGGTCCGCAGAAAATCCCGAGCTGCGTCGTCTGGACATCGGTCGATTCCCCCGTTTGTTGCGGTGCAACATAGTGCGCTGCCTGCGGGTTGTCATGCAAAAAATGACATCTCTCCGTCACGATCGGCGGCTCCGGGCAATGAAGGCCAGCCGCTCGAAGAGATGCACGTCCTGCTCGTTCTTGAGCAGCGCCCCATGCAGCTGCGGCAGCGCGCTCGCGGTGTCGCGGCGCAGGTCCTCGGGCGCAAGATCCTCGGCGAGCAGCAGCTTCAGCCAGTCCAGCACCTCGGAGGTCGACGGCTTCTTCTTCAGCCCCGGCGTCTCGCGGATCTCGAAGAACTGCGTCAGCGCGCTGCGCACCAGCGATGCCTTGATGCCGGGGAAATGCACTTCGACGATGCGCGCTAGCGTCTCCGGGTCGGGGAAGCGGATATAATGGAAGAAGCAGCGGCGCAGGAAGGCGTCCGGCAGTTCCTTCTCGTTGTTGGAGGTGATGATCACCACCGGCCGCTGGCAGGCCCGCACGGTCTCGCCGGTCTCGTAGACGAAGAACTCCATCCGGTCGAGTTCCTGCAGCAAGTCGTTGGGGAACTCGATGTCGGCCTTGTCGATCTCGTCGATCAGGAGCACCACCCGGCCCTCCGCCTCGAAGGCGCGCCAGAGCGGGCCGCGGCGGATGTAATTGGCCACGTCATGCACGCGCTCCTCGCCGAGCTGGCTGTCGCGCAACCGGCTGACGGCGTCGTATTCGTAGAGCCCCTGGGCGGCCCGCGTGGTGGATTTGACGTGCCATTCCATCAGCGGCAGGCCCTGGCTCGCCGCCACCTGGCGGGCGAGCTCGGTCTTGCCGGTGCCGGGCTCGCCCTTGACGAGCAACGGGCGCTCCAGCGTGATGGCGGCATTGACCGCGATCGCCAGGTCCGGGGTCGCGATGTACTCGGCCGTTCCTTCAAATCTCATTGCGATTGTGTCCGGCCTCCGGGGATGATCGGGGGAAACCCTAGCAGCGCTCCCCGCTTAAGCAAGTTCCCTTATGTTTGTAGTGACAAGGGAATCGAATCCCTATATCGGGAGGCAGCGCAAAATCGGGCGGTGTCGGGGCGAGCGGCCCCGGCGGCGACCCGGCGGTAGCAGGGTGAGTTGAGGTAGCTGTCCATGCGGGCTGAAACGAGGTTCGAACCGGAATATCATCCGCATGACGACGAGCCTTTCATGAACCCCCGGCAGCTGGACTACTTCCGCCGCAAGCTCTCGTCCTGGAAGGCCTCGATCCTCGCGGAAAGCAAGGGCACCATCGAGCACATGCAGGAGGGCACCCGCAACATGCCCGACATCGCCGATCGGGCCAGCGAGGAAACCGACCGGGCGCTGGAGCTCCGGACCCGCGACCGCCAGCGCAAGCTGGTCGCCAAGATCGAATCGGCCCTGCGCCGCATCGAGGACGGGACCTACGGCTATTGCGAGGAGACCGGCGAGCCGATCTCGCTGCGCCGCCTCGACGCCCGCCCCATCGCCACGCTCAGCCTCGAGGCGCAGGAGCGCCACGAGCGCAAGGAACGCGTCCACCGCGACGACTGAGGCGCCGCGCCGCGCCCCTAGCTGGTCACCGCCGGCCCGCAGGCCAGCGGGATGTCAGACACCCCCGTCATCGTTTGCACCATGGGCGTGTCGACGCCATCGCGGGTCTCGATGATCAGGATCTCGTCGCCCTGCCGGACGTGCCGGAAGCAGGCCGTGCCGATCCCGTTCCAGTGAAAGCAGTAATGCGGCGGGGAATAATCCCAGGTCCCCTCCATGCAGGTGCCGTCGGTGAGCTGCAGCCGCACGCGGTTCGAGCCCGGGTCGTAGCGCTCCATCGCCCAGAACCGGTCGTCGATCCGGTAGGTCAGCGTCCGGCCCCGCGCCATGGCGATCCATTCCTCCACGGGGATGTCCTGGACCGTGCCGACGCGATCGGTGAGCGGGCCCGCCAGAAGCGGCAGCGGCAGGGCGAGCGCGGCGGCGAGGACGGCGAGGCTGGGACGCATGGCGATTCCACCGGACAGGTCTCTCCCATCAGATAGGCCAGCCGACGCCCGGACGCCAGCATTCCAAGGGGCGCAGGGCAGGGCGATCGCCTCCGGCGTTTGTTCTCTTTCTCCCTACCGTCCCGCCACAGACGAGGGCAGCGCCTGACCCGGCGGGTGCGAAGTGCCCGCGTCGTGCCGGAGGCACGCCTTCGGCGTGACGGGGACGGGGCGGGCACTGCCCGGCGGTGCCCGCCGGGCCGGACGGTGACGCTTCCATTGGACACAAGGAGGAAGAACCGGAAGATGCCGCATCGCTGCGGCAGCGGGGATTCATCTCCAGCCAACTCGCCGATCCCGCATCCCCGCCGCGTTAACCCTTTCTTACCGCTCCCGCGTCCGAATGGAGACCATGCCCCGCTCCGCTCTCCTGCACATCGCTTCCACCGCCGCGGCGCTGGCCCTGGGACTCGCCGCCTGCGAGAAGGCGCCGGAGGCGCAGCGCGGCACGGCGCAGGTGATCGACGGCGACACGCTCGACCTCGCCGGCCGCCGCATGCGCCTGCACGGCATCGACGCGCCAGAACTCGACCAGACCTGCGGCCGGGCGGACGGCGGCAGCTGGCCCTGCGGCCGCGCGGCCCGCGACCGGCTGGCGGCGCTGGTCACGGAGGCCGAGACCGCCTGCACCGCCCGGGACCGCGACGGCTACGGCCGCATCATCGCCACCTGCACGGCGGGCGGACGCGACCTCGGCGAGACCCTGGTCGGCGAAGGCCTCGCCTGGGCCTATCTCCACTTCAGCCGCGCCTATGCGGAAACCGAAACCCGCGCGCGGGCGGCGCGGCGCGGCGTCTGGCAGGGCGAGGCCGAGGCCGCCTGGGACTACCGCCGCCACGGCTGGCAGGCGGCCGCCGCGACGGTCCCCGACCCCGCCTGCGCGATCAAGGGCAACATCACCGCCTCGGGCGAGCGCATCTACCACACCCCCGGCTCGACCTGGTACGCGCGCACCGGCATCGACACCGCCAGCGGCGAGGCCTGGTTCTGCACATCCGCCGAGGCCGAGGCGGCTGGCTGGCGCGCGGCCGCCGGCAACCGCTGACCCCGTCGCGGGTGATCGCCCAAGTTGCTTGAATTCTACTTGAAGAAGATATGCGGAGTCTTTCGGGTTATTGACCGATGACGAAAAGGTAAACATAGTCTTAATAAAAGACCGGTGGGGGAATCATGTCAAACTACGGAAATTCTTCCTGGATCCTGACCCCGCAGATGGGGGGACGGCCTTACAAGATCATTGATCTGAGTGGCACTGATTGGTTCGATTTCACGCATTGGTCCGGGTGGTTCACGTATAACCTGTCTATCGATCTGAGGCCGGCAAGCTATTACAATCCGCTCTTGAACTATGATTACGGATACCGGCTTCAGATTTCCGCGCGAACGATAATCGAGAATATGGCGTCCGGTGCCGGAAACGACAGAATTATTACCAACAACGCCAAGAACAAGATCCTGGCGGGAGACGGCCATGACAGCGTTTGGGCGCTGGCCGGCAACGATCAGATCGCCGGCGGCGCCGGCAACGACCGGTTGTTCGGCGGCGACGGCAACGACCGGATCGCCGGCGGTGCCGGTGTGGACGCGATCTATGGCGGGACCGGTCGGGACAAGCTCAGCGGCGGAACCCACGCGGATTATCTGTTCGGGGGGCGCGGCAACGACGTCCTCGTCGGGAACGAGGGCCAGGACCGGCTCTATGGCGGTGCCGGAGTCGACCGCTTCGTATTCCACGAGGTCATGTTCAAGTATACGGGCGACTCGACGATCCTCAATCCCGACCTGAACAAACCATCCTTCACCCAGAACACCGAAACGCCGGTCGCGGCTCCGGACTATATCTTCGGGTTCGACAACCCGGGAAACGCCCCCGGCGACGTGATCGATCTCTCGGCGATCGATGCGAACATCAACGGCCATCCGTTTCCGACCTTCAACGAAGGCTTCGTCTTCCGCGGGACCGGCCCGGGGCCCGACGTCCGGGATCTGTACCTCCGCGAGGAAGGCACGAACACCATCGTCTACGGAAACACCTACGCCCCCTATGCGCCGGATTTCAAGATCGTGATCGTCGATGGGGCCACGCGGGCATGGGAATACACCGCGCTCGATTTCGTGCTGTAGCGGGCCGACCGCCGCTGTCCCGTCCCGCGAGCGCCGCCGGGTAGCCGGATGATCGTCCCTGACCGAGTGCCACCAGCGCCCCAACGCCGCCGTTCCCCATCAAGCCCGTACCGAGGCTCCCCAGCCCGATCGACCCATGGCGATCGGGCCGCGTCGGCCCTGCCGCGGGCGGCGCGCGGGGCGCACCGCCCAGGGGAATCGCGCCCGGCAACATAGCTCTGACCGCCTCAGGTCCGGGCGTGCCTGGCGCCACCATCCCGCCCGGCGGGCACCGCCGGGCAGCGCCCGCCCCGCCCCCCACCCCAGGCGGGCGCTGCACTCGTCTTTCAGCGGGACGGTCGAAGAAGAAAGGAACGCCAGATCCGATCGCCCCGCCCGGAGCCCGCCCGCCCGTTGACAGGATCGAACCCGCCGCCGATCCTGCGCCACGAGCGGAGGCGCCGGCTTGGCCATCTTCACGATCACCAGCTTCTCCACCTTCGCCGGCCTCCTTCTGGCGGCGCGCGGGCTCGGCCTCGCCCCGGATCCGGTGAACCGCGTCAAGGCGCTGGCCGACCTCGCCACCAACGGCAAGGCGCTCGCCGCCGTGCTCCGGGACTCCGGCCTCACCCCGCTCGCCGCCGAGATGACCCGCCAGGCCGAGGAGCACTCCCGCCACTTCACCCATCCCGGCGCCGCCCGCGACGACGCCCTCGCGCTCTTCTGGCAGGTCGCCCCCGAGGCCTTCGCCGACCCTGCCGCCTTCGCCGCCGCCGGCCTCGACCCCGCCCGCACAACCGAGGCCATGGTCGCCGCCATCAAGGCCTCGCCCCAGGGCCGCGACTTCACCGCCACACCCCTGCCGGAAGCCTTCTTCCGCGCCGTCACCCGCCAGACCCTCGGCGTGATGCTCGGAAAGGCCGACTACATCGCCTCGATCACCCCCGACCTCTGGCGCGAAACCCTCCACCGCCACGGCGTCGAGATCGAGCTGCTGCAGGCGGTCAGGGACGACACCACCGAAATCCTCGCCCTCGTCCGCGAGCTCACGGAGACAAAGGCGACCACGGTCCACCAGGACACTCTGATTGCCATCGCCCGCAAGATCCGCCCGAACGTGCCCGACCGCGAGGCGGCGTTGCGCGAACTGGATCGCGCCGCCGACATCGCCGCCGAGCTGATCGCCCGGGGCCACGCCGGCAGCAACGTCGATGCCTTCGTCGACGGCGTCCTGCGCCGCCTCGCTGACCTTACCGACGAGGGGCGGCTCGATGAAGCCAAGGCTGAGGCCGACGCCGCCGTCGATCGCGCCGAGGCCGGCCTTGCCCAACTCCTTGACGCCGCCGTCAACCAACACCTACTAGCCTTCGACGCCGAAGGCGCCGCCCTTCAGATCGTTCGCCGCCTGACCCTTGCCGCGACCGACCCCTCCGCCCTTTTCGATTCGCTGCGGCGCGAACAGGATGCTTGGTACAAACGCGGTCGCGACGAAGGCCTGCGCCTCGACTTGGAGGTTGCCATCGCCCTCGCTCGGCTAACCTACAGACAAGGAAGAGATTCCAACCATCGCGGCATGGCACTCAACGATCTCGGCACAGCGCTCGGAACGCTTGGTGCCCGGGAGGGCATCTCGGTGCGGCGGGAGGCCTCGGTCACGGCTTTCCGCGCCGCGCTGGATGAGTGGACCCACGAGCGCGTGCCGCTCGACTGGGCCGCTACCCAGATGAACCTCGGAAACGCCCTTCAGTTGCTGGGAGAACGAGAGAGCGGGACGGCGCGGCTGGAGGAGGCCGTGACGTCCTACCGTTCAGCGCTGAAGGTGTGGACACGCGAGCGGATGCCGCTCGACTGGGCGGCGACCCAAATGAACCTCGGAGTTGCACTCCGAATGCTAGGGGTAAGGGGGTGCGACACAGCGCGACTGGAGGAAGCTGTGGCAGCCCACCGTGCTGCGCTGGAGGAGATACCCCGCGAGCGCATGCCGTTCGATTGGGCGGGGGTCAAGCTGAACCTCGGAAATGCGCTCCAGGCGCTAGGGGAGCTGGAGAGCGGCACGACGCGGCTGGAGGAGGCTGTGCTGGCCTACCGTGCTGCGCTGGAAGAGCTGCCCCGTTCCCGCGTTCCGCTCGACTGGGCCGGGGGCCAGATGAACCTTGCCGTTGCGCTCGCGATGCTCGGAGAGCGGCAGAGGGGGACAGCGCGGCTTGAGGAGGCTGTGGCTGCTTACCGCGCATCACTGGAAGTACGAACCCGTGAGCACGTGCCGCTCGATTGGGCTAGCGCGAGCGGCAATCAGGCATTGGCGATGCTTGCGCTAGCGGACAGAACTGGCGATACCGCAAGCGCTAGCACGGCCTTGGCGCAGTTGAAGCAGGCCGCGGTCGAAATGCGCCGTGGTGGGCATATTCCGGGAGCCGAAACGTTCGAGCATCGGATCCCTCTTGCCGAGGCCCTCGTGGCGCGCCTCTCCGGCTCACCGGACAAAGGTTAATGCTCAATCCCGACTATTTTAGGTGCAAGCCATTTTCCAGCCGGTTTCCAGCCAGAATCCTGCCTGAACGACTCCCCGTAAACCTTTCATCCGGAACCCGGATCAGACGTCGAGCTCGTCCTCGTCGACGAACTTGGCATTCTCCTGGATATACTGGAACCGCAGCTCCGGCTTCTTGCCCATCAGCCGCTCCACCAGGCCCGCGGTCTCGCCCGCATCCTCGTCCTCGGCGACGGTCACCCGGATCAGCGTCCGGCGGGCCGGGTCCATGGTGGTTTCCTTGAGCTGGGCCGGCATCATCTCGCCCAGGCCCTTGAAGCGCGAGACCTCGATCTTGCCCCGCCCGCCGAGCCCCCGGGCCATCGCCGCGTCCTTCTCCGCATCGTCGCGCGCATAGACCGACTTCGCGCCTTGCGTCAGCCGGTAGAGCGGCGGCGCCGCAAGATATAGATGCCCGTGGTCGATCAACGGCCGCATCTGGGTGAAGAAGAAGGTCATGAGCAGCGAGGCGATATGCGCCCCGTCCACATCGGCATCGGTCATGATGATGATCTTCTCGTAGCGCAGGTCGTCGAGGACGAAGCGCGAGCCGGTCTGCACCCCCATCGCCTGGCAGAGGTCGGCGAGCTCCTGATTGGCCATCATCTTCGAGGAGGCCGCCCCCAGCACGTTGAGGATCTTGCCCCTCAGCGGCAGCACCGCCTGGGTCTTGCGGTCGCGCGCCTGTTTGGCCGAGCCGCCGGCGCTGTCGCCCTCGACTAGGAAGAGCTCCGAGCCGTCGCGCGTCGCCCCCGAGCAATCCGCGAGCTTGCCCGGCAGGCGCAGCTTCTTGACCGCGGTCTTGCGGCTCGTCTCCTTCTCCGCCCGCCGCCGCGCCCGCTCCTCGGCCTTGAGCACGAGGTAGTCGAGGATCGCCCCGGAAGTCCTTGTATCTGCTGCCAGCCAATGGTCGAAGCGGTCGCGTACCGCCGCCTCGACCAGCCGCGCCGCCTCCTGGGTCGCGAGCCGGTCCTTGGTCTGGCCGACGAATTCCGGCTCGCGGATGAAGACCGAGATCATCGCCGAGCCACCGTCCATCACGTCCTCGCGGGTGATGCCCGCCGCCTTGCGGTTCGAGCTGAGCTCGCCATAGGCGCGCACGCCCTTGAGCAGCGCCGCCCAGAACCCCGCCTCGTGGGTGCCGCCCTCCGCCGTGGGGATGGTGTTGCAATAGGAGGCGACGAAGGCGTCGCGCTGCGGCGTCCAGTTGATCGCCCATTCCACCGAGCCGACGGTGCCCGCCCCGAAGCGCTCGGCGAAATCCACCCGCCCCGCGAAGGGCTTCTCCGCATAGCATTGCGCCCCGCCGAGCCGCTCGCCGAGATAGTCGGAGAGGCCGCCGGGGAAATGGAAGGTGGCGCTCTCGGGCGTGTCGTCGCCCGCGCCGATGCAGGCCGGGTCGCAGCGCCAGCGGATCTCGACGCCGGAGAAGAGATAGGCCTTGGACCGCGCCATGCGCAGCAGCCGCGCCGGCTTGAACCGGGCCGAAGCGCCGAAGATCTCGGCGTCGGGATGGAAGGTGACGCTGGTGCCCCGCCGGTTCGGCGCCGCCCCGAGCGATTGCAGCTGGCCCGTCGGATGCCCGCGGGAGAATTCCTGTCGATAGAGCTGGCGTCCCCGCGCCACCTCGACCGAGACGTGATCGGAGAGTGCATTGACCACCGATACGCCGACGCCGTGCAGGCCGCCCGAGGTCTGATAGGCCTTGCCCGAGAACTTGCCGCCCGCGTGCAGGGTGCAGAGGATCACCTCCAGCGCCGACTTGTCCGGGAAGCGCGGATGCCGGTCCACCGGCATGCCGCGGCCGTTGTCGCGGATGGTGACGGAAAAGTCGCCGTGCAGCTCGATCTCGATGCGGTTGGCATGGCCCGCCACCGCCTCGTCCATGGCGTTGTCGAGCACCTCGGCCACCAGGTGATGCAGCGCCCGCTCGTCGGTGCCGCCGATATACATGCCCGGCCGCTTGCGGACCGGCTCGAGACCTTCGAGAACCTCGATATCGGCGGCGCCATAGGTCTGCGACGCGTCGTCGTCGCCGAAGAGATCGGGGGCATGCACCATGCGGCGGCTCTTTTCTTTCTATTCCCGCGCGGTTGGTAGCGCAGGACTGCTCCGCTTCGTCTATATCTTGTTTTCCGGCAGCGGCAAAGAGGATCGAGCGGGGATGATGCGGTGAGGCGGCTCTTCGTTCTGACTGGCGCGGGCGTCTCCGCCGAAAGCGGCCTCGGCACATTCCGGGATCCGGGCGGGATCTGGGCGAAATTCGATCCGATGAAGCTGGCGACGCCCGAAGCCTTCGCCGCCGATCCTGACAGGGTGCATGCCTTCTACAACCTGCGTCGGCGCAACCTCCTGTCGGCCGCCCCGAATGCCGCGCATGGCGCGCTCGCAAGCCTCGCGACGGGTCTGGCCGCGCGGGGAGGGGGCCTCTTTCTCTGCACCCAGAACATCGACGACCTGCACGAACGCGCCGGATCGGCGCAGGTGCACCACATGCATGGCGAACTGCTCCGGTCGCGATGCCTGGGGTGCGGTGCGCGCGCGCCTTGCCGTGACGAACTCAAGACAGCGACCGCCTGCGGCGCCTGCGGCCGAGCCGGAAGATTGCGCCCCGACGTCGTCTGGTTCGGGGAGATGCCGCTCGGGCTAGAAGCGATCGAGACGGCGCTGGCGGAGGCCGATCTCTTCGTCGCCATAGGCACTTCGGGCTCGGTCTATCCCGCCGCCGGCTTCGTCGAGACGGCGCGCGGCTTCGGGATCAGGACATGCGAGATCAATCTCGCTCCCTCGGACAATGCTGCCATGTTCGACGAGTGCCGCTGTGGCCCGGCAGGCGAAGCGGTGCCGGCGTTCGTGGCGGAGATGCTGGACGGGCGCTGAATCAAAAAGGGGCGGCCGCTGCCGGCCGCCCCCTCGCCATCGATGGCTGCCTGCCTCAGCAGGAATAATACATCTGGTATTCGATCGGATGCGGCGTGTGCTCGAAGGCATAGACCTCGTTCCACTTGAGCGCGATGTAGCCGTCGATCTGGTCCTTGGTGAAGACGTCGCCCGCGAGCAGGAAGGCGTGGTCGGCCGCGAGGCTCTCCAGGGCTTCGCGCAGGCTCCCGCAGACGGTCGGGATCCCGGCCAGCTCCTCGGGCGGCAGGTCGTAGAGGTCCTTGTCCGAAGCCTCGCCCGGATCGATCTTCGACTTGATGCCGTCGATGCCCGCCATCAGGAGCGCCGCGAAGGCGAGATAGGGGTTCGCGGCCGGATCCGGGAACCGGGCCTCGACGCGCTTGGCCTTGGGGCTCTCGGTCCAGGGGATCCGCACGCAGCCCGAGCGGTTGCGGGCCGAATAGGCGCGCAGCACCGGCGCCTCGAAGCCGGGGATCAGCCGCTTGTAGCTGTTGGTGGTCGGGTTGGTGAAGGCGTTCAGCGTCTTGGCGTGCTTGAGCAGGCCGCCGATGAACCAGAGCGCCTCCTGGCTCAGATCGGCATACTTGTCGCCCGCGAAGATCGGCTTGCCGCCCTTCCAGATCGACATGTTCACATGCATGCCCGAGCCGTTGTCGCCGTAATAGGGCTTGGGCATGAAGGTCGCGGTCTTGCCATAGGCGGCGGCGACCTGGTGGATGACGTACTTGTACTTCTGGATGTTGTCGGCCTGCTCGGTCAGCGTGCCGAAGACCAGGCCGAGCTCGTGCTGCGGCGAGGCGACCTCGTGGTGGTGCTTGTCCACCTTCATGCCGATGCGCTTCATGGTCGAGAGCATCTCGGAGCGGATGTCCTGTGCCGCGTCCACGGGGGGCACCGGGAAGTAGCCGCCCTTGACGCCGGCACGATGGCCCATGTTGCCCATCTCGTATTCGGTGTCGGTGTTCCAGGCGGCATCGACCGCGTCGATCGCGAAGCTGACCTTGTTGGGTGCCAGCGAGTAGCGCACGTCGTCGAAGAGGAAGAACTCCGCCTCCGGACCGAAATAGGAGGTGTCGCCGATGCCGGACTGCCGGAGATAGGCCTCAGCCTTCTCGGCGGTGCCGCGCGGGTCGCGGTTGTAGGGCTCGTTGGTGTCGGGCTCCAGCACCGAGCAGTGCAGGCAGAGGGTCTTCTCGGCAAAGAAGGGATCGACATAGGCGGAGGTGGGGTCGGGCATCAGCTTCATGTCCGACTGCTCGATCGACTTCCAGCCGGCGATGGAGGAGCCGTCGAACATGAAGCCTTCGTCGAGGAAATCCTCGTCGACGAGGTCGGACAGGACGGTCACGTGCTGAAGCTTGCCGCGCGGATCCGTGAAGCGGAGATCCACATAGGCGATGTCGTCCTCCTTGAGGGACGTGAGAACGGAATTCTTGTCGCTCATTGCTTTTCCTCGGGTTGTGCGTTCGAAAGTCAGAAGGGTTGGCTGCCGCGCTCAGAGCGCGTCGCCGCCCTCCTCGCCGGTACGGATGCGGATCGCCTGTTCGACAGGAAGCACGAAGATCTTGCCGTCGCCGATCTTGCCGGTGCGGGCAGCCGAGACGATCGCCTCGATGGCGGTCTCGACCTGGTCGTCGGAGAGGACGACCTCGATCTTCACCTTCGGCAGGAAATCGACGACGTATTCGGCGCCGCGATAGAGTTCGGTATGCCCCTTCTGGCGCCCGAAGCCCTTTGCCTCCACGACGCTCAAACCCTGGATGCCGACTTCCTGTAAGGCTTCCTTGACCTCGTCCAGCTTGAAGGGCTTGATGATCGCCTCGATCTTCTTCATCCGTGCATTCCTCCGCCAGGCGCCACTTCGGGCACCGTGTTGCGGCCCCGACAAACCAGCTTGCCCCGCCGGATTCAATGGCAGGCTCCCGGCAGCTGCGGGGGGCGGGTGAACAAAGGCATGATTATGCCCGATGATTGGGCAGAATGCCCAAATCGCAGGCAGGCCGCGTCGGTCGCCCGGGGCGATTTCGGCGCGCATTTTTTGCTCGCACGGCCGATTTGGCTCTGATAGGAAGCCCGCGCGATACGGCCGCCCGGCGGCGCGGCAGCGGGCGTGGCGGAACTGGCAGACGCACCAGATTTAGGTTCTGGCGCCGAAAGGCGTGGGGGTTCAAGTCCCTCCGCCCGCACCAGAGTGAAGAGACCGAAACAAGGAAAGCTCGAGATGCAGGTCACCCAAACCCTGAATGAAGGCCTTAGGCGGGGCTATGCGATCACGCTTCCCTCGGCCGAGCTCGAGGCGAAGGTGACCGAGAAGCTGGAGGCCGCCCGCAAGGACTTCCAGATGAAGGGCTTCCGCAAGGGCAAGGCGCCGGCCGCGCTGATGAAGAAGATGTTCGGCAAATCCGTGCTCGGCGAGGCGATGCAGGAATCGATCGACGAGGCGATGCGCGAGCATTTCGAGGAGACGGGCGACCGTCCCGCGCTCCAGCCCGAGGTCAAGATGACCAGCGAGGACTGGAAGGAGGGCGATGACGTCGAGGTCTCGATGGTCTACGAGGCGCTTCCGGCGGTTCCGGAAGTGGCGCTCGGCGAGATCGAGCTGGAGCGGCTGGTCGCCGAGATCGACGAGGCCGCCGTCGACGAGGCGCTGGCGTCGCTCGCCTCCTCGGCGAACAGCTACGAGGATCGCCGCAAGGGATCGAAGGCCAAGGACGGCGACCAGGTGGTCCTCGATTTCAAGGGCTCGGTCGAAGGTGAGGAATTCGACGGCGGAGCCTCGGAGGATTTCCCGCTCGTGCTGGGGTCGGGCAACTTCATTCCCGGCTTCGAGGAGAAGCTCGTCGGCGTGAAGGCCGGCGACGAGATCGACATCGACGTCACCTTCCCCGAGAAATACGGTGCTGCGCATCTCGCCGGCAAGGCGGCGGTCTTCGCCTGCAAGATCAAGGCGGTGAAGGCGCCCAAGCCCGCCGAGATCGACGACGAGCTCGCCAAGCGCTACGGCGCGGAATCGCTCGATGCGCTCAAGGAGCAGGTCCGCTCGCGGCTTTCCGCGGAATACGCCCAGGCCGGCCGTGCCATCCTCAAGCGCCGGCTGATGGATGCGCTCGACGGGCTCGTCAGCTTCGAGCTTCCTCCGACCCTCGTGGATGTCGAGGCGCGGCAGATCGCGCATCAGCTCTGGCACGAGGAGAACCCGGACCACCACGGGCACGACCATCCGGAGATCACCCCGACCGACGAGCACCTGCGGCTCGCCAACCGCCGGGTGCGGCTCGGGCTCCTGCTCGCGGAGATCGGCACGAAGAACGAGATCAGCGTGAACGAGCAGGAGCTGCAGCGGGCCGTGTTCGCCCAGGCCAGGCAGTATCCGGGGCAGGAGCGGCAGTTCTTCGAGTTCGTCCAGAAGAACCCGCAGTCCCTGCAGCAGATCCGCGCGCCGCTCTTCGAGGACAAGGTGGTCGATTTCGTGCTCGAGCTGGCCAAGGTCACCGACAAGTCGGTGAGCAAGGACGAGCTGCAGAAGGCGATCGAGGCGCTCGACGAGGAAGGCCTCCCCGCCACGGCGGACGGCTGACGGCATCCGGCGGCGCTTCCGGCCCGGCGCGTGCCGGCGAGCGCGGCCGGATGAGGCGCGGCATCGGGCCGACCGGCACGCGGCTGGGGCTTGCGCCGGGCGCACCCTGACATTACTCCTTTCGACAACCAGGGCGCGAACTCTCGTCGGCCCGGCAGATCAAGGCGATTTTCCGATGAAAGATCCGGTCGAGACCTACATGGAACTGGTGCCGATGGTGGTCGAGCAGACCGCCCGCGGCGAGCGCGCCTACGACATCTTCTCGCGGCTCCTTAAGGAACGCATCATCTTCGTCTCGGGTCCGATCCACGACGGGATGTCGACGCTCGTCGTCGCGCAGCTCCTGTTTCTCGAAGCGGAGAACCCCAAGAAGGAAATCTCCATGTATATCAACAGCCCCGGCGGCGTGGTCACCGCCGGCCTGTCGATGTACGACACGATGCAGTACATCCGCCCGCCGGTCTCGACGATCTGCGTCGGTCTCGCGGCCTCGGCCGCCTCGCTCCTGCTGATCTCGGGCGAGAAGGGCATGCGCTTCTCGCTGCCGAACTCCTCGATCATGGTTCATCAGCCCTCGGGCGGCTACCAGGGCCAGGCGACGGACATCATGATCCACGCCGAGCAGACCCTGAAGATCAAGAAGCGGCTGAATGAGATCTATTCGAAGCATTCCGGCCAGCCGATCGACGTGGTGGAGAATGCGCTGGAGCGCGACCGCTACATGACGCCCGAGGAGGCGAAGGATTGGGGCCATATCGACGCCATCGTCGCCCGGCGGGAAGCGCCTTCCGACCCGGCGTGACATGGGCGCGGGCGGTGCGACCTCGCGGCGTTTTGGCTTGTAATTGCCGGCACAAGCATGTTCCAATAGCTGAGGAGCGCCAGTGTCTTGGCGTAAGCGGGTAACGGCGAAGTTGGTAGTGGCGCGAGCCGGAGGCGTGACATGAGCAAATCAGGCGGAAGCGACTCGAAGAACACCCTGTACTGCTCCTTTTGCGGAAAGAGTCAGCATGAGGTTCGCAAGCTGATCGCCGGTCCGACGGTGTTCATCTGCGATGAATGCGTCGAACTCTGCATGGACATCATTCGTGAGGAGACCAAGAGCAACTTGGTCAAGTCCTCGGACGGCGTTCCGACGCCGCACGAGATCTGCAAGGTTCTCGACGATTACGTGATTGGCCAGCAGGTCGCCAAGCGGGTGCTCTCCGTCGCCGTTCACAACCACTACAAGCGGCTCAGCCACGCCAGCAAGAATGCCGACGTGGAGCTGCAGAAGTCGAACATCATGCTGATCGGTCCCACGGGCTGCGGCAAGACGCTGCTGGCGCAGACGCTGGCGCGCATCCTCGACGTACCCTTCACCATGGCCGATGCCACGACCCTCACCGAGGCCGGCTATGTCGGCGAGGATGTGGAGAACATCATCCTCAAGCTGCTGCAATCGGCCGAATACAATGTCGAGCGGGCGCAGCGGGGCATCGTCTACATCGACGAGGTCGACAAGATCTCGCGGAAGTCGGACAATCCCTCGATCACCCGCGACGTCTCGGGCGAGGGGGTGCAGCAGGCGCTCCTGAAGATCATGGAGGGCACCGTCGCCTCGGTGCCGCCCCAGGGCGGGCGCAAGCATCCGCAGCAGGAATTCCTGCAGGTCGACACCACCAACATCCTCTTCATCTGCGGCGGCGCCTTCGCGGGTCTCGACAAGATCATCGCCCAGCGTGGCAGGGGCTCGGCCATGGGATTCGGGGCAGATGTCAAGGACACCGACGACCGGCGGGTGGGCGAGCTCTTCCAGGAGCTGGAGCCCGAGGATCTGCTCAAGTTCGGGCTCATCCCGGAATTCGTCGGCCGCCTGCCGGTGCTGGCGACGCTGAACGACCTCGACGAGGATGCGCTGATCACCATCCTGACGGAGCCGAAGAACGCGCTGATCAAGCAGTATCAGCGGCTCTTCGAGATGGAGGACGTGCAGCTCACCTTCACCGACGATGCGCTGAAGGCGATCGCCAAGCGGGCGATCGACCGCAAGACCGGCGCGCGTGGCCTGCGCTCGATCCTCGAGGAGGTGCTGCTCGACACCATGTTCGAGTTGCCCTCGATGCAGGGTGTCGAGGAGGCGGTGGTCAACGAGGAATGCATCCTGCGCAAGGGTGAGCCGCTTCTGATCTATGCCGACCGCAAGGAAGGCTCCGCTTCGGCATCCTGAGTCCCGAGCCGGGCCGATCGCTCTCCTCGCGCCTTCCGTGGGCGGTAGCGGAGGAGTCCACGAACCATCGAGTTGTGTGACCGGGCGCCGATCGGGTGGCGGCGCTCGCCGGCGTACTGGACCGCCAAGCCTGGTTGCGGCATAAGGGCTGGGAGACGGTTACGATGAGGACGAGCATGGGCCTGCTTGCGCAGCTATTCACATGGTGGAACGGCGAGACCATCGCGACGCGGTTCTATACCTGGCGCAAGGGCAAGCGGGTGGGCGAGGACGCCCAGGGCAACGTCTTCTACCAGAACGCCGACGGGTCGCGGCGCTGGGTGATCTACAACGGCTATTCCGAGGCGAGCCGGGTGGCTCCCGAATGGCACGGCTGGCTGCATCACACCTGGCAGGAGCCGCCCACGGCGCGGCCCTTCGCCCGCAAGCCCTGGGAGAAGCCGCATCAGGCGAATCTGACGGGCACGGATGCAGCCTATCGGCCGCCGGGGAGCATCCTCGGCCAGCCGCGGCCGCCCGCGGCCGATTACGAGGCCTGGTCGCCGGAATAGGACGGGGGCGGGACCCATGTCGAACAGCATCGCGGAAACCGTCATCGGGGCGGCGGTGGTGGTCGTGGCGGCGGGTTTCGTCGTCTATGCCGGGCAGTCGCGGGGATTGCAGCTCAATCGGGACAGCTACGAGCTCTCGGCCGCCTTCCGCAGCGTGGAGGGCGTCTCCGTGGGCACCGACGTCCGGCTGGCGGGGATCAAGGTGGGCTCGGTCACCGCGCTGGAGCTCGATCCGGAGAGCTTCAAGGCCAAGGCCCGGTTCACGGTGGCGGAGTCGGTCAAGCTGCCGGAGGATTCGGACGTGAAGATCGCCTCGGAGGGCCTGCTCGGTGGATCCTTCATCGAGATCACCCCGGGCGCCTCGGAGTTCATGCTGGCGGCAGGCGACGAGATCGTGAACACGCAAGGCTCGGTGAGCCTGCTCAATCTCCTGATGAAATTCGGGACCTCGCAGTGAGCGCGGCCCCGGGCAGCGGGGGGCAAATCTGGGGCGATCCTGTGCCGCCGCGGGGGTGTCCCCATGAGGACAGCGCGTAACGATATGAAAATAAAGAGAAAAAGTGTTAACGGAACCGGGGCGGGATCCTGGGTCCGCCTGGTGTCCCTGGTCGGCGGCCTGCTCGTGGCGGTCCAGGCCGTCGCGGCGCAATCGGTGCAGATCGACAACGATCAGGACACGGTCGAGGCGCGCTACCTGCATCTGCGCGGCCTCGACACGCTCAACGGCACGACGCGCGACCTCGATCTCGAAGTCGGTCAGACCATCCGCTACGGCTATCTCGAGATCGCCGCCGAGGCCTGCCGCGTCCCCAGGGGGGATCCCGCGGCGGATGCCTATGCCTTCCTGCGCATCCGCGACCTGCGCGAGGAGGCGCCGCGGTTCTCGGGCTGGATGTTCGCTTCCTCGCCGGCTGTCTCGGCGCTCGATCACCCGCGCTATGACGTCTGGGTGCTGAGCTGCAACAACCGCTGACGGCCGGCGTCCCGGGGTAGCGCGAAGAAATCGGCCGGGACCGCGAGGGCGGCCTCGAGGCGGTCGCGGTAGCTCGCACGGCTGATCTCCACCGCGCCAAATCCCGTGAGATGCGAGGTGACGAACTGCGTGTCGAGCAGCCGGAAGCCGCCGGCGTTCAGCCGGGCGACCAGTGCGATCAGCGCGAATTTCGAGGTGTCGCGGCGGCGGCTGAACATGCTCTCGCCGAAGAAGGCGCCGCCGAGCGCCACGCCATAGAGCCCGCCCACGAGGTCCTCGCCGGACCAGATCTCGACGGAATGGGCGTATCCCATGCGATGCAGCTCGCAATAGAGCGCCTCGATCGCCGGGTTGATCCAGGTCTCGGGGCGCTCGCCGCAGGCGCGGACCACGGCGGGGAAGTCCCGGTCGATGCGGATGTCGAAATTCTCGTTGCGGAAGCTGCGCGCGAGCCGGCGGGGGACGTGGAAGGCGTCGAGCGGCAGGATCCCGCGCCAGCGGGGATCCACCCAGAAGATGTCCTCGGCCGCGGCGGTCTCGGCCATGGGAAAGATGCCGGAAGCATAGGCGCGCAGCAGCAGCTCGGCGGTGATTCCGGTCGGCTCGTCGCGCATGGATTGCGCTATCCGGATTCGGTTGGGATCAGCGGCATCGGGAAACGCGCAGGTTGGACATCTTCCCGGAGCCCGGGCGCCAGACCGACGGCCCTCCCGCCTGGTCGCCACTGCAGGCTTTAGGTGAATGCGGCGAAGCGCTTGCAGCGTCGCGCCCGATCAGGCCGCCCGGAGGCGCGAGCCGCGTTCCGTCTGAGCGGCGCGCGATTTTGCCGCAGGTCCCGCCCGTGCGCCAGCACGGGCGGCGCCCGCCCGCCCCCCAGGCGGGCGCTTCCGCGCCCACCACGGGCGGTCGCTGCCCGTGCTTCCCGAGGGGTTCAACCCGAAATGGTATCGGCCGCAGGCTAACCGGGGCGTCGGGTCGATTGGCCCGGACGGCACGAGAGTCAACTGCCGGAGCCGGCATCAGCTTTCGCGCGCCAGCCATTTCTCGAGCCAGTGGATGTCGTAGCGTCCGGACTGGAGGTCGGGTTCGTCGAGCAGGGCGTGGAAGAGCGGCATGGTATTGTCCACGCCGTCGATGATCAGCTCCGACAGCGCCCGGCGCAGCCGCGCCAGCGCGAGGTCGCGGGTGCGGGCATGCACGATCAGCTTGCCGATCAGGCTGTCATAATAGGGCGGGATCACGTAGCCGTCGTAGATGGCGCTGTCCATGCGCACCCCGAGGCCGCCCGGCGCGTAATAGGTGCGGATCCGCCCGGGGCTCGGCGTGAACTGCGGCAGGCGCTCGGCGTTGATCCGGCATTCGATGGCATGGCCGGCGGGAACGAGGTCGTCCTGGGTGAAGGACATCGGCAGGCCGGCCGCCACGCGGATCTGCTCCTGGACGATGTCGACGTCGTAGATCGCCTCGGTCACGGGATGCTCGACCTGGAGGCGGGTGTTCATCTCGATGAAGAAGAACTCGCCGTCCTCGTAGAGGAACTCGATGGTGCCGGCGCCGGCGTAGTTGATGCGCGCCACCGCCTCGGCGCAGATCTTGCCGATGCGCGCCCGGGTCGCGGCGTCGATGACCGGGGAGGGCGCCTCCTCGAACACCTTCTGGTGCCGGCGCTGGAGCGAGCAGTCGCGCTCGCCGAGATGCACCGCATGGCCCTTGCCGTCGCCGAAGACCTGGATCTCGATATGGCGCGGCCGGCCGAGGTAGCGCTCGAGATAGACCTCGTCGTTGCCGAAGGCGGCCTTGGCCTCGGAGCGCGCGGTCTGGAAGGCCTGGGCGAGATCCTCGGGGCCGCGGGCGAGCTTCATGCCGCGGCCGCCGCCGCCGGCGGTCGCCTTCACGATCAGGGGGAAGCCGACCTCGCCGGCCACGCGCTGCGCCGCCGCGAGGGTCGGCACGCCGCCGTCGGAGCCCGGGACGCAAGGCACGCCCAGGTCGCGCATGGTCTCCTTGGCGGTGATCTTGTCGCCCATCAGCCGGATATGCTCGGAGGTCGGGCCGATGAAGGTCAGCCCGTGATCCTCGACGATCTGCACGAAGGCGGCGTTCTCGCTGAGGAAGCCGTAGCCCGGGTGGATCGCCTCGGCGCCGGTGATCTCGCAGGCCGAGATGATGTTCGGCACCGAGAGATAGCTCTGCGTCGCCGGCGGCGGGCCGATGCAGACGCTCTCGTCGGCCATGCGCACATGCATGGCATGGGCGTCGGCGGTGGAATGCACCGCGACGGTGGCGATGCCCATCTCCTTGCAGGCGCGGTGGATGCGGAGCGCGATCTCGCCCCGGTTGGCAATCAGGATCTTCTTGAACATCGGGGTCTCCGGGCCCTCGGCCGCGTCATTCCAGGATGATCAGGGGGGCGCCGAATTCGACCGGCGAGCCGTCCTCCACCAGGATCCGCTTGACCCGCCCGGCGCGCGGCGCGGGGATCTGGTTCATCGTCTTCATCGCCTCGATGATGAGGATCGTCTGGCCCTCGGTCACCGCATCGCCGACCTTGACGAAGGGCGGCGCCTCGGGCTCGGGCTGGAGATAGGCGGTGCCGACCATGGGCGAGGGCACGACGCCGGGATCCTCGGTCGGGTCGAGCGCCGGCGGCGGCGTCGATGCCGCGCTGGCGGCTGCCGCGGCATGGGCGGCGGGGGCCGCCGCGGGCGCCGGCGCGGCGAGGACCGGCGCGGCATGCTGTATCTGCCGGGCGACTCGGACGGTCAGCGAGTCGGCGTCGCCGTATTCGCGGTTGACCTCGATCTCGGTGAGATCGTTGGCGCGCAGCATCTCCGCCAGGGCCTGGATGAAATCGACGTCGGAGTCCTGGGGTCGCTTGCTCATCTCATGTTCTGTTCTTGTTATGTGCGGGCCTGGCCGGCCCCTGTCCCGGCAGGATCATCTATAGGCTGCGCCCGCGAAAGAGGAAAGTGCGGAAATTCCCCCGTGGAGTCGGGATCATTCGCTCTCGCGCAGCGCCGCCACGAGGGTCTGCATCTGGTCGAGCGGGAGATAGCCGCGCACCATCTGGTCGCCGAAGACGAAAGTCGGCGTGCCGGAGACCGCGAGGCTCTGGGCGAGCGCGCGCGTCCCGGCGAGCCGGCGGGTCACCTCCTCGCCCTCCATGCCGGCGCGGATCGCCGCCGGGTCGAGGCCGGCGGCGGTCAGTTCCTCGTCGAGCACCGCGTCGTCGATCGGGCCCTGCAGGCCCATCAGCCGGTGGTGCAGCGTCATGTAGGCCTCGGGGCCCTCGGCGAGCAGGGTGGCGATGGCGGCGCGGGCCGCCAGTTCCGAGCCGGGGCCGAGGATCGGCATCTCCTTGACGATCCAGCGGATGTCGCCGTCCTCCTCGATCAGCCGGGTCAGCTCGGGATGGGCGCGCCGGCAGAAGCCGCATTGGTAGTCGAGGAATTCCACCACCGTGACGCTGCCCTCCGGGTTGCCGCCCACATAGGAGAAGCCGTCGTCGAAGATCGCCGCCGCATGGGCCGTGACGAGGTCGCGGTCGGCCTCGGCGGTTGCGGCGCGTCCCTGTTCCTCGAGCAGGGCGACCATCTCGCGCAGGATCTCGGGGTTCTCCAGCAGATAGGCGCGGATCTCGGCGTGCAGCATCGCGCGATCGGCCTCCGACAGCGTCTCGGAGGCATGGGCCGCCGGCGCCGCGAGCGACGCAGCGGCCAGGCCCGCCAGGAGCGCGAGGGTCGGGAGGGAGGGGAATCGCATGGGCAACCTCACTTCTGCGCGCGGCGCGCGACGGTGATCACATCCTGGGCCTGCAGCCAGCCCGGCGAGCCGGCGGGCAGCAGCCCGGCGGCGCGGGCCGCATGGCGTTCGGCATCGGCGAAACGGCCTTCGAGCACGAAGCGTTCCGCCGTGGCGAGCGATGCCGCGCCCTCGTCGCCGAGACGCGCCTCGGCGAGCGCGAGGTCGCGGTACACGCCCGCATTCGCCTTGTCGAGGGCCGCGGAGCGGGTCAGCACCGCGCGGGCCTCGGCATCGGCCGCGCCATCCTCGAGGTTGAGCAGGGCGCGGCCGAGGCCGGCGAGGATCAGGGGCTCGTCGGGGGCGAGCGCGACCGCTTCGCGATAGGCCGCGACCGCCCCGCCGGCCTGGCCGGATTCGAGCAGGAACTGGCCCTTCAGCTCGTGGTAATAGGCGTCCTCGGGCCGCGCGGCGATCAGCGTATCGGCCAGGGCGGCGGCGCGCGCCGGGTCGGGGCGGCGGTGCGCGGCGATCGCCCGGGCGAGCGTGGCCGCCTCGGAGCCGTCGCCGGCGGGATAGCGGCGCGCCACTTCGGACGGGCGCCCGAGGAAGCCGGTGATCTTGGCGACCATGCGGTCGTGCCAGTAGACATCCTCGGGCGATGGCCCGTCGCCATGGGGCAGGGCCGCGGTCTTCTGCTCCAGGAGCGCGATGCGCTCGCTCCAGAGCGGGTGGGTCAGGGCATAGGGATCCATGCGCGACGGCATCAGCGCCTCCTGCCCGCGGAAGAGGTCGAGCACCTCGAGCATGGCCGCCGGGTCGCTGCCGGCCGCGGCCATGTAGCGGATCCCGGCCTGGTCGGCGCTGGCCTCCTCGGCGCGGTTATGGGCGAGCATGCTGCGCTCGGCCGCCTGGCGGCTGCTGCTCGCGATGGCGATCCCGGCGGTGGGGCTGCCGCCCGCCGTCGCCGCCGCCGCCCCGATCATGCCGATGAGCGCCATGCCGCGCGCCCCCTTCATCGCCTGGTCGCGGCGCGCCTGGTGGCCGCCGGTGATATGGCCGGTCTCGTGGGCGATCACCGCGCGCAGCTGGTCGATCGTCTCCAGGCGCGCGAGCAGGCCGGTGAAGAGGAAGATGTTCTGCCCGCCCGCCACGAAGGCGTTCAGCTCGCGGTCGTTGACGATATAGACATGCACCGAGGCGGGGTTGAGCCCGGCCGCGCGGAAGACCGGATTGGCGATGCGCGCCAGCGTGCGCTCGACCTCGGCGTCGCGCACGAGGCTTTGCGCCGCCGCCCCCGATAGGGAGGCGGCGAGCGCAAGAAGGCCCAGCAGGAGAATGCGCAGCCGCAGGTCGTCGTCTCCGTCGGTTGCGCCCGCCGGGAAATCATGGCTGAAGGGGGCGCGGCAGATCCTAGGAGACCCAGGGTGCGAAGTTCAAGCCGGGGCGAGGTCGATCCCTTCATTGTGATGGACGTCATGGAGGCGGCTCGGGCCGCGGAGGCGGCGGGGCGCTCGATCATCCACATGGAGGTCGGCCAGCCCGGCACGCCTGCGCCCGCCGCAGCGCGGGAGGCGGTGGCGCGAGCGATGGCGGCCGGCCCGCTCGGCTATACCGTGTCGCTCGGCCTTCCCGCGCTCCGGGCGCGGATCGCGCGGCTCTACCGGGACTGGTACGGGCTCGATCTCGACCCCGGGCGGGTGGTGGTGACGGCGGGCTCCTCGGCGGGGTTCATCCTCGCCTTCGCCAGCCTCTTCGACCGGGGCGAGCGGGTGGCGATCGGCGAGCCCGGCTATCCGAGCTATCGCAACATCCTCCGGGCGCTCGACCTGGTGCCGGTCGGGATCCCGACCGGGCCGGAAGCGCGGTTCCAGCCCGCGCCGGGGGATCTCGGGGCCGATCTCGCCGGGGTGCTGGTGGCCTCGCCGGCCAATCCGACCGGGACGATGCTGGCGCGCCCCGAACTCGCGGCGCTGGTCGGGCGGGCGCAGGAACTCGGGATCGCCTTCGTCTCCGACGAGATCTACCACGGGATCCAGTATGGCGCGCGGGCGGTCTCGGCGCTGGAGATCTCCGACGAGGTCTATGTCATCAATTCCTTCTCCAAGTACTTCTCCATGACCGGCTGGCGGGTCGGCTGGATGGTGGTGCCCGAGGCGCATGTGCGGCGGGTGGAGCGGCTGGTGCAGAACCTCTTCATCTGCGCCCCGCATGCGAGCCAGGTGGCGGCGCTGGCCGCGCTCGACGCCACCGAGGAGCTCGAGGCGAATCTCGCGGTCTATCGCGCGAACCGGGCGCTGCTGCTCGCGGGGCTGCCCGAGGCGGGGTTCGACCGGATCGCGCCGCCGGACGGGGCCTTCTACGTCTATGCGGATGTCAGCGACATGACCAGCGACAGCCGGGCGCTGGCGGCACAGATCCTCGCCGAGGCCGGCGTGGCGGTGACGCCGGGCCTCGATTTCGATCCGCGGCGCGGCTCGGGGACGCTGCGCTTCTCCTATGCCGCCGCCACCGCGGACATCCACGAGGGGCTCGCGCGACTGAAGGCCTGGGCGGGGCGCTGAGGGCTGCGTGATGCGCTTGGGCGGAGCTGGGCGCGTGTCCTCCGGAGCCGTCCCGTCCCGACCCGGGGCCATCGCATCGGGAGATCATGCTTTCTTCTTCGACCGTCCCTTCATGAGATGAGGGCAGCGCCCGGCCCGGGCGGGAGCGGAGCGCCCGCGTCGTGCCGGAGGCACGCCTTCGGCGTGACGGGGCGGGGCGGGCGCTTGTCTATTCTGCGTGCGGCTTCGGCCTTAGGGTCGGAGCCGCCGTCCGCCACCCCGGGGTGGCGGACGGCGGC
>Ga0116151_10000459_pt1 | contig 37061 bp, 32 predicted proteins | sample AD_UKC117_MetaG_FD_89893 | JGI IMG/M metagenome (GOLD analysis project Ga0116151, IMG submission 89893) | Active sludge microbial communities of municipal wastewater-treating anaerobic digesters from Hong Kong - AD_UKC117_MetaG | ecosystem: Engineered > Bioreactor > Anaerobic > Digestate...
ACATCAATTCCAATCACGCTAAGCTTCATGGTATCCGCTCCGCTCTTCAGTGACATACTCCATTGAGTCTATGCAGGCCATCAAGGCCGTGCAGGGAGCGGGGCGGACCATACCATTACAAATTCTCCGGGAGGGAGGAAGGCTTTTTGGCGGCGGTGATACCGATAGCGAAGGCATGGAGTTGCAGGAGGCCTTCCCAAAGGGCTTTGGGACCGGGATGACCATCGCCTTTGCGTCCGAGGAAGCCACCGAAACCGGCGATCATTCGGACCCTGTAACCTAGAGGAGGTGGCGTATCCGGCAGTGGGGTCCGGTGTGTCACGATCCAGGCGGCCCGCCATTCCTTGGGATCGAAGATGATCTTGCAGGGTAAGTCGGGACCTTCTCGTCCCCAAGTGACCCGATGCTGGATGCGCCAGGCGATGATCAGGTAGATCACCAAGGCGCGTTCGAGCCGTTCCAGGGTCTCCAATGGCAGGGCTTCTACCTGGCAACCCGATTTTAATATTCGGAAAAAGATCTCCACCAGCCAACACCGGCGATACCAGTCAATCCGTTCCACCACGGCGTCCAAGGTTTCGCGGTCCGGTTCGTGAGCAACCGCCATTCAATGGGCTTTTCGCTGGCGGGTGGCTGTGCTTCACGGGCCAGGATCGCAGTAACGGTGACCTTAGCGCCGCCTTACGCGGTGTGGATAGAATCACGGTATCGCGATAGAGCGTTTGCCGCACCCGTCGCGCCGTTCGACCCGATCCAGCGGGCAACGTGAATTCCACTTCTCCCAGGGCGTCGGTTTCTCTACCCGAGACCAGCGCTTATCGCCGCTAGCCGTCTTGCGGTGGTGCTGGGCACGAACCAACCCGTCCGCAGGTTGCGCCCGTTGCGCGGGCACGTCCATCAGCGCCCGTAAGTCACTTTCCCGATCCGCCACGTAGCTTTCTCGTCTGGATTCACCACGTCCTCTTGCCGCAACGGTCCCCTACCGCCGTGATCGTCCTGGATAACGCCACCTTTCACAAGCACGCGGACATTCAAAATACCCTCCGCCAAGCGGGCCACACCTTGGAATCTCTTCCGCCTTATTCCCCTGACCTGAACCCCATCGAGCACAAGTGGGCTCAGGCCAAAGCCATCCGCAAACAAACTCACTGTCCCGTCGCTGAACTCTTTCGTTCCAATAAAATATAATCATTATTAATTTGTTTTGTTATGCCTCCTGCGACTATACTCATAAATTTCCCCTTTCGAACAAATACAGGCATGGAATGCAAACACTTCCCATCATGGCGCCTTGACGCCGTTTGCCCTACCTCGATCTGGCTTCGGGACGGGGAAGTCCCTCGTATTCGGTAGGCACGTTCCCGGTAATCAACAGAAATCCAGTGAGTTCCCAAAGTTAAATGTATTCCAGGCAAATACTGCTGATTGCCTAGTCTGGCGAACTAATTTAAATATATGAATATTATAAAGATAATATATAATTTTTTGAGTAACTCGCGGTGTTGAGGCTGACGGTCATTCCGTTTTTAAATGAATCAATTTGGGTTTCCACATCGAGCGCGATGGAAATGGGTCGCGTCAAAATCTTGATGCGCGCTCGACCTCCGTTACAATGCTGGTACCAAGCATGATAAACGCGGTACGGTGGGAGGTCCGCGCGTGGCGCCGATAGTCGGCGAGGGCGTGGCGAGAGGGTCGAATGCGAGCCAATTTGCCGGTTTCCACCTCTTCACCGGTTGCCCCGTTTCATCCATCCAGGGACTATTGACCGATGAAGACTACTTTGCTCGTGCTCGACGATGAACCTGAACGGGCTAACGAATTGTGCCTGTTGCTGCGGTTCCTGGAAGAACCCCACGTCGTGCGGGCCGAATCCTCCAACTGGCGGGCCCATGTCGAAGACAATACCCATTTGCGCTGCGTGTTCCTCGGAAGCCAGGGCGATGACGACCGCCCACCCGTCGAGATTCTCTACGCGATTCGCGCCTTGGCACCCCGCGTCACCCTGATCCTGATCGAGGAAGCCGACCGGCCTCTTCGCCTGCCGGCGACGCTGGAAACCAGTTGCGGGGGCCACTTGGTCCATCCCTTCCGCTATGCGCAGTTGAGCCAGATCTTATCCAGACTGCAAGCTAGCACCCATCGCGAGGGTCGAGGCGGGACCGGATCGGGCCGACGCAACACCGAGCTGTTTCGCAGCCTGGTCGGACATAGCCCCAGCATTATCCGGTTGCGGGAATTGATCCAGCGTGTTGCCCCCTCCGAATCCACCGTGCTGGTCTTGGGCGAATCCGGCACCGGTAAAGAAGTCGTGGCTCGCAATGTTCATTATTTTTCCAACCGCAACCAGGGTCCTTTCGTCCCGGTCAACTGTGGCGCCATTCCCGACAATCTCTTGGAAAGCGAGCTGTTTGGTCACGAAAAAGGATCGTTTACCGGCGCTATTTCGGCGCGTCGCGGCCGTTTCGAGCTGGCGCGGGGCGGTACCCTGTTTCTCGACGAAATTGGTGACATGCCGCTGAACATGCAGGTCAAGCTACTGCGGGTATTGCAGGAGCGCACCTTCGAACGGGTCGGTAGCGACCGCAGCCTGGAGGCCGATGTCCGCATCGTCGCGGCCACGCACCACGATCTCGAAGAGTCGATTAAAACTGGCGCATTTCGCGAGGATCTCTATTACCGATTAAACGTTTTTCCCATTGAAATGCCTTCCCTGCGCGAACGCATCGAGGATTTGCCATTGCTGGTCGAAGAGCTAACCGAGCGAATCGCTCACGAGCAAGGCATTCGGGTCAGTTTGAATATCGCAACCCTGCGTAGCCTGAGTCACTATCCGTGGCCCGGTAACGTTCGCGAGTTGGCTAATCTGATGGAGCGCTTGGCCATTCTCAAGCCAAGCGGCCAGGTGGAGCCGAACGACCTGCCGACCAAGTTCCGCGCGTATGCTCCGGCGGAACCGGTAGCGGTGGAGCTGCCGGTGATGGCAAGGTTAGTGGCGGCCGGACCCGGCTCTGCCGATGTCTCCTTCACGCACTTATCGGCTGTCGAACGGGCCAGTTTGCCGGCGGACGGACTCGATCTACGGCAATACATCATGGATCTCGAATCGTCCTTGATCCAGTCGGCGTTGGAAGAGGCTAACGGCATCGTGGCCCATGCCGCCTCCCTGTTGAAGATGCGCCGCACGACTCTGGTCGAAAAGATGCGCAAGTACAATATCCGCCGTGGCGACGACGGAATCGATGAATGATGTCGGATTGCTGGCGGCCGAAAATCCCGCTGAAACCGCCAAATAATTGGCATTGACAGTGTGGCATGAATAATATTTTGAAATAAATAAAATTTTTTTATGGATCGGTTTTTGCTAGCAATGGGATTGTCTTTCGCCTTCCAGGCGATCTAATCCATCAGGGAGCAGGCACCGATGAATATCATTGATACAACCCATTCACTGGCCAATGGCTTGCGTCAGCTAGGAGAGTCAGCTGCTGCGGTGTCCACCCCAACCGGCTCCGAGACTCAGGACACCCAAGATTTCGCCAGCGTGTTTAAGTCCATGCTGGGCGACGTCAATCAATCCCAGCAACGTGCGACTCAGTTGGCGGAGTCCTTCGACGAAGGCCAACAAGAGGATCTGGCCGGTGTGATGATCGCCCAGCAGAAGGCTCGGTTATCGTTCCAAACCACTTTGCAGGTTCGTAACAAGGTGGTTTCCGCCTATCAAGACATCATGAACATGCCGATTTGAATCAGCCGACCCATGTGATTGCGTGAGAGGAACGCGTTGTGGCCGAAGCAAGTAACACGCCGACGCCAAATCTACCCACCCGGATCGACTGGCGGACCGAACTCGCGAAGTTCCGCCGGCCAGGGTTGGCTCAGATCGGCATACTGGCTGGCGTCGCCGCATTGCTGGCGTTGCTGGTGGTCGGAGCGCTATGGGTCAACACGCCGAACTACGACGTGCTGTATCGGGGCTTGGCCGATGCCGATGCCGGCCAGATCATGGAAGCTCTGCAGAAATCCAATATTCCCTTCAAGGTCGATTCCCACAGCGGCGTTTTGCTGGTGCCGGCCGATCAGGTTCACGAAGCACGCCTGAAGCTGGCGAGTCAGGGCTTGCCACGCGGCACGGTCAACGGCTTGGAGGCTCTGGAGCAAAAGAACAGCTTTGGGGTCAGCCAGTTCATGGAAACCGCTCGCTACCAGCACGCTTTGGAGGGGGAACTCGCGCGCTCGGTGATGACCATCGGCTCGGTCGAAGCCGCCCGGATTCATTTGGCCTTTCCCAAGGAAACGGTGTTTGCCCGCCAGCAGCAACCACCCACGGCATCGGTCCTGGTGCGGCTGCATCCGGGCCGGGCGCTGGACTCGGGGCAGGTGGCGGCCATTGTGCACCTGATCGCGTCGAGTGTCCCCAAGCTTAGTCCGGACAAAGTATCGGTGATCGATCAGGCCGGTAATTTGCTGACCCGACCGGAGCGGGAAGATGGTGGCGACCTGAACCTGGATCAGCTGGAGTATGCGCGGCGTCTGGAAGAGCGCTACGCCCGCCGCGTCGAAGACTTGCTGACGCCAGTATGGGGTTCGGGCCGCGTCCGCGCCCAGGTCTCGCTGGATCTGGACTTCACCGCCAGCGAGGAAACCGCCGAGCGCTACGAACCCCGTCAGGAGCCGCGCCCGCTGCGCAGCGAGCAATTGCTGGAGGAAACCAATCCTCGCTCGAATCCGGCTGGCATTCCCGGCGCTTTGTCGAACCAACCGCCCGGCACGGCGACGGCGCCGGAATCGGTCGGCCAGGCGCAGACAAACCCCGGTCAGAATCCACAGGATGTTCAAAATGCCGCTGTTTCGCCGGGTGCTGCCGGCCAAGCCGCGTCGAACACGGTCACGCATGCCCGCAAGGAGATCACTCGCAACTACGAACTCGACAAGCGGGTCACGCACAGTCGCGCCGTACCGGGTCGGATCGTCCGGGTTTCGGCGGCGGTGGTGGTGGATGACCGCACTGTTCTCGAAAACGGGCAACCGGTACGCAAACCGCTGAGCCCGGAAGAAATCGAACAGATTACCGCTCTGGTCAAGCAAGCGGTCGGCTTTAACGGCGAGCGGGGCGATAGTGTCAACGTGCTGAACGCTGCCTTCGCGCCGGCGGGGTTCGACGAGCCACCGTTGCCGATATGGCAGCAACTCTGGTTCCTGGAATTGGTGAAGTGGGGCGTGGTGGGGATACTGTCGCTGGCGGTGCTGTTGCTGGTGGTGCGGCCGACGCTGCGCCGCCTGCTGTCGGCGCCGGTCGAGGCCCGAAAACTGGGCGAGGCGAAGGAAACCGCTGGATCGCTGCCCGCTCCCGAGGCAGGTGTCGAAGGTTTACTGGAGGATCGAGTCGAAATCAGCGGCGCTCTGGAAAATGGTCAACCCAAGGGGTTGTTGGCTAATCCAGCTGAACAGCTGGAACAACGCATGGATCTGGCTCGTTCCTTGGTGGCCGAGGATCCCAAGCGCGCGGTCCAGGTCATCCGCAGCTGGCTGGCCAGCGAGGGGTAGGCAATGTCGGAATTAACCACGGCTTTCAAGGGTGTCGACCGGGCGGCGGTCGTATTGATGGCGCTGGGCGAAAGCCATGCCGCCGAGATCCTCCGTCATCTGGATCCGCACGAACTGCACAAGCTCGGCGTGGCCATGGCCAATCTGGCCAACGTCAACCGTGACCAGCTCAGCGAAATCGTGCATGCCTTTAACGAAGAAGTGGACAGCCAGACCTCACTGATCTCCGATGGCGAAAACTACATTCGCGGCGTGCTGACCCGCGCCTTGGGGCGCGAAAAGGCCCGGAACATTCTGGAGCATATTTTCAGCGGCGAAGACCAGTCCGGTGTGGATTCCCTGAAGTGGATGGACGCTGGCGCCATCGCCGGTGGCCTGCGCGAGGAGCACCCGCAGGTCGTCGCACTGGTGCTGTCCTCGCTGCCGCCCGAACAGGCCGCCAGTGTGGTCAATTTGCTGCCTTCGCCGCTGCGCGACGAAGCGTTGCTGCGGGTGGCGATTCTAGACGAGATTCCCGCCGGTGCCTTGGCGGAACTGAACGAGTTGATCGAGAAGCAAGTCATGCGCAACATCAACGCCGCCGCCACCTCCAAGATCGGGGGGCCCAAGCGGGCGGCCGAGATTCTTGGCCGGCTGGACGCTGCCGTCGAGGGTTCGATTCTCGACAAGATCAAGGAAGTGGATGCCGATCTTGGCGGCAAGATCGAGGATCTCATGGTGGTGTTCGACAATCTGATCGGGCTCAGCGACCGCGACGTGCAGGCTTTGCTGCGGGAGGTTGCGTCCGACAAGTTGCTGGTGGCGTTGCGCGGTGCGGACGAGGCGGTCCGGCAAAAGATTATGGGCAACATGTCCAAGCGTGCCGCCGAGCTGCTGCGCGACGATCTGGAGGCGATGCCGCCGGTCAAGCTTAGCGATGTGGAAGCCGCTCAGAAAGAGATCATGGCCACTGCGAAGCGCTTGGCGGAAGCCGGTGAAATCACGCTGAGCGGTAAGGGAGAACAGCTTGTCTAAAATTATTTCAGGCGACAATTTAACCGCTTATCAGCGCTGGGAAATGCCCAGCGTCGAACAGCCGCCACCGAAACCGGAACCGGCGCCGGTCGCGACGCCTGTCCCGGCCGAGGCTCACGATGGTGCCCGCCCGCCGAAGCCTTTGAAACCCATGAAACCGGGGGCGGCACTGCCGACCCTGGAGGAAATCGAAGCCATCCAACGTGAGGCGCACGAGGAAGGCTTCGCCGCCGGCTATCAGGAAGGCCGTCGGGAAGGGCGCGAGCAAGGCTACAAGAAAGGCCAGCACGAAGGCCATTTGGAAGGCTACCAGCGAGGCTATGCCGAGGGGTTGGCGGGCGGTCGTGACGAGGTACTGCTGCGGATCCAAAAACTCGATCAAATCCTGGAGTTCATGGGGCGACCGCTGGAGCAACTCGATGCGACGGTCGAGGAGGAGTTAACCTGGCTGACTACCGAGATTGCCCGTCGGTTGATACGGCGGGAGCTGCGCTCCTCGCCCGGCGAAATCGTGGCGGTGGTGCGACAAGCCGTCAATTTGTTGCCCGTGGCTAGCGCTGGTGTGCAAGTGTGCTTGCATCCCGACGATGCCCAGTTGATCCGAGAGGTGCTTTCGCTGGGCCGCGACGACGAACCGGTCTGGCGGATCGTCGAGGACCAGACCTTGAGTCGCGGTGGTTGCGTGGTCAACACGGAGCTATCGAGGATCGATGCAACGGTGGAAAAGCGGTTGGGTGCGGTGATTGCCAGCGTGCTGGGAGACGAACGTGAACAAAATGGCAAATCTGCCTGAAATCAGTCGTGCCCGGCAGTGGGGGGTGCGACTGGCCCAGCGGCGGGCGCGAATCGCCGAGACACCCGGTCTGGTGGTGGAGGGTCAGTTGACCCGGCTGGTCGGTCTGACTCTGGAGGCAGCCGGTTGCGTGGCGCCGGTTGGCGCCCGCTGCCTGGTCGTGAACCCCGATGGCGGTCGATTCGAGGCTGAGGTGGTTGGTTTCGCCGGTGGCAAGCTGTTTCTGATGCCGAGCAGCGACATTCACGGATTGATGCCCAATGCCCGTGTGATTCCCGCCGATAATGTCAGCGAAGTGCCCGTGGGCGAGGGTTTGCTCGGCCGGGTGCTGGACGGGTCTGGACGATTTCTGGACGGTTTCCCACCGCCACCGCAAATCGATTCGGTACCGCTGAGCGGCAAGACCATTAATCCCCTATTGCGCAAACCGATCCGAGAGCCGCTGGATGTTGGGGTACGCGCCATCAATGCGCTGCTTTCGGTCGGGCGCGGCCAGCGCATGGGGCTGTTTGCCGGCTCCGGCGTTGGCAAGAGCGTACTGCTCGGCATGATGACCCGATTTACCAACGCCGAGGTGGTGGTGGTCGGGCTGATCGGCGAGCGTGGTCGTGAGGTGCAGGAATTTATCCAGGAAATCCTCGGTCCGCAGGGCATGGCCCGCGCCGTGGTGGTAGCGGCCCCGGCCGACGATCCGCCGCTCAAGCGGCTGTACGGCGCTGCGCTGGCGACTCGCATCGCGGAATATTTCCGCGACTCCGGCCGGCAGGTGCTGCTGCTGATGGATTCGCTGACTCGCTACGCTCAAGCGCAGCGTGAGATTGCGCTGGCGATCGGTGAGCCACCCGCCACCAAAGGCTATCCGCCTTCGGTGTTCGCCAAGTTACCGCGACTGGTGGAGCGGGCTGGCAACGACACGGTGGGTGGTTCCATCACCGCTTTTTACACGGTGCTGACCGAGGGCGATGACCAGCAGGATCCGATCGCCGATGCGGCCCGCGCCATTCTCGACGGTCATGTGGTGCTGTCGCGACGGCTGGCCGAGGCCGGCCATTATCCAGCCATCGACATCGAGGCGTCGATCAGTCGGGTGATGCCGCAGATCAGCGGTCCGCGCCATCAGCAACTGGCGCGGCGATTCAAGCACATCTATTCCACCTACGAGCAACACCGCGATTTGATCAACGTTGGAGCTTACGCGGCCGGTAGCGATCCGGCGGTAGACGAGGCTCGGGAATACTATCCCCGCCTTAAGCAGTTTCTGATGCAGGGGACTGACGAACGGGTGACCTTGGCCGACAGCTTGCAAGGACTTGAAACCGTGTTGCAGCCCCGACCCAAGGAAGGAAAAAACAGGTGAGACAGCGGTGAGATCCGGTGATGAACAAACCTCATCCGCTACAGGCAGCAGTGTGCGTCGCCCGATCCCGCGAGGACGATGCGGTCAAGCGTTTGGCGGAAGTGCAACAGCGCCTGCTGGAGCAACAAAAACAGCTCCAACAATTGATCATGTTCCGGGGTGAGTACGCCATTCAGTTCGAAAATGAAGGCAGCGGCGGCGGCATCACCGCGCGCCGGTTTCAGGATTACGCCGCGTTTCTGAACAGCCTGGACCACGGCATCACCGAATCGCGGCGACAGTTGGAGCACTTGCGGCAGGAACTTCAGCACAAGCGCCAGTGCTGGGTAGAAGTGCATGCCAAAACTAAAGCGCTCGAAGAGGTCGTGGAGCGCGACCGGAAGGCGCAATCGCGACGAGAAGATCAACGCGAACAGCGCGATAGCGACGAACGGAATCTGCGCGGTTCGAGAGCTGGGTAACGATCGCTGGATCGGGAAGTGCCTGGTTGTCGGCGAAATCATCAAGATTTGCTGGAGAGAGCGACCGCATGACCCAATTTCAACTCGCCAATATCTCGCCGGTGACCGGCGCGGCTGCTGTTGCCATCGCGGCGGACACTCCGGCCGAGGCCAACGGCGAAGCCCTGCCACAATCGATTTCCTTCGGTCGCTTGTTGCAAGCAGACTCTTCGGCTCATGCCGCCGAGGCGGCGTCCTATGGCGGGGCGGCAGGGAAGGCCACCATCGGCGGTGCGGCGGGGACCGCGCACTCGCAAACCGCGCAACCTGGTCTGATGATGGCTGATCCAGCGAATCCTGGCGAGATCGAGGAGCGGCTGGTGATCTCGGGGTTGGTGGAAGGATTAGTGCCGAAAGGCAGTGAAGCCACGGCGGAAGAATCGGACGAGGCAGGAGCCGGGACCGGCACGGGCGATGATGCAGCCCTTTCGATCGGAGATACACCGGTTGCGACGACTTGGCTAGGTTGGCCGTTGTTCATGGAAGCCCGGGCGGCTTTGCGGAATGCCGGACCGTCGGAGATTGAGCCGATGCCCGCCGAGATGGCAGCGGGCACCGCCTCGGCCGGTGCTGCTCAATGGTGCACGGTGCTGGACTCGACAGCCGCTGGAGCAGACGGTGGCCGAGGTTGCGGACCCGGACGGCTGGCTGGCGAATCCCTATCCGAAACTTTGATCAGTTCGGGATTGGTGTCAGCAGATCGTCCATCGGTGGCCGAGGCAGCGGTCCAGTTGCCCCTCATGGCGGCAGCAAGCACGGAGCCAGTGGAAACTGAAGCCGCCGGCCGGGTGATCGATTTTACCGAGGCTGGTTCTCTTGATGATGCAGCGCTTGGCCAACTAAACGGAGAGCCGATCGCGGGCGGGCGAGGGGAAGAGACGGGGATCCATCTTGTAGAGAGATTGCGCGATTGGCGGATCGAGGAACGGTTGGCCGCCCGACGGATGAGCGATGGCAAAGCCTTACCGGCGGTGGCTTCCAAGATTGCTACTCTTGCAACCGCCGCCAAGGGCGAAAGTGTCCAGGCGGCGGGCGGCGGGTGGCCAGCGTTGTTGGCGAACGGTCCTTCCCTTCAAGGGAGTCAACGGGTCCAATCACTGGCTCTATCCGGCGGACCGGTGACCAAGCCCTCGATGTCGGTCGATTCCCTCGGATTTTCGGTGCCGGTTGCGACCGATACCGCGACCGTGGTTGGGGGCGCAGATATCCCGACGAGTCATCCCGCATCTTCGCTACCGATTGCGGTCGATACCACGTTGGCTATTGCGACCACTGCAAAGGATGAGAGCATTTCAGCCATCCAGCAGCCCGGCAAGCCGCTGGGAGTCGATGTGTCGGTATCCGCCGGCAGTCACCTCAAGTCCTCGCCAGCGACGACCGACACTGCGCAGGTTACCGTACCCACTGCTATCGCGGATCAAGGCATTGCTAGCGGTTGGGCCAGCACCGACAGTGACCGGCGACCCGCGTTTTCGGCGGGCGGCCCTGCCAAGGAAAATCAGCTGCTTGCAGAGCCATTGACCCCACCCGGTGGGCCGCCGACGGTGGCGCTGTCCGGATCGACCGGATCGACCGATCGTGCGGCGCCCATCGATGAAGTACCTCGAACGGCGACGGTGGTCAAAAATGCCAAGGAAGCGGCTGGGCCGCTACCGATAAGCGATCGCCAAGCCGCTTCGATTTTGTTTCGCGAGCCAATAGGCGGACCGTCGCCCGATGCGGTTACCATGCCCTCGACTACACGTCCTGAAGCTATGGTGGAAACTGTGGCGGCCATCCGCCCCGAAGGATCGGTTGGCCCGACCCATAACGGACCGCTGACCCAAGCCAGTTCGCCGTCCCCTTCGCCCGCGCTCTCCGATGCACCTGCGGATCATGCCGCGTTGCCCGCCGCACCAGGGTTGTTGAATCTGAATCAGAAAAATTGGGAACGGATGTTGGGCCATCAGTTGAACTGGGTGGTGAATAACCGACTGCCGGAGGCGGAAATCAAGGTTAATCCACCCGACCTGGGGCCGCTCGAAGTGCGAGTCTCGCTGCGTCACAACCAGACCGACGTGGCGTTCTTCAGTCATGAAGCCGCTGTGCGAGAAGCGCTCGAAAACGCGTTGCCCCGATTACGGGAAATGTTGGACAGCCAGGGCATCAACCTGAATCAGGCACAGGTTTTCGATCAGTCGTCGGCTCGCCAGCAAGCGGGCGCGGGCGAGCAATTCGCATCCGGCCAACGCGGCGGATCGTCGACGCCCACCCCAGACTCGGAACCGGTGATCGAGGAAACGAAGTCAGCACCACACTCGCGCGGTTTGCTCGGGATGGTGGACGATTACGCTTGAAGCAATACCGGCGCTCGATGAGGCCATGGAGTGGATGGAGTGCGCGGGCCGGGAGAGATTTTTCTGCTCGGCCCGAGAGGCAATGGCCTTTCAGCTCGGTCGATATCCGCCTTTTTCGAAAGCCGGCTTTTCGGATGCCGGGCGGGTCTATGGAGAGTTGTCGGGGAGAGCGTGCCGATCCAGCCGGTCTAACCCGATTCGGCGATGCGAGAGGTGAACTGCTGGATCGATTCGCTGGCGATGCTGCTAGGGCTGACTTGGTTGCTGGCGTGTAGCATGCAGATCAGATCGGCTTCGCCCCGGCTCAAGCCGCAAAGCTCCATGATTTCTTCCGCGCTGGCGCCTTGTAGGGCCAGTTTGGTGGCAACCTTGAAAAATTTCTGATCGGCGTCCCGGTTAAGAAGAAGCCCCGGCGAGCCACCCTGTTCCCGGAGCTGTCCGATTTGTACTTCCAGTTTGACCAGCCGCTCGCCCAGTGTCGCCAACGAAAGCGCTACGCCCTTCAGCTCTTGATGCAGGTTCGGTCGCTCTTCCCGCCCGGCCTCGGTGGTTTCCGGCGCGGCGGAGAACAGTCGAGCTGTCCAAAAGCCCAGTGCGATCAGCAGGATATTGGCTGCCAACAGGGCAGCGATCGCGATACCGTGAAACAAAACGTCGTGCATGGATCGGTCCTGGCTGCGGATGGAAGATGAAAGCACTCTCGTTTATCTGGGCAATTTCCTGGGTACGCCAGAGGAGATTTCGGCAACTTGGTCGGAAGGCAGCGCGGGCGGCGAGTCGCTCGCTTGATTGAATTCCGTAGTTGGATACCGGTCGTCGATGTTGCCCATGATCACCAATACCACCCGCCGGTTTTGCAGGCGGCCTTGTTCGGTTCGATTATCCGCGATTGGCTGATATTCGCCGTAGCCCATCGCCGACATGCGCTCGGGCCGTACCCCGTTATCCATCAGAACGTGGACCACGCTAGCGGCGCGGGCTGCCGACAGCTCCCAGTTCGATGGATAGATCGGCGTGTTGATCGGTCGGTTGTCGGTGAAGCCTTCGACCTGAATCCGATTGGGAACTTCCCGCAGGATATCGGCGATCAAAGCCATCGGCTCCAGCGCCTCCTGGCTGAGTGTGGCACTGCCACTGTCGAACAGGATACTATTTTTGATCTCTACTTCCACCCAAAACTCGCTGCTGCGGACATTGACCAAATCGGTCTTGATCAGATTCGACAGATATTGTTCCAGCTTCGCCACGACTTTGGCTAGATTCGGATCAGTGTTGGCTTGGCCGCCTGTCGAACCGGCTTTATCGGCCGTCAGGATGGGAGCGCTGTTTTTGTTAGCCGGGTTGGAGCCCTTGCTGAGCGTGAGCATGACTCGGGGGGCGCGCTGAATGATCGAGGCCGGCAGGGGGCGCAAATCGGGTGCTACCCCTGGAGATAAATTGGGTTGGCCAACGGCCTGTGGAGCGGGTGCCCCCACCATGCCCCCCAGTTGGATCGGTTTTGCGCTGTTGGGGTTGGCGGATCGGAAAGCGGCCATCATCGAATCGGCCAAAACCCGGAATTTACCCTCATTGACTGAGGATACTGAATACATCACCACGAAGAAAGCGAACAGCAGGGTGATGAAGTCGGCGTAGGAAACCAGCCAACGCTCGTGATTTTCGTGGGACTCGGCGTGTTTTTTCTTGCTCATCGCGGCGGCCTCAGTTCTGAGTAAAGCCCTGCAAGCGGGATTCGATGTTGCGCGGATTTTCGCCGTGAGCGATGGCGATGATGCCCTCGACGAACAGCTCGCTGAGGCGGGTTTGCTTCTTGATGGCACTCTTGATCTTGTTGCCCATCGGCAGGGCGAACACGTTGGCCAGAATCAGGCCGTAGATGGTGGCAACGAACGCGGCGGCGATACCGCCGCCCAGCTTACTGGGATCGGCCAGGTTGCCCATGACGTGGATCAGGCCCAATACGGCGCCGATGATGCCGATGGTGGGCGCGTAACCGCCGAGCGCCTCGAAAAAACTTACCGCCTGCAAGTCGTTTTCCTCGCGGATCGCCATGTCCATTTCCAGGATGTGGCGGATCTCCTCCGGCTCCTTGCCGTCCACCAGCAATTGCAGCGCCTTGGATGCAAAGGGGTCCGGCTCCTGCTGGATGTAATCCTCCAGTCGCAGCAGTCCTTCCTTACGGGCGATATTGCTCCATTCGGCGATTTTTTCGATGGCCGGTTGCATGGCGACTGTAGGCGGCAGAAAGGCCCACTTGGCGCGAGCCAGCGCCCGCTTGAAAATGTCCATCGGCATCTGGACCAGTACGGCGCCGACGGTGCCGAAGACTACGATCAAAAATGCTGGGCCGTTGATCAAAGAGCCGATGTGACCGCCCTCGATCAGCATACCGCCGATGATGCCGCCGAATGCGACCACCAGGCCCGCAAGAGTCAGGATATCCATCATTCCACTCCGATGAGATCAGGGATTCAGGCCGTTCCGCCGGCGACCCGCGCTCGTAGTCGGGCGAGCGCCTGACTGTGCAACTGGCTGACGCGGGATTCGCTGACACCCAGCACCGCGCCGATTTCCTTAAGGTGCAGCTCCTCGTCGTAATAGAGCGATAGCACCAGCTTTTCCCGTTCCGGCAGCAGGTCGATGGCCGAAGCCAACCGTTTGAACAGGGATTCCCGGCCAACCGTTTCGAGCGGATCGCAGCCGGGCGCGGGGACCCGATGGATTTCACTCTCGTCGTCCGTTCCGGACTCGTCGAGTGATAGGATTTTCTGGCCGCGTAAGTCGGCCAGGATTTCGTGATACTCGGCCAAGCTGATACCCAGCTGCTCGGCGATACTCCGGTCGTCGGCTTCGCGACCGGTGGCGATTTCCACGGCGCGAATCGCTGCCGCTACCTCGCGGGCTTTGCGGTGTACCGAGCGCGGGGTCCAATCGCCCTTGCGGATTTCGTCGAGCATGGCGCCGCGAATGCGCGGCTCCGCGAAAGTGGCGAAGCCCGTACCCTGCACGGGATCGTAGCGGCGAGCGGCTTCCAGCAATCCCAACATGCCTGCCTGAATCAGGTCGTCCACCTGCACCGACGCCGGTAGTCGAGATAGCAGGTGATAGGCGATGCGCTTGACCTGCGGCGCATGCCGAGCGATCAGGTCGTCCGCCGTATCGCCGCTGAGGCTGGCATAGAGGGCCACCCCTTTCATGCGCTGTGTTCCTGGAGCCGGCAAGCAGGATCAAGCAGACGCTCGATAAAGAACTGGAGATAACCACTGGCGCTGCGGGGCATGGGCCAACGCCCAATAATATGCGCGGAGAGCCGGTGAAATGCCTCAGCCGAGCGGCTGCTGGGAAAAGCTTCCACCACAGCCCGTTGGGCCTGGACGGCCTTGCGCAATTGCGGATCCTCGGGGATGAATCCGCAAAAGCTCAGATTAACATCCAGAAATCGATCGGAAACTCGAACTAGCTTGTTGAACAGCTCGCGGCCTTCCTGGGCAGTGGCTACTCGGTTGGCAAGAATCTGGAAGTGATCCACGCTGTATTCTTGGCTGAGCAGCTTGATCAGGGCGTAGGCGTCTGTGATGGAGGCCGGCTCGTCGCAGACCACCACCATGACGTCGTGAGAGGCCCGGCTGAAGGTGACTACGCTGTCGGAAATGCCAGCGGCGGAATCGATAAGCATGATATCCACCGTATCGTTCAGCTCGCTGAAGGCGCCAATCAGGCCAGCGTTTTCTTCCGGCGCTAACTCCGCCATCCGCTTGACCCCGGAACTGGCAGGGATGATCCGGATCCCGTTCGGTCCGTTGACGATGATTTCCTCCAGCGTCCGTTCCTGGTTGATGACGTGGGAGAGGTTGTAGAGTGGATGCAATCCCAGGATCACGTCGACATTGGCAAGTCCTAGATCGGCGTCCAGCAGCATCACGCTTTGATTTTGGAGGCTCAGGGCCAGCGCCAGGTTGACCGAAATGTTGGTCTTGCCGACACCACCCTTACCGCTGGTGACGCAGATGACCCGCACCGGCCGGTGATGGATGGCTTGTTGGGTGCCAACGACCTGATTACGCGACGGTTCAACAGCTGGCATGAGCGGTCAACCTCTTTCCGAAGGTCAGCGCGAGCGTATCGTTTACCGGTACCTCCTGGTGCAGCCCCACGAATTCATCGGCCAGCCGGATCAGGGCATCGACCTGCGCCGGCTGAATGTCCTCGGGCACCCGCTGGCCGTTGCAGATGTAAGCCAGCGGCAGGGCTTGTTCGTGAGCGGCCGAGAGCGCCGCGCCCAATCGGGTGGTTTCGTCTACTTTAGTGAGGATCGCGCCGCTCAGCGGTACGCGAGCGAACGCTGTCATCGTCTCCTGTAGCACCGAGTGTTGGGCGTTAGCCGCCAACACCAGGTAGCTGTGGATACGGGACGGGTCGTTTAGGACGGCAAACTGTTGCGACAGGCGTAGATCGCGCTGGCTCATGCCGGCGGTGTCGATCAGGATCAGGGACTTGTCGGAAAATGCCTTGATGGTTTCCCGCAACTCCTGCGCGGTGCGGACCAATCGTACCGGCGCGTCCAGAATCATGCCAAAGGTACAAAGCTGTTCGAAAGCGCCGATCCGATAGCTGTCGGTGGTGATTAGCGCCACATGGTTCGGCCCATGGCGCAAGTTGTAGCGCGCGGCCAGCTTGGCGATCGTGGTCGTTTTGCCGACGCCGGTCGGGCCGATCAGGGCTGCGACACCGCCGTGAGTCAGAATGTCGTCCTGGGTGACCGATAGGCCACGCCCCAGGGTTTCCAGGGCTACCCGCCATGCCCGTGCGGGATCGTGCCCGGCGGCGGCGTCGGCCAGCCGCAGGCACAGGTTGGGATGGCAGCCGAAGTCAAGCAGTTGGCCCAACAGGTCGGCCCGGTGGGGTTGCTGGCGCCCCAGCTCACCCCAGGCCAGCCCCGAGAGCTGTTTCTCCAACAGACTGTGCATGACCTGAAGCTCGTGACGCATCTCGACCAACAACGGATCTTGCGACCACACGATGCGCGATTTTCCCGACGGTGCCGGCGCGGTCGGATCGGTGCTGCCGAGCAGGGCGGTTTGACCGGTGGGGATAGCCGTCGGCAAAGGTTGAAGTGTGGCGTCCGATGGCGATGTAGTGGCCGGTTGCGTTGCTTCAGCGTCGGGCTCGGCGTTGTGGAGGAGATCGATTTCGCGCATCGCCGCGCGTTGGCGCGGGCTGGGGTCGAGTGTGGCGGGCGGTTGCATGCCCTGCAGGAGCTTTTCATCGTAATCAACCGCGGCGATGATTTCGAAGCCGGTCTCGGAACGCTGGTTGGACAAGATCACGGCGTCCGGACCCAGCTCCTCCCGTATCTTACGCATCGCCTCGCGGATGTTGGCTGCGTTCAATCGTTTGATCTTCATAGCTTTACTTCCCGCTGTTGTCGCGGTTCCCGGATCGGGCACAAACCGCGCCTGATTAGCTTACTTACCCACCGTGGCGATGACCTTGAGCTTCTTGTCCTCGGGAATCTCGCTGAAGGCGAGGACATGGAGGTTGGGTATTCCATGTCGGACGAAGCGCGCCAGCATGACGCGGATCACGTCCGGAACCAGCAAGATTGCCGGTTGACCCACTAGCTCTTGTTTCTGGGCGGTTTCTAGCAGCGCCTTGTGCAAGCGCTCGGCTAGTCCCGGTTCCAGTGGGGTCTGCTCGTCCTTCCCCATTTGCAGAGTACGGAGCAATATCTGTTCCAATTCGGCGGGAAGGGTGATGACCGCCAGCTCATCTTCCAAGTTATTGATATTCTGGACAATCATTCGACCCAATGCGACTCGGACGGCAGCGGTCAACACGTCGGGGTCCTGACTCTTGGAGCCGTGCTCTGCCAAAGTTTCGGCGATGGTCCGCATATCGCGGATCGGCACTTGCTCGATCAGCAGGTTTTGCAGCACGCGCGCCACGATTCGCAGTGGCAGGGTCTTGGGCACCAGGTCCTGAACCAGGCGCGGAGCGCTTTGCCCGAGTCGGTCCAGCAATTGCTGGGTTTCGTCGTGGCCCAGCAGTTCGTGGGCGTGGCCGAGCAGGATCTGATTGAGATGGGTGGCGATGACGGTGCTGGCATCCACTACGGTGTAGCCGAGCGTCTGCGCTTGCTCGCGCAGGCTGGGCTCGATCCATACTGCCGGCAGCTTGAATGCCGGATCCTGGGTGGCGATGCCGGGTAGCCGGCTTTGGACTTGGCCCGGATTGATCGCCAGCTGCCGATCCGGGAACGCCTCGGATTCGGATGCCGTCACCCCCAGTAAGGTGATCCGGTAGGCGGTCGGCGCTAGATCGAGATTGTCGCGAATGTGGACCGGCGGGATCAGGAACCCCAGATCCTGGGACAGTTTCTTGCGAACCCCTTTGATCCGGCCTAGCAATTGGCCGTTCTGGCTACGGTCCACGAGGGCGATTAGGCGGTAGCCGACCTCCATGCCGATGGTATCCAGCGGTGGTACGTCATCCCAACCGACTTCGCGGGTTTCCGCGCTTTCGGCGGCGCCGGGCGTGCTGGAATCGCTGCCTTCCATCGAGGGGACGACGGCTTGGCGCCGCCGTGACTGCCGCCAAGCCAAATAGCCGGCACCAGCGGACAGGCTCAGAAATACCAGGTTGGGCATACCCGGAATCAAGCCCAACAGGCCCACGATGCCAGCCGTGACTCCCAGCGTTTGCGGGTTGCCGAAAAGTTGTTGGGTGATTTGCTGCCCGATGTCTTGGGAACCAGAGGCCCGGGTGACCATGATGGCGGCGGCGGTGGACAGCAGCAGCGCCGGCAGTTGCGCCACTAGCCCGTCGCCGATGGTCAGCAGGGTGTAGAACTGGGCCGCTTCGGCCACCGGCAGATTGTGTTGCAGAGTGCCAATGGCGATGCCACCCAGCATATTGATGAACAGGATCAGGATGCCGGCGATGGCATCGCCGCGCACGAATTTGCTGGCGCCATCCATGGAGCCGTAGAAATCGGCTTCCTGGACTACTTCGGCGCGGCGGCGTTTGGCCTCGGTCTGGTCGATGATGCCGGCGTTCAGGTCGGCATCGATGGCCATCTGCTTGCCGGGCATTGCGTCCAGGGTGAAACGGGCGCTCACTTCGGACACGCGGCCGGCGCCTTTGGTGACCACCACGAAGTTGATGATGGTTAGGATAGCGAACACCACGAGGCCGACGGCGTAGTTGCCGCCAACCACGAAATGCCCGAACGCCTCGATCACTTTGCCGGCGGCATCTCCACCGGCGTGGCCGTGCAGCAGCACCACCCGGGTGGAAGCAATATTGAGTGCCAACCGCAACAGGGTGGTGACCAGCAACACGGTCGGAAACACCGCGAAATCCAGCGGCCGTTCGCTGTAGACGGTGGCCAGCAGCACCACCAACGACAGGGCGATGTTGAAAGTGAAGAACACGTCCAGCGCGAACGGTGGCAGCGGAACGACCACCATCATCAAAATGGTGATCAGCAGGAGCGGGGCGCCCAGGCCGGACCGGGCCATGCCGGTGAGAGTAGCAGCCAGGTTCATGGGGCGCGCTTCCCGCCGATGGCTCGACCCGGTTCGCTACCGCCTGGTCGGGTCGAGGGGCCGAGTCTGACAGGGTGCGGTTGAATGGCGCGATTCATGCGATTTATCCCTATTCGGTGCGTAGGTCGGAGGGCACCGGCACTTCGTTCATGACGATCGGATCGCCGGTCAACTCATCATCCCGACGCAGGCGAAAAACGTAGGCCAGCACTTGAGCGACCGCTTGATACAGGCCGACCGGAATCGGTTTATCCAGCGCCCCGTTGTAATAGAGGGCACGGGCCAGCAGCGGCGATTCCACACGCGGTATCCGGTGCTGGTCCGCCAGCTCGCGGATGTGCAGCGCCACCCTTTCGGTCCCCATTGCGACGATGATTGGCGCTTTCATGGTGTCCTGCTTGTATTGCAGGGCCACGGCGTAATGGCTCGGGTTAGTCACGATGACATCGGCAATGGGCACTTTTTCCATCATTCGGCGCCGGGTGAACTCTTGTTGCAGGCGGCGGATGCGGCCCTTGACCTCGGGTTTGCCTTCGGTGTCCTTTGCCTCGTCGCGCACTTCCTGCTTGGTCATGCGCAGGTTGCGGAAAAACGAGAGCAGTTGAAACGGCACGTCCACCCCGGCGATCAGCAGCATCGGCAGAGTCAGAATCAGAAAGATCCAGCCCAGGGTGTGGGCCGTGTGCGCCAGCGCTGGCAAAAGCGGTTCTCGACCCAGCCGTAACAATTCTTCCTCGCTCTGCCACAGCAAGACGACCGCGATGCCGCCGACCACCAGGAATTTGATCAGGGCTTTTAGCAGCTCCATCAGCGACTGCCAGGAAAACAGGCGACCGATACCGCGCAAGACGTTGAGATGTTCCCAGCGGAGACGCAGGCTGAAGGTCCAGCCACCGAGCGCCAGGGGCGCGAACAGGGCGACGACCACCATCAATCCCAGAAACGGGGCCAGCAGTAGCAGCAGATCGACGAACGCCTGACCCAGCGCCGTCGGAATTTGGCCAGCATCGGTTATTTTTTTCGGATCGAGAGTCAACCCGGCGCGCATTTGCGCGGCCAGCCCGTCCAGCAGCGCCGGTCCTAGCACCAGCAGACCGGCGGCAGCGGTCAGCAGCATCGCCAGCGTGGTCAGCTCGCGCGATCGGATGACCTGGCCTTGTTCGGCGGCATCTTGCCGGCGGCGGGGCGTGGCCTCTTCCGTTCGTTCCTGGCCGTCTTCGTTCTCGGCCATCAGCCGTTGCCTCTCGCCAGTTGGCCGATACTCAGAAACGCTTCATCGAACAGACCATTCAGTTGGTGCAGCAGGGTCGGCAAATTATAGAGCACGATCAGCAGACCCAGCACCAAGGTGATCGGAAAGCCGACCGCGAAAATGTTCAGCTGCGGCGCGGCACGGGTCATGACGCCAAAGGCGAGATTGACCACCAGCAGTGAAGCGATGGCCGGCAGGGCGATCAACACGCCGCCGGCGAAGGTCCGACTGGCCCAGTTGACTAGCGTCCATAGCAGATCGCGATCGGCGCCGGTTGCGGCCACCGGCAGGGTGGCGAAGCTGTCCACCAACAGCCGGATCAGTAGGAGATGGCCGTTCAATTCCAGGAAAATCAAGGTGCCGAGCAGGGTGTAGAACTGGCTCAGTAGTGGGCTTTGGCCGCCGCTTTGCGGATCGACCAGATTGGCGAAGGTCAATCCCATCTGGGTGGCGATGATGTGTCCGCCGAGTTCTAGTGCGCCGAATACCAACCGTAGGACGAAACCCATGCTGAGACCGATCAATACCTGCTGGAATACCAGCAGCAGGCCGGTCGGGGCGAGCGGATCGACGACCGGCATCGCTGGCACGAGCGGTAGGATTGCCCAGGTCAGTGCCAGGGCCACCATCAGTCGAACCCGACGAGGTAAAGCCCGCGAGCCGAACACCGGCGCCACGCTGACCAAGGCGGCGACCCGGGTCAGTGGCCACAGGAAGGCTCCCACCCAGGCGGCGATTTCGGCGCTGCTGAACTGCATCGCTCAACCGATTAGGTTGGGGATGTCTTTCAGCAGGTTCCGGGTGAAGTCGACCAGTAGTTCGAGCATCCACGGTCCGGCTAAAAGCAAAACCACCACCAAGACCAGCAGCTTGGGCACGAAACTCAGGGTCATTTCGTTGATCTGGGTGGCGGCTTGGAACAGGCTCACCAGGACGCCAACCACCAAGACCGCCAGCAATAGCGGCGCCGACACCAGAATGGCCAGCTCCATGGCCCGCTGGCCGAGTGTGATGATCGTTTCCGGCGTCATGACGGTCTCCAGAGAATCAAGGAATGTAGAAGCTGGAAGCCAGCGTATTCATGAGCAGGCCCCAACCGTCCACCAGCACGAACAGCATGAGCTTGAGCGGAAAGGAAATCATCATCGGCGATAGCATCATCATGCCCATCGCCATCAGCACGCTGGCCACCACCAAGTCGATGATCAAAAAAGGAATAAATAACATGAAGCTGATCTGGAAGGCGGTCTTGAGTTCACTGGTGATGTAGGCCGGCACCAGCAGCGAGAACGGAACCTTATCGGCCGATTCCAGGGATTCCCGACCGGACAGCCGAGTGAACAGCGCGAGATCATTTTCCCGGGTCTGGGCGAGCATGAAGGTTTGCAGCGGTTGTTGGCCTTCCTGCAGGGCTTGTTGAAAGGTGATGGTATCGTTCAGGTAAGGAACGAGCGCCCGTTCGTTGATGCGCTCGAACACGGGCGTCATGATGAAAAAGGTCAAAAACAGCGCTAGACCGATCAGAATTTGGTTGGATGGAGTTTGCATGGTGCCCATCGCCTGCCGTAGCAAGGCCAGCACGATGATGATGCGAGTAAAAGAGGTCATCATCAGTAGCGCCGAGGGTAGCAGGGTCAGCGCTGTCATCAGCGCCAGGATTTGCAGGCTCAACGACCAGGTTTCGCCACCACCCGTCGCCGGGACGACGGTCACCGCTGGCAAGCCTGCCGGTGCAGCCAGCACCGCCGGCACGCCGACCAACAGCAGGAGCAGGAAGAGCAGCAACGCGTCTAGCCACTCGCCGTAGAGTCGGAGACGGTAGCGCTCAGGATTGGGACGCGACATGGGACGATTCCGAAGTTTGCGAAAGCGATCCGATCTCGAAGGGAGCCGTTTCAGCCGACCGAGGAGCCGCCGGAGAAAAAACGTGTAGGGTTTGAATCTGGTGGGGAGTGATGCCAATCAGCAGGCGAGTTTCATCCACCGCGATCAGGAGCAGGCGTTCCCGGCTGCTCAGCGGCAGGCCACCGATGACCCGGATGAGGCCGTCGCGCGGGATCGCGTAGCGGCGCAACAGCCAGCTCAGGCCGACCGCCAAGGCCAAGACCACAACCAGACCCAAGGTCAGTTGCACCAACATGCCACCACCGGGCGCCACGGACGCCATCGACCCGATCCGTCCCGGTTCGTCGGCCGCGCTCGCCGAAACTGGCAGCGCCGATAGCACCGACAGCATTGCTCCTATCACGCGTGAAGCGTTCATCGCAGCCGACGGATCCGTTCTTCCTGGCTGACGATGTCGGTGATCCGCACGCCGAAGCGCTCGTTGACCACCACCACCTCGCCACGAGCGACCAGGCAGCCGTTGACCAGAATATCGAGGGGATCGCCGCCCGGCCGATCCAGTTTGACCACCGAGCCTTGGGTCAGTCGCAGCAGCTCACGGATGCTCATCCGAGTGTGGCCCAGCTCCAGGGAAAGGGTGATGGGAATGTCCATCACCATGTCAAGATTTTGCCCGGTCTTGCCGCTGGGCAGTTCCATGTCATCGTCGAGTCCGGTTTGCGTCGATTCCGGATCGAGGGTGTCGGCTTGTGCGTTCATCGGTTGGCGTTCTCCTGGGGATGCCATAGCGTTTCAGAGACGGCGAGACGGGGGCTGGAATCAGAACGTAGTTGCGAAGGGTTCGAAATCCTGTGGAGGTGTCGCATGTTTCACCCACTCGCTGGGCGAGCCGAGGGGTTGCTCAATCTTGATGGCGTTCCAGCCCTGCGCGATGCCGTAATAACCGCTGTAGACCGGTACCTCCTCCACCCGTAACACGGCCGTGGGCGGGATATTGACCGGAATGATGTCGCCGACTCGGAGCGCCAGCAGGTCGCTGAGGTTGAGCTCAAAGCCGGCCAGCGAGCAGCGGACTTCCACCTGACTTTCCTGAACACCCTCGCGCAGCCGTTCGGTAAGTTGCTTGCTGGGGTTCGGGTGTTCCTTGCAGGTGCTGCTCAGGAGAGTTTCCCGAATCGGCTCCAGGATGGAGTAGGGCAGCGCCAAGTGCAAGGCGCCAGCGATGTTCTCGCAGCTGACATGCACGCTGCTAACGGTCAAGGGATCGTTTGGATTCAACGAGGTAATAAACTGGGGCTTGTTTTCGGAATCGATATGGCAGCATTTGAGCGTGGTAAACGGTTCCCAAGCTTCTTCCAGACAGTCGAAGCACAATTTAAGCAGGCGTTGAATAAAGCGGGTTTCGATGGTCGTGAAATCCCTAACACTGGGCGACTTGTATAGACGGCCGGTTCCCCCGAAGAAGGCGTCCACGATCATGAAAATGAGTTCTAGATCGAAGATCAGCAGAGCTGGGCCGATCAACGGGTTCATGCCGATGACATTGACGCTGCATGGGACGCTGAGGGAGGTGGTCAAGTCGGTGTAACCACGCTTTTCGATGGAGCCGACAGTCACGATCAGATCCCGCCGCACCAGCTCGAACAACCCGATCCGCAGGCGATGGGCGAAGCGTTCGTGAATAGTGTCCAGTACCGGCAACAAGCTGTTGATGGCGTAGTCTTGGCCCGCCAGGTCATAAGGCATGGCGCCTTCCTTGAAGGCACCCGGATTCACGCTGGACCCACGAGATTTTTTGGAGACGACTTCTATGAGTGCGTCTCGTTCGTCTCGAGTGAGGAATTGGTCAGTGGACATGATGTCATTGCATCACGAAAGCGGTGTAATAAACGGCTTCGATGCCCGGTTCGCCGAGTTCTTCATTCAGTACGGCCTGAATTTGTTCCAGCGCTTGGGCGCGCAGGTTCTCCTTGCCTTGGGGAGCATTCAGATTCTCTATTTTCTGATTGCCGAACAGCAGAATCAGGTTGTTACGAATTTGGGGCATATTGTTGTTGACGGCGTCGATGGTTTGCTGGTCTCTGGCCATGACTGACAGACCGATCTGTAGGTAACGCAATATGCCTTGGTCATCAAAATTGATGATGAATGGGGGATCGAGCGCTTGGTAAATCGGCCCCTTGTCAGCGGACCCACCGTGTCCGCCGGCTTTTACCTTACGTGCCTTGCTAGGTTTGCCACCGTGCGCCTCCGCTGATTTGGCAGGCGGGCTTTCCTCTTCGGCAACGTCGGCGCTTTCGCTTTTGTGTAATGCTCCGGTGAAAAATAAAGTCGCGCCTACGGCTCCACCCATCAGCAGGATGGCGCCTATCAGGATGAGCAGGATTTTCATTGCGCCAGAACTTTTTTTGGCTGGCGTCTTGGCGTCTTCTTTCTGAGCCATATGGGTTCTCAAAATTTGGAAGATGGACTGGTTGTTCGTTTAGCAAATAGCGCGCCATTGGTTTTTTATAAAAATAAAATAACTAATTCAAATTGTTATTAAAAAGTCCTTGCTCACGACAAGAAACCGGCAGATCAAGATAGATAAGGCTGCCAAAATTCTGGCGCTGGATTGAGTGTATTGTTAGAGAGGCGGCGTGACGGGTTTCGAGCACTCAGGATACCCACTTGGCGACACGCTCGCGATCGAGGCGATAGCGGCTATGTTCGAAGAGCAAAAATTCACGGGGACTGGCTCGTTGAGAGAGAACAACCATGGATACTGTGCAAGCGCGCAAGTTATTGCGAGACATGTTTGACGCTGCGATTGGGGCGGCGCAACCGGCGCGGTGCGTACCGCGATACCTGCCGCCGCCACCCCAAGGCCGGTTGATTGTGATCGGCGCCGGTAAGGCGTCGGCGGCGATGGCCCAGGCGGTGGAGCAGCATTGGCCGGGCGAGCTGTCGGGGCTGGTGGTGACCCGCTATGGCTATGCGGTGCCCTGCCAGCGGATTGAGATTGTCGAGGCGGCCCATCCGGTGCCGGATGCCGCCGGAGAAGCCGCCGCCCGGCAGATGCTGGAACGAGTCAGCGGCTTGGGGCCGGATGATGCGGTGTTGTGCCTGATCTCCGGTGGCGGTTCGGCGTTACTGCCGCTGCCGGGTGCGGGATTGACCTTGACGGATAAGCAGGCGGTGAATCGGGCGCTACTGAATAGTGGAGCGACGATTGCGGAAATGAACTGCGTGCGCCGCCATCTGTCGGCGATCAAGGGCGGACGGCTGGCGGCGGTTTGTCATCCCGCTCGAGTGATCAGCCTGCTGATTTCCGATGTGCCAGGCGATAATCCGATGGATATCGCCTCTGGACCCACCGTGGCCGATCCCACCACCTGCGCCGACGCCTGGGCCATCGCCAGTCGCTACGGCATCGAGCTGCCGCTGGCGGCGCGGGCGCTGCTCAACAGTGGTCAGGGTGAAACGATCAAACCAGGTGATCCCCGGCTAGCCAACAGTGAAACCCACCTGGTCGCCACTCCACAAATGGCGCTGGAAGCCGCCGCCGCCGTGGCGGAAGCGGCGGGTATCCCCGTCCACATCCTCGGTGACAGTCTGGAAGGCGAAGCCCGTGATGTCGGTACCGTCATGGCTGGCATCGCTCGACAGGTGGCCGGACGCGGTCAACCGTTCCCGACGCCTTGCGTGCTGCTTTCAGGTGGCGAGACCACCGTCACCGTGCGCGGGCAGGGGCGGGGCGGGCGTAATGTCGAGTTTCTGCTAGCGCTCGGCGTCGCCTTGGACGGGTATCCCGGTATTCACGCCCTGGCCGGTGATACCGATGGCGTGGACGGCCAAGAAGACATCGCCGGGGCGTATCTCGCGCCGGATACCTTGGCGCGGGCTTGGGAACTCGGCATCAAGCCGCGCGAGCGTTTGGCCAACAACGATGGTCATGGCTTTTTTCAAGCCCTGGGTGATTCGGTGATCACTGGGCCTACCCTCACTAACGTTAACGATTTTCGCGCCATCTTGATCAGCAAGCCGTCCGTCGATCCTTCGGTAAGCGCCGGATACGCCCTTCCCTGAAGCCCTGCCCGCGCGGCCGAGTGCGAGCGGCTGGGTATCCGCGTACGTTGTACGCGGATACCCCAAGCGGGTATGAAAATGCACACATCAGGCTACCAAGGCGAGGATTGAAGTTTGGTATTGCTGGAGGCTCTTAAATCGTCAGCAAGGACACAGCCCCGGCACCATACTTCGGTACGTTGATGTTGAAATCGATGCGCCCCTTCACCGCGCTCAGCAGCGCCTTGGCGTCGGCCGGCAACTTGCCGGGATCGGGATACAAGGTCGCTAGCTTGAGGTGGGGAGTGTGCTCATTCATTAGCAGGGTCGAGAAGATATTCATCACCTCGTAGAGATTGTCGAGCATGGTTTGTTCTAGTTTCTTGGTCTTGATCGCGTCCTTGGCGACGGTCGCCGGCAGCATCGACAGTGCGCAACCCGCGTTGGCTGCGAACGGCATATCACAAACGGCGACGGCGATCGGTTTATCGCTGTCGTCAATGTAAGTTGCGATCAGGTTGCCAGTGCCGGGCTTAGTGTCGAGAGGTTTGCCGGGCGTGACAGGCACGTTGCCGCCAAACAGCATCTCGAGCATTTTGGCCATGGCGGTGGCGTTGGGTAGCACGAAAGTAGTCGTTGCCATGAGTGTATTCCTGTTGGGTTTTTAAGAGGGGCGTGGATGCGAGTTATTTTTTAAGAAAAGCATCCAGAACCTTGGCGAAGATTTCAGCGGTGAATGGTTTGGTGATGAGAAACTTGGCTCCATTCTGAGAGGCCCTCGCTCGCATCTCCGCCGAGGATTCGGTGGTTACGAAACCGAAAGGGATTTTGTAGCCTTCCTCGTTGAGAGCTTGCAGCAACTCGATCCCGGACTTATTAGGCATGTTCCAATCCGAAAAAATCAGATCGGGCGGATCCTTGTGAATGACGGCCAGTGCCTCGTTGCCGTCACTGGCCTGGAGGACTTCAAGATTGCCATAACCCGCCTCACGCAGCGTTCGCCGGACGATCATGCGCATCGCGCTGCTGTCGTCAACGATCAAGATTTTCATGCCACTGACTCCTGTTTAGGAAACTGGTCTTTAATAGGTTGGCCTTCACGGCCTGGAGGAATACAGGTTCTGGCCGGCCATTCGGCTATTGTAGTCTTCGGCGGCGGTCAGATATAAATGCGAAGAAGATCGTCCATCCACCGGCGATTTTATGGAAGCTAGCCGTGACGTAACTGATAACATACGGTTTTTCCGATGGAAATTGATTCAAAGGTCGGGTCCAGGTTAAGAGTCGTTTCCGAGGAACCCAAAATCAGGTAACCGTCCGGTTTGAGAGTCTTGCGAACCTTGCTCAAAATGGATTTTTTGGTTTCCTGATCGAAATAGATCAATACGTTACGCATGAAAATGATATCCGGGGAAGGGAGGTTCGGCCACTCTTCCGCCAAGTTGCTCCGCTGGAAGTCCACCATGCGCCGGATTTCGAGCTTGAGGCGCCAACACGAACCCTGTTTGTCGAAGTAGCGAGCGAGCAAGGCGGGGGGCAATCCCCGGTTGATTTCGGTCTGCGTGTATAAACCCTCACGGGCCCGTGCCAGGATCGATTCCGACAGGTCGGTGGCGATCATCCGCAACCTGCCCCTTGCCAAGTCCGGAAAGTGCTCGCGCGCCAGCATCGCCACACTGAAAGGTTCCTGTCCGCTGGAGCAGGCCGCGCACCAGATTATCAGGTTTTGGCCGAGCGGCCGCTTGGCCAACAGGCTGGGTAAAATCACGGACTTGAGAATTTCAAAGGGGTGGCCATCGCGGAAGAACGAGGTTTCGTGAGTAAACATCGCTTCGATCACGCGATCCCGGAGATCGGCGCCGGGGTTGGTGCGCAGGGACGCGATCAGGGCTTGCAGGGAATCGAATCCGGTCTGGCGCGCTAGCGGAGCCAAGCGCGTCTCGATCAGATAGGCCTTGTCCGGTTCCAGGGAGATCGCCGAATGGCGCCGGACCAGATCACGGACATAGTTAAAATCACTTTTGCTGATCGCGATCATTGAAGTGGAGTTCGGCGATTGGTGTGTCGGCTAGCGGCCTATCCGCACACGGTTGATGATTTCGCTGGCCAGTTGCGACAGTGGAATTTGCCCGTCGGCCAGGCCGGCTTTCGCGACGAAGCCGGGCATGCCCCAAACCACGGAGCTGGCTTCGTCCTGCACCAGGATTTGTCCGCCGGCTTTGCGGATCGCCTCGCAGCCCCGCAATCCGTCATTACCCATGCCGGTCAGGATCACTGCCAGCGTGTTGCCTCGATAAATGTCGACCGCTGATCGGAGCAGTACGTCGACCGCGGGTCGGCAGGAGTTCTCGGGTTCGCCTTGGTGCAAGAGCAGGCGAATTTGGCTGCCGTCCCGTTCCAGGACCATGTGCGAGCCGCCTGGAGCCACCCGGATCTGGCCCGGCCGCAAGATTTCGCCCGCCGTGCCCTCGGCGACGGAAAGGGTCGAGTGTGCGGCCAGGCGTTCCGCTAGCAGCCGGGTGAAGATCGGCGGCATGTGTTGGACGATCAGGATCGGTACCGGAAATGTCGCCGGTAACTGGGGTAGTAGGGTGGCGAGGGCGGGCGGGCCACCGGTGGACACGCCGATCAGTACGACATCCACGCGCTGGCGTGGGCGTGAGAGAACCGGCAGCGGAGGCAGCTTGTTTTCCGGTTTGATGGCCGGCGCCCGCTGCTCCGTCGCGCCACGCTCGACCACCGCCTGATTGGTCGGCGTCCACCCGCTTGACGGTCGCCCAAAGACTGAGCCCTCGATCGGCGAGCGTCCGAAGGATGCCCATCCGCCCGACGGTTGCTCGGTCGATGGCGAGGTCGGTTGCGGTGCTGCCGAGGGAGTGACGAGGTGGCGGCAAAATGCCTTAATCCGTGGAATCAGCTCGTCGCGAACCCGCTGTAAGGCGATCGCCATATTACCGGTGTTGGAGGGTTTGGTGACATAGTCGTTGGCGCCCCGCGCCAAGGCTTCAAGAGTCACGATCGCGCCCCGCTCGGTGATCGAACTGAACATGATCACCGGCAGGCGAGGCTGATGCTTACGGATTTCGGTCAGCGTTTCCAGCCCGTCCATCTCCGGCATTTCCACATCCAGAATCACCAGATCGGGCTTGAGGACGGGCAGCCTTTCCAGCGCGACCCGGCCGTTGGGAGCCTGGCCGACGACTTCCAGCATTGGATCGCCGGTCAGTACGTCGGCGAGCAGTCGGCGGATGACGGTCGAATCATCGACCAGCATGAGGCGAATTTTGGCGGTCATGGTTGTTTGCCGAGGGTCTCTGATCGGTTAAAGATTCCAGGTATCGTGACCCGACCGCGTGGCGGCGGTGAGCGCATTGCCAAAAGGGCCGGAATCGATATCTTCATGGCGCGGTTTCAGTCTCTCGTGCTTCGCAGCTCAATTCACCGCTCGGATGCTGCCGCGTCCGGGGCGGAGGTTGGGGCGAAGCCCGCCCGGCTCGCAGCGGAACCGATCGACCTGCTGCTGCAACTCGATCGCCATGCGTGTCATCTCCCCGGAGGCGTTGTGGACGTTGTTGGCACTACCGAGTGTGTTGAGCGCCGCTTCGGCCACGTTGGTGATGTTATGAGCGATTTCGGCGCTACCTCGGGCGGCCTCCGCCACACTGCGGCTGATTTCATTGGTGGTGGCGGTCTGCTGTTCGACCGCGCTGGCGATGGTAATTTGAATATCGTTGATCTGGTTGATGATCGTGCTGATGCCTCCGATGGCGCCCACGGCGCTGCCAGTGTCCATTTGGATCGCTTCGATCTTGCGACCGATTTCCTCGGTGGCCTTGGCGGTTTCCTTGGCCAGCTCCTTGACCTCATTGGCGACCACAGCGAAACCCTTGCCTGCCTCGCCTGCCCGTGCGGCCTCGATGGTCGCGTTCAGCGCCAGCAGGTGAGTTTGCTCGGCGATGGAAGTGATCACCTTGATGATATTACCGATGCCGGCGCTGCTTTCGCCCAGCTTGCGGACCGTGGTGTTGGCGCTTTGCGCCATGGTGACCGCCGAGGCTACCACCTTGGCGGCTTCGGCGGCGTTCAGAGCGATTTCGCGGATACTGGCGCCCATTTCCTCAGTGGCTGTCGCGACCGCGTCGACATTGACGCTGACCTGATCGGCGATTGAGGAGGCATGGGTAGCCTTGTGAGATGCGGCTTCGGCGTTGCTGCCCATCTGCTGGCTAACCGAGGTCAGTTCCTCGGCGGCGCCGGCCAGAGTCTGGGCGGTCTGACCGATGCGCGCCATGCTGTCGCGGAACGTGGCAAGCAATTGATCGAGCCCTTGCGCCATGCGGTCGATGGCGTCGTTGCCGGTGGTGGTCAGCTCCTGGGTCAAGTCTCCGCTGGCGGCGGCGCTGACGACCCTAAGCATCCGGTCGGTCTTGGTTTGCAGTAGCTGGGCCTGCTCTTTTTCGCGGTCGCTGATTTCCCGTTGACGTTCGCTCGCTTCCTTGACGGCGCGCTCGCTGCGGAGTTTTTCCGTGATGGTTTCCCAGGTGATCATCGGTCCTAAATAAGTATTATCGCGGTCACGGATGGCGCTGAAGTACAGCTCGAATGTTTCGTTGCCTAGCGCGACGGTCGCCTTGTGTGGCAGTTGAGCTGGATCCGCGATGATTCGCCGCAGATCGGCTTGTTGCGAGTAGAACAGCTCGATCGATTGGCCGATCAGCCCGGAAACCGGGACGGGTAACTGCGGTTCGATCCGGCGCAGCAGCTGCTCCATCGCAGGATTCAGGTAGCGCAGGCGTAGGTCCCGATCCGCGACCATGAGCTGGGAGGGCGTGCTCCGTACCATGGACATGACCTGACCGACTTGCTTGCGCTCCTCCGCGACCTCCGCCCAGTTGACCTCATCGGCTTGTAGCACGGCGCGGATGTTTTTAAGGGTCTGGTTGAGTGCCTGGGTCATGGTGCCCAGTTCGCCGCTGGAGTTGATCGGCGCTTCGTGGGAAAGGTTGCCGCTGGCCAGATTTTGAGCCAGTTGCAGCACGTTATCCACGCTGGCTCGCAAACCCCGACGCAGCCAGAGGAATAACGCAAGCAGCGGTAGAGCGAGCGCCGCCGTCAGGAAAATTTCGCGCAGCGCGTCACCGACAAATTCCGCGCGGGCCTCGTCGACGTAAACGCCGCTGGCGAGTACCCAGTCCCAAGGGTCGAACGACCGGGCGTAGGCAATTTTTTGAACGGGCTTATTGGTTCCTGGCCGGGGCCAGTCGTAGTCGACGAAACCGCTGCCGTCCCGTTGGGCAGCCTGAACCAATTCAGCTGAGATCGCGGCCAGATTATGGGCGTCACGGCTGTTGTTCGGCCCTTGATTTTCCAGTTCGGGCCGCTCGGCGTGCAGCAGCAGCCGCTGATCCTTATCGAACACTACGAAATAAAGATCTTGCCGGCGCATGTTACGAAGGGTCTCGATAGCCAGCTTCTGGGCTTGTTCGCGAGTAAGCGCGCCAGCCTGTTCCTGCTTGTGGTAGCGGTCGAGGATGCCAGCGGCGACTTCGACCAGGTTCAGCGCCAGCGTCTTGGGTTCCTCCCGGATGTTCTGCCAGCGTATCCACAGCGACAGGGTGATCAGGATCACCATGCTGGCCGTCGCCCAGCCCACAATCAGGGCCAGCTTGCCACGCAGGGTTAAATTTTTTAGAAAGTGCATCGGTTTCGTTCTCCTTCTGGCAAGCGGGTTCGGGGTGGCCCACGCGAGATTGGCCCCTCTCTTCCACACGGTTAGGTGCTTGCTACCTCGTGACCACGATTTAGGATTTCCGGGCTGAACAGCTTCTCGACGTTCAGCACGAGCAGCAGGCGACCTTGCAATTTGTAGGCGCCCCGAATCAGTTCCCGCGCGATCCCGTCGAGGGTATCGGGCGGGTGTTCGAAACTCTCCTCATCTACTTCCAGTACATCGCCGATGCGATCCACCAGCAGACTGAAAATGCCTTGTCGGGGCGTTTGAATCACGATATTGATCGGCAATCGTTCATCCGTTCGGTCGCTCACTTGCAGCAAGCGTCGCAAGTCGATCGCGGTCACGATCTGGCCGCGCAGGTTAATCAGACCGCGGACCACACTCGGGGCCAGTGGCACCGGCGTGATCACCTGATAGCGAATCACTTCCTGAACTTTTTCGACTTCAATCCCGAAAAACCGCTGTTCCAGGAAGAAGGTGCACAACTGATGTTGGTCAGCCACGACTCAAACCTCCTCGACCGAAGCCAGTAGCGGAGCTACCCGACGCAAGAAGCTCTCGACATCGAACAGCTCGGTGACCCGACCCTGGATGACCAGGGTGCTCGATACGCCAGTACGGGTCGAACGGCCCTTGATCTCGAAGACATCCTGGATGATGTCGAGGATCTCGTCGACGATGAGGCCGACCTGGCAGGTGCTATCGCCAAAAACGATCACTTGCAGCAGGTCGGCGCTGCCACCGCTTCCCTCGCTCGCGGACAGGCGGTTGAAGGAACGGCGTTCGGCAAGAATGTCTCGGAGGTGAATCAGAGGCAGGATTTGGCCGCGATACTGGACCACGTCCACCTCGCCGGCGGTTTCGACCTGGTCCATGGGGATTTCCTCCAGTCGGGAAACCGGCCCCAGCGGAATGGCCAGTCGGCTGTTGCCGGGGGAGCGAACCAGCAGCAGAGTCTGGCGCTCGGCGGTGCGTGTCCGACCGGCCCGCAGTTGCGCCGAAAGGCTCGGGTCATGAGTGTCGCTCAGAACCTTGGCCTGCTGGGCGATGCCGAGCACATCGAGAATGAGTGCTACCCGACCGTCGCCCATGATGGTGGCGCCCGCGAACACCGGGATATCTTGCAATACTTTGTCCAGGGGCTTGACGACGATTTCCTGCGTGTCGTTGATCTGATCGACCACCAGTCCGAATTGGTGCTGGCCGGCTTGCAACACCACGATGTTGATGACGCTGGACGTCGAGGCGGTGGTGAGTCGCAGTTCCCGATTGAGATGGACGATGGGCAATAGCTTGCCGCGCAGGCGGTAAACCGGATTGCTGTGAACGTACTCGATGGCAGTGTTCCGTTGTTCCTCGTTGACACGGATCAGCTCCAGCAAGTTGACTTGCGGGATGGCGAAGCGCTCCTTGCCGGTGGTGATGATCAGGGCTGGTACGATGGCGAGGGTCAGTGGAATGCGGATTTTGAAGGTGGTGCCGTGCCCCAGCTCGCTTTCGAGATCGATGACGCCACCGATTTTTTCGATGTTGGTTTTGACCACGTCCATGCCGACGCCACGCCCGGAGATGTTGGTGATCTTTTCGGCGGTGGAAAAGCCCGGCAAGAAGATCAGACGCCGGATATCCTGGTCGCTCATGGTAGTGGCGCGTTCCGGGGTGATCAGACCCTTTTCGAGCGCCTTGTTGCGCAGCTTGCCGGGATTGATGCCGGCGCCGTCATCGCCGATTTCGATATGTACCTGTCCGCCTTCATGATAGGCGCGCATTGATAACCGGCCTTCCTCGGGCTTGCCGTTAGCACGACGGATCGCGGGCAGCTCGACGCCGTGATCGATGGCGTTGCGGATCAGATGGGTCAACGGATCCTTCATCGCTTCGATCAGGCTCTTGTCCAGTTCGGTTTCCTTTCCTTCCATCTCCACCCGCACCTGCTTGCCGCAACTGACCGATAGATCGCGGACCACCCGGGGGAATTTCGACCAGATGTTGTGAATGGGTTGCATCCGGGTCCGCATGATGCCTTCTTGCAATTCGCTGGTGATCAGATTCAGGCGTTGCGAGGCGGCCAGCAGTGGCGAGTTTTCCTGAAGGACGCTGTATTCGAGAATCTGATTGCGGGCCAGTACCAGCTCCCCGACCAGGTTCATCAATTTGTCCAACAGCGGCACGTCCACCCGAATCGAGCTTTCGGCGATGGGGGTCAGTGTTCCGCCGCTGGGCGGGGCGCTGGAGCGTTCCGCAGGCACAGGGTCGGATATCGGGACGGCGGGTGCGGCGCGGGCGATGGGTTCGGGTGGGGGCGGTGAGGTTTCGCTGGCCGGTGGCTCCGGTTCCGAGAAGAAAAACAGGTTGTCCGGCAACGCTTGCGAGGTCGGGGCGGTTTTGGGGGCCGGCGGCAGAGGTGGGAGCAAATCCGGTGTCGACGAAGCGGCATCTAGGAAGATCCCATCCGCCACGCTGTTTTGGCTGATATCCGGCGCGAGCGTTGGCGGCGCCACCGGTGGCGCGGTTGGGGGGGCGTTTCCGCCCTCCTTGAGCCGATTCAAGGTCTCGATCAAACCAGGATAGCTTTCTTCGCCATCTCCTCCGGTGCGTTCGACCTCTCCCAGCATGGTCCGCACCGCATCCAGCATGTTCAGCAGGGCGCTGGCGATTTCCTGGGTGAATTTCAGCTTGCCATCCCGCAGCAGTGACAAGAGGTTTTCGCCGGCGTGGGTCAGTTTTTCCAGATGGCCAAAGCCAAGGAAGCCACAGGTTCCCTTGATGGTGTGGACGGCGCGGAAAATGCTGGCCAGCGTATCCCGATCATCCGGATTCTGCTCGAGCATGACGAATTTAGTGTCGAGTAAATCCAGACCTTCCAGGCTTTCAGTCAGGAATTCTTTAAGGATGTCATCCATAGCCAATGAAATCGCTCGAAGGGTTCGCTTAATTAGATGCGGTGAAATTGCAATCATTAATATATTGATAGCGATTGCCCATGAAGCAATAACCGAACCAACTCATACTCTGAATCACCGAGAGGATCGTTTTGCCTTCCGAGACTGGAGCTTGCCTCCCAAACACAAGTTGGAAGGAGTGAAGGTTCAAGCAACGACAAGGGATTGACTCGGAGTGGAGTTCAAATCGCCAAAATATTGGCATTCCCACTGAACGCGAGCGTCAGTGATCGAACCGGTGGTCGGCTGGCAAACGGTATCGTTCGATTGGCGCTTAAGGGTGAGGGGTGGTTGCGCTAAATTTAGAAGATGGCGGTGTCAGCTGGGCGAGACTTTATAAATATAAGTTTAATCAATTAGTTATTTCGATGGCTATCAGATACCAGCGGGACATGGCCGGTTATCCTTGGGAATACGGGATCCTGCGGAAAACAGGGGCGTATTTGTTGGTATCAATATTGCTCCATGGGCTGATAGGGATAGTCTGATCGGCCAGTAAGGTAAAACACTCTGGATTGGGACGAACGAAAGTCCAATTAGATTAGAGACTCGCAGAGGTTTGCTTGAAGGCCAGCGTATTATTATGGAGTACTGAGGTTTCAGTATTGAGGTATTGCATAATTTTTCGTTTATTAATTGATAGAATTAGCCGTAACCGCCTGTCAGGTGATTTTTAGAAGAGCGTCAACTGACAAGCGGATTAAACGGCACCAAATTGAAAATTTAGGAGCCCCTAAATTTTTGTTAGGCGCTGTTATTTCGCCGTATCAGTATCAGCCAGTATCCGCCTTTTAGGTTTGCGAGGCGCCATCATAGTGAGATGAAATATAGCAATTGCCGCATCTTTCGAAAACATGCATCAGCATTCGCGAATACATTGAATCATTTCGCGCCGTATACAGGTCATTGTCTATGTAATTTATTACATACCTTTAATTGTTTCCAGTTACAAATAACAAGGAGATTTTTATGTTCAATAAGTTGAAGCTGCATGTTCAATTGAATATTGGTTTTGCGACGATTCTTGTTCTGCTGATCGTTGTATCGGGCACTGCCTATTGGGGGCTGAAAGGCGCGCTCGAAGATTTTACCGAATACCGGCGAATTGTGCGCATGGGCAAGGAAGTCAATGAGTTTCAGGAACAGATGCTAAACGGGCGGTTGGCAGTCAGGGCTTTCATGGCCAAGGAGAGCGAACAAGCGGTACAAAATTATCAGAAGCGGCTCGAAGCGCTTCGCGCTGGAGTCGATCAACTGCAGGGACAAATTAATAATCCGGAGCGGGTCAAATTACTCGATTCCATTAAGCAGCGAGTTGTCCAGTACGACGAATCGTTCAAGCAGTTGGTAGCGTTGACCCAGCAACGTCGTGAAAAGGTCAACCGCTTGAGCGAAACTGGCGCCGTGCTGCGGAAAACGATGTCCGAGATCATCGAGCTGTCGGCCAAGAGCAACGACACCGAACAAGCGATACTAGCCGGCAAGCTGCAAGAGCAGGTGCTGCTAGGGCGGCTGTACATGGTCAAGTTTCTCGATTCGCACGACGCGAAGGATTACGAGCGCGCGTTGGACGAGCTGAAAACCAAAGCCCAAGAGGTTGCCGACGCTCTGTGGAAAAAGGCCGCTGGTTTGGAGATCCGGGCCTTGCAAGAACGTTTCAAGACGCTGCACGGTGAGTATCTTACCGCCATGCAGACCGTACGCGATTTAGTCGTCCAAACCGACGAACAGGAAAGCACGCAGGATAAGATCGGGCTGACGGTGGCCAGCACCACGGAAGAGTTGGTCGGATCCTATGGCAAAACCCAGGACGAAATCGGCTCTCGCGTGCAGCACGAAACTGAACTATCGGTCACGGCAGTGACATGGCTATCGGGCAGTGCGGTGTTGCTGGGAATTCTGCTGTCCTGGTTGCTGGTACGAGTGATCCGCCGGCCGATCGGTGGTGAGCCGGCCGAGATGGCGGCGCTGACCCAGCAGATTGCGCACGGTGACTTGACGGTCCGTTTCACCGACACCGGGCAGGAAACCGGTATCTACGCCGCGATGCGGGACATGGCTGGGCAATTGAAGGACATGGTGGGGAAAGTCACCCAAGCCACCGCCCAGGTCAATGCCGCCGCTGCCGAAATTGCCCAAGGCAGTGG
>Ga0116151_10000460_pt1 | contig 37044 bp, 28 predicted proteins | sample AD_UKC117_MetaG_FD_89893 | JGI IMG/M metagenome (GOLD analysis project Ga0116151, IMG submission 89893) | Active sludge microbial communities of municipal wastewater-treating anaerobic digesters from Hong Kong - AD_UKC117_MetaG | ecosystem: Engineered > Bioreactor > Anaerobic > Digestate...
CGTGCTTTGCACCGTCAGCGCCCCAATGATTTGGCCGCGCACCCGCAGCGGCAGAGCAAGTTCTGACCGCGTCGCCGGGAGATGCGGGTTGGCCTGCCATTCCCTGTCAACCGAGACATCCTGAGTGATTCGGGGCTGTCCGTCGCCTGTCGCCCCGCCAATCAGGGATTGTCCGCCCACGGCCAGCCGATGCCCTTGTTGCAACTGAATGCGGCCTGCTTCGCCGGTCGCGGCCCGGAGGACGGCGTACAGCCCTCCCTGGTCAATTAGAAATAGACCGGCGTAATACAACGCGAAGCGGTCCCGGATCAAGTTAACCGCACGCTCTAGCAGTTCGTCCAGTTCCAAAATGCTGGTTGTGACCGCAGACACTTCAGCCGCAGTTTGAAGCTGATTGCGTTGGATCGACTGCACCAGCAGCGCCTGCTGCACGGCCTCAAATTGCAGGTGGTTGTTTAGGGCGATGGCCACGGCCCCGGCGATAGTCTCCAACAACTCGACGTCTCGTTCGCCGAAGGCATCGCTGTTGTTTTCGTTCTCGATGGCCAGAACGCCGATCAATTCATTGGCCACGATCAGCGGAAAACCTAGCCAGGTGCTGGACATCGCCCCTACGGTGATGGATTGGTATTTTTCGGCCAGTTCGGGAAAGCGGTCGTTGATGAGCAAATAGTGGCGGGTGCGCGCCACCTGGCCACTGAAACCCTGGTTGATGTCCATCGGGCCAATTTCCGAGAGATCCACTTCTTCGCCGTATTCGTAGGCAAAAATCCAGTCGAGGTGTTCGCCGTCCGGCGTTTTGAGGATAACCGACATGGCCGTCGCTTCAAACAGGGAAAATATTTCGCGCCGCACGCCATCAAAAATATCGTGCAAGGTGGGGGCCAGCGACAGCGTCTGGCTGAGTCGGTTGAGGGCGCTGAGTTGGGCGACACGGCCGCGTGCTTCGGACGTGAGGGAGGCGTTGTTGAGGGCGATAGCGGTTTGGTTGGCCATGACCTGGGCCAACTGGATTTCGGTCTCGTCGAAGGGGCGTTCGTGGGCGTCACGCCCGATGATAATCAGGCCTTTGGTTTGTGGGCCGGCTAACAGTGGGATTTCGAGGCTGTGGTGGAAACCGGCGGTTTGAAGGAGATTTTGTTGCTCGGCAGTTAGCCGGGAGTTGCTCAGCGAGCGGTGAATGGGCTGCCCGTCGGCCAGCGCCTGGAGCAAGTCGGGCTGGTCGGCCAGGGGATAGACGGTGGTGTTTAAGTCGAATTGTTCGACGAGACGGCCGTTTTCCCGGCGCACGTAGGTGATTTGCGTCACCAACGACTGGGTGGGTTCGTGCCAGGTTGTCATGGTGCATTTGGCTGCCGCAAGCTGATTGGCAAAGGTGCGCGCGGCCCGCCGGTAAATTTCGCCAACGTCCATCGTCGTTGCCAGACTGCTGCTCAAGTTAAGCAGCGTTTGAGTTTCCACCAGATGTTGTTGGGTCCGGGCGAAGAGGGTGGCATTGGCGATGTTCGCGGCGACCTGGTTGGCCATAATTTGCAAGATGGCCCGGTCTTCTTCGACAAACGCGGCCGGCTGCTGGCTCTGCACGTCGAGAACACCCAGGATACGGCCGTGCGCCTGCAGTGGCAGCGCCAACTCCGAACGGGTGTCTCGCAGCAGCGGCTCATTAAAAAACACCGGGTCTTCAAATACGTCATGGGCAATATGTGCTTCCCGGTGCTGCACCACCCAGCCGACAATCGATTTTGAGGCCACATCGATCTGATAGCGGCGCTTTTTCATCTCTTGCCCTACGGCGCCAGTCGCTTCGCGCAGAGTGAGATACTGCTCCGACTCGTCCAGCAAATAGACCGCCACGAAATAAAAGCCAAACTGATCGCGGATGGTGTACACCGCATCCTGCAGCAAATCATCCAAATTTAAGGAGAGACTGGCTGATTGGCTAACCGCTGCACCGCGCTGCAATTGCTGGGCGCGCCGCTGCACCAACTGCGTTTGCGCCTTTTGCGCCGCCATCAATTGAACCGAGGCGGCTAAAGAGTTTTGCATCGCATTGGCGCTGATCCAGGCAACGGTGCCGATGCTGATCGCGGCAAACACAAAGGCTATCAGGTCAGCCAGCGCAAAATTGGCGTTTGCCGCCAAAAGAAAGTAGCCGAACATCGAGCTGATGATTACGGCCGTATAGAGGATGCTCGACCGCACCGAGTCCACCGTGGCGATGCCGATCACCGAGATCAGCATGAAATATGGCAGCGTCGTGAGCGTTTCTCTGGCAGCAAACTGGACGAAAAAGATTGTGTTAATGGCGATAAAAAAGAAGTGGGCCGCCCGGATTGGTTGGCCGCGCCGCACCTGGAAAAGGCTGATGAAAGCCACAAGCGGCGTAAAAGAGATTTCCCCCAGGGCAGTGATCAGCTGGTACGTGGCGGCGTCCGCCGCGTTCACGCGAATGAGGTTGGTTACGCCGCTGAGCAGCGAAACCAGGGACACCGCCAGGATGATCCGCTGCACCAGACGACCCTTCTGGATAACCAGATCATCTTCCGAATGGATGGCTAACAACCGCACGAGGCTTGGGGGCAAGGTCATATTACAAGCCTAAATCCCAGATTTCATCTCCATGCAAGATTCTGCTGATCTGTTCTGGGAATTGGTCGGCGTCCAGCGGTTTCACCAAAAACCCATCAAAGCCGGCTTCCCTGGCTTTTTTCATTTCTTCGCTGCTGCCGTGGGCCGTTACCACGACGACCAACGTATCGTGCAGCCGGGCGTCGGCGCGGATCTGGCGCAGGGCTTCATAGCCATCCTCGTGGGGCAGGCGTAGGTCCATCAAAATGAGATCGACCCGCGGCATGGTGTTGGCAAAATCGACGACGCCCCAACCTGTGGTTTTCCATTCGCATTTTTGCACGCCCATAAAGGCCAGAAGACGGGCAATCAAGACGAAGTTGGAGACATTGTCTTCGACAACGAGGATGTGAGCGTCTGTAGGTTCGATAGACTTTCTGGTTTTTGTGGGCTGGTTCATGGTTTTCTCACTTATAAATTGCCAGGTAAGCGTGGATTTCGTCCGGTAAACTGTCGACGTTGATCGGTTTGTGAATGAAGCCATCGGCTCCCGCTGCCTGGCTCTGGTCCTGGTCTTCTTTTGTTACGTTGGCGGTGAGGGTGACGATTGGAATGTTGGCAAAATGGTCTAGTTGGCGCAGGTGGCGGGTCATGGTGTAGCCATCCATGCCCGGTAGATGGATGTCCATCAAGATCAGGTCTGGTGTATGAGACTGTAAATACTCAAAGCCGGATGGGCTGTCGGCGGCGCCATGGACGATGTAGCCGGCGGCTTCTAGAACTCTTTTGACCAGTTTTTGGTTGTCTTGGTTGTCTTCAATGTAGAGTATGGTGGGCTTTGGGGGTTGCTGCCCGGCCAACTCGCTGCTTGTTTCCATTGTTACCCTGCTTTAGTCAGGATCTATCGTTGCCATGAGGTTATAGTGTAACTGATTCCATTACGAGCGCCGTTAAGGTTACGAAAAAAGCTCCACCCCATCATACCAAAACAGGCGTTGCTTTGTCGGTAGGAGTTTGTGGGGATTTGTTAATCGGCCCAGACGCGGGCGGAACGGCCGTCTACCACCAGCGTTTGTCCGGCCTTAAACACCTCGCCTGCGCCAGAAGCGACCAGGACTTCCGGCAGCGTCGGCGCAAATTCCTCGCTGACGGTAAGCCGATAGCGGCGGGTAGAGGCATTGAGGGCGATAACGGCCGTTTCCCCCTGGTACTGCCGCTGATAGACAACCACCCCCCGGTCGGCCAGCAAAACCTGGAAATCGCCGCGGCGCAGGGCGGCTTTGGCGCGGCGCAGGGCGATGGTGCGTTTCACGTCGGCCAGAAGGTCGGTGTCCCATTGGTCGGGGGCGTGCCAGGGGAACGCGCGGCGGCAGTCCGGGTCGCCGCCGCCGGCCAGGCCAATTTCATCGCCATAATAGACGTTGGGCGCGCCGGGAACTGTCATCTGGCAGAGGAAAATGAGGCGCACGGCCGTTTTGTTTTCCCTGGCCACCGTCAGCACTCGCGGCGTATCGTGGCTGCCCAGCATGTTCATTTGCGCCAGGACAATCTCCGGGTGGTAGGTTTTGTTGAATAGCTCGTCCAGTTTGGCGGCAAAGCGGGGGGCACTCAGGTCGGGCATACGGCCGTAACCCGTCTTCTGCGCCTCCGACTGGTCCATGTTTTTGCCCAGAATAAAGCCATAGACCAGCCGCGTGAAATTGTAGTTCATTTGCGCGTCGAATTGATCGCCTTGCAGCCAGCGCTGCGCGTCTCCCCACAGCTCGCCGACGATGTAGGCTTCCGGGTTGACAGCCCGGCAGCGGCGGCGAAACTCTTGCCAGAACGCGTCGTCGTCGATTTCGTTGGGCACGTCTAGCCGCCAGCCATCAATGCCCTGTTCCAGCCAATAAGTGGCCGCGTGCCAGAGAAATTCGCGCACGGCCGTTGTCTGCGTGTTGAACTTGGGCAGCGACGGGATGTTCCACCAGGCGTCATAATTGGGCAGCGCCCGCTCGGCATAGGCATTCAGCGGCCAGTTGTAGACGTGAAACCAGTCTACATACGGCGAGTCGGGGCCGCATTCCAGCAGGTGATTGAACTGAAAAAATCCCCGGCTGGCATGGTTAAAAACGCCGTCCAAAATCACCCGCATGCCCCGAGCGTGGGCTGCGTCTAAAAAGCTTTTAAACGCCTCGTTGCCGCCCAAGAGCGGGTCTACCTGAAAATAATCATGCGTGTGATAGCGATGGTTAGACGCCGAGGCAAAGATTGGATTGAGATAAATGGCGTTGACGCCCAAATCAGCCAGGTAATCCAGCTTTTCTTGCGCTCCCAGCAGGTCGCCGCCCTGAAAGCCTTTGGTCGTCGGCGGCGCGCCCCAGGGCTGGAAGTTGGCAGGATCCATCGTGTAGCCGGGAGGGATTCGCAGCGCGGCGTGGCGCGCAAACCGGTCGGGGAAAATCTGGTAAAAGATCGCATCCTTAACCCAGTCTGGTGTGTTGACTTCCATGGTCTTTCTCCGTTAATGGTGAGTCGTGTGTCCTACTTTTGGTGAAGAATAATGGTTGAGCGTGACGTCAGGTGGCGGGAATGGGGCGCGCGCCGGTGATGCGCAGCAGATCGGCCACGGCCAGCCGCACGTCCAGCCCGCGCTGACCGCCGCTGACGTAAATCTGCGAAAAGGCCAGGGCAGAATCGTCTATGAAGATTTCGAAGCTGCGATTGAGCAGGGCCAGGGCAGAAATCCCGCCAACTTGCAGGTGGGTCAGGGCTTCGGCTTCGGTATGGGAGGCCATGGTGAGTTTCTTCTCGCCAACGGCCGTCGCTACTCTTTTCAGGTCCAGCTGCCGGTCGGCCGGGGTCATCACCAGCAGCGGCTTGCCCTTATCCGGACGCAGGACCACCAGCGTCTTAAACAGTTGGCCCGGCGGCAGATTCAGCCAGGCGGCGATTTCCTCAGCGTCGCGCATGGTGTCAGGGAATGTCGTGATCTCGTGGGGCACGTTTTCCAGAGCGTATTGCACAAGTTTGGGCAGCGGCGACCGGTTCTTTTTGCCTTTAGCCATGACCAACCGCTTACCTTTTGTTGACGAGGTCCTGAATGGTTCGGATGACGTCGGGGAAATCGAACGGTTTGGGCAGGAAGCGCGCTTGAATGGCGGCCAATTCCTTCTCCGAGGGGGCCGGCCAGGCGCTTACCAGGACAAACGGCCGTGTTTCTCCCCGTTGCCGTAATTCCTGCGCCAGTTCTAACCCGGTCATGCGCGGCAGCCGGATGTCAAAAAAGAGGATGTCCGCCTGCTGGAACTCACGCTGGTCGATTTTTTCCAGGAGCGCTTCGGCGCTCATAAAGACCGGGTGGACAACAATGCCAAACAAGCCCAGGCCGCTCACCAGGAGCTGCGCGATGTTGGGCTCGTCTTCGACGTAAACGACGTGTATCTGATTTTCTGTGGGGCGCTTGTGCATGGATGTTCCTTTGCCATCAATTTTGCCGCTGATCATACCGATTCTAAGGGCGAATGGCAATAAGCGGGAAGTACAGGGTATAGGGCGGCAAATAGGTGATTTGCGCCCGGACAACCGGCTCGCCGAGGCCGTCAACCAGGTACGCCGCCGCCGAGACCCAGCGTGGCTCGTTTAGGTTGATGGTTCGAGTGAGGGCGATGGACACGGCCGTGGTCTCTCCCGGAGCTACGCTTCCCTGCCAGCGCACGCGCTGGTCGGCCAGTGTGCTCAGGCCGGTCTGGCTGTGCAGGCTGTCGGTGATGGGCACGAGGGCGTCCGGCAGACGGAGAACGGCCGTCATCTCCGGCGTCGCCGCCAGCCCCACGTTGGTGATGGCCAGCGTGTACGTGACCGTTTGCACCATGCCGGTCTGGCTCACTTCGGCGGCCAGCGTGGCGGCGTTCAGGTCTGGCGCGTCCAGCCAGAGTGCGGCTACCCGCTTAAAGGTCAGGCCGTGGCGCGCATACGCCAGTTCGAGCTGGTTGTCCAGCCGCTGTCCGGCGGCCGCTGGCCCCAGGGGCACCGCCTGGTAGGTGATGATCTGAACGGCGCTCGCAGCCAGTTCGCCGCTCCAGCGAATTTGGCGGGCGGCGGGATCATAAGCAGCGCCGCCGGTGAGTGTGGCGGGCTGCACCGCCAGGGTGGGCGGCAAGGTGTTGGTCAGGCTGACCTGGTTGGCCAGGGACGGGGCAAAATTGCGCACGGTGATGGTAAACGTGCGGGCGTCACCCACCGCGCCTACCGGCCGGTCGACTTCAAACGTCGAATCGCCCAGGTCGCTCAGCCAGCCGATGATGCCGTTCATCAGGTCTGGCTGTTGGCCGACCGGCGTTTTTTCAAAGGGAATGCCCCAGAAGATGGCTCGATACGGCCGTTCCTCATCCCCCGCTCCCGTTTGCAAGCCCTGCGTCGCCACTCCCGCCGCCATCCCCTGGTCATGCCACAAAAAGGGTTCGGCTCCCGGCGCGGCAATCAGGCCGTCGCTGAAATTTTTGTAGCTGCCATAAACCAGCGGCAGCGGACCGGCGACCGCCGGCGGTAAAACAGCGTTGGCCCGGTAAACCTGGGTCGGGGTGATGGATTCCTGGTAGGCCAGCACGCCCAGATAATCTTGCGCCAGCGAACTCTGCCGGTGGTAATAGAGAAAGTCCTGGCTGCTCAGGAACAGCCGTCCCCCCTGGGCCAAATAATTTTCCAGGCGGGCGGTCTCTGCGCTGGAAAGCGGTTGGAACCAGTCGTAGCCCGTATACCAGATGACGTAATCGTAGGCATTGAGGAGGTCCTGAGTCGGGCTGCCGCGCACCTCGCCATCCCAGCCGACCGCCCACTCGTCGAAGCTGAAGCCGGCGGCGGCGAGGGCGGTGCGGTAGAGGCTTTCCTGGTTGTACCAGCGGTCGTCGTCGACCAGCAGGATTGTACCGGGGACTTTGTGGTGGATGGGCAGTGTGGCCTCTGCGCCGGGGTTTTGCGGCGATACGGCCGTCAACGTCCAATCATACGCGGCGTCTTTGGGAGCGGTAGACGGCACGGAAAGGGTCAGGGTGACAACGGCCGTTTCGCATGGTCCAATCGTCACCTGCTCATCGCTGAGCGCCGGCTGCCAGGGCGCGTCTTGAACGGCCAGTGAGAAGGTGTCGGTCATGGTCTCGCTCAGGTTTTGCAGCGTCAGCGGATATACCAGCGTTGCGCCGCCCGGCGCAAAATCATCCACCGCCGGCGGCAGCCAGCGTATCCCGGACGGGTTGGGCGGCGATTGAAAAAAGCTGAACGTTCGGGCCAGAATGGCTTCTCGATCCGCCTGCCGGGACACACCCTCCAGGCCGAAGCCCAAATAGGTCAGGTGATAGCTGCGGCATTGATCGGCTTGCAGGCCGCCGGCACGGCCGTCGGCGTACCAAAAGATTTCATCCGTCAGGGCGTTGTCTCGCGGTCGGGCGACGTCCACTGCCGCCTGATTGTCGGCGCTGTCGCCGCCGTTTAGGGTGATCGCCAGCCCGTCGTAGACGGTTCCGACCGCGCCGGTGAGGGTTTGGGTAACGGCCGTTTTGCCCAGATATTGGGCCTGCAAACGGTCCGCCCACCAGACTTCGGTGAAGAAGCCCTGACCGTCGTAGTAAGCCGCGTTCTGGCCGGTGATGAGCATGCTGCCGCCTGTGCCCAGGTAGTCGGTGATGACCTCGTTGGCGGCCACGTAGCCGGGCGAATCCTCCGGCGCAGCCCAGATGACCGTATCGTAGGCGCTGAGGTCGGCGGCCGTGGGCAGCGACTCGGGCAGCGGGGAGCGGATGGGCCAATAATCGAAGGCATAATCCAGGTTGGTCAGACTGGTCTGGTAGAAGCGGGCAACGCTGCGATAGTACCAATCGCCGCTGTGGACGAGCATCATGCGCGGGCCAGGATCAAGGTCGACGTTTAGGTAGTGGGTTTGGTTGGCGGCGATGAGCACCGGGATGTTAGCCAGGCGGTAGCCCAGGCGGCTGAGGCGCACGGTGTAGGCGCCGGTGGGCAGGGTGACGGCCGTTTTGCCATAAGCTGTCACCGTCTGGCTGAGCGGTGTGTCCAGGATGGTCAGCGTGGCGGAGATGGCCGCCTGGCTGGCGCTGTCGCGCACGGAGACGACGAGCGCGCCGGACGGCGGGCGGTCCAGGTTGAAATCCTGACTCAGCGTCTGGTTGGCCTGCACGGCCAGGCCGTTGGCGGTGGTTTGATTGAAGCCAAAAGCCGCGACGGCTACCTGGTAAATTCCTGGCTGGAGGGCGGCGGTGTAACGGCCGTTGCCATCTGTTTGCACCGTCAGCGTAAAAGCATCAGGTGTGGTCAGGGTGACGGTGATGCCCGCCAGCGGACGGCCGTCACCTTGCACCAGCCCGGTTAGCGTGCCGTGGCTGGTCTGGGTGGCGACGGCGGCATAGGCGTCAATCTCTCCCCAACCAGCGGCCATGTTGGGCGCGGCGGGGAAGTTGGGCAGGGGAACGGCCGTTTCCGTGAGAATGCGCGTGACGCTCTGGCGATCCAGGCCTGGATTGGCCGACAAGAGCAAAGCGGCCGCGCCGCTGACGTGTGGCGTGGCCATCGACGTGCCGTTCAGGTAGCCGTACAGGCCGCCCGGCAGCGCTGACAATATTCTGGTCCCCGGCGCGGTTACCGCGGGCTTGTAATCGGGTGTCAAAATTGACGGACCGCGCGAAGAAAACCAGGCCAATTCGCCCGTCTCGTCGCTTGCGCCAACTGCCAAAACGCCGCCGATGCTGGCCGGGGCCAACAGGCTGCCGGGGTCAGGCCCGCTGTTGCCCGCCGCAAACACAGTCAGGATGCCGGCCAGATGAATAGCCTGGATGTCGGGAACGAAGGTATTCAACCAGCCCGGCCCGCCCCACGAACCGTTGATGATGTCCGGGGCCAGGGCTACGTCGCCGGCGGGAGCCAGCAGCCATTGAAAGGCGGCGTGCACGGCGCTGTCGTAAATCAACCCTTGCTCATTGGCGATGTTGACGGCAATCCAGGCAGCGCCCGGCGCGACGCCCAGCCCATTTTGGCCGACGGCCGTGCCGGCGACGTGAGTGCCGTGGCCTAATTGATCAAACGGCACGGTGATGGTGGGCATGGCGGTGTTGTACCAGTTGCCGGTGTGATCGACGAGACCGCCGCCCAGGTTGCCGCGATAGTTCGGCAGAAGATCCGGGTGCTGCCAGTCTACGCCGCTGTCCATGATGGCCACGGTGACGCCCGCACCGTCTATGCCCAGGCCGTGCCAGACCCAGGGCGCGCGCACGCTGGCGACGCCCCAGCTTTGGTCGGCGGTGGCCACGGCCGTTGCCCGGTCCAGATACCCTGCGCTGTCGGCGGTCGTTGGCGGGAGCAACGGCCGTGCCTGATCCAGCATGATGCGGGCCACGGCCGGGTCAGCGGCCAATTGGTAAACCACCTCAGGTTGGCCGGTGACGGCAATGGCGTTGACGATCCAAAATGGCTCAAAGGAAGTGACCAGGCCGCTGGTTTGCCAGGCGCTGAGCTGCTGGCGCAGCGGCGTTTGGCTGGCAACGGCCGTGTCTTGCAAGGTTTGCACTATATTGGCGCGGCGCACGGCCGTTGGCCCCAGTCCCGCGGCGGTCTGTAAATTTGCCGTCTGTGCCAGGTGGACGATAAAGCGAATCGTTTCAGTGGGCTGGTCTGACTGTGCCAATGCCGCCAACAAGGCTGGGTCGAGTTTGGTGTCAGCAGATTGGTCTGGGGTGCTTACCGGCGGCGTTGGCGGTAATTGGGCCAGCGCTGGCCCTTTGAGGAGCAGGAAAAGGGCGCAAAAACTTAACAGGGTGGGGAGTAAAAGATAAGTGAGGCGTTTGAATTTCATAGAATGATTGCTGAACACCGATGATTTGCCGCTCTCCAGCCCGGTGAACTCGGCAAGATTTATCTAAAAACCGATTGGAACCGAACGATTCTGGTTCCCTAACACGCTGTCATTATAGACCAGTTCCCCCGGCTTCGGAGAATACCGTAAACCTTTCTGTAATTCTTGTTTCTATAATTAGGAGTTGGGTGCTGTTGGTGGCAAAGAAATATTGGCCCCAGATCCGCCGTTTCGCAAGGCCGGAAAGGTTTAGGGAAGCGGCAAGCACGTTAGGCCAAGATCGTCACATAGGGTTGTGGGCTCGATCGACAATGATCTTGCCGGACCATAAAGGCGTGCGTTTGCCAGACAAATTTTGATGTATGTTTCTTTAAAATGATGGACAAAAAAAATTTAATTCTTTACACTGAATAAATCCTCACCTGATTAGAGTACAAACGGCAAAAGAATTTATAGTTATCCCTTCATCGTCGCCTAGCCTTCGCTGCCTTGCCGGTACGCAGAGAAATTGATCTTAAAACTGTATTTGCGGGTGGGAGTTTCACCAGTGTATTGAATTAGTGTGGAAAGGGTGAAGAAATGTACGGGAAGAAGGATGTATGCTGGGCACACAAGGTCAATCGGGTTGTCAGAATTTAGCGGGAGGAAACGTCTGGGGGTGTGAGGCTGTTTCCTGGTTTGTCGTTCAGCCGGTGAATGAGATGGGGTGGCTGCTATGCATTTACGGTTGAAGATCGCCAGTCTGTTTGCCAGTTTTGGTTTGCTCCTTTCGTTGGGCCTCTTTTTGCCTGAGAGTCAATTGGCACTCCTTTGGGCGGAGAGTCTTGTTTTGGGCGCGGTGTCTTTATTGGTCATTCTGTTACCGCAACTGCGGCAGATTTCCGGTTGGTTTATTGTGGGAGGGGGCGTGTTGGTGTGGGTATTGTATAAATTTCTATTTACCGGCGGCGTGTTGAGTGGCGGTAGTGCTTATTATGCGGTTTTTGTCGTTGAAGCGGCGCTGGTGGTGTTGATTGGCGGCCTGGCTTATCGCATTTCAAGCGATTTGCAATTTTCGCAGATGGGCGATGAGGTGCTGAAAGTGGCAGTGGACTTGCTGCCGGAACTGGATTCGGCAGTTGGTCGGGAGATTGTGAAGCAGCAGATGGCGCGATGCCGGGAGGCGGAACGGCCGTTAAGCATTGTTCTTTTTAACCCTTTGCCGCCACCGACCGAGGCTGGCGCTAAAACTCATTTACCAATTGGTCTCATTCAGGCGTTACAAAAATCGCGTTTAGCCGACTTAATACGTAGTGAACTGCCGCTTGCGGACAGAATTGTGCTGCGCGCGCCTGAAGAAAGGATGCTGGTGGTCTGTCCTATGATAGACGCACCGGAGGCCGGGCAGTTAGGGACGGCGCTGTGCGACAAGGCGCTGCAGGTTTTAGGATTCTGCCCTACGTTTGCGGTCACCGCTTTTCCAGCCAACGGCTTGACGTTTAACAAGATATTGGAAGAGGCTGGCGTTGCCTTGGACAGGCAGCCGGTGGCCGACCGGAAGATAGCAAATCTGGCGCATCGTCAGTCTAACCTGACGAGTTAGCCGCGTTGCCGGGGATAGGGCGGCGGAGAATTTGCAAAACGGCCGTAAACAGCAGTTTGTACTGGTGAAGCAGCAATGTGGCGGTTGTGGTAATGCTGGCAGAGTGTGTAACGGGAGGAAAAAGATCATGTCCGAGTTTGAAAGGCAGACGGTGCTGAGGCAATCAGATAAATTTGTTGATCAGGGAGAAGCCTGGTGGGAAAAAATTTCCTCCGATCGCGCCCTCTTTAAGGGGCGCAACTATCAGCGCGTCAAGCGCCTGATGGATTTGCTATTAATTGTTCTGACGCTGCCTATCTGGCTCATCGTCGTCGGCGTTTGTGGTTTGTTGATCAAGCTGGAAAGCCCGAATGGGCCGGTTTTTTTCAGGCAGGAGCGCACCGGCAAAGACGGCAATCGATTTGAAATGATAAAATTCCGTACCATGGTGCCCAATGCCGAATCGATGAAGCATGAACTGATGCATTTGAATGAATTGCAGTGGCCGGATTTTAAAATTTCTACCGATCCCCGCATCACACGCGTGGGGCGCATTTTGCGCAAAACCAGCCTGGACGAACTGCCCCAGCTCATCAACGTAGCCCGCGGCGAAATGAGCTTTGTCGGCCCGCGCCCTACCTCGTTCAAGCCGGAAACCTATGCTTTGTGGCAGACAGCCCGGCTGGACGCGCTGCCGGGCATCACCGGATTGTGGCAGGTGATCGGGCGGGGATCGATGGAATTTGACGAGCGGGTTCGTTTAGACATTGCCTATATCGAGCGGCAGTGCATCTGGATGGACGTGATGATTTTGCTGCACACGGCGACGGCCGTTTTAACCCAACGCGGCGCCTATTAACCCGAGACTCTACTGCTATGCCCGACCGAATTGCCCTGACAAGAGTATTTCCTAAAGCGCCTGTGGGCCTGAGCGTGGTCCAGATGTTGCAGCGCGCCTTTCCCGAATTCCAACTGGAGGTCGTCGACGTTACTACGTTATTGAAGCGCCGTCCGGGTGTCCTGGCGCGAAATGGTCTGGCTATGCTGCGCACCTACGGCCGTGATCTGCTGTACGGCCGTCGTTCGGTGGGCGCGGCATTCTGGGGAACCGGTTACCTGTTTGCAGCCGTTCGGCGGCTGGTGGCCGAGACGTTGGCGGAGCGCGGCGGCGACTATGCCTTTACCTTTCAGTTGCAATCGTTGGTCAACGGCCGTGTCGGGCCAATGCCCCATTTCGTTTATACCGATCATACCCATCTGGCAAACCTCAGCTACAGCCACTTCAATGCCCACCGCCTGAACGACAAGACCTGGCTGGCCGAAGAACGCCGCCTTTACCACGAGGCAACGCTGGTGTTTACCCGCAGCAGCAACATTTCCCAGTCGCTGGTAAGCCAATACGACTTGCCGGCGGAAAAAGCGGTGTGTGTGTTTGCCGGGGTCAACGTTCGCCCGCAGCCGGCAGCGGAAAACGGCCGTTACCACCAACCCCACATCCTTTTTGTCGGCAGCGATTGGGAGCGCAAAGGCGGGCCAGATCTCCTCAGCGCCTTCGCCCAGGTGCAAAAACGTGTGCCCGACGCTCAGCTAACCATCGTCGGCGCGGCGCCCGAAGTGAACCTGCCCAACTGCCACGTCCTGGGACCGCTGCCGGTGGCCGAAGTCAGCCGCTATTACCAGCAGGCTTCCGTGTTTTGCTTACCCACCCATCTGGAGCCGTTTGGCGTGGCCTTCATCGAGGCGATGGCCCACCGGCTGCCAATCGTGGCCACCACGGTTGGCGCGATCCCCGATTTTGTCCGCGAGGGGTACAATGGCCTGTTGGTCGCCCCCGATAACGTGGCGGCGCTCACGTCCGCGCTGCTTACTCTGCTGCAAAACCCGCAGCAGTGCCAGGCGTTTGGCGAGAATGGTTACCAATTGTTCCAGGAGCGTTATAACTGGAATCGAGTAGGCGAAAAAATTCGTGAGCATGTCCTGGCTGCGCTGGCCGCCGCGCCCGACCCGGTGTCATGAGGCCGCTATTGTTTCTCAGGCCATCGCTGCCCGGTGTGCGCCTGTGTTGATTTGATCGTTAACGGATACAATCGAAAAATTGATGACATAAACCTGTAATTTGGTACTTTAGCAATCAGGGAGAAAATGCATTGACTCAAATTCAGACTTATTTGAATATAGCCCGGCGGGGCTGGTGGATTATTTTGTTAACGGCCGTTGCCGCCGTTGTGGCCTCATTGATCTATTCATCGCTCTCGCCCCGCGTTTACCGCACCACGGCGCGTTACATCGTTAGCCCGCAAGAAATTATTCTATCCAACCAAACGGATTATTTCCGCAGCCTGGACACGTTGGATCGCCGTTCGATTATTACCACATACGCCGAAGTGTTTGGCAGCAGCCGCATCTTTGGGGAAGCCGCTGCCGCGCTGGGCGAACCGGCTGACGTGCTGGAGAATTATCGGGTAACGGCCGTTAGCCTGCCAGAAGCCAACGTCATCCAGGTGGCCGTCGAAGGCCCGGACCCGAACCAGGTCATGGCCCTGGCCAACGCCGTGGGCGAGCAGTCAACGGCTTACATCGAAGGGTTGTATTTCATGTATGCCATCACCCCGCTGGATGCGCCCAGCGTGCCCAAAGGGCCGATCAGCCCGACGCCGCTGCGCGACGCGTTGGTCGCCGGCATTTTGGGGCTGGCTGTTGGCGCTGTGTTGGCCATCCTGTACGTCTCGTATGTCGACAAACGCCCGGCGGCGGCTGATGAGCCTGCAGATGCGGCTTCGCCTCAGCCGGATACGGCCGTTAGCTAGCTGACCGGCGAGACAAACCTCACCGTCTCATCGCTAGCGTCCTGCCTATTGCCTGCTCTTCTGAAGATACGAGGCGCTAACCCTGGCCATGACCACGAATCAAGATAACCAAAATCTCGTCAAGGCAACCCTGCACGGCACCTTCTGGTTGTATGCTGCCACCTACAGCGGCAAAATTTTGGTGTTTATCAGCACGGTTATCCTGGCGCGGCTGCTGGTCCAGGAAGATTTTGGCCTGGCGGGTTACGCGCTGATCGTGATCAGCTTTTTGGAAGTGCTCAACGATTTGGGCATTGGTTCGGCCGTCATCTATTACCGCGACGATCCCAAAGTGTTGAACACAGCCTTCTGGTTGAATTTGGCGACCGGGCTGGCGCTTTTTAGCATCACCTGGCTGGTGGCCCCCTTGGCCGCGGCCTTCTTCAACGACCCCCGGATCATCCCAATGACGCGGGTTTTGGGCCTGTCGTTTCCCATTACGGCTCTCGGCAATATCCACAGCGCCCTGCTGCGCAAAAACCTGACCTTTAAGCGTAAATTCGTCCCGGACATCACCAAATCATTTGGCAAAGGAGTTGTGTCGGTGGCTCTGGCGCTGCTGGGTTTTGGGGCGTGGAGTCTGGTGGTGGCGCAGGTGGCGGGCACGGCCGTGGCCGTTATCGCCTTGTGGTTGGTTTCGCCCTGGCGGCCGCAGTGGCAGTTCGACCGGCAGATGGCCCGGCCGCTGCTCTCCTATGGCACCAACATCGTGGCGGTGAACGGACTGGGTACGTTTGTCAACCAGGTCGATTACCTGATTGTGGGCCGCGTGCTGGGCGCGGCGGCGCTGGGCGTCTATACCCTGGCCTTTCGCATTCCGGAACTGTTGGTGAAAGAATTTTGCGCCAACGCCGGGCAGGTCATCTTTCCCGCTTATGCCAAAATTCGCGACGATCAGGCGGCGCTCAGCCAGGGCTTTTTGCTGACCATGCGCTACATGTCGCTGATTACTGTGCCGGTGGCCTTGGGGCTGGCGGCCGTGGCCCAACCGCTGGTCATCACCTTCTTCACCGAAAAATGGGCCGAAGCCATCCCGGTGCTCGCCGCGATTGCCATTTATACCCTGATCCGCTCGATCACCTTCAATATTGGCGACGTGTACAAGGCGCAGGGGCGGCCGGATATTTTGACCCGCATCTCCCTGGTGACGGCCGTTTTGCTGGCTCCGGGGTTGTGGTGGGCGGCGGCGGTTGTTGGCTCGATCACGGCCGTTGCCTGGATGCAAGTCGTCGTCGCCTCGCTGGCCGGTCTGCTGAATCTGGTCGTGGCCGCCCGCATGCTGCGCACGCCGCTGCGCACCATCATCCGCACTTTCTGGCCTTCTATTGCCGCCGGGCTGGTCATGGCCGTGGTCGTGCGCGGCGCAGTGCTGCAAATGGGACAGTTCATCCCGCTGGTGCAGTTGGTGGTCGGCGTTGTGTTAGGCGCCGTGATTTATGGCGGCATTTTGTGGTTCTGGCAGCGCGAGGTGATTCTACAGGCGGTAACCAGCTTACGCGCCGCGTTTGGCGGCCGGGCTAAAGCAAAAGGAGTGGTCGGTGCATGATCGCCGCACGCTGGAATTTATCTAAAGAACAAATTGTCCTGGGAACGGCCGTTGTGGCCGCCGCCGTAGGGCTCGCGGTAGGCTTCCTGGCCGGGTTCATAGGCCAGCCGCTGTACCTGTTTGGGGCGCTGGCGGCCGTCGGTATTGGGCTGCTGACGCTGTTCAAAATTGAATTTGGTCTGCTGGCGCTGATCATCATCACCTACACGCGCCTGTCGGACGTGCTGGTGCAGTTTCATGGCGCGCCATCGGTAGCCAAGCTGTTTGTGCCGGCGCTGCTGCTGGTCGTCTTTGCCCGGTGGCTCATTTTGCAGAAGAAACCGGCGCCATGGACAAAAACGGCCGTGCTGCTGGGCGTGTACGGTCTGGTGGGGTTTGCCAGCCTGCTGTACGCCGCCGACGCCGCGGCCGCCCAATCGGCCCTAAGCGATTACGTGAAAGACGCGCTCATCGTCCTGGTCATCGTGATGATTTTGCAGCGCGGCGAATCGTTTCGGCGGGTCATTTGGGCGCTGTTGGCTTCGGGCATTTTCCTGGCGACCATTACCACCTTCCAGCACCTGACCGGCACATTTACCAATGCCTATGGCGGCTTTGCTCAGGCCGAGGTGCAGCAGATCATCGGCGAAACCAACGATTTTCGCATTGCCGGGCCGCTGTCTAGCAATTTTTACGCCCTCATTTTAGTCCCTCTGGTTCCCCTGGCGATCGATCGCCTGTGGCATGAAAAGTCGAACTGGCTGCGCCTGCTGGCCGGTTGGGCGCTGCTGGTCACCGTGCTCTCCATCATTTTCACCTACTCGCGCGGCGGATTTCTGGCTCTGGTGGTGGTGGTCTTTTTGATGCTGCTGCGCATGAAGCTGAATCCCTGGTTTTTAGCGGCGCTGGTGGTGGGTGGATTGATCGTCTGGCAGTTTTTGCCGGCGCAGTATACAGACCGGATTGGCACGCTGAGCAGTTTGTTTGGCGGGGATTCCGGCGTTGCCACGGATGTTTCCTTTCGTGGCCGGCTCAGCGAAACCACGGCCGCCTGGTTGATGTTTCTAGATCATCCCATCCAGGGAGTTGGGTTGGCCAACTACAACGCCAACTATCAGGCATATTCCCAAAATCTCGGTCTGGATCCCCGCCTGGAGGCGCGTTCGGCCCATAGTTTGTACCTGGAAGTCGCCGCCGAAACGGGGATTATGGGTTTAATGGCCTTTGGCGCGATTTTGTGGGTGCTGTTTCGCGGCTTGTGGCAGGCAAACCTGATCTTCAAAAAGGCCGACCTGCCGGATTACGCCAACTTGACCATCGCCCTGGCGATTGCTTTGGTGGGGTATCTGGTCGGCTCGATTTTTCTCCATCTGGCCTATGCGCGGTATTTCTGGCTGTTTATTGGCCTGGGATTGGCCGTGCCCAACGTGGCCCGGTGGGAATGGGCGCAGCGTCGGGCCAAAACGGCCGTTCCGGCGGCCAGCGATGAAGCGATTGGCCCATGAGTGTTGAGCACATTCGGGTAGATGTTGCCCCGAAAATGAAGATTCTGCATCTGGTCGATGGCTTGCGGGTGGGCGGCGCAGAAAAACTTATCGTCACCTTTGCTCAGGAACTGCGCCGTTATCCCCACGAGCTGACCATTGTCTCGCTGCAAAGGAACGAGCCGGTCATGCGCACGGCCGTCGAAACCGCCGGCGCGCGCGTCATTCCCCTACACAGCAAGCGGCTGATCAACCCGCAGCGCTTTGGTCAATTGTGGCAGTTGGTGCGCCGGGAGCGTTTCGCCGTCATCCACACCCACCTGACGGCAGCGAATATTTTGGGCGGCGTCGTGGGCCGATTGACCGGCACGCCGGTAGTGACCACCCTGCACAATACCAAGCTGATCAGCCAGGAGCATTTCTATCACGGCCGTTTAGAAAATTATGTCCTCACCCATCTGACCGACCAGGTGATCGGCGTAGGCTGGCAGGTAGCGGCGGTTCACCAGGCGCGCCTGGGCCTGGACAACCTGATCATTTTGCCTAACGCCGTAGCCCTGCGGCCGCCGCTGGCCGCCGCCGAGCGCAACCGGGTGCGCGCAGCGTTGGTGGACGATCCGGCGGCAGTGATTTTGTTGGCTGTGGGGCGGCTGCGCCCGCAAAAGGGCTTTTTGGACTTGCTGACCGCTTTTGCGCAGGTCAGCCGGCACTGCCCGCAGGCCCGTCTGCTGATCGCCGGTAAAGGCGAGCAGGAGGCCGAGCTGGCCGCCGAAATTGCCGCCTTGAACCTGGAGAAGCAGGTCCGGCTGCTGGGTCTACGCCACGACATCCCCGATTTGCTAGACGCCTGCGACATTTACGTCAGCGCCGCCCATTGGGAAGGTCTGCCCGTCTCGATGCTGGAGGCGATGGCTGCGGCCCGGCCGTGTGTGGTTACGGCCGTTGGCGACGTTCCCCAGGTGATGGACGACACAACCGGCGTGGTGCTGCCGCCCCAGCGGCCTGATCTATTGGCTCAGGCGCTCCAGCAGCTTATTGGTGCCCCGGAGCAGTGGCCGGTCTTGGGCCAGGCGGCGCGCCAAAAAGTCGCTGCATCTTTCAGCGCCGATGTTTGGACTGAAAATTTATTGTCCCTCTACCAGCAGTTGGCCGCAGACAGGCGGCGGTCGGTCAATCCCCGGTAGGTTCCCATGCGCGTTGACATGATCATCCTGGAATATCACCCAATCGTGGGCGGGGCGCAGCGGCAGTTGGCGATGGTGGCCCCTCGTTTGCAAGCTTTGGGCGTAGACCTGCGGATTCTCACGCGCCGTTATCCTGGCCTGCTCCCGTTTGAGGTGATCAACGGCGTGCCGGTGCACCGGCTGCCCGCGCCCGGACCTAAGTTGACGGCCGCATTTGCTTTTTCTCTGTCTGCCCTGGCCCAGATCCGTCGCCGCCCGCCGGACGTGATCCACGCCTACAGCCTATTTTCGCCGCTGACAACGGCCGTGTGGGCCAAAAAACGCCTGGGCATCCCGGTTGTGGTGAAGATTTTACGCGGCGGTCCGCTGGGCGACGTGGATCGCCTGCGCCATAAGCCCTTCGGCGCGCGCCGTCTGGCCGGTTATCGGCAGCAGGTCGATGCCTTCATCACCATCAGCCGCGAAATTGACGGCGAACTGGCCGAATTAGGCGTGCCGTCCGGGCGGCGGGTGTGGGTGCCAAACGGCGTGGACCTGGAGGCTTTTTGCCCGCTGCCTGAGCCGGCTAAACACGCCCGCCGGCAGGAATTGGGCTTGCCGGTCGGCCCGCTGGCCTTGTTTACCGGGCGGCTCTCACCGGAAAAGCAGGTGGACCAGTTGATTGCCATCTGGCCGCAGGTGCGGCAGTCTAACCCTGACGCCACACTGCTTATTTTGGGCGACGGCCCGGAGGCGGCGGCCTTAAAACAGCAGGCTGGTACGGGTATCCTATTTGGCGGAAGGGTAGATGACGTGCATACTTATTTGCAGGCAGCGGATTTGTTTGTGCTGCCGTCGGCGACCGAAGGGTTGTCGAATTCTTTATTGGAAGCCATGGCCGCTGGTTTGCCTAGCCTGGTAACGGCCGTTGGCGGTGCACCAGACATCATCGAACATGGCCAATCCGGCTGGTTGGTTCCGCCGGATTCAATCGTCGAATTGGAAACGGCCGTGATCACCCTCCTGGGGGATCCTGCATTACGGCAAGCCCTGGGCCGCCGGGCGCGGCAAAAAATGGTAGCGGAATTTGGCCTGGACAGTGTGGCGGCCGCTTTGTATTCGTTGTATACGGCCGTGCTGTAAGGCAGTATTGTCCCATGAATAAACGATTTGTCCGTTTGGCCATGCTGGCGGTGGTGGCCAGCATCTTGCTCAGTTGTTTGCCTGTGCCTGCGGGCGCCGGCCTGACGCCGGCCACTGACCAGCCGGTATCGCTGGTTGTCACGCCGGCATTGCCCACGGCTACCCCGGTTTTCCTGCCAATTGTCACCCGGCCGTCGAATATCTTTTTTGTCTCTCCTTCGGGCAGCGACAGCAGCGGCAAGGGAACCCCGGAACGGCCGTGGGCGACGATCAGCCATGCGCTAACGGCCGTGCCCGACGAAGCCACCATCATGGTAAAACCCGGCACGTATATCGGGCAGATTGACATTCGCCGCCAGTTTATCAGCGGCGTCACCATCCGCTCAGAAACCCCCTATCAGGCGCGTCTGCGCAATTTAGGCAGTGTCGTCACCTGCTTTTTTTGCCGTGGCGTCACGATCGAAGGTTTCGACATCGCCCATTCTGGTCCGGGAGCCGGCCGTTACGTCATCCAGATTCAAGACGTCCAGGACGACGGCGTTGGCGGCAGCCAGGTCACGCTGCGCAACAACGTGCTGCACGACAGCTACAACAACGACATTCTCAAGATTAACAACGGCGCTCACGACATTTTGCTGGAAGGCAATATGTTCTACAACCAGTCGGGGCTGGATGAGCACATCGACATGACCAGCGCCTACAACATCACCATTCGCGACAACATCTTTTTCAACGACTTTCCGGGCAGCGGTCGGCCCAATCTAAACGATACGGCCGGTTTTATCCTGATCAAAGACGTAGATGAAGCGGCGGATGGCATTTTGGGCGCGCACCACATTCAGATTCAGCGCAATGTTTTCCTGAACTGGTCCGGTAACAACGGCGACGGGTTTATCACCCTGGGCGATAACAGCCCGCGCACCTATTACCACGCCTATGACATTCTCATTGAAAACAATTTGCTGTTGGGCAATGCGGCCAACGTGATTCATGCGGCGCTAAAAGTGGTGCAGGGGCGTGACGTGGTCTTTCGCAACAATACGGTCGTGGGCGATTTGCCGGCTAAATCTTATGCTTTTCGCCTGACCACCGGCAATCTGCCTAACCTGAATATTCAGTTTTACAACAACATCTGGTCTGATCCGACGGGCACGATGGGCGCTGAATATCCCGGCGACTGGAATCGTTTTTCGCGCACCGAAAGCACATCTTCGTTCAGCCTATCCAATAATTTGTATTGGAATGGCGGGCAGGACATCCCGACGGACAGCGCCGAGCCGATCAATTACACGGATGATGCCCGGCGCATTGTGGCCGACCCGCGCCTGCCAGCCGACCAGCAGAATCTGGTTATCCCTCGTTGGCAGCCGGAAAACGGCCGTTTCGCCGACGGTTCCGCCTCCATTCGCCAGGCATTTATCCTCCTGGTAAACAGTTACGGGAAACCCGGCGCCGGCAGCGCGGCCCGCGACATGGCCGACCCGGCCCATGCCCCCGCCGAAGACATCTTTGGCAATACCCGGCTGCTGCCGGATATTGGAGCCGTCGAGCAGCTGCCCTGATGCCCGGCTCAGGCGTCCAGGCCGTGACCTTTGCGCCACTGCCGCATACGCCGTCCGCGTGACTCCCAGAAGCGAATGCGCGCCGGATCAATGCCCTGACGCGCCATCCACCGCTTGACCGTCATCACACTTTGTTTGCCAATGCGCCGCAGGCTGACGTGGTTTTCCAGCTCCGTCTGCACCCCAACCAGAATGGCGGCCAGCTCTTTGTGGGCAAAATCAGGGTCGCGGCTGGCCTTTTCCATGTATTCCGGCTGCTGCACCAGTTCGCCATACCCCTTTTTGCTGACGCCGAATTTAAGCGAGGTCAGGGCCGGAACGAGTTCGAAGCGTTTGCCGCTGAACTGGGCGCGCCGGAAGTAATCGGCGCGGGGGAAAGAGTAAGTTTCTTCGGGACGCCGCCAGTAGCCGATGGTTTCGATGACGTCTTTGCGGTGCAGGGTGGCCGTCGCTTCCGGCGGCGTAGGCGCGTCGGGATACTCGGGGATTAGCACGTAAGGCGCGCGGCCGGGAATGAGCCATTCCAGAATAGAAAAGACAAAATCCGCGCCGGTTTGTTCCAGGTGGCCCACCAGGGTCTCCAGGTGTTTGGGCAGCCATATGTCATCGTGGTTTAGATAGGCAATGTAGCGGCCCTGGGCGCGGCGCAGTCCTTCGTTGTGCGGCTCGGATTGGTCGCCGGTGTTTTGCGGCAGGTTATACCAGTGGACGCGCGGGTCGTCGTAGCTGGCCATCACGTCGGCAGTGTCGTCGGTACAGCCGTCGCCGATGACCCACAGTTCAAAATCGGTGAAGGTTTGCCAGAGCACACTGTCGATGGCGTAGCGCAGGGCGCTGCTTTTGTTGTAGGTGGCGATGAGCACAGTGACGGTGGGATTGGCGGTGGTCATCGTGATACCTTGGGGGCTAAACGGCCGTCGTTGGCCGGCAGCCGTTGGGATTGGGCCAGCGCTTCGGCGTAGAACTGGAATTGAAAGGCGTCGGGATCGTATTCCACGTCGGCCAGCAAGATGGGCTGGTCTTTGGCGATGGGGCGCTTCAGGACCACATCGTCGGCCAGGAGAATGGGCAGGCCAGGGGCACGGCCGTTGTCGTAATTTTCGATCAGGCCGTAGCAGGCATACCCACCCATGCCGTCCAACACGTCGCCGGGCTGCAGGTCTTTTTTGGCGTAGGTAAATACGTTGGTGCGGAAGCCATAGGTGGGCTGCAAGCGGGCACGGCCGTCTAAAACCGCCTCGGCCACGCCCAGCAGCGCCTCAATATGCCCCAGATGGTAAGGCCGGTAGAACAGGTAAAAGGGGCCTGGCCCCATGTTGGGCGGGAACCAATCAAGCGTGAACTGCTGGAATTTGCTTTCAGTGTAGCCGATGACAAACACGCCCCCCGTCGGCTGCGCGCCTAAAACGTAATCGACCACGCCCTGCCGATCTTGCCACAGGGTCTCGAAGTCGAATAGTTGGAACACGTCCTGAATATGAGCGGCGCGGGGACCGACCATACCGGGAACGGCCGTGCGCAGCCCCAGTCCATTTGCCAGCACCGCCATCTCCACCCCCAGCTTGGTCCCATCCGTGTACGATGAACACATTTTGTAATCCAGGTTCCGCTTATCCGCCTCCGGGATGATGATGGTTGGATTGACATAACGGTCCAGATAGCCCTTGATGTTGCCGGCCATCACCAGGTCAAAGCCCCAAAATTCAATCTCGTCGACGATGCGCTTGATCACCGTCGGCTGGTCGCCATCGGCGCTGGTATACACCAGACCGTTTTGGCGGGCCAGCGCCAGGAGCGCCGGGCCAAACATCAGGTCAGCCTCGTAATTCATCATCACCACATGCTTGTTGTGGTGAAGGGCCGTCAGGGCGTGCCGCGCTCCGGCGGCTACTGCGTTGCTGGCTTCAATCAGCACTTCGGCCTGGGCGCATTGGGCCACCAGTTCGCCGTCGTCGCTGACGGCTAGTTTGCCGCCCTGCACGGCGTCGTGCAGCGCCGCGAGGCTGTCCACCACTTCATAGTCTAATCCCAGCCACGTCGCGCAGGTGATGGCGCGATCTATCTTGATATCGGCGATGGCCACCGGCCGGAAGCCCGGCGTGGTGTGGCATTGGTAGACGAGGCCATTGCCGATGGAACCAATGCCAATAATGGCGACTTTGATGTCTGCCTGGCGGGCGCTTACTCTGCTTAACATGAGACACTTTTCCTTGTTTTACAGGTATAAATGGGGCGACAATGCGGGCATAAGGTGGCAACTGATACAAAATGGGTCTGGTTTACAAAAAGGACACCTTCCTGATGGTGATGTGCCCGTATTATAAACGGAATGTCAGCGGCGTGCTGCTGTTCACTGGGATTCAGGCGCGGCTGCCGGTACAATGGCCGGCAGAAATCCAGCGGTAGAAGGGTTAGGATGTATGGATATTGATAATCAACGGCCGGTTTTGTTAGTGGCCCTGGCGCAGCGGTATGGTGGCGCGGAAGTGCGTGTGTTTGATCTGGCGCAGGCGTTTGACGGCCGTTTCCCTTACGCCGTCGCCACCATCCAGGGCTCGGTCCTCGATCAGCGGTTGGAGCAGGCCGGCTTACAGCGGCGGCCTATGACGCTGAGCCGGGGCGATCCGCGCCTGGCGTGGCAACTGAAGCAGCTGATTGAGCGCGAGGGGTTCCAGGTGGTGGACGCCCACAACCCGCAGTCGCAGTTGTGGGGCTTGTTGGCGGCCAGGTGGGCCCACGCGCCGGTGTTGGTCTCGACGGTGCATCTGGCCTACGGCCGTGTGCAGTCCGATTCTTACCGTGGCAAATTGTATGAACAGGTCTTGCGCCTGAACAAGCGATGGGGCTGCCGCTTCATCACCGTTTCCCAGTCAATCCAGGCTTACCTGAGGGATCTCGGCGTGCCGGAAATCGCCCTGATCGACAATACCGTGAACCTGCAAGCGCTGGCCGACCACGAACCGGATTGGCGTTGGCGCGAGGCGTTGGGTTGGGGGCGGGAGGCGTTTGTGGTAACGGCCGTGGGTCGCCTGGAACCGCAAAAAGGGCATAAATACTTGATTGAAGCGGTGCAGTTGGCGGCCCAAGAGCGGCCTAATGTCCGCTGTTTGATCGTGGGTGAGGGATTTTTGCGGCCGGAATTGGAGCGCCAGATTGCGGCGGCCAATTTGCAAGAAACCGTGCATCTGGCCGGATTCCGCCGGGACATTCCGGCCATTTTGAGCACGTCGGACGTCTTTTGCCTGTCGTCGCTGGCCGAGGGGCTGCCGTATGCCATGCTGGAGGCGGTGGCCCATGAACGGCCGTTGCTGGTAACGGCCGTTGACGGCATGGCCGAGCTGCTAACCCATCAGGCAACCGCCTACCTGATTCCCCCGGCCAATCCCCAGGCGCTGGCCCAGGGTCTGGTCTGGCTCCACGACCATCCCGCCGAACGACTGCGCCTGGCTGCGGCCGCCTACGACCTCATTCAGGCGCGCTTCGATCCGGCGCGCATGATCCGCGAAACGCTGGCGATTTACCAGGCTTAATCAGCTTCCCGCTGCGCTTTTTCCCACAGCACCGACTGCCGGCCGGAGAGCAGGCGCCACAAACCGTGCAGTGAAGAAAAATTGCCGCTGACGACGTAATAAACCGCCGCCGGAATCCGCGCCGCCCGCCCGGTTTTCTCTGCCAGCCAGCCGAGTCCGGCCAGCCCGTACAGCCCAATTTGCGCCAGCAGGGTCAGGCGCATGAATCGATTGGATGGGCGGCGCAGCACGGCCGTGCCATTGGCTAGCAAGGCCGCCAGCATAAAAAACGGCAGCAGCAGGCGCAAAAATTTGTGCGAAATGAGCTGAAAAAGGGCCGGCGGATTGCGCCACGGCCACCAGCCTGGCTGGAACAAAAGCTGGTAGCGCCCGGCGCTGATGCGCCGCCGGCGCACCAGTTCATCGGCGCTGGACGAGGAGGCCGTTTCCCAGCACACGGCTTCTGGTTCGTAGACGACGCGGTAGCCCTGGCGCAAAATTTGCGTGGCCAGGTAGGCGTCGTCGTTGATGACGGCGGGGGGGATGGGGGTGAACAGGCTGCGACGCAAGGCCAGCATCTCGCCGACGACGGCCACGGTGCTGCCGCTGGCGCTTTCCCATTTTTTGATGGCCGATTCATATTTCCAGTACAGCCCGGAGGATTGGCTGACGGCCGTTTGGCTGGCCCGCACGGTTTTCTGGCCGCTGACGCCGCCGACACGGCCGTTCTGGAAGTGGCGTGCCAGCTTTAGCAAGGCGTCCGGCTCATAAAAAGCGTTGGCGTCGGAAAAGACGATCATATCGCCGGTGGCCGTGGTCATGGCGCGGTTGATGGCCGCGCTTTTGCCGCGCCGGCTGGCTTCATGCAGACAAACGACGCCATTCTTCGCATAACGACGAACCAGAGCCGGGGTCTCATCGCTGGAGCCATCGGTGACGACGATGATTTGCAGGCGGCCGGGTGGGTATTGCAGGGTGAGGCTGTTGTCGAGCTTGGCAGTGATGACGCCGGCTTCGTTGTAGGCGGCGATGATGAGGCTGGCGTGGGGCAGTTTTTCTGCGGGCGTGGCGGGAGGAACGGCCGTTGGTCGCCATTTGGCCCAGAAGGCCATCAGCAGGGGATAAAGCACATAGTGATAAGCCAAGACGCTGGCGCTAAAAACGGTGAGGGCAGAAAAAATATCCATAAGGTAAGGGTGGAAACGGCCGTGTCACAAAACAAAAAGCGGCATCACCTGAATGATACCGCTTGCTTCTTAACTTGTGAAATTTTTACGCTGGCGGGAGGCTTAAAAAAGGCCCCAATCCCCGCCGGCCCCTTCTTCCATCATCGATGGGTCCCACAATTCCATGCCAATTTCAACTTCAACCCCGCCCGCCATTAGCTGGCTGCCAATGAGGCGAACCTGCTCGATGATTTGCGGACCGTAGGGGCAAAACGGCGTGGTGAGGATCATGGTAATCTTGGCCGAGTCATTTTCTTCGTCGATGTCGATCTGGCGCAGCAGACCCAATTCCACCACGTTCAGGCCAATTTCCGGGTCAATGACCGAACGCAGGGCTTCAATAAGTTCTTCTTCTTTACTGATAATCATGATTTATTCATCCTGGTCAGGCGCCATTGCTGCTGCTGATTGAAAATTGGCAGCAGTCGTCGCCATTGAGCATGCAGCTGTGCTGCTTGATGGGCGCTTGCATCACGCTGATGATGAGTTCCTTATCCAGCGTACACACTTCAGCGTGATTGGCCCCAACCGAGAGGTAGGGGCAGCTGTATTCGATGATGTGGTACTGACCGTCGATTTTTTCCCAGCGGGCTAAAAATCCTTCATCGGCCAGGATGTCCATTAAATATGAGAGCCGATCTTCAAAATCGAGGGCTTCGAATTTATGCCGGTGGCGGGAAACGATTCGTTCTACAGCGCTGCCGAAGATGTCGTCGACCGTTTGTTGGGGCAGACGCATTTTCATTTCGTCGAGCAAAATGTTGGTGAGATGGACGTATTTTTGAGGAAAGAGTTCGTGGCCTTCTTCGCTGAGGCTGTAGACGTAATACGGCCGTCCCACTTTGCGCCGTACGCTTTCCACTTCGATCAGGCCATCTGCCTGCAGGGAATTTAAGTGATGTCGCACCGTAACCGGAGAGACCTCAGCCGCTTCGGCCAAATCTTCGACCTTTAGCTGGCTGGCGTTCTTTAGCGCATGCAGAATAACGTCGCGTGTGCTCTGTTTATGGTTGCTTGTCACTGATTTCACGTTAGAATTCCTTGTCTATCCAGGCAGGATTATAGCAAGGGGAGGGGGTTTTGTCAATTATAACTATTTTTATTATTAATTTAATAAAAATTGACATTAACCGGCCTGCGTGCTATAATCCCGCATGAAATTTGACGGTAGAATTACCCATCGAAGAAATACCCATTTCGAAGAAATGCCCATTGAAGAAGTATTAAAATGTTTATAGGAGACACAACTACCGATGACTGTTGCTTTGGAAATTAAGAACTTGCACGCCAATGTCGGCGATCAGCCAATTCTGAAAGGCATCAATTTATTAATCAGGCAGGGCGAGATTCACGCTCTGATGGGGCCGAATGGTTCCGGTAAAAGCACCCTGGCGTATACGCTGGCGGGGCATCCGGCTTATGACCCGACCGCCGGGCAGGTGATTTACGATGGTCAGGATTTGTTGGAAATGGAACCGGACGAACGCTCGCGGGCGGGCCTCTTCCTGGCTTTCCAGTACCCTGCAGCCGTTCCCGGTGTGACCCTGGCCAAGTTTTTGCGCCAGACGATCAATTCTCGCCGCCAGGCTGAAAACCCGGAAGACAGCGGTATTTCAATCCCCGCTTTTAGACGGTTATTAAAAGAAAAAATGGACATGCTGGGCATCGATCCGAAGTTTGCCGGCCGTTACCTGAACGAAGGCTTTTCCGGCGGCGAGAAAAAGCGGGTGGAAATCTTGCAGATGGCCACTGTGGAGCCGAAAATCGCCATTATGGACGAGACAGACTCGGGCCTGGACATTGACGCGCTGCGCGTGGTGTCGGAAGGGGCGATGCGGCTTTACAATGAGATGAATATGGGGATGCTGGTGATTACCCACTACCAGCGGATTTTGAACTACATTCAGCCAGACTATGTGCACATCATGCTAGACGGCCGTATCGTGGAAAGTGGTGGCCCTGAACTGGCCCTCAAACTGGAGGCGGAAGGCTACGACTGGCTGCGGGAGAAATACGGAATCGCAGAGACAGCATAGACAGTCATCAGCGCCTCATGATTGGCTGATGACTGTACGGAGTGTGAACGATGGCAGATATCGAACGCGAATTAACTGAAGAAGAAGTCGTTGCTGGTGTTAACGCCGATTACGCGACCAAATACGGCTTTGCCGACGTCGAAGATTATATCTTCAAGGCCGAAAAAGGCCTGAACGAGGATGTAATCCGGGCGATGTCGGCGGCCAAAGGCGAGCCGGAGTGGATGCTGGACATCCGCTTAAAAGCTTACCAGCATTTTTTGGGCCGGCCCATGCCTACCTGGGGTGCGGATCTCAGCGAAATTGACTTCAACGACATTTACTATTACATCAAACCCAGCGAACGGGAAGGCGATAACTGGGAAGACATCCCCAGTTACATCAAAGACACCTTCAACAAGCTGGGCATCCCGGACGCAGAGCAGAAATACCTTTCGGGTGTGGCCGCCCAGTATGAATCTGAGGTGGTGTATCACAACATCAAGAAAGACCTGGAATCGAAGGGTGTTGTCTTCTTAGGGATGGACGAAGGGCTGCGTCAGCATCCCGACCTGGTGAAGGAATATTTTGGCACGATTATTCCCTACAACGATAACAAATTTGCGGCGCTGAACACGGCCGTGTGGTCAGGCGGCAGCTTCATCTATGTGCCGCCAGGGGTGCATGTTGACATGCCGCTCCAGGCCTACTTCCGCATTAACGCCAAAAACGCCGGACAGTTCGAGCGCACGCTAATCATCGTTGATGAAGGCGCTTACGTCCATTACGTAGAAGGCTGCACCGCGCCGATCTACTCCAGCGACTCGCTGCATTCGGCCGTGGTGGAAATCATCGTGCGCAAAGGTGCGCGCTGCCGCTATACCACCATCCAAAACTGGTCCAACAACGTCTACAACCTGGTCACCAAGCGGGCCATCGCTGAAGAAAATGCCACGATGGAATGGGTTGACGGCAACCTGGGCTCCAAAATCACCATGAAATACCCGGCCGTCTACATGGTGGGCGAAGGGGCACATGGCGAGATTTTGTCCATCGCCTTCGCCGGCAAAGGGCAACATCAGGACGCGGGCGGCAAGGTCGTCCACGTCGCGCCCAATACCACCAGCCGCATCATCTCCAAATCGATCAGCAAAGGCGGCGGCCGCGCTTCCTATCGCGGTTTGCTGAAGGTGGAAAAGAACGCCGAAAATTGCAAATCCAACGTGGTGTGCGACGCTCTGCTGCTGGATGAAAACAGCCGCTCGGACACGTATCCCTACATCGAAATTGACGCCGAAGACGTGACCGTGGGCCACGAAGCATCGGTGAGCAAGGTCGGCGAGGAGCAGCTTTTCTATCTGATGAGCCGCGGTATTCCCGAAGACATGGCGACGTCGATGATCGTCAATGGCTTCATCGAGCCGTTGGTGAAAGAGCTGCCGATGGAATACGCCATCGAAATGAACCGTCTGATTCAATTGCAGATGGAAGGCAGCATCGGCTAAGAAAGAGTGATGGGCGAATTGGGAAGTTGCCATTCGCAGCAGTTGGTTGTGTTTGTTCGTGGGCCGGGTTTGAAAACCAGCCCGCCAACAAACTGACCAATAAACCAACAAACTAACAAAGATGAGCAAATTTACGAGAGAAGCAGTTAAACAATTATCGGCTTACCTGAATGAGCCGGAATGGATGTTGGCTTTTCGCTTGCAGGCGTTTGACGTGTACGAAAGCCTGCCCATGCCAACGACCCAAATGGAAGCGTGGCGGCGAACCGATTTGCGCCGCCTGAAACTGGATGAGATTGGGCCGTCGGTGAACGGCGACGCGGGCGCGGAAGCGACGATCCCGGAATTCCTGGGCAAACAATTGACCACGGATGAGGCCGGCGGCAATATGCTGCAGGTGGACGGCGTGGTGAAATCGCTGAAGGTAAGCGACGAGTTGAAGGCCCAGGGCGTGATCTTTTGTGACATGCACACGGCCGTTTCTCAGCACCCCGACCTCGTGCAAAAACATTTCATGACCGAGGGCGTGCGCGTGGACGAAGGCAAATTTGCCGCCCTGCATGCCGCATTCTGGCGCGGCGGCACGTTCCTCTATGTGCCCAAAAATGTCCGCGCGGCCGCGCCGCTGCACAGCGTCTTGTGGGTCGAAAACGGCAAAACCTTCACCCACACGCTAGTCGTCGTGGAAGAAAGCGCGGAAGTCATCTTCATGGATGAGTACGCCTCGCCCGAAGGGCAGCAGCCGGGCTTGCACAATGGCGTGATCGAACTGCTGGTGCGCGACAACGCCAGCCTGATTTACGCCGGTTTGCAGGATTTCGGCACAAACATGTGGCAGTTCAACCATGAACGGGGCCGCGTGGGCCGGGACGGCAAGCTGGATTGGGTGACGAGCATGATGGGCACGCGCCTGACGAAAGCGTTCCAGACGATGGAACTGGACCGGCCGGGAGCGTGGGGACGAATGAGCGGCATTTTCTTCACCAACGGCCGTCAACACCTCGACCTCGACACCCAACAAAACCACAACGCCGAAGACACCGTCAGCGACCTGCTCTACAAGGGCGCGCTCAAAGACAAATCGCGCACCGTCTGGCAGGGCATGATCAAGGCGCTGCCCGGTTCGCAACGCATCGACGGTTTCCAGGCCAATCGTAACCTGATGCTGGACAAAACCGCCCGCGCCGACTCGATTCCCGGCCTGGAGATCGAAGCCGACGACGTGCGCTGTACCCACGCTTCGGCCATCGGCAAACTGGACCCGGAAGAGTTGTTTTATTTGATGAGCCGGGGCATTCCGCGCAAAACGGCCGTTGAAATGTCCGTGCAAGGCTTCTTCGACCCGCTGATGCGCCGCATTCCCTTCGAGGGCGTGCGCGAACGCATCTTCGGCCGGATCGTGGAAAAAATCGGCTGAGCTTAATGGGGCACTCTCCATTCTTTTCCTGGTGCTTGTGTTTAAGGCGAGGGCGCTGACTACCTCGCCCGGGATTTGTTATCAGGCAAACGGTGGCAGCGACTCTCGCCAGGGCCCAAAATGATTTGGGTGGCAGCGCTGCCACCGTTTTTTGTTGCATTTTTACCACTCAACTACACAAAATAAGAAGGAGGCTAACGTGGAGAACAAAGGCTATGTTCACCCCGAGGTTTTGGTAAGCACCGATTGGGTTGCCGAAAATCTTAATAATTCGTCGGTTCGGCTGGTGGAATCCAACGAGGACGTGCTGCTATACAGCACCGGCCACATTCCCAACGCCGTCCATATCGACTGGGTAGCTGATCTTAATGACGCCGTCCGCCGCGATTACCTGGACGAAACCTCATTTGCCCAGCTCATGCGCAAAAATGGCATCGCCAACGACACAACCGTCGTGTTTTATGGCGATAAAAACAACTGGTGGGCCTGCTACGCTTTCTGGGTCTTTAAGTTGTTCGGGCATGAGGATTGCCGCGTGATGAACGGCGGTCGTCAAAAATGGATTGCCGAAGGGCGCGAATTGACCAAAGAGAAACCATCCTTCCCGCCGACTGACTACAAGCCGGCGGCGCGCGCCGATTATAAAATTCGCGCCTTCCGCGACCAGGTGTTGGATCACGTCAATGCCGGCCAGCCCTTGGTAGACGTGCGCAGCCCGCAGGAGTACAGCGGCGAACTGCTGCACATGCCCGGCTCACCACAAGAAGGCGCGCTGCGCGGCGGCCACATTCGCGGCGCCGTCAACGTGCCCTGGAGCCGCGCGGTGGCCGAAGACGGCACCTTCCAATCGGCCGAGCATTTGCGGGCTATTTACGAGGAAGAACAAGGCTTATCGGCCGACAACAGCGTGGTGGCATACTGCCGAATTGGCGAGCGCAGTTCGCACACCTGGTTTGTGCTGACATACCTGTTGGGTTATCCCAACGTACGCAACTATGACGGTTCGTGGACGGAATGGGGCAATCTGGTGGGCGTGCCGATTGAAAACCCGTCCAAAGCGAAGCGGTGACGGGTGGTTGGTTGAGTTTTGATTTGTGATGCGTGATGCGTGATAAGAGGAATGCATGCATCACGTATCAGGCAGTATCTTAGGGTTGCGTATCAGGTGATACGCACTACAATCTGTCGCATGTTTGATGTAGACAAAATCCGTGAAGATTTCCCGATTTTAAGCGTCGAGGCCTATCCCGGTATGCCTCTGGTTTACCTGGACAGCGCCGCGACTTCGCAAAAACCGCGGGCTGTGATCGACGCGATGGATGCCTATTACCGGCAAATCAATGCCAACGTCCACCGTGGCATTCATCGTCTGAGCGAAGACGCCACCAATGCCTATGAAGCGGCGCGTGACAAAGTGGCCCGCTTTATCAATGCCCCTGATTCCAGCCAGATCATTTACGTGCGCAATGCGACCGAAGGCTTCAACCTGGTTGCTTACAGTTGGGGCCGCCATAATTTGCAGGCCGGCGATGAAATTTTGCTGACCGAGATGGAACATCACGCCAATCTGGTTCCCTGGCATATGTTAGCGGAAGAGAAAGGGGTGGTGATTCGCTACATTCCGTTCCAGGCGGATGGCACGCTGGACCTGACAAAACTGGATGGGCTGCTGACGGAGAAAACAAAATTGTTTTCGTTTACGGCCGTTTCCAACGTATTCGGCACCATCAATCCGGTCAAGCAGTTGGTGGACGCCGGGCACGCCGTGGGTGCGGTGGTGATGGTCGATGCGGCGCAGGCCGTGCCGCACACGGCCGTCGACGTCCAGGCCTGGGACTGCGACTTCATGGCTTTTTCCGGGCACAAAATGTGCGGCCCGACCGGTATCGGCGTCCTCTATGGCAAGCGCCATTTGCTGGAAGCCATGCCGCCTTTCATGGGCGGCGGCGACATGATCAAGCGGGTCACCCTGGCGGGCTCGACCTGGAATGACCTGCCCTGGAAGTTTGAAGCGGGCACGCCCAGCATTGCCGAGGGGATTGGGCTGGGAACGGCCGTTGACTACCTTTCCGGCATTGGCATGGAAGCCATTCACGCCCACGAACAGTTCATCACCAACTATGCTCTGGAAGCCCTCAGCGAAGTTCAGGGCATCATTTTGTACGGCCCGCCCGCTTCCCAACGCGCCGGCGTGGTTACCTTCACGCTCCAAGGCATGCACCCCCATGATATTTCCGAGGTTGTGGACAAGGATGGCATCGCCATCCGCGCCGGCCATCATTGCGCCATGCCGCTGCACCAGCGCCTGGGCGTAGGCGCTACGGCGCGCGCCAGCTTCTATCTGCACACCACCGTTGGCGAGGTTGATAAGCTCGTCGCCAGCCTCCATCATACACGCAAACTTTTTCGGTTATAATTTCAAGCGAAGGTTGGTCAAATCATAGAGCGTTCCTCATGGACGCTCATCCTGTACGTTAACTGATCCGAGGTATGCCATGGATATCTACCGGGAACAGATCATCGACCTATACGAGCATCCACTAAATTATGGAGAATTGGAAACGGCCGATTTTTCTTACGAGGAAGATAATCCCCTGTGTGGCGACGTCATTCGCATCGACGTTAGGCTCGACGATAGAAACCGCGTCGCTGAGGTTGCCTGGCAGGGCAACGGCTGCGTCATCAGCCAGGCATCCGCCTCCTTGCTCACCGAAGAAATCAAAGGCATGACCCTCGCAGAACTAAGAAATTTTTCGGCCGAGCGCCTTTTGGCCCTGGTTGCTGTGCCCTTAAGCCAGGCGCGCCGTAAATGCGCCTTGTTGTCCTTAAAGGTTTTACAGGTTGGCGCAGCCAGCATTCCTCCGCAGGACGCCGATTGAAAGATCTCAAACAGTGAAACAAAGCTGCAACAAATCACCATGACAGAATTCGTCAAAATTGCCCGAGTTGAAGATATACCACCTGGCCAGCGCCTGTGGCATGATTTTATGGAAGAAACCGTCGTCGTGTTTAACGTAGATGGTGAGTTTTTTTGCATAGCCGATCGCTGCACGCATGACGATGGCCCATTGGAAGATGGGGAGTTGGAAGATCACGAAATTGAGTGCCCGCGCCATGGCGCGCGCTTCGACATTCGTACCGGTCGGGCGCTTTGCCTGCCGGCCACGTCGCCTGTGCCGACATTCGCCGTCAAAGTTGAAAACGGGGATATATACGTCGAGTCTCCCGACGATTGGTAGAAACACCCTGAACAGTGATAAAATGACCTGCAATTTGTCTGGACGGCGGGTCACTTTTGGTTGACAGTCTGCCTGAAATTGCCTATATTTGGCGCTCAAAAATAGAACAAATATTTCAATTCCCGGCGGCTAATCACGCGTTAGCCGTCGACGACGGTTGCCATCTACCCAAATCTAAACGGATACAAACAGTAAACTATGGAATTCGGACTTGTAAAACAAATCGACATTGAGCAGGAAGTTAAAGAGTCGTATCTCAGCTATGCCATGAGCGTCATCGTCTCGCGGGCGCTGCCCGATGCCCGCGATGGCCTCAAGCCGGTGCAGCGGCGCATTCTCTACGCCATGTACGACATGGGTTTGCGGCCGGATTCGCCCTACCGCAAATCGGCGCGTGTGGTGGGGGAGGTCCTGGGCAAATATCACCCGCATGGCGATCAATCTGTGTATGACGCGATGGTGCGCATGGCTCAGGATTTTTCGATGCGGGCTGAGCTGGTTGACGGCCAGGGCAATTTCGGCTCCATCGATGGCGATCCGGCGGCGGCTATGCGGTATACCGAGGCGCGGATGTCCAACATGGGCTACGACATGCTGGACGACATTGGCAAACAGACCGTCGATTTTTCCACTAATTTTGATGATTCTCTGCTGGAACCCACCGTTTTACCGGCTACCGTACCCAATCTGTTGGTCAATGGCTCCTCGGGTATTGCCGTTGGTATGGCCACCAGCGTTCCGCCGCATAACCTGGGCGAAGTAGTGCAGGCTTTGTGTTACATGCTGGACCGGTGGGAGCATCTGGATGACATCTCAGTGGGCGATTTGATGCAGTTTATCAAAGGGCCAGATTTCCCTACCGGCGGCCTGGTTTTCCGGTACAAGGGCGAAGAAAACGAGACGGACGCGATTGCTAACGCGTATGCTACAGGTCGCGGGCGGGTCACGGTGCGCGCCAAGGCGCACGTGGAGCGTATGGAGCGCAACAAGTCGCGCATTGTTATCACCGAATTGCCGTATCAGGCCAATAAGACCAACTTGCTGGGGCGCATTGCGGACTTGCATCGTGATGGCAAAATCGAGGGACTGACAGATTTGCGCGATGAATCTGACCGGAATGGGATGCGCATTATCCTGGAAACGACGCGCAATGTGGAGCCGGAGGATGTGCTGGCCGAACTTTTCCGGCTGACGCCGATGCAAAGCACGTTTAGCATTTCTTTGTTGGCGTTAGTGAACGGCGAGCCGCGCATCCTGACGCTGAAACAGTCGCTGCGGGTGTATCTGGATCACCGGTTGGAAGTTGTGCGGCGGCGCAGTACGTATGATCTAGAGAAGGCGCGGCAGCGGGCGCACATTTTGGAAGGGCTGCTGACGGCGCTGGATAACCTGGATGAGGTCATAGATACGATTCGCCGGTCGCGCACGGTGGAAACGGCGCGGGCGAATTTGCGCAGCCGTTTTAAGTTGTCGGAGGAGCAGGCGCAGGCGATTTTGGACATGCAGCTGCGGCGTCTGGCGGGGCTGGAGCGGCGGAAGATTCAGGATGAATACAAGGAGAAGCTGCAGCTAATCAAGTATTTAGAGCGGCTGATTGGCAGTCCGGAGTTGATGCGGCAGACGATTAAAGAGGAGTTAACGGCCGTTGCCGACAAATACGCCAATGTCCGCCGCACCCAGATCGTCGAGAGCGGCGAGAGTAAAGTTGTCACCGCCTCAGACCTGCTGCCCGACCAGCAGGTGTGGGTGATGATTGGCGAAAAAGGTACCGTGGCCCGCACCACAACCCCCGAGATTGTGCGCGTGCCCGCCAAACCCGGCGAACAGCCGAAAGCGCTGCTGGAGGCTAATACTCAGGACATCCTCTACCTGTTTACCGCCGATGGGCAGGCCGTCAGTTTGCCCGTGTACCAGTTGGCGCAGGCGCGAGAATTGGGCCAGGGCTCTCATTGGGCCGATGCCACCCGCCTGTCACGGCGGAATCACCTGGCGGCGGCGCTGGTGCTGCCTTTCGAGGCCCAAGGATATCTTTTCCTGACCACACTTTCCGGCGTCGTCAAGCGTGTGCGCCTGGATGATTTGCCGGGGATTACCAGCGAGCCGTTTGTGGTGATCAACGTAGCGGAGGATGATGCGTTGGGTTGGGCGGCGGTTACCTCTGGCGAAGACGAAGTGTTATTGGTGACGGCTTTGGGCCAGGCGATTCGCTTTAAAGAAGAAGAAGTGCGGCCAATGGGGCTGCCGGCAGGCGGCGTGATGGGCATTAAACTGGCCAGCGACGTCGATGGCGTCGTGGCGATGTCGGTCGTCGATCCGGCGGCCTACCTGTGGAGTATTACGGACAACGGGCTGGCCAAGGTGACCGAATTAAGCCAATATCCGACCCAAGGCCGGTATGGCCAGGGGGTGATTAATGTGCGTTTGCCCAAGGACGCTGCCGA
>Ga0116151_10000461_pt1 | contig 37042 bp, 43 predicted proteins | sample AD_UKC117_MetaG_FD_89893 | JGI IMG/M metagenome (GOLD analysis project Ga0116151, IMG submission 89893) | Active sludge microbial communities of municipal wastewater-treating anaerobic digesters from Hong Kong - AD_UKC117_MetaG | ecosystem: Engineered > Bioreactor > Anaerobic > Digestate...
AACCGCTTCGTGCCGGATACCAACCTGCGCTCGAAGGGCCAGCGCTTCGACGACGTGGTGCGCCTGCTCGGCGACCGCATCGAGCTGCGGCCGGAGGGCTACGCCATCGACGCCGTCTTCCCGAGCGTGGTCTACCTACCGGAGGACGCCGTGCTGTCCATCGACACGCAGAAGGCCGCCTGGCGCAGGGACGGCGTCGAGCAGAGCCTGCGGATACTCCCCGGCGAGACCTACGTGCATCCTACCGGCTACAGGATCGAGATGCAGCAGCACCCCAAGACCGGCTCGTGGCGCCTCATCGGCACGCAGGCCGACGGCCTCCTGTGCCATAAGCCGTGCACGGTCTCCGGCGGCGGCAAGTCCGAGATATCCAAGCAGATCACCGACGCGATGAGCGACGGCCCGATCGTCACCGGCGACTTCGCCGCCGACATGGCGATGGTCAGGTCGGTCATCGAGTATCCGTACGGCACCCGCTTCAAGGACCCCGCGGAGAACCACGGCTCCGCCAGCCGCTCGATCCTGTCGGACAAGCGCTCCCTCGGCAGCGTCATCAAGCTGCTTTCACCCTCGGAGCTGTACACCGACGGGTTCAACGAGTGGCTGGCCGCCATACCGGATCGCGTCAAGGCGCTCGTCTTCCTGGTCAAGCGCTTCTACCGCCCGGAGTGGGGCGACGACTGGGCGTCCCATTTCACCACCGACGTCGTCAACGGCGCCGCCGGCAACGTGGTCAAGTACGACGGCCGCCCCGTCCAGGGCTCGTACCTTCGCGTCGGCTTCACCCCCGAAGGCGCCAGGTCCATCCACAAGCTCAGGCAGGACTACATGCCCGCGGCGAAGATCCAGTGGGAGGACGACATCACCGCGTCGGTCATAGCGCCGACGCCGGCCCTGTCGGGCCTGCCCGACGACGTACGGGGCGAATCGGTCAAGTTCGTCAAGAACTGCGAGGCCAGGTTCTTCCAGCGCCCCGACGATGCGATCCATCGCGGCTACGACAAGCAGGCCGAGGCCGACATGGCGCGGCCCGATAACTTCATCTCGAACTTCGAGCCGCTGTCGCGCGCCAACGCCAACGAGATGGTCGAGCGCACCGTGGAGCTGTCCGAGTACACCGAGCCGATGCGCGAGATGATAGTCGGCGCCGAGGGCGACGACGGGTTCCGCTGGTTCGTCGTCTCGTCGAAGCCCCGTATCGTCGACGGCAAGCCGTCCAAGAACCCGCGCTACCTGCAGCTGGACCGCAACTACGCCGCGCCGCTCGATCGCTACCTGGCCGACGTCGGGGCCAGGCTGTTCCGCATGGTCAGGGCCGACGCGCCGGTCTACTACCCGGTCGGCGCCGTGCTGCCGGGCAGGCGCAACAACCCGCCAGAGCCGGAGGCCGGCATCAGGCCGCTGGCCGTCTACGGGCCGGTCCATTACCAGGAGCTGCCAGAGCTGTTCATGGACTTCATCTGCTCGCTGACCGGAAAGAGCCCGTCGACGACCGGCGCCGGATCCGAGGGAGCGCTGACCAAGGGCCCGTTCAACTCGCTGACTCCGACCTCGGACCTGAACAACGCCCTGCTCGGCTTCATACTCGGGGGCTACGACGGTTTCTCCACGGCCGCCGGCTACATCGGCCACAAGTACAGGATAGACCACGATATATCGCTGCTAGTGCCCGAGCTGTGGGCCAGGCTGACGCCCGAGGAGCGGGATCCGGCCTTCCTGATCGAGCACGGCTACCTCGAGCGAGTCGAGGACTTCGAGCTCGGCGGCCGGACCATACCGGCGGGCCGGCTCGGCTGGCGCATCACGCCGCTGTTCGCGTCCCACTTCCTCGGCCGCATCTTCGACGCCCCGTCGTCGGTGTTCCCCGAGGAGGTGCTCCGGCCCGAGCTGCAGAGCCTCGAGTACTTCGCCGACGGCGTCCTCAACATCGCCGAGGCCCAGGAGCGCGTCGCGCGCGACTACGTCCAGGACGGCTCGATCGAGGCGGCCATCCCGCCGCTCCAGGCCATCCTGCGCGTGATGGCCGAGGGCTCCTGGAACGGCAAGGGCCTGGGCGACCCCGAGCTGCGGCGCCTGTTCGACCGCGACTACGTGCTGTCCTCGGACTGGTACGCCGCGCGCCTCGAAGCCTACGCCGAGGCCGAGCGCGCGAGGCTCCGCGAGGGCGTCGCCTACCTCGAGGAATTCCTCGGCTCCCCGCGCGGCCGCGACGAGCGAGACCTCGCGAAGGCCCACCGCGAGCTCGCGACCGTCCGGGAGAGCCTCGAGCGGGCGTCGCGGCCGGGATACGCCGCTTCGCTCGTCGGTACGATAGGCGTCGACCCGCTGTACCGCGGCCGCGAGGCGGGCGGGCGATGAGGGCGACGCTGCTGATCGAGAACATCGGCGAGCTGGCGACGCCCGTCGGCTCGTCGGCTCGCGCGGGCGGCCGCATGCGCGAGCTGCGGATCGTCCGCGACGCCGTCGTCGCCGTCGACGCGGAGACGATAGCCTGGGCCGGCCCGGCCTCCGAGCTGCCGAGGCTCGACGGGCCGCCGCCAGAGCGCGTCGACGCGCGCGGAGGCGCCGTCGTACCGGGCTTCGTCGACTCGCACACCCATTTCGTGTTCGGCGGCTACCGAGACGACGAGTTCTTCTGGCGGGCCGAGGGCCTGCCGTATATGGAGATCCACGCCCGCGGGGGCGGCATAGCCAACACGGTGCGCGACACGCGGAACGCCTCGGCCGAGGAGCTCGAGGCGAGCGCCGCCGCCCGGCTCGAGCGGATGCTCGGGCTCGGCGTCACCACCGTCGAGGGCAAGTCGGGCTACGGCCTCGACCTGGAGACCGAGCTCCGCCAGCTCGAGGTCATGCGGCTGCTCGATGCGAGGCAGCCGGTCGATATCGTATCGACCTATATGGGCCCGCATTCCATCCCCGTCGAATACAAGGGAAACCCGTCGGGATACATCGACTTCGCGATAAGCGAGGTGCTGCCGCGGGTCAAGGAAGGCGGCCTGGCGCGTTTCTGCGACGTCTTCTGCGAGCGCGGGGTCTTCGAGCTCGACGACTCGAGGCGCTTCCTCGAGGCGGCCAGATCGATGGGCTTCGGCGTCAAGCTGCACGCCGACGAGATCGTCCGGCTAGGCGGCGCCGGCCTGGCCGCGGCCGTAGGCGCGGTCAGCGCCGACCACCTGCTCAAGGCGTCCGACGACGATCTCGGGGCGATGGCGGAGGCCGGCGTCGTCGCGACCTGCCTGCCGCTGACCGCGTTCAGCCTGCGCGAGCCGTACGCGCCCGCCAGGGCGATGGTAGACCGCGGTCTGGCGGTCGCCGTAGCGTCCGACCTCAACCCCGGCTCGTGCTACAGCCAGTCCATCCCCCTGGCCGCGGCCCTCGCCGTGCTGTACATGGGCATGACGATCGAGGAGACGCTGACCGCGCTGACCCTGAACGCGGCCGCCGCGCTCGGCCTCGCCGGCGACCGCGGCTCTATAGAGGCGGGCAAGCTGGCCGACCTGCTCGTGCTGGACGCCCCGTCGTACCGCCACCTGGCGTACCACGTGGGCATGAACATCGTCGGCGCCGTCGTCAAGCGCGGCAAGATCGTCGGCGTAAGGGCCTAGCCGGTCGGAACGGGCCTCGAGGAGCATCATGAGCGTTTCACAGAAAGCGGCGACCGGCCCGACGTCGATCGAGGCCGCGCTCGCCGACGATCCGGGCGGCCGAGGGCTATGCGGGGACCCGCGGCTACGCGCCGCGCTACGGGGCGCTATCCGGCGGGCAGCGTCCGGGCTCGCAAGGGCCGACAGGGTCCTGATCGTTACCGGCTTCCTGATAGAGCGGGCCGGGGTCGGCGAGAGCGACGGCCCGCCGGGCGCCGCCGTACTGGCGAGGGCCCTGGCCCGCCTCGGCAAGGACGTCCGCATCGTCACCGACGGCTACTCTGCCGCGTTGGTCGAGGCGGCCGCGGCCGCGCTCGGGGAGCGTCCGCGCGTCCAAGCGCTATCTCCCGCCGACGGGGAAGCCGCCTGCGTATCCATCCTGGCGGATTTCCGGCCGGACGTCGTCGTGTCCGTCGAGCGTCCGGGCAAGGCGGCCGACGGCGGCTTCTACTCGATGCGCGGCTCCGACATGCGCGCACTCGTGCCGGACGCCGACGCGCTCGTCGCCAGGGCCGCCGACCACGGCGCCGTCTCCGTGGCGGTCGGCGACGGAGGCAACGAGCTGGGCATGGGATCCATCGGCGCCATCATAGACGAACGGGTGCCGCTCGGCCCTACTATAAAGGCCGTCACGAGCGCCGACGAGCTGATCGTGGCCGGCGTGTCCAACTGGGGAGCGTACGCCCTCGTCAGGGCGATCGAGCTGCTGCTGCGCGACCAAGGCCGGACCGTCCGGCTCCTCCACGGACCGGGCGACGAGACGGCCATGCTCGAGGCCGTCGCGGCGGCCGGCGGCGTCGACGGCTGCTCCGGCCGACGCGAACCTACCGTCGACGGCGTCAGCCCCGAGGCCGACCTGGCCGCCCTCGAGGCCATACGCGCCGCTACCTCCATCGAAGGCGAGGGGAATCCCGATGATTAGCGTCGATCTGAATTGCGACATGGGAGAGGGCTTCGGAGCCTATTCCATAGGGGACGACGAGGGCGTGCTGCGCTACGTCAGCTCGGCCAACGTGGCGTGCGGTTTCCACGCCGGCGATCCGTCGGTCATGGAGCGCACGGTCGCCCTGGCCGCGGCGGCCGGCGTCTCGGTCGGCGCCCACCCGGGCTTTCCCGACCTCGCCGGCTTCGGGAGGCGGGAGCTGGCGGCGAGCGCCGACGAGGTGCGCGCGATGGTACTCTACCAGGTCGGCGCGCTCGGCGCGTTCGCCGCTGCCCGCGGCGTCGCGCTGACGCACGTCAAGCCGCACGGCGCGCTCTACAACATGGCGGCGAGGCGGACCGACCTCGCGGTGGCCATAGCCGAGGCGGTAGCCGCCTACGACCCGTCGCTGGTCCTCGTCGGCCTCTACGGATCGGAGCTCGTCAAGGCCGGGAACGCCGCAGGACTCCGCTGCGCCGGCGAGGCCTTCGCGGACCGCGCCTATCGCGCGGACGGTTCCCTCGTCCCCCGCAGCCAGCCAGGCGCCGTCATCGACGATCCCGCCGCCTGCGCCGCCAGGGCCGTCCGCATGGTGAGCGACGGATCCGTGACCGCTATCGGCGGCGAACGCGTGGAGCTGCGCCCCGATACGATCTGCCTCCACGGCGACGGCGACGGAGCGCTCGAGCTGGCGGCCGCGCTGTCGAAGGCCCTCCGCGAGGCCGGCGTAGATATACGGCCCCTTTCCCGCGCCGATGGCTAGCCAGGGCCGCTTCGACTGCGTCCCGCTCGGCGACGACGCGCTGCTCGTCCGGCTCGGGGACGAGCTATCCGAGGAGCTGAACGGGCGGGCGCGCTCGCTCGCGGACGCCGTAGAGGCGGCCAAAGCCGCCGGGCCGGCCGGCGAGGGGATCATCGAGGCGTCCCCGGCATATTCGTCGGTGCTGGTAGACTTCGATCCGCTCCTGACGACGCACGCGAAGGTCGAGGCCTTCGTCCGCTCGGCGCGGCCTTCGGTCCCGGGCGGCGAGGCGCGGAGGGTCGTACGCGTGCCCGTGGCCTACGGCGGCGACGCCGGGCCGGACCTGGAGTCGATAGCCGCTGAAGCGGGGCTGTCGGCCGACGAGGTCGCGGCCGCCCACCGTGGCAGGGACTATCCGGTATACATGCTCGGCTTCGCGCCGGGCTTCCCGTACCTCGGCGGCGTCGACGAGCGCATCGCCTCGGGGCGGCTCAAGACGCCCCGCCCCAGGATACCCGCGGGCTCGGTCGGGATAGCCGGCCGCCAGACCGGCGTATACCCCTTCGACAGCCCGGGCGGCTGGAAGCTGATAGGCCGCACCCCCATGCGGCTCTTCGACCCGCGAAAGGAGCCGCCGGCCGTCCTGCGTCCGGGCGACCTGGTGCGCTTCTATCCGATCGGCCATGACGAGTTCGAGTCGATGAGCCGCGAACCGGGCGGCATCGCCGATGAGCGCGAAGATCCCTGCGATTCCCCGTCCGGCCCGGAGTCCGCGGCCATACGAGTCGTCAAGCCCGGCCTTTCTACGACGATACAGGACCTCGGGCGCCGCGGCTACCAGAAATACGGCGTCTCCGTCTCCGGCGCCATGGACCGACTATCGGCCCGCCTCGCCAACCGGCTCGTCGGCAACGCCCCGTCGGCCGCCTGCCTCGAGACGACGCTGATAGGGCCGACGCTCGAGTTCCTGTCCGACGCAGAGTTCGCCGTCGCGGGCGCGCCGACGCCTATGACGCTCGACGGCGAGCCCGTTCCGATGCACGCGCGCGTACGCGCCAGGCGCGGCTCGGTGCTCGAGATGCCGCCCGTCGGGCGCGGAGCCCGCTCCTACGTCGCCGTCGCCGGCGGCTTCGCGGTCGAACCGGCCCTTGGCTCCCGTTCCACCTACGCGCGCGCGCGCCTAGGCGGGGTATCGGGCCGCCGTCTCGAGGCCGGCGACCTGTTGCCTATCGGCCGGCCGGGCGCGAACCTCGGCCCCGGCGACCGGGATCGAGAGCCGGTCCGAGCCCGGACGCCCGGCGTCCCGCTCTACGCGGCCGGCGAGACCGCGCGCGTCCGCGTCGTCCCCGGGCCCGAGGCCGACGCCCTCGGGCCCGGATGCCTCGAAGCCTTCGCGTCGCGCGAGTACCGCGTATCGGCCGACTCGGACCGCATGGGCTACCGGCTCGAGGGCCGAGACCCGCTGCCGATGGCCGGATGGGGCGCCCGCGAGATGCTCTCGTCGGCCGTCAACTTCGGCACGGTGCAGGCGCCGCCGAGCGGCATGCCGATCGTGATGATGGCCGACCGGCAGACCTGCGGCGGCTACCCGAGGCTCGCGAGCGTGATCGGCGCGGACCTGGGCGTACTGGCCCAGGTGCCGCCGGGCGGCGTCGTACGCTTCGAGATAGTCTCGGCCGCCGAGGCCGGAGCCGCTCTGCTCGAGCGCGAACGCGAGCTCGAGGCCGCTCTTATCCGCGGCCAGCCGGCGCCGGTCGTCCGCCGCTTCGTCGTGACCGTCGACGGCGAGCGCTTCGACGTCGAAGTCGAGCCGCGCTAGAATCGGATAGATGGAGGTCGATCATGGATACGAGGCTCTTGGACGGTAGGTCGGCGCGACTGGCGGTACGCTCCGGCGCCTGGACGGGCCCGACGGCCAGCCTGGCCCCGGGTTACGCCCAGGCTAATTTCGTAGCGCTGCCTTCGCGCTACGCCTTCGACTTCCTGTTGTTCTGCCAGCGGAACCGCAAGGCCTGCCCCGTGCTCGACGTCTGCGAGGCCGGGTCCACGGCCGCCGCGCGCGTAGCCGCCGATTCCGACGTGCGTACCGATATCCCGCGCTACAGGGTCTACGAGCGCGGCCGCCTCGTCGCCGAGCCGGCGAACCTGCTCGATAGCTGGGACGACGACTACGTATCGTTCCTGATAGGCTGCAGCTTCACCTTCGAGGGCGCCCTCGCCGCGGCCGGACTGCCGGTACGCCACGTCGAGCAGGGCCGGAACGTGCCGATGTACCGTACGGACCGGCCCTGCGCCGCAGCCGGCCCCTTCTCCGGGGAGCTGGTCGTCAGCATGAGGCCGATGCCCGAGGCCATGGTAGCCGAGGCCTACGAGGTAACGGGGCGCTTCCCGGAGGTGCACGGCGCGCCGGTGCACGCCGGGGACCCGGCGGCGCTCGGGATACGCGATATAGCCTCGCCCGACTTCGGCGACGCCGTGGATATCAGGCCCGGCGAGGTGCCGGTATTCTGGGCCTGCGGCGTGACCTCCCAGGCCGCGATCATGAACGCCGGCCTTGAGCGCGTGGTGACCCACGCGCCGGGCCACATGTTCGTCACCGACAGGCGCGACGAGGAGCTGGCCTCGATGTGATCCCGACGCGCGCCTAGTCGGCCCCGCCGTCGCGGGCGCGCCTCGGCCTCGTCGCGGCGAACACGACCAGGGCCGCCACGATGAACGCGAAGGCGGCCGCTTTCGGCGCCGTCAGCGTCTCCCCGAACACGAACAGGCCGAGAGCCAGCTGGAGCGTCGGCGAGATGTACTGCAGGAAGCCCATCCTCGACAGCGGTACACGCTTGACCCCCTCGGCGAAGAAGAACAGCGGCAGGGCGGTCACGGCGCCGGCCAGTACCAGCATCGCCGTCTCGACCCCTCCGACCCGCCCGAAGGCCCCGCGACCGGCCAGCTCCTCGAATACCAGGTACCCGATCGCGAACGGCATGACCGGGGCGGTCTCCATCGCCAGGCCCGTCAGCCCGTCGAGGTTAGTCAGCTTCTTTATGAGTCCGTAGAGCGAGAAGGTGGCCGCTAGCGACAGCGCTATCCAGGGCAGCTTGCCGTACGATACCGTGAGCACCGCGATCCCGACCGCCGCGATGGCGCAGGCCGCCTTGATGCCGCGGTCGATCTTCTCCTTGAGCACGAGCGAGCCGAGCGCCACGGATACGAGCGGGTTCAGGAAATACCCTATGCTGGTCTCGACGATGTGGCCGGCGTTGACCGCCCAGATATAGATGCCCCAGTTGAGGCTGACGAGGAAACCGGCCGCTATCGTCGCGCCGAGTCGCCTGCGGTCGCGTAGCAGCTCCGCGATCAGCCTCCGCTTGCCGAGCAGCAGGGCCAGCGCGAAGGTCAGCGCGAAGGCCCAGGCTATCCTGTGCATCAGTATCTGCAGCGACGGTACTGACGACAGCCGCTTCCAGTACAGCGGGAACAGGCCCCAGAGGCCGTACGCGCCCACGCCGAACAGCATCCCTATCGACTCGGTCCTCGACTTGTCCCGCTTATCGTCGTCCATGGTACCTCCAAAAAAAACGGGAGGCCGCTAGCGAGCGGCCTCCCCTTACGACGCGGACTGAGCCCCGCCTTATTTCTTGTTAGCGATCGTAGCCTTGCACATCTTGCAGATCTTGGTCTTCTGTCCCTCGATCTCCTGCTCGTACAGCAGCTTGACGCCGCCGCGCTTGCAGACGGGGCAGATCCCGCGACCGCCGTCGGGCTGATCGGCTATTCCCTTACCGCGATGGGCCTTGGACATGGTGCTTCCTCCCTTACTCGGCCGACTTGGCCGGTTCGGCCGACTCGGGCTCGGACTTCTTGGCCTCGGCGGCCTTCTTCGTCGCGCGCGGCGCCTTGGCCTTGCCGTCCGCCTTGGCGTCCGGCTTCTTGGCCTTCGAGGCTGCCTTTGGCTCGGCCTTCTTGGCCTTCGCCTCGGGCTTCTTCTTGTCGGCCTTCTTGTCGCCGTCGAGCTTGTGGTCGACCAGCTCGAGCACCACCATGCTGGCGGCGTCCTGGTCGCGGAAGCCGATCTTCAGGATGCGGGTGTAGCCGCCGTTGCGGTCCTTCATCCTGGGGCCGATGTCGGTGAACAGCTTGGCCAGCACGGCCTGGTCGGTGATCTTCTCGCCGATCACGCGCCTGTTGTGCACGCTGTCTTCCTTGGCCCTGGTGATCATCTTCTCGGCGACCCGGCGGACCTCGATGGCCTTCGCCTTCGTCGTTACGATCCGCTCGTGCTTGAAGAGGACGGTAGCCATATTCCGGAGGAGAGCCTTACGATGCGAGGCGTTCCGGTTCAGCTTATTGAAGCCCTTCTTATGGTTCATGGATATCTTCCTTCTGCTTCTCCAGCTTCAAGTGCTCCCGGAGCTCGGCGTAGTCGGTCATGCCGAGGCCCAGGTTCCATTCCTTGAGGCGGTCCTTGATCTCCTGCAAGGACTTCTTACCGAAGTTCCTCGTCTTGGCGATATCGTCCTCGGTCTTGCGCGTCAGGTCGCCGATCGTCTTGATGTTGGCGTTCTTGAGGCAATTCGACGAGCGGACGGAAAGCTCGAGCTCCTCGACCGGCGTGGTCAGGATGGCCTTGATCTTCTCGTCGAGCTCGTCGCTCTCCTCGTCCATGCTCGGCTCGCCCTCGTCGAAGTTGACGAAGATCGAGAAGTGGTCCTTGGCGATCTTGGCGGCCTCGGCGAGCGCGTCCTCCGGCTTGAGCGTGCCGTCGGTCCACACCTCGAGGACGAGCTTGTCGTAGTCGGAGCGGTGCCCGACGCGCGTCGGCTCGACCGAGTAGCGCGCCTTGCTGACCGGCGAGAAGATCGCGTCCATCGGTATGGTGCCGACGACCTCGATATACTTCTCGTTCACCTCGCTCGGGACGTAGCCGCGGCCGAGGTCGACCTGGAGCTCCACCTCGAGCTTCACCCCGTCCATCATGCTCATGAGGTGGGTAGCGGGATTGAAGACCCGGAGCGCCTTGTCCTTCATCAGGTCGGCGCCCTTGATCTCGGCGGGACCGGTGAACTCGTAGACGAACGTCTCCTGCTCCTCGTCGTCGGGTAGCTGCAGGCGGAGCTGCTTCAGGTTATTGAGCAGCTCGATGGTGTCCTCGGAGACCCCCGGTATCGTCTCGAATTCGGACGAGACTACGTGCTGGACGCCATCCTCGTCGTGCCTGGTGATGCGCACGGCGGTGATGGCGTAGCCCTGTATCGACGAGAGGAGGATGCGGCGCAGTGTGTTGCCTATAGTGGTACCGTACCCGGGCTCGAAGGGATATGCTATGAACTTTCCGTAATCGGTAGAGCTCTCGCTCTGCTCGTACGTGATGCCTTTCGGCCTCTTGAATCCCTTGAGCAGGTTCTTTCGCGCCATGTCCACTCCTTACTTCGAATAGAGCTCTACCACGAGCTGTTCGCGGATATCGGCCATGTCGACAATGTCCTGGCGCTGCGGTACGACGTTGAACTTTCCTTCGAGCTTGTCCACGTCGAGCGAGACCCAGGGCATGACGCCGCTCTTCTCGTACTCGGCCAGGGCCGCGAGAAGGACCTTGTTGGTCTTATAGGACTGGTGCACGGTGATCGTGTCGCCGGTCTTCACCTGGTAGGACGGTATGTCCACGCGCTTGCCGTTGACGAGGATGTGCCCGTGGAGCACGACCTGCCTGGCCTGCGAGCGGCTCGTGGCGAAGCGGAGCCTGTAGACCACGCTGTCGAGCCTTCGCTCGAGCAGGCCGAACAGGTTCTCGCCGGTCTTGCCGGGCATGCGCAGGGCCTTCTCGAAGGTCAGCTTGAACTGCTTCTCCATGAGGCCGTAGGACCTCTTGAGCTTCTGCTTCTCCCTGAGCTGGACGGCGTACTCGGACTGCTTCTTCTGCCGGGTCTTCGGGTCCTTACCGGGCGCCATGCGCTTGCGGTTGATCGGGCACTTGTCGCTCTTGCACTTGTCGCCCTTCAGGAAAAGCCTCTTACCCTCGGCGCGGCAGAGCCTGCAGCGAGGGCCAATGTAACGTGCCATTCTGTTTCTCCCCTACCTTACATCCTGCGCGCTTTCGGGGGGCGGCAGCCGTTGTGCGGAATGGGCGTCACGTCGCTGATGCTCTTGATCTTGAGCCCCAGCGCGCCGAGCTGGCGGATCGCGGACTCGCGACCGACTCCCGGACCCTTTACGTAGACGTGCACTTCGCGGAGGCCCACGTTGAGCGCCTTCGCCACTGCCTGCTCGGTGACCGACTGCGCCGCGAAGGGGGTGGATTTCTTCGCGCCGCGGAAGCCGAGGCCACCGGAGGAGCCCCACGATATTGCGTTACCGTTCAAGTCGGTGACGGTGATGATGGTATTGTTGAAGGTCGCCTGGATATAGACGTTACCCTCATATACGCTCTTCTTCTCTTTTCGTTTCTTAGCCTGAGCCACGAGCCCTACCCTCCTTAGGCCTTCTTCTTATTGGCCACGGTCTTCTTCTTACCCTTGCGCGTGCGCGCGTTCGTCCGCGTGCGCTGGCCTCGGACGGGCAGGCCCTTCCGGTGCCTGAGGCCCCGGTAGCAACCTATATCCATGAGCCGCTTGATATTGAGGGCCGTCTCCGAGCGGAGCCTTCCCTCGACCTTATACTCGTTCTCGATCAGCTTGCGAAGCTCGTTGACTTCCTCGTTCGACAGGTCGTTGATGTTCCGGTTAGGGTCGACCTTGACCGTCTCGCAGATCTTCCTGGCGCTCGTACGGCCGATGCCGTAGATATACGTAAGCGCGATCTCGACGTGCTTGTTGGGGAGGTCTACTCCCGCTATACGTGCCATAGGGGCCTACCTCCTCATCCCTGCTTCTGCTTGTGCTTGGGATTGCTCTCGCAAATAATGCGGACTACTCCGTTCCGCTTGATAACCTTGCATTTATCGCATATGCGCTTCACGCTGGTCCTGACCTTCATCGTCGATTCCTCCGTAAGGTACCGAAAAAGTTTTGTACCACGCCCGGGCCGCCCTCGTCTACCATGCTACAGGTTGCGCGACTTGATGTGGCCGCGCTTCGTGAGCCCGTCGTGGTGGTGCATCTTGAGCTGCGCCTCCACCTGGGACATGGTATCCAAGTCGACTCCGACTAGTATGAGGAGCGAGGTACCGCCCAACAGGTAGGACAGCTCGCTCGGGAAATTGAACACCCGCTGCACGATCGTCGGTATCAGCGCTATGAGCGCGAGGTACAGGGCGCCCGGCAGCACGATACGGTTGAGTATCTTGGACAGGTACTCTTCCATCTTCTCCGAGCGGATGCCCGGGATCGAACCGCCGTTCTCGCGGATGTTCTTGCTTATCTCCTGCGGGTTCAGCGACACCTGCGTATAGAAATACGCGAAGAAGACGATGAACAGGATATAGAAGATATTGTACCACCAACCCTCGGGGCGCAGGAAGTACGCGAAATCGCGCAGCCACTTAGCGCCGCCGCCGAGGCTCTGGGCGATCTGGAGCGGGAACGTCAGCAGGCTGGACGCGAAGATGACCGGGATGACGCCGGAGGGGTTGATCTTGAACGGGATGTAGGTGTTCTGTGCGCCGTACATCTTCCTTCCGACCACGCGCTTGGCGTAGTTGACCGGGATCTTCCTCTGGCCCTGCTGCTCGAAGATGACCAGCACGACCACCGCGACGAACAATAGCAGCACGAAGATGGCCACCACCGGGTTGACCTCGCCCGAGACCATCTTCGAGAACAGCGCGTACAGCGCGTTCGGGAGCCTGGCCACGATGCCGGCGAAGATGATCAGCGAGATGCCGTTGCCGATGCCGCGCTTGGTGATCTGCTCGCCTATCCAGATGAGGAACATGGTGCCGGTGGTAACCGTCAGCATGGCCAGCAGCGTGTAGGCCTGCGGGCTGATCATCAGCACGTCGGGATGGGTCTTCGCGATGTTCTTGGCGTAGGCGACGAGCGCGAACGACTGGAGCACCGCGACCAGGATGGCGCCGAGCCGGGTGTACAGCGCGATCTTCTTGCGCCCGCCCTCTTCCTCGGCCATCTTCTTGAGGCTGGGGAACACGACGAGCAGGAGCTGCATGATGATCTGAGTCGAGATGTACGGCATGACGCCGAGCATGAAGACAGAGAAGTTCTTGAACGCTCCGCCGGCGAAGAAGTCGAGGTAATCGGTGATGCCGCCCTGGGAGCTCACCGACGCGAAATAGCTCTTGAGCGCGCCGGCGTTGATGCCGGGGATCGGCAGGAAGGCGCCGATCCTGAACACGACGAGCCAGGTGAGGGTATAGAGAATGCGTTCCCGCAGTTCTTTTATACGGAACACGTCCGTCAACGCGTTGCCTGCCATAGACCGTTACCTTCTTTCTTGTCGCAATCGCCCGATCAGGGCGTTTCTACCTTACCGCCGGCCGATTCGATCTTGGCCTTGGCGGAGGCGGAAATCTTATCCACGACGAAGGTCAGCGCCTTTGACAGCGTACCGTTGCCGAGAATCTTGACCGGCTTCTCGGCCTTGCGGACGAGACCCTTTATCGCGAGCGAGACGCCGTCGACGATCTCGCCGGCCTCGAAGCGGGCTTCGATGTCGTTCAAGTTGACGATCTGGAAATCGACCCTGAAGTTCTTGTTATTGAAGCCCCTGTGCGCCAGCCGCCTGTACAGCGGCATCTGCCCGCCCTCGAAGCCCGGATAGGTCTTGCCGCCGGAACGGGACTGCTGTCCCTTATTGCCCTTGCCGGCGGTGCCGCCGAGGCCGGAGCCCTGGCCGCGGCCGACGATCTTCTTGCGGTGCGTGGCGCCGACGGGCGGATGTAGATTGAAGTCGCTCATTTCTTCTGCTCCTGGCCCGGCGCGTAGGGCCTGACCTCGACGAGGTGCTTGACCGCGTCGACCATTCCGAGTATCGAAGGAGTCGCCTCCTGCACCACGCTCGAGCTTATCTTACGCAGGCCGAGGGAGCGCACGGTGGCGCGCTGCTCGGGCTTGCGTCCGATAAGGCTCTTCTTGAGCTTGATCACGATCATTTCAGCCATGATTAACCCCACATATCCTTGAGCGCCTTGCCCCGGTTATGGGCTACGACGCGGGCGTCGAAGATGCCCTCGAGCCCCTTGAAGGTGGCGCGGATCACGTTGACGGCCGAACGGCTGCCGACGCACTTGGCCTGGATGTCGGTGATGCCGCCGGCCTCCATGATGGCGCGGACCGCTCCGCCGGCGATGATGCCGGAACCGGGGCAGGCGGGCATCATGATGACCCTGGAGGCCTTGTACTCGCCGATGACGTCGTGCGGAATGGTCCCGTTCTTCACGGGAAGCTTGACCATGCTGCGCTTAGCCTTGTCGATGCTCTTGCGGATCGCCTCGGTCACGTCGTTGGCCTTGCCGAATCCGTAGCCGACGTTGCCGGAGCGGTCGCCGACCACGGTCAGCGCGGAGAACGAAAACCGCCTACCGCCCTTGACGACCTTGGCCGTTCGATTCAGCTTGACGAGCTTCTCGACGTAGATATCGCGGGACCTGTCGTCCCTGTCTCTCCTATCCACGAGTTCCCCCTAGAATTTGATCCCGGCCTTGCGGGTACCGTCGGCGATGGCCTTGACTACGCCATGATAGTTGTAGCCGTTCCTGTCGAACACGACGGCCCCGATCTTCTTCTCGCCGAGCCTGGCGCCCATCAGCTCACCGAGCTTGGCGCCGCCCTCTACGGTCGGCCTGGTGCCCTCGAGAGCCTTCTCGAGGGTGCTCGCTGCGGCGATCGTAACGCCGGCCTCGTCGTCGATGGCCTGGACGTACAGGTACTTGTTCGACTTGAAAACCGTCAGCCTCGGGCGCTCGGCGGTTCCGCTTATGCTCTTGCGGACGTGGACCTTGCGAGCCCCGCGCCGCCTGATCTTCTCAGATATCTCTTTCGTGCTCATGGCCGTCCCTTACTTCACGCCGGTCTTGCCGACCTTCTTGCGGATGGTCTCGGTCTCGTAGCGGATTCCCTTGCCCTTGTACGGCTCGGGCTTCCGCAGCCCGCGGATCTCGCTCGCGAACTTGCCTACGAGCTGCTTGTCGATGCCCGAGACAACGACCTTCTGGTTATTGCCCTCGATCGCGACCGCAAGCCCCTCCGGGATCCCGACGTACACGTCGCTGGAATACCCGAGGCTGAGGACCAGGAGCTTGCCCTGCACCTCGGCCTTGAAGCCGACGCCGTTTATCATCAGGGCCTTCTTGTAGCCCTCCGAAACGCCGACTACCATATTCTTGATCAGATTGCGGTACAGGCCGTGGAAAGCCTTGGTCTGCTTCTCGTCGTTGGCGCGGCCGACGTTGATCACGTCGTCCTTAACGTCCACGGTGACGAGAGACGTGGCGAGCTCTTCGGAGAGCTTGCCCTTCGGGCCTTCCACGTTGACCTTGTTCCCCTGTACGGCGATCTTCACGCCCTTCGGTACCGTTATCGGCAGATAGCCTATTCTCGACATGGCGGTTCCCCTCTTCTACCAGACGGTGCAGATGAGTTCGCCGCCGACCTTCTTCTCGGCGGCCTTCTTACCGGTGGTCACGCCCTCTGAGGTCGAGACGATCAGGGTTCCGTAGCCGTTATGCACCCTCGGCAGACCCTTGTAGCCGGCATAGACCCTTCGGCCGGGCTTGGAGACCTTCTCGATGCCGTGGAGGATCGGTTCGTTCTCCTCGTCGTACTTAAGGAAGACCCGGATGAAATTCTGGTTCTCCTGCACGATCTTCTTGAAGTTCTTGATGAAGCCCTCGGTCTTGAGGATCTTTACGATCTCGAGCTTGAGCCGCGAGGTCGGGATGTCTACCTTCTCGTGGCGAGCCATGCTCGCGTTGCGGACCTTGGTCAGCATATCGGAGATGGGATCGGAAACGCTCATTCCAGTCCTCCTACCAGCTCGATTTGGTTACGCCCGGAATGAGGCCCTCGCTCGCGAGCTTCCGGAAACAAATACGGCACATGTCGAACTTCCGGAGATACCCCCGGGGCCGACCGCATATCTTGCATCGATTCACGTGCCTGGTCATGTACTTCGGCTTCTCGAGCGCCTTCAGTATCATAGCTTTCCTGGCCATTCGATTCTCCCCTACTTCCTGAACGGCATGCCCAGCTTGCCAAGGAGGCTCTTCGCTTCCTTGTCGGTACGGGCGCTCGTAACGATGGCGATGTTCATTCCCATCACCTTCTCGATCTTGTCGTAATCGATCTCCGGGAAGATGATCTGCTCGGTAAGGCCCATCGAGTAGTTCCCGTGACCGTCGAAGGCGTTCGGGTTGACTCCCCTGAAGTCCTTCACGCGCGGCAGGGCGACGTTCAGGAGCCTATCGAGGAACTCCCACATCTGCGCGCCGCGCAGCGTTACCCTGCAGCCGATCTCCTGGCCCTCGCGGATCTTGAACGTCGCGATCGACTTCCTCGACTTCGTCTTCACGGCCTTCTGGCCGGTGATGATGCCGATGTCCTCTACCGCGGCCTCGAGGATCTTCTTGTTCTCCTTGGCCTCTCCGACGCCCATCGACACGATGACCTTGACCACTTTCGGGATCTGCATCGTCGAGGTGTAGCCGAACTCGCTCTTGAGTTCCGTCGCCACCTTGTCGGCGTATATCTTCCTAAGCCTCGGAACGTACGCGTCCTTCTGCTGCTTCTCGGCCATCAGAGCGCCTCCCCGCACTTCCGGCAGACGCGCTTCTTCGCGTCGCCCTCGAGCTTGTAACCGACGCGGGTAGGTCCGCACTTCTTGCAGACGATCATCATGTTGCAGAGGCGAACGGGCGCCTCGATCTCTATGATTCCGCCGCGATCGTTCTGGTTCTTCTTCCGCATGGCCTTCTTGACCATGTTGACGCCCTGAACGATCGCCCTTCCCTTGTCGCGATCGATCTTGACGATCTTCCCCTGCTTGCCGCGCTCCTTGCCGGAGATGACCTGCACGAGATCGTCCTTCTTCAGCTTCGTCTTTATCTTGACGTCATTCATCGCCCGCTCCTTAGAGGACCTCGGGGGCCAGCGAGACGATCTTCATGTAGTCCTTGTCGCGCAGCTCCCTGGCGACGGGACCGAAGATGCGCTTGCCCTTCGGGTTCTTGTTCGCGTCAATGATGACGCAGGCGTTATCGTCGAACCTGATGTAGGTCCCGTCAGGCCTGCGGTACTCCTTGTGTACGCGCACGATGACGGCCTTCTCGATGGTTCCCTTCTTGATGGCGGAATTAGGAAGGGCCGCCTTGACGGCCACGACTATAATATCGCCGATGGATGCGTAACGCCGCTTCGAACCGCCGAGCACCTTGATGCATTGCACCGTCTTGGCGCCGGAGTTGTCCGCGACGTTCAGCTTGGATTCAACCTGTATCATACCGGTCCTCTCCGCCGCTTACTTCGCGCGCTCGACTATCTCGGACAGGCGCCAGCGCTTATCGCGCGAAAGCGGCCGAGTCTCCACGACCCTAACGGTATCGCCGACCTTGGCGTCGTTCTTCTCGTCGTGTGCCTTTACCTTCTTGCTCCGGGTCAAGTACTTCTTGTACAGCGGGTGCAGCTTGCGCATCATGATCTCGACGACGATGGTCTTGTCCATCTTGTCGCTGACCACGACGCCCTGCAGGACCTGCTTCTCTTTCCTTACCGTTGCTTCCATGTCCGGCCTCCGTTAAGCCTTCGCGACGGCGCCCGCGGCGCCGCGCTCGCGCTGGCAGATGAGGGTGTTGAGCCTCGCGATCTGCCTGCGCATCGTCCGCTTCTCGAGCGGGTTCTCTACATGGCCGATGACCATCTGGAAGCGCAGGTCGAAGTACTTCTTCCTGAGCTCGTCGCGCTTAGCCACGAGTTCCTCGAGCTTCAGCTCCTTGAACGAGTTCTTCATGCGATCACTCCATCTCCATGTCCGCGCGGACGACGAACTTGGTCTTGATCGGCAGCTTGCTACCGGCGAGGCGCATCGCCTCGGCGGCGGCGTCCCGGGGGACGCCGGACAGCTCGAACATGACCGTGCCCGGCCTGACCACGGCTACCCAGTACTCCGGGCCGCCCTTGCCCTTGCCCATGCGGACCTCGAGCGGCTTCTTGCAGAACGGCTTATCGGGGAAGACCCTGACCCACAGCTTGCCGCCGCGCTTGATCGACCGGTTCAAGGCCACGCGGGCGGCCTCGAGCTGGCGGTTGGTGATCCACATCGGCTCCTCGCAGACGAGGCCGAACTCGCCGAACGAAATAGCGTTACCGGCGGTGGCGTTGCCCTTAACCCTGCCGCGCTGCACCTTGCGGTGCTTTACTCTCTTAGGCTGCAACATTTCCTAGCTCCTCGCCTCGCGCGGCCCGCGGCCGTAGCCCGGGTTAGGTCCGCGCGATCCGCGCTGTCCGCCGCGCTCGGGCCTATCGCCGTGGTCGCGGCGCGGGCGGCCCGGCATCAGGCCGGCGTCGTCCTTCTTATCGCCCATCATCGCGTTGTCGCTCTTGCAGATCCACACCTTGACGCCGATCTTGCCGTACGTGGTGTTGGCCTCCCAGAAGCCGTAGTCGATGTCGGCCCTGAGGGTATGGAGCGGCACGCGGCCTTCCTTGTACTCCTCGGTGCGGCTCATGTCGGCGCCGCCGAGGCGGCCGGACATGCGGATCTTGCAACCCTGCGCGCCGGCCTTCATAGCGGTGCCGACGGCCATCTTCATGGTCCTGCGGAACGAGCCGCGGCCCTCGAGCTGGCGGCAGACGTTCTGGGCCACGATCTGCGAGTTGGTCTCGACCTTCTTAACTTCCTTGATCTTGATGTTGATCTTCTTGGAAGCGTACTTCTGGAGCTCGAGGCCGATGCGCTCGATGTTGGCGCCCTTCTGGCCGATCAGCACGCCGGGCTTCGCGGTATGGATGACGATGGTCACCTTCTGCGGATGCCTGACGATCTCGATCTCGGAGATATCGGCGTTCTTGGCCTCGGGGAGCTGGTACATCCGCTTGCGCAGCGCCAGGTCCTCGTGAAGCGTCTTCGCGTAGTCGCGGGGGTCGACGAACCAGCGAGACTGCCAATCCTTGTTGATGCCGATCCTCAGACCGATAGGATTTACTTTCTGGCCCACCTTACGCCTCCGACCTTGCGATTTCGTCGACGACCACGCTGATGTGGCACATCTGCTTAACGAGCATGTCAGCCCTTCCGCGGGCGCGGAACCAAACGCGGCGCATCCTCGGGCCGTCGTTCACCTGCACCTCTTTGACGTAGAGCATGTCCTCGCCGAGCTTCTTGTTCTTGTTCAGCGCGTTCGACGCGGCCGAGACCACGACCTTCTTGATGAGCGCGGCGCCCTTCTGGGGCATGTGCTCGAGGATCGCGACGGCCTCGGTATACGGCTTGTTGCGGACGAGGTCCGCTACGGGCCGAATCTTCGACGGCGACCCCATCAGGTACTTGGCGGTCGCCGGGTAACCGGTAATCTTTGCCATGCTAGCCACCTATCTCCTGTCCGCTTTCTTGTCGGAGCCGGCGTGGCCGCGGAACACGCGGGTCGGCGAGAACTCGCCGAGCTTGTGTCCCACGAGGTTCTCGGTCACGTAGACCGGGACCCAGCTCTTGCCGTTATAGACCGACAAGGTGAGGCCGACCATCTCGGGGATGATCGTGGAGCAGCGGGAGAAGGTCTTGAGCACCTTCTTGTCGCCCGCCTTCGACGCCTCGATTATCTTCTTGTAGAGGCTCTTCTCAATGAACGGGCCCTTCTTCACTGACCTGGACACGGTTCGCTCCTATCCTTTACTTGCGGCGCTTCACGATGAAGCGGCTCGACGGCTTGTGCGGATCGCGCGTCTTATAACCCTTACAAGGCTGGCCCCACGGGGTGACCGGCTGCTTGTAACCCTTGCCGCGACCCTCGCCGCCACCGTGCGGGTGGTCGACCGGGTTCATCGCGATACCGCGCACCCGCGGCCGCTTTCCGAGCCATCGGACGCGTCCGGCCTTGCCGAAGCGCTCGTTCATATGGTCTTCGTTGCCGACGCCGCCTATGGTGGCGATGCACTTCTTGAACACGAGCCTAAGCTCGTTCGACGGCAGCTTGAGCGTGACGTAATCGCCGTCCGTACCGACGATCAGGGCTCCGGCGCCGGCCGAGCGGGCGAGCTGGGCGCCCTTGCCCAGGGTCAGCTCGACGTTGTGGACGGTGAAGCCGACCGGGATATTCTCGAGCGGTAGCGCGTTCCCGACCTCGGGGGCGGCATCGGGGCCGCTGACCACGGTCTGACCGACCGCGAGGCCGGAGGGAGCGACGATGTAGCGCTTCTCGCCGTCGACGTAGTTGATCAGCGCGATATTGGCGGACCTGTTCGGGTCGTACTCGATGGTCGCGACCTTGCCCGGCACGCCGATCTTGTCGCGCTTCCAGTCGATCTCGCGGAGCTTCCTCTTATGGCCGCCGCCCTTGCGCCGCATCGAGATGCGGCCGTTCGAGGCGCGGCCGGCGTTCTGCTTCTTGCCCTTGGTGAGGCCCTTGACAGGCTCGTTACCGACGGTGAGCGCGTCGTTGACGACCTGTACCCGGTGCCTGAGTCCGGGGGTTATCGGCCTGAATGTCTTAATAGCCATAGCGTTCCCCTATTCCTCACGCGCCCTCGAAGGCCTTGATGGTCTCGCCCTTGGCGAGACGGACGACGGCCTTCTTCCACGACGAGGTGTATCCGGAGCGGTAGCGAAGCCTCTTCGGCTTGCCCTTGACGTTCATGATGGTGCACGAGATCGGGTGCACCTCGAAGAGCCGCCTTACGGCTTCCTTGACCTGGGTCTTGGTCGCCCTGGGGTCTACGCGGAAAACGTACTGTCCCTCTTCGCGCAGAAGGTTCGTCTTCTCGCTGAGGACAGGCTCTATCAGTATGCTTTCGTACTGCATTGCTTCAGCCTTCCTTACTTGTCCGCGTAGAATTCGTTGAGGCTCTTCACCGCGGATTCCATCACGATCACGGTCCGTCCGTAGAACAGGTCGTGGGCGCGGAGGCGGTTGAACGACAGGAAGTGCAGCCACGGGATGTTGCGGCCCGCGCGCTTTACCATCGAGTCGTCGTCCTTCAGGATCACCACGGTCCTCTCGGCCTTGCCCTCGGGCACGAGGCCGGACAGGATGGACGCGAGATCCTTCGTCTTGCCGCTCTCGACCGAGAAGTCCTCGACGACCTTCATCGCGGAGTTCTGCGCCTTGAGGCTCAGGATGCTCTTCATCGCGAGGCGCTTGGCCTTCTTGTTGATCGAGTACGAGTAGTCCCTCGGGTGCGGGCCGAAGACGGTACCGCCGCCGACGTAGATCGGCGACTTCACGTCGCCCTGGCGGGCGCGGCCGGTGCCCTTCTGGGCGTAGGGCCTGCGGTTGGAGCCGTGGACGTCGGAGCGGGTCTTCGTGTCGGCGGTGCCGACGCGGGCGTTCGCGAGCTCGTTGTTGATGGCGTACCAGATGACGTCCTCGTTGACCGGCAGGCCAAAAACGTCATCGGACAGCTCTATCGACCGTAGCTCCTTGCCCTGTACGGAAAAGACTTTGCCTTCCATATCAGTCTATCCTCACTTAGCTTTCTTTACGGCCGAACGCACGACGACGACGCAGTTGCGCGGACCGGGGACGGCGCCGCGAATCAGCATGAAGCCGTTCTCGACGTCTACCTTGACCAGCTTCAGGTTCTGAACGGTGACGCGCTCGCGGCCCATGCGGCCCGGCATCTTCTTGTTCTTGAACGTCCTGTGCGGGTAGGTGCTCTGTCCGGTGGAACCGGGCTCGCGGTGGAACTTGGAGCCGTGCGTATTGCGGCCGCCTCCGAAACCCCAGCGCTTTATGACGCCCTGGAATCCCTTGCCCTTGCTGACGGCGATCACGTCGACGAAGCGGGTGCCCTCGAACAGCGATACGCCGAGCTCCTTGCCGACCTCGGCCTCGCCCGAGAAGTCGCGAAGCTCGCGAAGGACCTTCGTCGGGGCTACGCCCTCGGGGAACTGGCCCGCGTACGGCTTGGTTACCTGGACCTTCTTCATGTCCTTGTAGCCGAGCACGACGGCGTCGTAGCCGTCCTTGTCAGCGGTCTTGCGGGCGACGACCTTGTTCGGCCCTACGGCGACCACCGTGACGGGCGTCAGCCTGCCGGCGTCGTCGAAGACCTGGGTCATGCCGATCTTCTTTCCGATCAATCCAATCATCGGTTACTCCTAAGCGTTGAACGGTACGGTACGAAACCGTCCGTTTACTGCTTGATCTCGACGTCGACCCCTGCGGGCAACTCGAGCTTCATTAACGCGTCCATGACATCGGGGGTCGGGCTCAGTATGTCGATCAGCCGCTTATGGGTGCGCATCTCGAACTGCTCGCGCGCCTTCTTGTGCACGTGAGGGGATCGAAGCACCGTATACTTGCTGATCTTGGTCGGCAGCGGGATGGGCCCCGAGACCTTCGCCCCAGCCCTCTGAACTGTCGTTACGATGGATTTCGCGCTGTCGTCTATAAGCCGGACGTCGAAACCCCTGAGCCTGACACGGATCCTGTCTTTCATGTGTCCTCCAAAGATCGCTTGCGCCGGCATCCATCAGGCCGTACCCTGGCGGGCGTGCCCATGAACCCGGACGCTCGAGGTCGTGGAACCTCGCGCCGCCGTAGCGTAACCCGCTTACGGCGACTACCCGTCCTTCGCGGACGCCACGGCGCCCAGACGAATAGCCCGGGGATTATGCCCTTATACTGAATAAATGTCAAGGCTACTCGGCGACTCGGGAAGGAACGCAGCCTAATCTAACGAAGAGGATAAGAGAATACGAGGAAAGAAAGAGAATAAAGGCCTCTCTAATTGAAGACAATCAGGATCCGGTGAGACGAATGTGACTACATGCCTTTTCTTGACCGTAAGGACATACGGTTCTACGTGACCTGACGGCGTGAGCGTGAAGCCATGGATTCCATCTTCACGCTCACGCCTGCTCTTTCCGACCTCTTATACTCTTATTCTCTTCGTTATTCTTACTCTGCAAACCTATTTCTCGGTGTCGGTCATGCCGGCTATGAACTGCTTCTGCATGACGACGACGATGAGCGCCGGGGGTATCATCGCGAGCAGGGTCGTGGCCATGACTATCTGCCACTCTATGACCACGTCCGCTCCGGCGAGCATCCGGTTAATGCCGATCAGGATGGTGTAATACTCCTGCTTCGTGGTGATCAGCAGCGGCCATAGGTACTGGTTCCAGCCGTAGATGAACTGGATGACGAACATCGCGGCGATCGGCGTCCTGGTCATCGGCAGCAGGATGCTCCAGAAGAACTGCATCGGCGAGGCCCCGTCTATCTGGGAGGCCTCGGCTATCTCGCGCGGGATCTGCATGAAGAACTGCCTGAACAGGAACACCGCGGTCGCCGACACGATCATCGGAAGGATAAGCCCCGCGTAGCTGTTAAGCAATCCTAGGTCCGATATGACTTTATACGTCGGCATGATGCGGACCTCGACCGGCAGCATCAACGTAATGAATATAGCCCAGAAACAGAAGTTGCGGAGTGGGAACTTGAAGAACACTATGGCGTAGGCCGCCAGCAGGGACACGACGATCTTGCCGATCGCTATGCCGAGGGCCATTATCAGCGAATTCTTCATCATCGTCAGCGCCGAGGCGCCCAGATTCTTGTTGCCTTCGAGTATCGCCCGCGTGTAGTTCTCGACGAGGTGGGAACCGGGCCTCATCGGCATGGGCGCGGCCAGGATCTCGGCGCTCGTATGGCTCGAGGCGATAAAAACGAGGATGATCGGGAACAGCAGTATGATAATGGCGATCCAAAGGTACAGGTGCGGGGTAAACCTCCGCAGGCGGTTATGCTCGGTCATCGATCGCTCCTCAATAATGCACGCGCCGCTCGATGAAGCGGAACTGTACGACGGTAAGACCGATCACCATGATCATCAGTATGACCGACTGGGCCGAGGATCCGCCGAGATCCAGGTTGATGACGCCGTCGCGCCATACCTTATACACCAGTATGCTCGTCGACTTGCCCGGGCCGCCCGCCGTCACCTGATGGATGATGGGGAAGGTCTCGAAGAAGCCGTAGACGAGGTTCATCACGAGCAGGTAGAACGTCGTAGGCGACAGGAGCGGGAAGATAATCTTCCAGAAGCGGCGCATGGGACCGGCGCCGTCTATCGCCGCCGCCTCGATGAAGTCGACCGGTACGCTCTGCAGGCCCGCCAGGAAGAATACGAAATTATACGATATCTGCTTCCAGCTAGCGGCCAGCGTGACGAGCAGGAAGGCCTGCCCGGAATTGAGCAGGTGCTGCCACTCGATGCCGAAGCGGTTCTTGAGGAACCAGGCGACGACGCCGACGTTCGGGTTGAACATGAACAGCCATAGCACGCCCGCGACCATGGTCGCGACCGCGTACGGCCAGATCATCATCGTCTTATAGAACGAAGCGAAGCGGATCTTCTTGTTGGTCTGCGTAGCCAGGAACAGCGCCAGTATCATCGACAGGCCCGCCACGCATACAGCGAAGGCCACCGATACGCCGAACGACTCGCCGTACGAGTACGCCGGATCGGTGAAGAGCCTGACGTAGTTCTCGAGGCCCACGAAGATGACCTGCCCGCCGAACGGGTCCTGCAGGAAGAACGATTGCCAGAGCCCCTGCAGCGACGGCCAGAAGAAGAACACGAAGACTATCACCATCTGAGGCAGGACCAGGAGATAGGGAAGCCATTTCGCCTTGAACTCGTATTGTTGAACCATGGAGTATCCTGAGGTAAGGGTCGAGGGGCGGCCGTCGGCCGCCCCTCGTTACGGAAGCGAATTACTTATTGAGGCGCTCGAAATCGCGGAGCTTGGCGTTGCCCTCGCGGACCATCCTGTCGAGTCCGGCCTTTACGGAGATCTTCCCGGCGAGGATATCCTCCCAGGTCTGGTCCTCGATCTCGCGGATGATGTTGAAGTTGCCGAAGCGTATGCCCATCGAGTTCTTGGTCGGGGCCTTATTCAGCAGCTGCTTGATCGCCACCTCGGGACCGGGGTTCTTCTCGTAGAAGCCCTGCGACTTGGTCAGCTCGTACGCGGCCGTGGTTATCGGCAGGTAGCCGGTGTTCTGGTGCCAGAACGCCTGGATCTCGGGGGTGGACAGGAACGAGAAGAACGACGCTACGCCCTTGTACTCGTCCTTCGACTTGCCGTTGAAGACCCAGAGGCTCGCGCCGCCGATGATCGAATTCTGCGGGGCGCCGGCGACGTCGGGATAGTACGGGAGCCGGGCGACGCCGAAGTCGAACTTGCAGGTATTCTTGAAGTTGGCGTAGCCGCCGATGGACTCGAAGTGCATGCCCACCTGGCCGGACGAGAATAGCGGGTTGGCCTTGTTCTCGCGGCCGCCGTAGATGAAGGTCTTGTCGAGGCTGAGCTGGTAGATGGTCTCGAGATGGCGCTGGACCAGCGGAGTATTGAACACGAGCTCGGTATCGAGACCGTCGAAGCCGTTGGACTTGGTGCCGAAGGGCTGGTTATGCCAGGCGGAGAAATTCTCGAGCTGGATCCAGGAGATCCAGTTGGTGGAGAAGCCGCCCTCCATGCCGGAAGCCTTGAGCTTCTTGGCTACCTCGAAGAACTCCGGCCAGGTGACCGGGGGCTTCTCGGGATCGAGGCCCGCCTTGCGGAAGGCGTCTTTATTATAGTACATCACCGATGTCGACGAGTTGAACGGCAGGGAGAGCATCTCGCCCTTGGACGTCGAGTAGTAGCTCGTGATCGTCGGGATATAGATCTTCGGGTCGAACTTCTGCCTGGTCTCCTTCATTAGCTGGTATACCGGCTTGACGGCGCCCTTGGCGGCCATCATCGTGGCGGTACCGACCTCGTAGACCTGGATGATGGCGGGGGCCGACTTGGCGCGGAAGGCGGCGATGCCGGCGTTCATCGTATCGGAATACGATCCCTTGTAGACCGGGACGACCTTGTAGTCCGACTGGCTGGCGTTGAACTTATCGCAGATAGCCTGCACCGTATCGCCGTTCTTGCCGGTCATCGCGTGCCAGAAGTCGATCGTGATAGGGGCCGCGAACGCGGACCCAGCGATCATGACGAGAGCGAGGGACGCTAACAGAAACCGTTTCATGTATGCCTCCATTGCATCGAATGATCGACCCGGGAAACGGATCGTATCCTAAGCGAATAGTAGTGTAAATCCGTTTCGTTAGGCCCGCAACTGTATTCAATTAGAGAAAAATGAATCGTATTCCCGCTCTGAAGTCCCGCTTCGAAGACCCGCGAAGGCGGTCCGCGGTACGCCGCGGACCATAAAAAAAGGTTCTTCCGGGTTTTCAGGGATTCGACAGGCAAATTTGCAAGAGCAACGGCGGCACGGAAAAGTTCAAGGTAGCCAAACCTGAGAACTACCGGAGGCCGCCGTTGCAGTATCACTGTACCCCACTCGATCATGTCTGGGAAGGTTTTCGTATCGCTGATTACAAGCGGACCCAAACAAGCACTTCTTCCATGTTAAGCATCTACCTGGAACCAGCAGCCGACCATCCATTGGTGTGCAGCCGATGTGGCGGGGAATGTCGGAACATACATGACCGTCCGGTTCGGGTTGTCAGGGACTTGCCCATACTTGATGCGATGGTCCGACTTTGGGTCATGTTCAGAAGAGTGAACTGTCCGCACTGCGGTGTGGTACCGGAGCAGATTTCCTGGATTGAGCCACGCCAGCAGGTAACGCGACGGCTTGCAGAATCGGTTGCCTTGCTTTGCCGACACACGACTATCAGAGCGGTTGCGCAACAGTATCGCCTTGGCTGGGATCAAGTTAAGCGCATAGACAAGGCAAGCCTTGAAAAGCGCCTGAATCCAGTGAACCTGGAAGGCATCGAGTACCTGCTTATGGATGAGTTCGCCATACAGAAAGGTCACCGTTACGCGACGGTGGTTCTCGAGCCGACAAGGAAGCGGGTTCTTTGGGTATCTCGCGGCAGGAACAAGGATTCCGTCAAGCCTTTCTTCGAGCTGATGGGACCGGTGCGGTGCAAGGCAATAAAAGCCGTAGGCATGGATATGAGCGCCGCCTATTACGAAGAGGTCACGAACCATTGCCCGAATGCCCAGGTGGTATACGATCTATTCCATGTGCTTGCCCGATACGGCCGCGAGGTCATTGACCGGGTCCGTGTGGATCAGGCAAACAAACTCCGCTCGTCGGTAGTTGAAAGGAAGCTGATCAAAGGCTCTCGTTGGCTTCTTCTGCGGAATAGGGATAACTTGAACCTGGAGCAGGAGGTTCATCTTCAGGAGTTGCTTGCCTGCAACCAGGATCTCATGACTACCTATGTGCTCAAGGATGACCTCAAGCAACTGTGGTCGTTCATTGATATCAACGAGGCTCGGCAATTCTGGTATGGATGGCGCAAGAGGGCGCTGGACAGCAACCTGGAGCCGCTGATTCGATTCGCGCGCAACCTGGAAACAAAGATCCAATTCATCCTATCACATTCTCTCTATCCATTGGGAACGAACCTCCTCGAAGGGGTGAACAACCGCATCAAGGTCATCAAGCGCATGGCGTATGGTTTCAGGGATGATCAATATTTCTTTCTTAAAATCAGAGGTGCGTTTCCCTGAAAACCCGGAAGAACCTAAAAAAAGGCCGCCCCGACGAGGGGCGGCCCGATCAGCTAAGAAACTATCCGCTTACGCGAGGATGTCGGTGACCTGGCCGGAAGCCACGGTGCGGCCGCCTTCGCGGATAGCGAACTTGAGGCCCTTCTCCATGGCGATCGGGTAGATCAGCTCGCCGAAGATCTCGGTGTTGTCGCCGGGCATTACCATTTCCTTGCCCTCGGGGAGGGTGACGGTGCCGGTGATGTCGGTCGTGCGGAAGTAGAACTGCGGCCTGTAGCCGGCGAAGAACGGACTGTGGCGACCGCCCTCGGACTGGGACAGGCAGTAGATCTGGCCCTTGAACTTGGTGTGCGGGGTGATGGAGCCCGGCTTGGCGAGGACCTGCCCGCGCTCCACTTCCTTCTTGTCGATACCGCGGAGCAGGGCGCCGATGTTATCGCCGGCCTGGCCCTCGTCGAGCAGCTTGTTGAACATCTCGACGCCGGTGACGACGGTCTTCTTGGTCGGCTTGATACCGACGATCTCGACCTCGTCGTTGACGTGGACGACGCCGCGGTTGATGGCGCCGGTGACGACCGTTCCGCGGCCGGAGATCGAGAACACGTCCTCGATCGGCATCAGGAAGGGCTTGTCGGTGAGGCGCTCGGGGTCCTTGAAGTAGGAATCCATCGCGTCCAGGAGCTCCTCGAGGCACTGGGTCGCCTCGGCGTTGTCCGGCTCGGACATCGCCTTGAACGCGGAGCCCTTGATGATCGGGGTCTCGTCGCCGGGGAACTTCTGGAAGTTCAGGAGGTCGCGGACTTCCTGCTCGACGAGCTCGACGAGCTCGGGGTCGTCGAGGAGGTCGATCTTATTGAGGAACACGATGATGGCCGGGACGCCTACCTGGCGGGCCAGCAGCACGTGCTCGCGGGTCTGGGGCATGACGGAGTCGGGGGCGGAAACGACCAGGATCGCGCCGTCCATCTGGGCGGCGCCGGTGATCATGTTCTTGATATAGTCGGCGTGGCCCGGGCAGTCGATGTGCGCGTAGTGGCGCTTGTTCGACTGGTACTCGAGGTGCCTGGTGTTGATGGTGATACCGCGCGCCTTCTCTTCGGGGGCGTTGTCGATCTCGTCGTACTTCATGACCTTGTCGCCGAACTTCTTGCCGCAGTACAAGGTAATAGCGGCGGACAGCGTCGTCTTGCCGTGGTCGATGTGGCCGATCGTGCCGACGTTCATGTGCGGCTTGTTGCGCTCGAATTTCTCTTTCGCCATTGGTATCCTCCTAGCCTGGTATTACGAAACAATGGAACCGGCGCCGAGCGCAGGTCCCCATAGTATATTCGGCCGGCGCGGCCTGTTCAAGGGTCGCGCCGCGCCTCCCCGCCTTACCAGCGGTAGTGGGCGAACGCCTTGTTGGCCTCCGCCATCCTGTGCGTATCCTCGCGCTTCTTGACCGCGGTGCCGGTGCCGTTGAAGGCGTCGGTCAGCTCGGCCGCGAGCCTGTCGGCCATGGACTTGCCGGAGCGGTTGCGGGCGGCGCCTATCAGCCAGCGCATAGCGAGGGCCTCCCGGCGGGTATCCCGGATCTCGTTCGGCACCTGGTACGTGGCGCCGCCTACCCTCCTGGACTTGACCTCGACCATCGGCTTGACGTTGTCCATCGCCTTCATGAAGGCCTCGAGGGCCGGCGCGCCGGTCTTCTCCTGGAGGGACGCCATGGCGTCGTACATGATGGTGGTGACGGTGGACTTCTTGCCCTGCCACATCATCCTGCAGATGAACTTGGTGACTATTACGCTGTTATAGCGGGCGTCGGGCTGGTGGCCGCGATCCTCGGACTTCTTCTTTCGTCCCATGATCGTCCCCCTTAGGCCTTCGGCCGCTTGGCGCCGTACTTGGAGCGCGCCTGCTTGCGATCGGCTACGCCGAGCGTATCCTTCGCGCCGCGGATGATGTGGTAGCGAACGCCCGGAAGGTCCTTGACGCGGCCGCCGCGCAGTAGCACCACGGAGTGCTCCTGCAGGTTATGGCCGACGCCGGGGATGTAGGCGGTTACCTCGATGCCGTGCGAAAGACGCACGCGGGCTACCTTGCGAAGGGCCGAGTTCGGCTTCTTCGGCGTTACCGTCATCACGCGGGTACAGACGCCGCGTTTCTGAGGGCACTCGTTGAGCGCCGGGCTCTTGGTCTTCCAGACGGACTGCTTTCGGCCCATCCGGATAAGCTGGTTAATCGTAGGCATTAAACCATGGTCTCCTGTTGTAGCCGGGCGTCAGCATCGTCCGGCATATTTCATTGGTACACGAAATACTACGTAGGGGCGCCATCGAGGCGCGCCGAGCATAGACAATAGAACCCCCGGCGGCATCGTGTCAATCCTCCGCCGCCGGGGCTCCGTCCCTATCAGTCCTCGTCGTCCTCCGGCTCCTCGTCGACCGGGCTGAAGCCGTCGTCGTCCTCGAACGCCGTGTCCTCCTCGAACGCCGGCTCCTCGACGAAGGGCGCCTGCTCGTCGCCGAGCGGCAGGGCAGAGAGCTCGCGCTCCTTGCGCCGCTGCTCGGCTATCTCCGCGACGTACGCGTCGAGGTCGTCGTGCTCGCCGTCGGACAGGTGGATGCCCTTGTACTGGCGCATTCCCGTGCCCGCCGGGATCAGGTGGCCGATCGCGACGTTCTCCTTGAGTCCGTGGAGCGGGTCGACGGCGCCGGCGATCGCGGCGTCGGTCAGCACGCGCGTGGTCTCCTGGAACGATGCCGCCGAGATGAACGAGTCGATCTTCAGCGACGCCCTGGTGATGCCCATCAGGAGCGGCCTGGCGATCGCGGGCTGCCCGCCCTCGGCCATCACGCGCCTGTTCTCCTCGTGGAAGCGGAACTTGTCTATCTGCTGGCCGTAGATGAAGCGGGTGTCGCCCGGTGCGACGATCTCGACCTTCTTCATCATCTGGCGGACGATCACGCCGATGTGCTTATCGTTGATCGTGACGCCCTGGAAGCGGTACACCTGCTGGATCTCGTCCATGATGAAGCGCTGGCAGGCGTGCTCGCCGGCGATGTTCAGGATGTCGTGCGGGTTCGGGCTGCCGTCGCAGAGCTTGTCGCCGGCCTCGACGACGTCGCCGTCGCGCACGAGCAGCCTGCGGCCGACCGGCACCAGGTGCTTGTACTCCTTGCCGAACAGGTCGAGGATGTTGATGACGCGCTTGCCCTTGACGATGCCGCGGAAGCCGACCTTGCCGGACACCATCGCGAGCACCGTCTGCGTCTTGGGCTTGCGGGCCTCGAACAGCTCGCCTACCCGCGGGAGGCCGCCTACGATATCCATCGCCCTGGCGCCTTCCTTGAGCGTCCTCGCCAGTGTCTTACCGGCCTTGACGAGCTCGCCGTCCTCGACGTTGAGGTAGGCGCCGCCCGGCAGCAGATAGGTGAATATCTCGTTGCCGGCCTCGTCGGCGATGACGATGCGCGGCTGCTTGGCGTCGCGCTCGGTGCCGAACTCGGCTATCTTCTTCTCGACGTTGCCCGTGTCCTCGTTGATCTCTTCCTTTAGGGTCGAGCCGGGGATGATATCCTCGTAGCGGACGTAGCCGTCGTACTCGGAGATGATCGGGTCGGAGAACGGGTCGAAGATGGCCAGCGCGTTGCCGGCCGGCACGACCTCGCCGACGGACACGACGATCTCGGAGCCGTTCCTGACCTCTACGCGGGCTTCCTGGGCTATCGACAGCAGCTTGGCCGGGGCGCCCTTGGCCGTCTCGACGACCTTGGCGTAGGAGATGTCGGTCGCCTTGACGACCTCGCCGGACTTGCGCTTGATCAGCTCGTCGCCGCGCAGGATGCGCCTGCCGTCCTCGACGAGCAGCTTGTCGCCCTTCTCGAGCTCCCACTGGCCGAAGACCTTGCAGGACATCAGGTAGCCCTTGCGGGTGAACAGGGAGTGGCCGTTCGGGAGCGTGACGTACAGGCCGACGATCTCGGTCACGTATACCGGGTACTTGAGCGCGATGCGGTTCTCCTCGGAGGCCTTGGTCGCCGCGCCGCCGATATGGAAGGTACGCATCGTCAGCTGGGTACCCGGCTGGCCGATCGACTGGGCCGCGATGATGCCGACCGCCTCGCCTATCTCCACCGTGCGGCCGGTCGCGAGGTTGCGGCCGTAGCACTTGCGGCAGACGCCGTGCCTCGCCTCGCAGGTGAGCACGGTGCGGATGATCACCGACTCGACGCCGGCGTCCTCGATCCGCTGCGCGATCTCCTCGGTGATCTCCTCGTTGACGTCGATGATGATCTCGCCGGTGATCGGGTGCTTGATGCGCTCGAGCGTGTAGCGGCCGACGATGCGCTCGCGGAGGTGCTCGACGACCTCCTCGCCGTCCTTGATCGCGGCGTGCGCGACGCCGTTGATGGTGCCGCAGTCGTCCTCGTTGATCACCACGTCCTGGGCGATATCGACGAGGCGCCTCGTGAGGTAGCCGGCGTCGGCGGTCTTGAGGGCGGTATCCGCGAGGCCCTTTCGGGCGCCGTTCGTCGAGATGAAGAACTCGATGACGGACAGGCCTTCCTTGAAGTTCGACCGGATCGGCAGCTCGATGATGTCTCCGCCCGGCTTGGCCATCAGGCCGCGCATGCCGGCCAGCTGGCGGATCTGGTTCTTCGAACCGCGCGCGCCGGAGTGGGCCATCATGTGGATGTTATTGAAGCCCTTCTTGTCCTTCTCGAGGGTCTTCATCATCACCGCGGTCACGTCCTCGTTGGTCTTGGACCAAACCTCGACGACCTGGTTATAGCGCTCTTCCTGCGTGATATGGCCGGCGAGGTACTGTTTCTGGATGCCCTCGACCTGGCCGTTGGCGGTGTCGATGAGGTCGTACTTCTCCTTCGGGACGATGATGTCGTCCATGCCGATGGTCGCGCCGAAGAAGGTGGCGTACTTGAAGCCCATGTCCTTGATCGCGTCGAGCATCAGCACGCAGACGTAGGGCCCCTCGTTCTTGTAGATCCACTCGATAAGAGCCCGGAGCTCCTTCTCGCCCATGGAGTAGTTGATGAAGGGCACGGCCGGGGGCATCGCCTCGTTGAACAGCAGGCGGGCCGCGGTGGTCTCGATCGTCGTCCCGTAGGTGACGTCGGGCATGTCCTTGCCGATCGAGCCCCAGACGGGGAGCTTCGGCACGGGCGCCTTGATCAGGGCTTCCCAGTCGCAGGCCTTGGCGTCGCAGGCCATGTAGGCCTCTTCCCTCGACGAGAAGGTGTGGCCCTGGCCCTTGACGTCGGGCTTGTGGCGCATCAGGTAGTAGATGCCGAGCACCATATCCTGGGACGGGTAGACGATGGTCTTGCCGTTGGCCGGGTCCAGGAGGTTCCTGGCTGACAGCATCAGCGTCCAGCACTCTGACTGCGCGGCGTGGGTCAGCGGCACGTGGACGGCCATCTGGTCGCCGTCGAAGTCGGCGTTGAACGCGCGGCAGACGAGCGGGTGAAGCTTGATCGCCTTGCCCTCGACGAGGACCGGCTCGAAGGCCTGGATACCGAGCCTATGCAGGGTCGGCGCGCGGTTGAGCATCACCGGATGCTCGCGCACCACCTCGTCGAGCACCGCGAAGACCTCGGGCGTCTCCTGCTCGACCAGCATCTTGGCCTTCTTGATGTTGTAGACGACGTCCTTCTCGACCAGCTTCTTCATGATGAAGGGCTTGAACAGCTCGAGGGCCATCTTGGTCGGCAGTCCGCACTGGTGGATCTTCAGCTCCGGGCCGACGACGATGACCGAGCGGCCGGAGTAGTCGACGCGCTTGCCGAGGAGGTTCTGGCGGAAGCGGCCCTGCTTGCCCTTGAGCATGTCGGACAGCGACTTGAGCGGCCGGTTCGAGGCGCCCTTGACGACCCGCTTCTTCTTCGAGTTGTCGAAGAGGGCGTCGACGGCCTCCTGGAGCATGCGCTTCTCGTTGCGGATGATGATATCCGGGGCGTTGAGGCCCTGGAGGCGCTTAAGGCGGTTATTGCGGTTGATCACGCGGCGGTACAGGTCGTTCAGGTCGCTCGTCGCGAAGCGGCCGCCGTCGAGCTGGACCATCGGCCTGAGCTCGGGCGGGATGACCGGGATCACGTCCATGATCATCCACTCGGGCTTGTTGCCGGAGCCGCGGAAGCTCTCGATGATCTCGATGCGCTTAAGGAGGCGCTTGTCGCTCTTGGCGCCCTTCTCGATCATCTTGGCGCGCAGCTCGGCGGCCATGTCGTCGAGGTCGATCCCCTCGAGCAGCGAGCGCACGGCCTCGGCGCCCATGCCGGCGGTGAAGGCGCCGCCGTAGCGGTCCGTAGCCTCGTAGTACTCCTCCTCGGTGAGGAGCTGCATCTTCTTGAGGTCGGTATCGCCCGCGTCTATGACGATGTACTTCTCGTAGTACAGCACCGAGCGGAGCGCGGCCACGGGCAGGTCGAGGAGCAGGCCCATGCGGCTCGGCACGGAACGGTAGAACCAGATGTGGGACACCGGCGAGGCCAGCTCGATATGGCCCATGCGCTCGCGGCGGACCTTGAAGTGCGTCACCTCGACGCCGCAGCGATCGCAGATCACGCCCTTGTAGCGGATCGACTTGAACTTGCCGCAGTAGCACTCCCATTCCTTGGTCGTGCCGAAGATACGCTCGCAGAAGAGGCCGTCCTTCTCGGGGCGGAGCGTGCGGTAGTTGATGGTCTCGGGCTTCTTGACCTCGCCGTAGCTCCAGCTTCGGATCATGTCCGGGCTGGCGAGGCGAACCATTATGCTATCGAAATCCTGTATGTCTCTCATGCAGTCTCCCCCTTAAAGCGGGCTTTGATCGGAGAAGAAGACCACGGAGACACGGAGACGCGGAGATGGAAGGAAAGACATAGAGAAAGCCGTTTCCCTAGTATCCTTGATTGATCCTTATCCATCTCTTCTCCGTGCCTCCGTGACTCCGTGGCTAATTCTTGCTAGAAATTCGATCCTTGCTTGCTGATCAGGTCCTCGTCGCGCTCGGTCAGCGGGATCTGCTTGTTCTTCGCGTCGAAGATCCGCATATCCAGGCCGAGGCCGCGCAGCTCCTGCACCATCACGTTGAAGGCCTCGGGGATGCCGGCCGCGGTATGCGGCTCTCCCTTGACGATGGCCTCGTACACCTTGGCGCGGCCGGTCATGTCGTCGGACTTGATCGTCAGCAGCTCCTGCAGCGTGTTGGCGGCGCCGTAGGCCTCGAGGGCCCAGACTTCCATCTCGCCGAGGCGCTGGCCGCCGAACTGGGCCTTACCGCCGAGCGGCTGCTGGGTCACCAGCGAGTACGGTCCGGTGGAGCGCGCGTGCATCTTGTCGTCGACCAGGTGGTGCAGCTTCATGAAGTAGATGACGCCGACGGTCACCGTGTTCTGGAAGTGCTCGCCGGTGCGGCCGTCGCGGACGGGCGTCTTGCAGGACGCGGGCAGGCCCGCTTCCTTGAGCTTGGCCTCGATCATATCCTGGTCGGGAGACTGGAACACCGGGGAGCTGAACCACTCGTCCAGCGTCGAGCCGATCCAGCCGAGCTCGGTCTCCATCAGCTGCCCGATGTTCATTCGGGACGGTACGCCGAGCGGGTTCAGGCAGATATCGAGCGGGGTGCCGTCGTCCAGGTAGGGCATGTCCTCCACCGGCAGCACGCGGGCGACGATGCCCTTGTTACCGTGGCGGCCGGCCATCTTGTCGCCTTCCTTGAGCTTGCGCTTGGCGGCGATCAGCACCTTGACCACTTCCTCGACTCCGGGCGACAGGTCGTCGTTCGCGGAGCGCTTGAGGCGCTGCACGTCGATGATCGTGCCCTCGATGCCGTGGGGCACGCGGAGCGAGGTGTCGCGGACGTCCTTGGCCTTCTCGCCGAAGATCGAGTTGAGCAGCTTGAACTCGGGCGTCGTCTCGGTCTCGCTCTTCGGCGTGACCTTGCCGACGAGTATGTCGCCGGCGTTGACCTTGGCGCCGATGCGTATGATGCCCTCGGCGTCCAGGTTGTCCAGGCTCTTCTCGCTGGTGTTCGGGATGTCGCGCGTGATGCGCTCCGGCCCGAGCTTGGTCTCGCGGACCTCGGTCTGGAATTCCTTGATGTGGACCGACGTGAACAGGTCGTCGCGGACGACGCGCTCCGAGATCAGGATGGCGTCCTCGTAGTTGTAGCCGTTCCACGGCACGAAGCCGGCGAGGATGTTGCGCCCGAGGGCCAGCTCGCCGTCCTTGGTCGCCGGGCCGTCGGCTATGACCTGGCCCTTGAGTATCTTCTCGCCGTTCTTGACGATCGGCCGCTGGTTATAGCAGGTGTCCTGGTTGGTCCGCTGGTACTTGATCAGCAGGTACTCGTCGCGGGCCTTGGGGTCCGCGTCCGGCTTGATCACGACGCGTAGCGCGTCGACCCAGACCACGACGCCGGAGCGCTTGGCCTTGATCAGCACGCCGGAGTCGTAGGCGCACTTCCGCTCCATGCCGGTGCCGACGCGCGGCGGGTCGGTGAACAGGAGCGGCACCGCCTGGCGCTGCATGTTCGAGCCCATGAGGGCGCGGTTCGCGTCGTCGTGCTCGAGGAAGGGGATCAGGGCGGCCGATACCGAGATGATCTGCTTCGGCGACACGTCCATGTACTGGAGCTCGGAGGCGCCCCTGGTCGTGTAGTCGCCCTGGTGCCGGCACGACACCTGGGTCTCGAGGAAGTTCCCTTCCTTGTCGATCTTGGCGCTGGCCTGGGCGACGTAGTACTTGTCCTCGTCCATCGCGGACAGGAACTCGATGTCGTCGGTCACCTTGCCGTCGACCACCCTGCGGTACGGCGTCTCGAGGAAGCCGTACTCGTTGACGGTGGTATAGGTCGCCAAGCTGACGATGAGTCCGATGTTCGGGCCTTCCGGCGTCTCGATCGGGCACATGCGGCCGTAGTGGGTGTAGTGGACGTCGCGCACCTCGAAGCCGGCGCGGTCGCGGGACAGGCCGCCCGGGCCGAGCGCGTTGAGGCGCCGCTTGTGGGTCAGCTCCGCGAGCGGGTTGACCTGGTCCATGAACTGGGACAGCTGGCTGGAGCCGAAGAACTCCTTGATCGCGGCGACGACGGGCTTGATCGAGATCAGGTCCTGCGGCCGTATGGTA
>Ga0116151_10000467_pt1 | contig 36778 bp, 37 predicted proteins | sample AD_UKC117_MetaG_FD_89893 | JGI IMG/M metagenome (GOLD analysis project Ga0116151, IMG submission 89893) | Active sludge microbial communities of municipal wastewater-treating anaerobic digesters from Hong Kong - AD_UKC117_MetaG | ecosystem: Engineered > Bioreactor > Anaerobic > Digestate...
ACACCTTCAAGCAGTGGCGGGCCCTGGCCACCCGCTACGACAAGCTCGCCCTGACCTACCGAGCCGGAGCTCTCCTACGCGCCGTCCTGATCTGGCTCGACGCGTTAGGAGACACGCCCTAGGGCGGAGGAGGTCACACACGTTCGCGGGGACGCGGCGTCAGAGGCGCTTGACATAGTTGCCAATATCGGCAATGGTTGCTGCCATGGGTGACGACGAGGCGGTGCTGGCCGAACTGCTGCGCGCGCTCGCCGACCCGGTCCGCCTCGCCGTCGTCGACGAGCTGGGCCGCGGGCCGCGCCCGGCCGGTGAGCTCGCCGACGTCGCCGGGGTGTCCGCCCCGACGATGAGCAAGCACCTTCGGACCCTGTTGCGGGCCGGCGTCGTCACCGACGAGCGCCGAGCCGACGACGCCCGGGTGCGGGTCTTCCGCCTCCGCGGCGAGTCGGTCGTCGCGGTCCGGGCGTGGCTGGACCAGGTGCAGGCCGGGTGGGACGAGCAGCTCGCCGCGTTCGCGCGGCACGTGGAGGACCGACGAGAGGACGGGGCGGACGATGGCCGGCACCGGACGTGACGAGGCGATGACGACGAGCTCGGAGGTGGAGGTTCCGGTGCCCCCGGGGGTGGCCTTCTCGGTGTTCACCGACGAGCTGGACCTCTGGTGGGTCCGGGGCCCGATCAACCACTTCTCCGGAGGACGGATGCGGGCGATGCGCTGCGAGCCGGAGGTCGGCGGCCGGCTGCTCGAGGTGTACGACGAGGCGGGTGACGATGTCCTCGAGCTGGCGCGGGTCACGGCCTGGGAGCCGGGCCGCCGGCTGGCGCTGGAGAGCTCGCTCGACGACGTCGCCACGGAGGTGACCTTCGAGCCCGTCGGCGAGGGCACCCGGGTGCGCGTCGTGGCCACGGTTCCGGTCGGCGGGCGCGACGCCGGGGGGACGGTCTGGGCGCGGGTCGTGCCGAAGTGGTTCGGGCCGTGGGTCCGTCAGCGTGACGAGGCCCCGCGGTCGGTGCGCGACATCGCGCGGCTCGGCCTCACGGTGCGCTACGAGCGGCCGGCCGCCGCGGCCCGCTGGCTGGCCGACGTGTTCGGCTTCGACACCCCCGATTCGTTGCCGCGGGGTGAGGACCCGTTGCCGCACACCGACTACGGGCACCCGTGGCTCGAGCTGCGCGCCGGCGGGGCGTCGGTGGTCATCGAACCGCTGCCCGACGGCGAGAGTGCCCGCAGGGGCGGCGACCGCGACCTGCCCTGGGTGTACGTCGACGACGTCGAGGCGGTCCACCGGAGGGTGCGCGAGCGGGCCGGCGAGGCCGCTGCTGGGACGCTGGGGAGCCCGTGGGGGCTGCCGTTCTTCGACGCCACGGACTGCGAGGGGCGCCGCTGGCGCTTCGCCCAGGCCCGCCCGACGATGTGAGCCGCCGCGTCAGACGACGCAGAGCTCGTTGCCCTCGGGGTCGCGCAGAGGGCGCCACCCTCACGCTCAAGTTATGGAGACACGCCCTAGCCGCAGGCCCTCCGGTGAGAGAAACGGCACTCCGGTGAGAGATCGGCATCCCGGTTAGAGAAACTGCACTCCGGTGAGAGATCGGCATCTTGGTTAGAGATACGGCACTCCGGTTAGCCCTATACGGCCGTGGGACTCTAACCAACCTGCCGCCGACTAACCAACCTGCCGATCTCTCACCAGAGTGCCGGCGCCGGGCCCAACCGGCCTAGATCCAGCCGAGTACACCCGCGAACACCACCAGCATCAGCGCGTCGATCGCGAACAGTGACCCGATCAGCCGGACCTGGCGCTTCGGCGGCCAGTCGTAGGCGAGGAAGGCCGCGAGGAAGAACGGGATGTAGACGAACACGAACACCGGTAGCGGCCCCCACCAGGGATAGACCCACACGAAAGCGGGCGTCATCGCGAGGAAGATCTCGAAGATGGCGAAGAACGCCGCCCAACCGATCGCGAACGCCCACCGGTTCGGGATGCCGAGGATCTTCATCCCGGGGTCGGCGGGCAGGAACTTGCTGGCGACCAGACCCGCCACCGAGAACATCAGGCTCAGTTCGACACCGACCCCGACCAGAAGCAGGAACGAGGTCCCTGTGGGCACGGTCCACAACGCGTGATCGGTGAAGTGCTGGACCAGCGCGTTGACGATCTCGGCGAACCAGTGCACGCTGTACAGCGCCAGCCCCGCGGCGATGCCCTTCCAGTTCCGGTTGGCGTACTCGTTGCCGTAGATGTACATGACCAGCGCCAGCATCGGGATGACGTACCACTGGAACACATCACTGTTTCGCAGCAGTTCGAGCGCCTGCGCAGTCGCCTCCGGATTGTCCACACGTCCAGCATGGGGCATCGGGAACGGCTGACGGTCCCGGCGCGCGGGGCATACCCTCGAGCCCATGAGCAACCGGCGCCCGGTCCCCCGGGACCCCGACAACGACTACACCCGCGACCAGGCGTCGGCACGCCGCGACTTCACCGGCACCGATCTGACCCATGTCGGTTCGTACTCATTCGACCCGGAGGTGTTGCCGGGCAACATCGAGAACTTCATCGGTGTCGCCCAGGTTCCGATCGGGCTGGCCGGGCCGCTGCGGGTGAACGGGGAGTACGCCGACGGGGAGTACTACGTGCCGCTGGCCACGACCGAGGGCACGCTGGTCGCCAGCTACAACCGCGGGATGCGGCTGCTGTCCGAGGCCGGCGGGGTGACGACCACGGTGGTGGACGACCGCATGCAGCGGGCACCGGTGTTCATCCTCGACGACGCCCGGCAGTCGCGGGATCTTGCGGCGTGGATCCGGGCGCACCACAACGAGATCCGCGCGGCTGCCGAATCCACCACCAGCATCGGCAAGCTCATCGAGGTCGAGCAGTATCACGTCGGGCCGCTGTTGTACCTGCGCTTCGACTACACGACCGGCGACGCCGCGGGCCAGAACATGGTGGGCCGGGCGACGTGGGCGGCGTGCGAGTGGATCGCCGCCAACCACCCGCAGCACCCGCGCTACGTGCTGTCCGGAGCCATCGACACGGACAAGAAGCACTCACAGCTCAACGTCCTGCGGACACGCGGCAAGCGGGTCGTGGCCGAGGCTACGATTCCGGCAGGCCTGCTCGAGGAGCGGATGGGGGTCACGCCGATGCAGTTGTTCCGCATGCGGCAGGTCAGCCAGGCCGGAGGGATCCTCGCAGGCAGCGCGAACTACGGCGCGCATGCGGCGAACGGGCTCGCCGCGCTGTTCATCGCTACCGGCCAGGACGCGGCGAACGTCGCCGAGTCCCATACCGCCATCACCTACTCGCAACTCACCGAGGACGGGGACTACTACTGGTCGATCACCCTGCCTGCGCTCATCGTGGCCACCGTCGGAGGTGGGACGGGACTTCCGACCCAGCGGGAGTGCCTGGAGTTGCTCGGGTGCGCCGGGCCCGGGCGGGCGAAGGCTTTCGCAGAGATCTGCGCGGCGGTGGTTCTCGCCGGCGAGGTCTCGTTGGCCAGCGCCGTCCTCGCCGGGGACTGGGTGACCAGCCACGAGCGGCTGGGGAGGAACCGTTAGAGGGATTCCGGCCGAAGTGGATCTTGGCTAGCCTGTCGCCCCATGAAGCCCCGCCGCCTGGCCTTCGCCGCCGTCCCCGCCGCCGCTCTGCTGGTGAGCAGCGCCGCGGCAGCAACCGTGTGGACCGTCGACTGGTCCGCGGCCCAAGCCATCTCGAGCACTCCAGTGACCGGGGCAGGCCCGCAGAACGGCGCGCTCGCGGCGTCCGCGGATGGAGCTGATGCCGTGGCCGTGTGGGCTCAGTATCAAGGCGACTCGAAGTACCAGGTGTGGTCGACCCACACCTCTGATGGCGGCTCGACGTGGGCGACACCTGCTGCGCTGTCCGCCGCTGGTGCGAACGCGGAGTTCACGGATGTGACTGTGTCAGCGAACGGTCAGCGAGCCACTGCTATCTGGTACGTCTCCGTCCCGGCGCCCCCACCACCGCCGACCGGGGACTACGTGCGGACGGCATCCAGCGAGGACGGTGGCGCCACATGGTCGGCCACGACGATCGCGGGCCCCATCTCCGCATCCCGCAACCCCCACATCGCGGGGTCGGCCGACGGGACCCGCCTGGTGGCTGTGTGGGGTGAGGTCGATGGGAGCGCCGACGTCCCCAGGACCTCGGTGAGCGCCGACGGCGGGGACACCTGGTCCGCACCCACCGACCTGGATACGGACTTCGGCGATGCCGTGCTGGCGATGTCGACGGACGGCTCCACGGTCGTCGCCGCATACGAGAAGTACGACGGATCGAACAGCCGGATCCTCACCCGGACCAGTTCGGACGGCGGGTTGACCTGGAACTCCCCCGAGACGCTCTCAGATGCGGGCGAGAACGCAGGTCAGCCGCAGATCGTCCTGTCCGACGACGGCTCCCGCGTGGCCGTCGCGTGGATTCAGTACGGGGGGTCCGACTCGCGGGTGCAAGCAAGCTTCTCCGCTGACTCCGGGGTTTCCTGGACCGCACCCGAAACGATGTCCGCGGCCGGGCTCGAGGCGAACACCGTGGCCATCGACGGTTCCGCAGACGGCCAGGCCATGACGGTGGCCTGGCAGATCGAGGCCTCTCCGGGATACCGGGTCCAGTCGCGATCCAGTACGAATGCCGGGGCAGCATGGTCGGCGACCGCCACCCACTCCGCCGAGGAGTTGGCCGCTGACGACCCCGACGTCGCCGTCTCCGGCGACGGAACGACCGCGGCCATCGCGTGGTACCGGATCATCGACTCCAACCCGAGCCGCATGGAAGTCGTGACGAGCGCGGACCGTGGTGCGACGTGGAGCGGACCGGAGGCCTTGTCGGACACCGCGTTCGATGCCAGCGAACCCCTGGTGACCATGTCCGCCAGCGGACGCCGACTCCTCGCCACGTGGGCTGGCGCAGACAGCACCGACACCCTCATCCGCGCCTCGACCGGCGTGCTGCGTACGGTGCCCGGGGTTCCGACCGGCGTCACTGCGACAGCCGGCGACGCAGTGGCCGCCGCTTCGTGGAACCCGCCCGCTGACGACGGTGGTTCGCCGATCACCGGCTACACGGCAATGTCGTCTCCGGGTGGTCAATCGTGTACGTCGGTTGGCACCTCGTGCACGATCACAGGGTTGAGCAACGGCACGGCGTACACCGTCACGGTCACGGCCAGCAACGCGATCGGTACTGGGCCCGCCAGTGCGGCCAGCAACATCGTGACACCCACGGCCCCACCCGCCCCGTCCCCAACCCCGACTCCGGAGCCCGAACCGGAGACGACCAAGGTCAAGGCCAAAGCCGTCAAGAGCGACAGCAAACTCAAGGTCACCATCAAGCCCGATCTCGGCAAGAAGAAGCAGTGGGAGTTCGTCATCAAGGTCAAGAAGAAGGGCGACTGGAAGACGATCAAAACCAAGAAGGACAAGACCAAGGTCTATGAGACCGAGGGCTCGGATCACACGATGACCGTTGACCTCGACGAGGGGAAGTACAAGGCGAAGAGCAAGGAAGCCCGTGGCTACCTCGCCGACACCAGTGATGTGGTAAAGCTCAAGAAGTAGACCCCCTCGTCTTTGTGACGATGGTGCGGGGGCGCCCAGCCGGTTTGGGACGAAGATGCTGGGTGCACGCCGGTGCCGACCCGCACCTTCGTGACAAACGGGCCCCCAGGCATCGCAACTTCGCCACAATGGCTGGGCCTGTGCCGCCTACCATGGAACGCGATGCCCGAACCCCTCGAACCACCCCAGCGGCCAGAGCCCGTGTTCACCTACGCCGCACCGTCCCTGGTCTACGGACCGGGGGCGATCCGCGACATCGCGTTCCACCTGCGTGACGCGCGGCGGGTGCTCATCGTCACCGATCGGGGGGTGGCGGCGACCGGCGCCGTGCAGCGCGTGATCGACACCTTGGCCTGCCAGGTCGTCGTCTGGGACGACTCCCATGTGGAGCCGACCGACGAGAGCCTGCGACAGATCGCGGACTACGTGCGGCGGACCGGTCGCTGGGACGCGTTCATCGCGGTCGGGGGCGGGTCCAGCATCGACACCGCGAAGGCGGCGAACCTCATGTTCACCAACCCGGGTGACCTGCTCGACTACGTCAACGCACCGATCGGCGACGGCCGGACCCCCACCGAGCCGCTCAGGCCGCTGATCGCGGTGCCGACCACAACCGGGACCGGCTCGGAGAGCACCACTATCTGCGTGCTCGACGTGCTCGACCGCCACGTGAAGACGGGCATCAGCCACGCTGCTCTTCGCCCGACGCTGGCGGTGGTGGATCCGGACCTGACCATGACCCAACCGCCGATGGTCACGGCCTGTGCAGGGCTGGACATCCTGTGCCACGCCTTGGAGAGCTACACGGCACGGCCCTACACCGGCTTCGAGGCGAAGACCGCCGAGCAACGCGTTCCCTACTGCGGCGCGAATCCCATCTCCGACATGTGGGCCGAACGTGCGCTGGCATTGATGGCGGAAGCGTTCATCCGCGCCGTGCGTGATGACGCCCCGGACGCGCGCGCCAAGATGGCTCTCGCGGCGACGCTGGCCGGGATGGGCTTCGGCAACGCCGGCGTGCACGTGCCGCATGCCAACGCGTACCCGATCGCCGGACGGGTGCGCGATTACCGACCACCGGACTACCCACAGGACGAACCCTTGATCCCGCACGGGATGGCCGTGGCACTGACCGCACCGGCGGCCCTGCGGACCACGTACCCGGCCTCCCCCGAACGGCACGAGTGGGCGGCCACACTGCTGGGTGCACGTGAAACCGGCCCCGAAGCTCTGCCGGGGGTCCTTCGTCGGATCATGACCGAGGTCGGGATGCCGAGCGGCCTGCGGGAGGTCGGCTACGCGCCCGCCGACATCCCGGATCTGGTGGCCGGCACCCGAGCGCAGCAGCGCCTGCTGGCGCTGGCCCCACTGGATCTGTCCGACGACGACCTGGCAGGCATTTTCGAGGAGTCACTGTGAAGCCCACCCGCGAGGACTTCCCGATCGTGTACACGATGACCACCCGATGGAACGACAACGACCATTACGGCCATATGAACAACGCCACGTATTTCGAGTACATCGACACCGCCGTCAACGGCTGGCTCATCGAGAGGACCGGCGCGGACATCCGCGAACTCGCGGCCATCGGAATCGTGGCCAGCACGGGGTGCGACTACTACGCGGAGATCGGCTTTCCGGCCACCATCGAGGTCGGCCTGGCAACCACTCGGATAGGGACCTCGAGCATCACCTACCAACTGGGGGTCTTCCGCGCCGGCGACCCGAAACTGCGCGCGCTCGCCCGCTTCGTGCACGTCTATGTCGATGCCGACACCCGGCGCCCAGTACCGATCCCGGACGGGATTCGGGCGGCGGTCGAGTCACTTCCGAAGTTGGAGGGCTGATGCCGATCGCAGGGCCGCCGGCCCAACCCTCGCGGCGCGCGTTCCTGGCCGGACTGGCAGCCACCGTCGGCGCCGTCGGGGTGGCGGCGTGTTCGGAACAGACCGGCGGCCGGCCGGTGGCGGTCCCGGTCACCGAGAACGGCGACGGCGACCATCCCAACCTCGTGGTCATCGTCAGCGACGACCATCGCTGGGACCATGTGGGCTACCACCCGGATCACCCGGCGTTTCTCAGCACGCCGAACCTCGACCGGCTGGCAGAACAGGGGATGGTCGCGAACAACGCCTTCGTGACCACCGCGCTGTGCAGCCCTTCGCGGGGGACCTTCCTCTCCGGGCAATACGCCAGCCAGCATGGCGTTCAGAACAACCTCACGGCCTGGAACCCGAACACGCAGACATTTTTCGAGCCCTTGATGGCGGCCGGGTACGACTGCGCCTTCATCGGCAAGTGGCACATGCCCGGCCAGCTCCCGGATCTGCGCGGCGTCGACACGTTCATCACGTTCACCGCCGAGGAGGGTCAGGGGCAGTACGTGGACTGCCCTCTGCTGATCAACGGTGAGATGACGCAACGGCCTGGCACCTACATCACCGACGATCTGACTGACCTGGCGCTGGAGTGGATCGACAGCCGCCCGCCCGGCAAGCCCTACGCCCTGTGGCTGGCACACAAGGCCGTTCACCACCGTTTCATCCCACCCGAGCGCTTCCGCGGGGCACTGGCTGACGCCGACCTCTCGAACCTGCCACCGGAGTCCTTCGCCTTCTTGTCACTGATGGACGAGAACATCTGGGAGGGGACGCTGGGCAACGTGCACAACCTCTATCGCAGGTACAACGAGACGCTGCTCGGCCTCGACGACCAGGTGGGGAGGTTGCTCGACGCGGTCGATCTGGCGGACACCTACTTCGTCTACACCAGCGACAACGGCTACTCGTGGGGCGAACACGTGCTGACCGGCAAGCGGTGGGCCTATGAGGAGAACACCCGCGTGCCGTTCGTCGCGGCCGGGCCGGGAATCGAGCCGGACACGACCGACGCGATGATCCTCAACGCTGACGTCGCACCCACCTTGCTGGAGTGGGCGGGCGTGCAGGGGCTGCCGGCGGCGCAGGGACGGTCGGTGGCCGACGTTCTCACCGGCGGCGACGCGATCCGTGAGGAGTTCCTGTACGAGTACTTCCCCGACTACCCGTACCACGTCCCGGGCATGCAGGCGGTGCGCGACGATCGGTGGCTGTACGTCGAGTACGACCGTGGCCGGGCACCGCAACTGTTCGACATCGTGGCCGATCCGCGGACGCAGGACGACGTGGCCGGGGAGAATCCGGAAGTGGCCGCGGACATGGCTGCCAGACTGCAAGCCCTACGGGAACGCGTCGCGGCCGGCGGTGTCGTGTGAGGGATCCCCGCGCGCTCGCTCTGGCGCTCGTGCCCGCCGCCATCGTCGTGGTGACATCCGTCTTCGTGCAGACCTTCGCCGGACGCTACGAACTGCTTGGCGCGGCATACGCCCCGCTGCTGAACGCCGGGGTCCTACTGCGCGCGTTCGGGATGTTCGCCTCCGTGATCCTGGTGTGGGGCCTGCTGCGATCCCGCGGCGCCTCGCGCCCAGTGCTCGCTCTGGCGATCCTGTCCGGTCCGGTCTCCTACGGGATCACCGCGGCGCTCGACGCGCTGTCCTACTTCCCCGTCGGACAGGCGGCCTACTACGGGATCAACCCGATCGCGATGGCCACCGTCGCCGGGCAATGCGCGGCTGCAGCCGTCGCTGAGATGGCATGGCGCTGGTGGTCGCGGCATCGCGGACGGGAAGTCGGGTCACCGGTGACCTGGCGCATCGCTGCCGCATTCGGCGCTGGGCTACTGACCGTCTTCTTCACTGTGCTGTACCAGGGCGGGGTGCCGTTCTTCTACGTCTACCAGCGCGGGTACATGTTCCTGTTCACGTAGCGTGGCTCGTCGAATCCGTGAGCACTTCGCAGATCCGGTAGCACTTCGGATGCGCGCAACGGCTCACGGATTTGCGAACGGCTCACGGATGTGGCTAGCGCCGCACCGGCGGCGCGTCCTTCGGCGCCATGAGAGCCCCGATCTCGCGGAAGATGCCGTCGCTGGCGTTGGGGTAGTTGCCGTCGGCGTCGAACGCCTTCTGATCGAAGGTGACCGCGACCGCGATGGCCACATCCTTCTTCGGCAGGTAGGCCATGGTCGCCGCGTAGCCGCCGAGCAACGGGTTCTGGAGCATCCACTCGCCGGACCGGACGATACCGAGACCGTAGTTGTAGCCCACCGACTGTGTGAAGCACGACGGCGTGCAGTTGTCCTCGCGCTGGCCGAAACCGATCAACCGGGACTTCGTCATCGCCCGGTAGCTCTTCTTCGACAGCAACTTCCCGGTACCGATTAGCCGGGCACTGCGCGCGAGATCGAAGATGTCGGTGGTCTGTGTCGCCCCGACCGGCGTGCCCCAGGCCATGCTCCAGTGTGTGGACTCCTCATAGAACTGCGTCGTGGCCGGCAGGTCGAGGTAACCGCGGCGCTCCGAGGAAAAGGCGTGCAGAACCGGGGCGGGGATCTCACTTGTCTGGTTTGCGACCGTTGCCTTCAGACCCAGAGGCGTCAGAACCTCGCGCTTGAGCAGAGTCGCCAGAGGTGCCCGCCCGACCTTCGCGAGGATCCGGCCGAGGAGCATGAAGTTGGTGTGCGAGTAGCTCCAGTTCGTCCCGGGCTCGAAAAGGACCGGCTTGGAGAACGCGATCTTCAGGCGTTCCTTGTACGTCCACTCGTGGAAGGGGTCCTTCTCGAAGGCGAGCTCAAATGCGGGATCCCGCTCATAGTCCGGGTACCCGGTCGTCTGGTTGGCGAGCATCTTCAACGTCACGCGGTCGGCGTTCGGCAAGTCCGGCAGCCACTCGTCGATGGTGTCGTCGAGGGACACCTTGCCCTGGTCCACGTACTTCAGCAGCAGGGTGCTCACGTACGCGAAGGCCACGGCACCGTTGCGGAACCGCATGCGCTTGGTCGCCCGGATACCGTCCAGCGATGTCCCGTAGGCGCGGGTGGTGACCACCTTGTCGCCCCGGGTGACCCGGACGATGACAGCGCGTAGGTGTTCATCCCGCTTCGCCTCCCGCACGATCCGGTCGATCGCCTCCGGCTTGCTCTCGGCGCCCGCTGCCGCCGTCGGGAAGAGCAGGCCGGCAGCCAGCATTCCCACACCCAACACCCGCAATCCGCGCATGACTCTCCTTGATCCGGTGAGCCAGAGTCAATCACACGCGCCAGAGGCCCTCGGGATCACAGCCCCAGATCGCGGCCGATCAGTTCCTTCATGATCTCGTTGCTGCCCGCCCAGATCTTCGTCACACGCGCATCCCGCCACGCACGCGCCACCCGATACTCGTTCATGTACCCGTACCCGCCGTAGAGCTGAACGCAGGCATCGATGACGTCGTTCTGCACCTCTGCGGACCACCACTTCGCCTTCGCCGCGTCGACCGCCGTCAGTTCACCGGCGTTGAACGCCATCACGCACTGATCCACGTAGGCGCGCGAGACCTCCAGCTTCGTCTGCAGCTCGGCGGCGAGGAACTTGTTGTGCTGGAAACTGCCCACCGGCTGTCCGAACGCCTTGCGTTCCTTGATGTAGTCCAGGGTCTCCTCGAAGACCGACCATGCGTGCGCGATGTTCGAAACGGCTGCACCGAGCCGTTCTTGCGGAAGCCGCTGCATCATGTGGATGAAGCCCATGTTGAGTTCACCGATCATGTTCGCCGCGGGCACGCGCACGTTGTCGAAGAACAACTCCGCGGTGTCGCTCTCGGTCTGGCCGACCTTGTCGAGCTTGCGCCCACGGGTGAAGCCCGGCATGCCGGTCTCGACGCCGAAGAGCGTGATGCCCTTGGCGCCGGAGCCCGGGGTGGTACGCGCGGCCACCACCACGAGGTCCGCCGAGTAGCCGTTGGTGATGAACGTCTTGGACCCGTTGATGACCCAGTCGTCGCCGTCCTGCACCGCTGTCGTGAGCAGTGCCGCGAGGTCCGACCCGCCGCTCGGCTCGGTCATTCCAATGGCGGTCACGAGTTCGCCGCTGCAGAACCGAGGCAGCCAGCGCTCCTTCTGCTCGTCGGTGCACAGATCCGCCAGGTACGGCGCCACGATGTCGGCGTGGATGCCCAGGCATGAGGACAGCGCGGCGGACACCGAGGACAGTTCCTCACTCAGCACGGCGTTGAAACGGTAGTCCTGCGCGTCGGAGCCGCCGAACTCCTCTGGAATCTCCAGACCGAGGAAACCCTGCCTACCGGCGCTGATCCAGATATCACGAGGAAAGGCCTTGGCCTCGATGAACTCCTCCATGCGCGGACGGATCTCCCGGTCAACCCACGTCCTGGCGGAGAGGCGGAACGCCTCGTGGTCCTCGCCGAAGATCGTCCTGTTCATCGCATCTCCTCATCTAAGCAAGCGCTTACTCATGATGGTACTGTGCTCGCGTGCAGGAGGTCAGCCAGGCGAGGGCCCGGGGTGTCGATACCCGCGAACGCCTTCTGAGCGCCGCCGGTGAGGCGTTCGCGTCGCGCGGCTTTCACGCCACGACCACTCGCGACATCGCCGCCACAGCGGGCATGAGCCCGGCAGCGGTCTACGTTCACCACCAGTCCAAGGAGGAACTGCTCTACCTGATCGCACTTGAGGGTCACCAGCAGACGCTCGCACTGGTGACGAGGGCGATCTCCGAGCACACCGAGCCCGCCGAGCAACTGCGAACAGCCGTGCGCGCCTACGTCACTTTCCATGTCGAAGAACACGCGATCGCCAGGGTCATCAACTACGAACTGGTATCCCTCACCGACGAACACCGGCGCGAGATCGACGCCTTGCGACGAGCCATCCGCCACAAGGTGCAGTCGGTGGTCGTCCGGGGCGTGGCAGACGGGTCGTTCGACACGCCCGATCCGAAGATGGCCGCGATGGCGATCCTCTCGCTCGGCATAGACATCGCCCGCTGGCATCGCGTCGAGGCCTCCTGGCCGGCTCGACGCATCGTAGCCTTCTACACCGACCTGGCTCTACGCATAGTGGGGAGAACATCATGAGCGTGCTCGACAGTTTCCATCTCGACGATCGGGTGGCACTGGTCACCGGCGCCTCGTCGGGACTCGGGGTGGCGATCGCCGTCGCCTTGGCCGAAGCCGGATGCGATGTGGTGGTGGGTGCCCGCCGTGTGGATCGGTTGGCGGAGACGGTGTCGAGGATCGAAACCACGGGGCGACAGGCCCTTGCAGTGGCCACCGACGTGTCGGACCCTGAAGATTGCGCGGCTATGGTCGACGCGGCGATGGAACGCTTCGGTCGGGTGGACGTCCTGGTGAACAATGCGGGGATCGGCACCGCAGTACCGGCCACGAAAGAGAGCCCTGAGCAGTTCCGCGAGGTCATCGACATCAACCTCAACGGCTCCTACTGGATGGCGCAGGCCTGCGGCCGGGTGATGCAACCGGGTAGCAGCGTGATCAACATCAGCAGCGTGCTCGCGCTCACGACCGCGGGCCTCCCGCAAGCGGCGTATGCAGCAAGCAAGTCCGGGCTACTCGGGCTGACCCGCGATCTGGCCCAGCAGTGGGCCGCCCGCAAGGGGATCCGGGTCAATGCCATCGCCCCGGGCTTCTTCCCCACCGAGATGACCGACGAGTACCTCCCGGGTTACGTCGAGTCGCTTCACCATCGCATCCTGCTCGGCCGCATGGGTGAACTGTCCGAGCTGGCCGCGGCGGTCGTGTTCCTCGCCAGCCCGGCCGCCGGCTACATCACCGGCCAGGTGATCGTTGTCGACGGGGGCGTGACGATCGCATGAGGCTGGTGTGTGTCGGAGATTCCTTCACGGAAGGCGTGGCGGACGAACTGCGTCCCGACGGCGAATACCGCGGGTGGTCCGATCGGGTGGCCGCTGCCATGGCCGGAGTCGAGCCGGTGGAGTACGCCAATCTCGCAGTGCGCGGGAAGCTCCTGGACCAGGTCGTCGAGGAGCAAGTACCGGACGCCGTGGCGTTGCGGCCCGACATCCTGACCTTCCACGCCGGTGGCAACGACGTGCTGCGCAGGGGCACCGACCTGCCTGACCTGTTCCGCCGCTACGACGAGTCGGTCGGCGAGATCTGCACCGCCGACCGACAGGTGGTGCTTTTCACGTGCCTCACCCGCGCTGGCGGCAGTGGCCGTTTGGCCGACGCGATCGCCGAACGACTTGAGGCGTTCAACGACAACGTCCGTGAAGTCGCTGCATCACGTGGCGCCCTGGTGGTGGACATCGCCACTGCCGACGCCTTCGACGATCGGCGCCTGTGGAACGCTGACCGCCTGCACCTGAACGCCGAGGGCCACAAGCGGGTCGCCGCCGCAGTACTTGAGTCACTCGGGATGCCGTCAGAGGTGCGATGGCGCGAACCGCTGCCTTCGGTCAAGGCCCGTGGCACGGTACGGGATCTGGTGGCCGACGTGCAGTGGGCCGGCAGCCACCTCGCGCCATGGGTGCTGCGTCGACTGCGCGGCGTATCCAGCGGGGACGGCCGGGTGGCCAAACAACCGGAGTTGCGCGAGGTGCGGACTGAGGGGGCGGGTTAATCGCCTGGCCTGCCGCCGCCTCCTCCCCCCGTTGATTGTTGCGCGGTTGCGGGTTTCGGGTTCTGGGATCGGTAACCGTGCAGCAGTGAACTGTATGCATCGGCCGGTCCGGGATGGGTGGCCACCTTCTTCGGTTTGGTACTGCTTCCCCCCGTTGATTGTTGCGCGGTTGCGGGTTTCGGGTTCCGGGATCGGTAACCGTGCAGCAGTCAACTGTATGCATCGGCCGGTCCGGGATATGTGTCCACGTTCCCGGGGCCACCACCAATCCCCTGGGCATCTCCCAGGTCGGTGTCCTGGTCAACCTCGAGGACCCATACGTCTCAGGCCGCCGTCCCCCAAGCACCCTGACACGCCGAGCGGTAGCGGGGTCCGTAACGGCGCTGCATGAACCACAGTACGGGCGCCGGGATCGTTCCTCGCACCGCCCAGACCCGGCTCTCATCGAGCCCGTCAAGCCACCACATGGCCGTGAGGCTCTGGTCGGTGAACGCCATGCCCTTGCGGAAGTGGTTCTTCTCGAGGTACTTCCAGTCCGCCTCGTCCAAGGTCCGTAGCACGATCGGCATGAGCTCTTGCTCCTCGTGATCGAGGTGCGGCAAGGTCGCGGCTCGCATCTGCTCGACGGCCTGCTTCAGCACCGACTCGTCGGACCGGCCCTCGCCGTAGTCGAACAGCGTCGACCGTAAGGTGTCCGATGCCGACGCCAGGGCGGCATGCTCGGTCTCCATCTCGTCGACGAGTGGCTGCAGATCCGGCCGCTTGGCCAGAACTCGCGGCCAGACCCCCTCGTCCTCGCCCACGTGATGGTGGTGCAGGACGTCGAGGATCCAGGTGCCGTGCTCACGGACAGCAGTCCGCCGCTGGGGAGGTTGGGGCTGTTCGGCCACCATCTGGAGCCGGTCGAGGTCTCGACGCAGTGCGTCGTGGATGATCGCGTTCAGTTCGTCGTGAGGGTTCGGCATGATCTGACCTCCTACGGGATGTTGCGAGTCTACCTATTTGATTGTTACAGTCAAGCAATTAAAAGGAGACATCCATGAGCCCTCGGCCCTACCGCATGACCCAACGGGCACAGTCGGTCGAGCAAACGCGCGGCCGGATCCTGCGGGCGGCCCTGGCCGAGTATGCGATCCACGGGATCGACGGCACCTCCATGCAGGCCGTCGCCCGCCGCGCCGACGTGGCATCGGGCACGGTCCTGTACCACTTCCCTACCCCGGAAGAACTCGCCGATGCAGTCATCGCGGACAGCGCCGAACGCATGGCACTGCCCACGGCCGAGTCCATCGACGACTCTGCCCCGCTGTCCGAGCGGATCCGGACGCTGACCGAGGAACTCTTCCGGGTCTACGCCGGCACGGACGCGGAGTTCCACATGTGGACGAAGAGCCGAGAGCACCCCGCTCTGCGCACGTGGGAGCTCTGGTACTACGAGACCTACGGCAAGGCACTGAGCGTGGCTCTCGGCGAGCACGCCGCGCACCCGCGGGCCCTGCAGATCGCCTCCGCACTCATCGACCCGGGCTTCCGCGCGAGCCTGCTGCAGCGCGGACTCGACGAGCAGGAAGCGGTCGACGAAACCGTGCGCTTGGTACTGGCTTGGCTGGATTCCGACACCACCTGAAAGGAGAAATCATGGATGCGCAATCGATGCAGAAGTACCGCGCGGCGGAGCAGGCACTCTGGGCCGAGGTCGGATGGGCACCCGAGGAGAGTTGGGTCGATTTCGACGGTGTACGGATACGGACCTTGTCCAGTGGTAGCGGTGACCCGGTGGTCTTCGTCCACGGCGGCCCCAACGCCGGCTCGACCTGGACCTCTGTGGCCGGACCTCTGTCGGACTCGTTCCGCGTGCACGTGATCGACCGCCCCGGCTGCGGGCTCAGCGATCCCCTGCCTCCGACCAACTGGAGCACCCCGGAGGAACTCTGGGATCTGATGGGCCGCATGGTGTCGGCCGTGGTCGACCAGAACACCGACGGGCACGCGCACCTGGTGGCCAGTTCTTTCGGCGGTGCATGCGCGCTGGCACTGGCCAGCTCACGCCCCGAGCAGGTCGACCGACTCGTCCTCGAGGGGGCACCTGCCGTCGACGGCATGCACGCACCCATGAACATGCGCATGCTCGGCTTCGGACCACTGGGTCGCTTCATCGCCCGGCAGAAGTCAACCCGGGGCACCACACGACGCACTTTCCGCCAGATCGGACACAAGCGTCTTGTCGATTCGGGGTGGCCCACCGGACCCGGTCTGGAGTGGGGGCTGTCGATGATGAACGACACCGACACCATGCGCAACGAGGTCGCACTGATCCAGTCCGGGTCGAGCTGGCGGGGATTCCGGCCGGGGTGGTTGCTCGACCCGACCCGCCTGTCCGACGTCAAGGCGCGGACGCTGTGGCTGGTCGGGGACAGCGAACCCTTCGCCCCGGCCGATCTGCTGCAGTCCTGGTCGGACACCATCCCCGACAGTCGCATCATCACCCGCGAAGGCAGCGGACACCTGCCGTGGATGGACGACCCGGAATACCACGTGCGGACCATCAGGGAGTTCCTGCAGGCGGACTGACCGGTCCGTAGATTGGTCGCATGTCATACGTCGTCGTGAACGTCCTGACCGTCCCGGTCGACCAAGCAGAAACCCTCGAACAACGCTTCGCCGCCCGGGTCGGCTCCGTCGATCAGGCCCCCGGTTTCGAGCACTTCGAATTGCTGCGGCCGATCAGCGGCACCGACCAGTACCTGGTGTACACCCGTTGGGACAGCGTGGAGTCCTACCAGGCGTGGCGGGAGTCGCAGGAGTTCGCGGCCGGGCATGGGGGCGGCCGCCCGGCGGCAACCGGGTCGTCCATCTGGGAGTTCGAGGTCTGTTGAGGGACATTGGACGCTGGCTGCTCGCAGGCTTCCTCGCCGTCGCCGGCATCGGGCACTTCGCCGCGGCCGACACGTTCCGGGCACAGGTACCACCGTGGATGCCGTACCCGGAAGCCGTGATCGCGGTGTCCGGGGTGATCCAACTCGGGTTCGCCGCGGCGCTGGTCCTGGCCCGTGAGCGGCGGGCCCTCGTGGGCTGGCTGCTCGCCGGGTTCTTCATCGTGATCTTCCCCGGCAACATCTCGCAGTTCGTCACCGGAACCGACGCCTTCGGCCTCGACTCCGACTTCGCCCGCGGCGTGCGCCTGCTGTTCCAGCCGGTGCTGGTGGTGTGGGCGTTGTGGTGCACCAGTGCATGGCGGCAGTGGCGCCGCCCCGACTAGCACGCGGTCAGGCGTTGTGACTCCGGAACATCTCACGCGGGCGATCCCGGACTAGCCCCGATGATGCGGGTGCTCTCCGGCCCGGCCCTGGAACGACAGGATCTTGGGGTTGCGCACGACACCGTCCTGGATCTCGATCGCGAGGCGAATGCTCGGGTCGTCCTCCCAGGCCTGCGGACCATCCATGACCGGGCGCAGGAAAGGCAAGAGTGCCTCGCTGATCCCCCACGTGGCTGAGTTCCACAGGTAGCTCGGGCTGTGGTCCACGCCGTAGTACTGCACGCCTTGGCCCACGACGAACATCGGATTCTCGAACGACGTCGGGCGCGCGAACTCGAAACCCATACCCCGGTCACAGGAGACGTCCACGATCAGATGCCCCATCGGGAACAGCGGCAACTGGTCGTCGCGCACGAACATCATCGGGTTGTCGGTGTCCTGCATGACGCAGTTCACCACGATGTCGAAACCGGCGAGGAACTGCGCGACCGGGATCTCGCCGTCCTCGGTCTGCACAGCGATCCCGTCATCCACGCGGTGCATGTGGTCCATGACCACCGCCGGAATCGGCGAGGCGACAGCGGTCACATCCCGCATGGTGAGCGCCGTGACGTCATGCACACCGAGGCCGTGCAATGCGGTGATCGCACCACGCGCGGTGTTGCCGAACCCGAGAACGGCTGCCCGCAGATGACGGCCGTAGTGCCCGGTGGACCCGATCAGAGACATCGCGTGCAGCACCGAGCAGTAGCCGGCCATCTCGTTGTTGAGATGGAACACGTGGACCATGAAGTCGCCGGCCGGGGTCCAGTGGTTCATCTGTTCCCAGGCGATCAGGGTCAGGTGTTTGTCGATCGCGATCTGCGTCAACTCAGGATCCTGGACCGCGTGCGGCCACCCCCAAAGAACCTGGCGATCTCGCAACTCCTCGAGATCGGGCAACGTCGGCTTGGGCAGGAGAACGACGTCTGCGCCGGCGATCACCTCGTCCCGGGTGCGGATCTCCCGCACCAACCCGGCCAGGTGGGTGTCGGGCACCCCGAATCGCACCCCGTACCCCTCCTCCAGCGTGATCCGGGCCCGCAGGTCCGCGTCGATGCGCTCGATGTGATGGGGGTGGATGGGCAACCGGTGCTCGTTCTCCTTGCTCGATGTGCCCAGCACGCCGAGTGTCAATCCGCTCACACGCCCATACTGGCCCGTGCGCGCCCTGATGGTCGAGAGGGGTCCATGCGCACATCTCATCCCTTCATAGGGCTGCGCATCGCCACGCCACCCCGCTAGGCTCATGGCCCATCGAGCACTGGGAGGCCTCGTCATGGGATTGCGCAGATACATCGGGGTGCTGGTGGCGGCCGTGTTCGCCGCCGTCGGATTCGTCTCCCCGGCCGCGGCCGACGATCCTCCGCCCTCAGTGGTCTTCATCGGCGACTCCGTGACGGCCGGCTTCGGCTACTTCGGCCAGAAGGAGAACGCCAAGAACATCTCCGGGACCGTGAACAACCCCTACCCGAGTTCCTGGTATTTCGGCGACAACAGCCTGTCCGACTGCAGCCCGTCCGGCACGACCACGCCGATCGACCAGTGCAGCAACAACAACTACAACGGGGCGCCGTGGAGCGCAGGGCCGTGGAAGGCAGGCGCGAACTCCCCGAACGTGGCCTACTCCTACCAGATCGCCGCGAGCCAGGACCCCACCAAGGCCGCCCCGGTGGAGAACTGGGCTGTGACCGGGTCCACGCCCGCGCAGTGGGACACCGGCGGTCCGTTCAACTTCCAGCTCAACAGCATCAAGAACACCAACGTCGTGATGACCCTGGGCGCCAACCCGATCCTGTCGAGCTTCCTGCAGATCAAACTCGCGCTCGTACCTGTGAGCAACGGCGCGTGTGCGGACTCCACGCAGTGGCTCGGGTGGACCGGATGGTGGGCATACCCGCCGTCGCATGTCGTCGACTGCGCCGATCAGCAATGGGCGGCCAACCAGCAGACGCAGCACCTGGAGAACGTCTACAAGACACTGTTGAAGAACCAGAACAAGGTGCTGGTCATGCAGTACTACACGACCTGCCCGTGGTCCTTCGGCAACTGGCAGCCGGAAGGCAACGTCGACAAGGGCCCGGCAGCCGGCAACCCCTGCCCCTCGCAGGTCCAGAAGGTCTCCGAGTGCAGCAGTTGCCCGGTGAAGGGGAAGACGTCGCAGTGGGAGCAGGCCATCGCCGCTCAGAACGCGATGAACGCGAAGATCGCCGCCGCCGTCGGTTCGGTGCAGCAGTGGGCGAAGACCCAGCCCGGGATATCCGCCGGCAACCTCCAGATGGCCGTACCGGACCAAGGCGCCTGGCAACAGCATCAAGCACCTGACAAGGATCCCTGGGTGTTCGCCAACGACACGTGGATCCACCCGAGCAAGGCCGGGCATGCCCAATTGGCCAAGACCGTCACGGGTGCGATGTGCTCGGCCTTCGGCCAGTGGTGCGGGACCCAGCCGGCATGGGTGGACGCTCCGACGGTCGCGAAGGCGACTGTGACCCAGGTGCTCAAGGGCAAGGTGCCGACCAAGGCCAAGAACAAGGTCGCGGTCGACCTGCCCCACCGCACCAAGCAGCAGAACGCTGTGGGATGGACCAGTTTGACGCCGAAGATCTGTGGGATCCACGAGGGCGATCTCGTGACCTACAAGAAGGACGGCAAGTGCAAGGTCGTCGCCAGCGCTGTGCGCAGCGGGAACGAGAAGAAACACCGGTCCAAGTACGTCGTACGCGTGAAGTAGGCAGATTGAAGTAGGCAGATTGCGCGCACGACCAGTAGGTGGTCCAGAACGCAATCCGCTGTCACGACACGGGGTGGGATCGAGCGCTAGATTCCGCCCATGAGCACCAACGCGGACCAGCCCATCCAGGAAGCCATCCCCTGCACCACTGCCTTCGAGATCCCGGGCTACACGATCACGAAGCATCTCGGACTCACGTGGGGAGTCCTCGTGCGATCCGTGGGATTCGCCAAGGGGTTCACCGGAAGTTTCCGATCGCTCAAAGCCGGCGAAGTGCCGCAGTACACCGACGTCGTGGACCAGGCCCGCCGCGACGCCCTCGAGCGCCTCATCGCCCACGCACAGTCCCTGGGCGCCAACGCCATCATTGGTGTGCGCTTCGACTCCTCCGACGTGGGCGGCGGCGACCAAGGTCTCACGGAGATCCTGGCCTACGGTTCCGCGGTGGTCGTGCAACCTACGTGAGGTCGATCCCCATCCGGTGGACCCGATGGACGCCGGGCAACGTCAGCGCCGGTGAAGTGCCCATGACCCGCATCCCGAGGCGCTCGTAGAGACGCTTCGCGCCGTCGTTGCCGACTCGGACATCCAGCACCATCCGGCGGGCACCAGCCGCACGTGCGCGCCCCAACGCGTCGGCGAACAGCGCAGCCCCGACCCCCGCGCCACGGGCGTCCGGCGCCACGGCGACGGATTGCAGATTCCAGTCCCCCGGCTCGCGCTTGCTGAGCCAGGACGTGGTCGGGAAGCCGGCGATCCACACCGCGGCCGCCCGGATCGCGCGCCACCCCGACGCACGCACCAGCAATCCCAGCGGAATCTCAGCATCCTCACCGCCTGCGCACGAGCCCACGGTGCGGCCGTCCACCTCAGCCATCACCACGTTGTCCAGCGACAGATCGTGTCCCGGGACCAACGCGACCTGCGCGATGATCCGGCGCCACTGGGCTCCGAAGAGTTCGGCGAAGAAACCATCAGCGGCGGCGTTGAGATACGTGGCGTACGCCTGCGCGTCCCGTTCGTCGAAGCGGGCGGGCCGCAGGGTTGCCGTCACCTGACCAGTTTCCCACCGCCTCCTCGGCGGCCGGTGGGTCGGGAATAGGATTGAGCAGTCCGGCGGTAGTCGGCCGTCGGCACGAGAATGCGAGGTTCCGGTGGCATCCGTCCCACAAGCAGGCCCCAACGAGATCCGCAACGTCGTCCTGGTCGGCGACTCCGGCTCGGGTAAGACCACTCTTGTCGAGGCGGCATTGTTCGCCACCGGCGCCCTGTCCCGGCCCGGCCGGGTGGAGGACGGTGGCACCGTCACGGACTACGACCCGGTCGAGGCGCGCCAGCAGCGCTCCATCAACCTGGCGCTGGCACCTACGGCGTTCGACGGGCTGAAGATCAACTTCATCGACACCCCCGGCTACGCCGACTTCGTGGGCGACCTGCGCGCCGGACTGCGCGCGGCCGACGCTGCTCTGTTCGTGGTCTCCGCCGCCGAGAGCCTGACGGCGGCCACCCGGACCCTCTGGCGGGAATGCGCAGAGGTCGGAATGGCACGCGCGGTGATCCTGACCAAACTCGACCACCAGCGAGCCTCCTTCGAGGACTCCGTGGCAGAACTGCAGGACGCGCTCGGCGACGGTGTGCTCCCGCTCTACTTGCCGGCCTACGACGGCGACGGACACACCGTCACCGGCCTGATCGGACTGCTGTCCCAGGAGGTCGCCGACTACTCATCCGGCGAGCGCGTGAAGAACCCCGCGGACGACCAGCAGACGGCCGCACTGCAGGATCCGCGCGGAACCCTCATCGAGACCATCGTCACCGAGAGCGAGGACGAGGAACTGCTCGAGGCCTGGGTCGGCGGGGAGAACGTCGGCATCGACACCGTGATCGAGGACATGGAGAAGGCGGTCGTGCGCGGCGAGTTCTACCCGCTGATCCCGATCAACCCGGTCACCGGATTGGGCATGCTCGAGGTGCTCGAGCTGGTCGCCAAGGGCTTCCCGTCACCGCTGGAGCACAAAGACGTCGAGGCGACCACTCCTGAGGGCAAACCCGTGGACGCCCTCACCTGCGACCCGGACGGCCCACTCCTCGCCGAGGTCATCAAGACCACCTCTGAACCGTACGTCGGCAAGCTCTCCCTGGTCCGCGTGTTCAGTGGCACGCTGCGGCCTGAACTGCCCGTACACGTCTCGGGGCACTTCGCTGCCGGCAGCACACACGAGGACCACGACGTGGACGAGCGTGTGGGTGCGCTGTCTTCGCCCTTGGGCAAGACCCAGCGGTCGGTACCGACCTGCGGTGCCGGCGACATCTGCGCGGTGGCAAAACTCAGCCGCGCCGAGACCGGGGACACCCTCTCCGACGTCGACTCCCCGATGCTTCTGGAGCCGTGGCACGTGCCTCAGCCACTGCTGCCGATCGCGATCGAGGCCAAGACCAAGTCCGACGAGGACAAACTCGCCAAAGCCCTGTCCAGGCTGCTGGCAGAGGATCCCAGCCTCGTGCTGGAGACGAAGGAGGACACCAACCAGCAGGTCCTGTGGTGCCTCGGTGAGGCGCACCTGGACGTGGTACTCGACCGCCTGTCGAACACGTACGGGGTCCAGGTCGACACGGTCCCGCTCAAGGTGTCTTTGCGTGAGACGTTCGGCGCGAAGGCCGAGGGCCACGGCCGCAACGTGAAACAGAGCGGTGGCCATGGGCAGTACGGCGTGTGCGACATCGAGATCGAACCGCTGCCGCAAGGCGCGGGTTTCGAATTCGTCGACAAGGTCGTCGGCGGGGCGGTGCCGCGCCAGTACATCCCGTCGGTCGAGAAGGGGGTGCGCGCACAGATGGCCAAGGGTGTCGCCGCGGGCTACCCGGTCACCGATATCCGCGTGACCCTGATCGGCGGAAAGGCACACAGCGTCGACTCCTCCGACATGGCCTTCCAGACCGCCGGTTCACTGGCGCTGAAGGACGCCGCCGCCAAGGCCCGCGTCGACCTGCTGGAGCCGGTCGCGGAGATCACCGTCACGGTTCCCGACGACTACGTGGGCGCTGTCATGACCGACCTGTCGATCCGTCGCGGACGGCTGACCGGCACCGACTCCGCAGGCGCCGGTTTCTCGATCGTCACCGCCGAGGTGCCGGAGATCGAACTCACTCGATACGTCGTCGACCTGCGGTCGATGTCGCACGGCACCGGCCACTTCAGCCGCAGGCCGCTGGGGTACCAGGCAATGCCCCACGCACAAGCGGAGAAGGTCAAGGCGGAAGCGAGCGCCTAGGTCGAGCAGGGTGGGCCGCCTCTGAGAGTTCAGACCCATGATCACGACCGGTACACCCGGGGAACCCGGTTCGGGCACCCAGCAGCAGGCGATCATCAACGCCGTGGCCCGGCGGCAGTACGGACGGTGGGCGGCGCAGTACCGGGCCGCGAACCTGTGGGCGGCAGTGCAGCGGGACACGACCCAGCCACCGGTCGCGACAACGCAGGTCGCAACCACCTCGCAGCGACTCGCTGCATTACGGGATCTGTGGGCCGCCGGGGTGATCACCGACGAGGAACTCGCCCGTTTCAAAGCGGCTGTTCTGAACGGCTGACAGTTCGGGACGAACCGTCACCGCGCGTGCTTGGCCGCGTACAAGCGGCGGTCGGCCTCCGCAAGCACATCGTCGAACGTCTGGTCCTGCTGCCACCCGGCCACGCCGAAACTGCAGCGTACTCGCGGAATGGACTCGGCCACCCGCAACAGGGCGGCCTCCGCCTCGATGGGCTCCACGCCCCGCAGCAGGATCACGAACTCGTCGCCACCGAAGCGGGCGATGACGTCGCCACCCCGCAACCCGGCCTTGAGCCCGTCGGCGACCTCCTTGAGAACCTCGTCACCGGCGAGATGCCCGTGTTCGTCGTTGTACTGCTTGAACGCGTCGATGTCGATCAGCGCCACCGATGCGATGTGCCCTCGCGCAAGGTCTGCCCGAACGTAGTCGCTCATGACGAGCAGCCCGCGCCGGTTGAGCACTCCGGTGAGTCCATCGGTCACGGCCTGCTCCTTGAGCTGGGTGACCAGGATGCCCACGACCCCCGTGACGGCAAGGTTGAACATCGCGATGATGATGAAGTAGACCGGGTTCAGCAGAGGGTTGACCGCCAGCGCCACGCCATATCCGGTCAGCAGCACGCCCACCAGGCCGAAGAAGCGAACCAGCGGCAGGAAGTACGCGGCACACACCACGAACAGCGTCATCGCGAGCCCCACGAGCACCTGCGCCTGGGGGCTCATGGCGACGGTCACCGATCCGACCAGCACGATGCCGGCCAGGATCAGTCCGACATCGATCCCCCACCCGCGGGGAATCCGTGGGCCCACGAACCAGACAGCGACCGCCAGGATCAGGAAGAAGACAGTCGCAGTGATCTCGTACACGTACGCGAGGCGGTCGGCGGGCAGAAGACTGAACACCGCGCCGCAGGCACTACTGACGAGCAGGAGCACGGTGAGCATCACGTAGGGGAACCCCGGATACCGGCCATCGGCCAGCCGCGGCCACTGCGACCGTTCGGCGGCACGTTGAACAACACCCCCAGACCCCATACATCCAGGCTACGCCCGCACCTCCCCACGCCGGAACACCGCGCTGATCACGACTTGATCACCGCTTCGTGTGACCTCCGAAAGGGCTTCGGAGGCGTAGAATCGGAATGAGTACGAGGCCCGAGACGCGTCGGCCGAGCGGCCCGTACGCCGGACCGCCCGACCGCGTGCCGCACCGCGATGTGTGGCGATGTGGCACCGCCTCCGGGGGGAAGGTGGGGCATCATGTCCGATCCGAACATGCATTGGGACGGGCAGCAATGGCTGCGATGGGACGGGCAGGAGTGGGTACCCGACCAGTCGCCGCCACCGGTCCAGCACAAGAGCCACGCGGGTGTGATCATCGGCGCGATCGCCGCCGTCGTCGTCATGGCGCTGCTGCTGACCGCCGGCGGGTTCTGGTTGATCCGCTCGCGACTCGACGAGAACCCGACAGGGGATACCACGAGTTCGATCACCACCGTTCCGATAAACGGCACACAGGATTCATTCACGGACCCGGTGGGCACGGACGAAGAGATCACACCGAAGACGCCCAAGCAGTCTGTGACCGTGCCGGGAGGCGAACGAGGCCTCTACGGCGGCACGCGGGACATCGGCAGCTGCAACCGCAAACAGTTGGTCTCATTCCTCATGGCCAACCCCGAGAAAGGGCGGGCCTGGGCAGGCGTCCTTGGGATCCAGTACGAGCAGATCCCGACGTACGTGATGAAGCTGACGCCGCTGGTGCTGCGCAGCGACACCCTGGTCATGAACCATGGCTACGCGAACGGACAGGCGACGTCATTCCTCTCGGTGCTGCAGGCCGGCACCGCCGTGCTGGTCGGACGCCGTGGCCTGCCGGTCGTCCGCTGCTACTGCGGCAATCCGCTGACCCAACCCCCGACGCAGGTTCCACAGGCGACCTACACCGGACCCACGTGGACGTGGTGGAACCCCCAGTCGATCACGGTCATCACCCAGAACACCACGTTCATCGACATCTTCGTGGTGGTCGACATCCGCACTGGCGACAAGTTCACGCGACCTGCGGGAACCGCCGGAGGGGCGGACGGGACACCAGGTGGCACCAGCCCCGGTGGCACGACTCCGGGTGACAGCACCACCAGTGGCACCAGCCGGCAGGTCGAGGATGTGACCGGATTCCTCAATGCCGTGTCGGCCGGAGACTACGGAGCCGCGGACTCCTACTGCACAGACGGCTTCATCGGCCGGTTCGGCGGGGCCGCGAATCTGGCGCCAGGATGGGGTGCCTTGGTTGACTACCGGATCACCGGTGCGTACGAAGGCGACACGTTCGTCGCGGTGTACGTGGAGGAGTACTGGGAGGGCGGATTCCGGCAGAGCACCTACTACGTCACCAAAGGTGGCGGCACGTACATCGAGGACGCGGACTTCGCGGACAGCGACCAGCCGTACACAGAGGAGCCCTACACCGAAGAGCCCTACACGGAGGAACCGTACACAGAGGAGCCCTACACCGAAGAGCCGTACACCGACGGGCCCAACGGCGACTACCCCTCGGACTACCCGACGCAGTACCCGGATGAAGGCGGACTGTACGACGACTCCGTCGGCTGACGCTCAGAGCAGGACGGTGCCTTCCACGCGGCTGACCGTGGCGCCGGCGACCCAGACCTCGTCGTCTGCGTAGGACAGCCGGATCCTGCCGTCGCGGCCGATCGCCGTGCCCTGCCGCGCGGTGTAGGGGTAGCGCAGGCGCCCGGTGCTGGTGAGCCACGGCGCCAGTGAGGCGTTGAGGCTACCCGTGACGGGATCCTCCACGGTCGCGCCGGCGACGTCGAAGAACGCCCGCACCTCGAGGTCGGCGGGATCTCCGCCCGGATGCAGAGCCACCGCCCCGATGTCGTAGCCACGCAGCGGTCCGGGACGCAGCGCCATCAACTCCGCCACGCTGTCCAGCAGGACCGCGACCCATCCGGGACCGTTGTCGACCCACTGCGCGTCGGCCACCTCCGCCACCCCGAGGATGTCGCAGATCGCGGCGAGGTCCTCGGCGGCAACCGGTCCGCTGCGCACGAGCGGCGGGGCTGCGAACGCCCAGCCGTCGTCGGTGCGTCGCGTGCGGATCAGCCCAGCGTCACACTCCTGGATGACGTCGGTCACGTCCGAGCCCGCGGTCCACGCGTGCACCGTCCCCAGCGTCGGGTGACCGGCGAACGGCAGCTCCTCACCCGGCGTGAAGATGCGGACACGGTAGTCGGCCAGCGCATCCGTCGGCGGGAGGACGAAGGTCGTCTCCGAGAGATTCGTCCACCGCGCGAAGGCCTGCATCTGCTCATCGGTGAGTCCTTCGCCGTCGAGAACCACGGCCACGGGATTCCCGAGCAGGGCATCGGAGAAGACATCGACCTGCTGGAATGTTCGCTGCATCCCCCCACTGTGCCACCGAGTGCAAGAATCACGAAGTGCGCTTCCTGTCTGTGAATCCGCCCGACGCCGACTCCGGACTCATCGGCTTCGTCCTGCGGACCATTGACCAGCTCGGCGAGATCGGAGTGGGTGCGCTGATCCTGCTGGAGTCGCTGGTGCCACCGATCCCGAGCGAGGTGGTTCTCCCCGCGGCCGGGGCGCTGGTCTACTTCGGCGATCTGTCAGGACCGCTGACCATGTTCTGGGCCACCGTCGGATCGGTCATCGGCGCGCTCATCCTCTACGGCGCGGGCCGAGCGTTCGGTGAGGAGCGCACACGTAAGGTGATGCTCGCCGTGCCCCTGATCGATGCTGATGACGTCGACCGTGCCGACGAATGGTTCAGCAGGCACGGCGACAAGGCGGTCATCATCGGACGGCTCATCCCCGGGGTGCGCAGCCTTGTGTCGCTGCCGGCCGGTGCTGCGGCAATGCCCGTGGGGCGGTTCGTGCTGCTGACCACTCTCGGATCGGCGATCTGGAACGTCCTGCTGGTGGGCTCCGGCTGGCTGTTGGGCACGCAGTACCACCTGATCGAGGCTCACATCGACACCGCGAACAACATCATCTACGCACTCATCGGCGCCTCGATCGCCGTGTTCATCATGCGGCGGCTGCACCGCAGGTCCAAGGACGGCTAGGCCCGCGGAGCCGCCTGCCCGACCACCAGCCCGAGCAGGCAGGCGTCAGGGGCGCTGACGGTGAGGCTGTCGGGCACGGCGGTTTCCGGGAAGAAGACCCGGCGGTCACCGGCCGGCAAGTCCAAGGCCAAGGTCCAGGTCCTGTCGCCGATCTGCACGCGTGCACGCGTGTCCCGGGTCGCCACGTAGTGCATCCGGTACGTGGGCCGGTTGGGCTCCCGGCCCTCCGGCATTGCCAACTCGACCGACGTATCGAGCGGCAGGCATCCACCGGGGTGATCGAAGACCAGACCCTCGACGCCCGCCGGCACCCGCCGCCCCCGGGAATCGAGCATGTACGGATCCACACTCGCGTCGACCCACTCCCCGTCCACCCCGGCCAGCGCCAGCGTGTGGGCCGCGGAGTCGAATGGCGGGCTGTAGACGAAGACCCCGAACGCAGCACGCGGGGCATCCGTGTTCAAGGTCGGCTGCTGCAGCGATTGACGTGCCGCTTCCAGATAGGCCCGGCCTGGCGCCGAGGGCACGGCCTGCGCATACGTGCTGGCCGCGGCAAGTGCGCTGACCAGCAGCAACGACCCCGCGGCCACGAAGAGGGGCGCTGAGACGCCTGCCCGGTCGCCGTCGATCGGCAGCCTGCTCGGCAGGAACGCGACTGCCAGGGTCACGGCGAGAACGGTGAGGCCCTCCACGTAGTAGTACGGGTTGAGCAGGGCCGAACTCCCGAACACGGCGAGCCGGGCCGCGGACAGCACGACCACCGTCAGCAGCAGCAGACCGACCATCGGGATCCACGCGCGCCAGCCCGCGCGGCGGCCGCGGTGGACCACCAACGCCGCGACTGCAAACATGACCACCGCGATCGGCACAGAGGCGTTCATCGTCGGGGCCATCGCCGGCGTCCAGGACCAGGGTCCGGCCAGCAGCAGGGCCGGACCCACCTTGCCCACCGCCAGCAGCGACCCCTCGACGATCAGATCCGCACCGGCCCGCTGCCCGGGAAGGGTTTCGGCGTAGCTCGAGACCGTGAAGTAGACGGCGGCGTACACCGCCACCAGCGCCCCGGCAGCGAGCCAGAACGAACGTGCACTGCGCCACGCGCGTGTCACCGAGACGACCGGACCACCCCGTTCGAACCAGGCTGCCGCCACCAGGAACAGCAGCGGCACGATCAGCAGGGTGGTCTCAACGGCCAACAGGCCCAGAACCAGGCACAACAGCACCCAGTACCCCCAGCGCCCTGCGCGCAGCCGCCCGCGCAGGAAGGCGTACAGCGCCGCCGCCGTACACGCCCACAGGGGCGCTTGATAGACCAGCGGCGATGGCCACATGACGGCCGCGAGTCCAGCAGGTCCCCAGGCGGCCACCGCGAAACCTGCCACCGCACGGTCGTCCGGCCCGACCAACAACCGGATGCTGGCCCACGTGAAGAACAGGGCGACCGCAACCAGAGCGATCCCCACGGCCACCAGCGGCCACCATGGGGCCGGCCCGAACAGCGCCACCGCCGCCCAGAACGTGAACAACCCGAAGGGCATCACGTGACTGCCGTAGGGCAGGAACAGATCCGCCGGCCCGAAATCGGGACTCGTGACGATGGACAACAGGATCCAGTCGTCGCCGCGCAAGTAGGCGACTCGCGCCACGGCCACGTAGATCCCGACCCCCACGAGGGCGACCACGAGGGCGAGCACATCCGCTCGCCGCATCTGGATCACGCTCGCGAGCCTAGCGACGGACTCGTTGGCAGCAGCACTTCCCGGCGCGTAGCGTGGCGGCATGGCCCGCTTCTTCGATGTCCATCCGGTGACTCCACAGCCGCGGCTGATCAACCAGGTCGTTCAGATGGTGCAGCAGGACGCGCTCATCGCCTACCCGACCGACTCGGGCTACGCGCTCGGCTGCCGTTTGGGCAACGTGGCGGGAGTGGAACGCATCCGGCAGATCCGGCACCTCGACGACCGCCACGACTTCACCCTGATGTGCCACGACTTCGCCCAGATGAGCCAGTTCGTGTTCGTGAGCAACAAGGTCTTCCGTCTCATCAAAGCCCACACACCGGGCAGTTACACCTTCATCCTTCCGGCCACACGTGAGGTTCCGCGCCGTTTCATGAACCCGAAGAAGCGCACGGTCGGTGTGCGTATCTCCCCCAATCCGGTGGCGCTGGCACTCGTCGAGACGCTCGGCGAACCGCTGCTGTCGAGCACACTGCTGATGCCCGGGGAGGATCACGCCATGTCCGACGGCTGGGAGGTCAAGGAACGCCTCGATCACGTCGTCGACGCCGTGATCGACGGTGCGGCGGGCACCGAACCGACCACGGTGGTGGACCTCGCCGAGGGTGAGCCGGTGATCCAGCGCATAGGCGCGGGCGATCCGGCACCCTTCCAGGAGGGGTGAGTCATTTTCCAAACTGCCTGACCCGTCGCGGCACTGTTCCCCCATGGATGCCCGCACAACGGCGCTCTACTTTGGGAAATGACTCACGTACCCACAGAGAACCGCCCGGCGAGCGACGATGATCGTCTCCGTTTCCGTGAGAACGTACTGCTCCTCGTTCATCACCTGACTCACGGCGTAGCGCATCAACACCAACCCGAGTCCATGCACGGCGTTCTGCTTGACCCGGTCGCTGACAAACGCGTCCGCCGTGTTGTGGAACTCCCGCCCGTCGATCTCCACGCCGAGGCCAAGGTCTGGCCAGTAGCCGTCCAGTCGCTTGAGCCCGTGTGCCGTCATGACCTCCTGCTGCAGGACGGGCGTCGGTAGCGGTGACTCCTTGATCAGTCGCCAGAACTTGGCTTCTCCTCCCGACTCCGCGCCCGCGGCAGCCTCCTCCGCGAGTAGCAGCATCGGTGTGCGGACGCGGTCCCATCGCGACGCGTCCTCCAGGTTCCGAGGTGTGAGCAGTCCGCGCCGATTGGCCTCCATCGCCGGGAACCGCAGTTCGTCGAGGTCCAGGTCGGCGGCTGCTAGGGCCAACGCGTCTGCGGGAGTCTGCACCGGGAATCCCGCCACCGTGTGAATCTCTTGAGCCCCTCGACAGTGGACCCGGACACTTGAGTAGCCGACCACTCCCGCCCTCGGCACACTGACGTGCGTGATCGGACTCTCCTCGTAGAGACCCCACGCGTGCAGAGCCGACACATGAGTGAGCGCCGCATCTGGCCCCATCTGCAGAAGCGCCGCCCTGTATCGACCCCACACGTCGAACGTGGAGCCTGGAAGGGCGAGGACCTTCGGATGTACGCAGATGAGTTCACCGCGCTTGATGGCCCGCCAAATCCCGCGCCGATCCACCCCGGCCGCGCGCAACTGTTCGCGGGTCACGAGACCACTGCCCACCTCGAGAAGGTGGAGGAGCTCGGCGCGCATCCACACAGCCTCCTTCGCCGTGGGTCCGCCCCACCACCACCGGCGCTGCATCTGTGGACGATGCGCCGCTGTGATCCACATCACGCAACCCGCTGCCACCGACCCGTCGGACAGCAGTTACCGTCGTAAGAACGTTGTTTCGACAACCGAATCCGCGGGTAGGCCTGTGGACGAGACAACCCGCCGAAGCGCACGAGCGCGCCGGGGACCCAGGTAACTGGGGCGAATCCGACGAGAGTCGGTAGAGGACCTTCTCACCCTCGAGCCCGTCAGCTAACCCGGTAGGCGGCAGAGAAGGAGTTGAGTCACGCATGGCGTTCACGCCTGCTCGTATTGCCATGATCGCCGTCGCCGGTGGCGCTGTTGCCGCGTCCGCACTTCCCGTGCAGGCCGCCCCGACCCCGGCACCCGCCCCCGCGCAGACCACTGTCAGTCCTGCCAAGAAGCGCGCGCAGGCGGCCAAGGACCGCCGCAAGGCCGCGCGTGAGCGCGCCAACCGCGCCCGCGCCTCGCTGGTCCGCGTAGCACTGAACCAGAAGGGCGACCGCTATGTCGGCGGCGCCTCCGGACCCAACGCCTTCGACTGCTCCGGCTTCACCATGTGGGTGTACAAGACCGCGACCGGCAAGAGCCTGCCGCACTACTCCGGCGCCCAGATGAACAAGGCCCGCCGCGTGGGCCGCAAGCACCTCAAGCCCGGCGACCTGCTGTTCTACGGCCGCGGCGGCTCGCAGCACGTGTCGATGTACATCGGCAAGGGCAAGATGATCCACGCCACGAACCCGCGCAGCGGCGTGCGCGTCGACAGCATCAACATGGGCTACTACCGGGCCCGGTTCGCCGGCGCCGGCCGGATCATCGAGGGCTGAGATCCCGTAGCCGGGGTCCCACCGCGACGACCACGTAGATCAGCCACGCGATCATGCCCACGTGCAGGACGTCGTTCGCGGAGAAGTAGAAGCCGTCGCCACCGTCCCAGAGCGTCTCGGTGATACCGGCCGCGTAGTAGGCGAAGTAGGCGACGTTGACGACGACCAGTAACACCGCGGCGATCAGGATCGGGCGCGAGGCTGGTTGCTTGCTGCGTGCTGCGAGCACGATCACAAGGATGATCCCGGGCAGGGCGAAGAGCATCAGGACCTCGAACGACAGCAGCAAGGTGCTGGGCAGCAGCACGCCGACGACCGCGACGATCGAGTAGACCACAGCGTTGGCCAAGGCGTAGATGATCACACCCCGGCGGGCCTGGGTGCAGGCGTATGCGACCGCCACGAGCATGGCGCTGACGCTCCAGGCCTGCGTGATGCTGTAGCCCACCTCAAGGGCGTTGGTGTACGTGCAGAACTGCTTGCCCGCGCACTTCAACTCGTAGCTGAACGCCTGGTAGCTCACGCCGGCCTGCGCCGCACCGAGGCCGCCGAGGATCAGCGCAGTGCCCAACCACCCCCGGGACACCTGACCCCGCCGGGTCACCAGGAAGCCCACCCCGACTGCGATCCACAACAGCGCCAGGGAGAACACGAGAAAGGTCCCGAGGGGCTCGTTGAGGACCACGTCACCCACATCGACGCATGGCCGCTGCTCGCACCACTGCTCGGGTGTGATGGGCGGGTCGTACTCGATGTCGTTCAGGGCACAGCCGCTCAGGACCAGCAGTATCGGGATCCACACAAGGCGACGCATGCCCTTCATCGTGCCGCATTCCGATGGGTGTTGACGTACGTGCTTTCGCGATATATCGTGAGTGCAACGCGTACGAACGAAGGAGATTCACATGAGTTACGCACACCCGATGCCCGGATGGGCAATGATGACCGCCGGCCGACCCGCCAAACGCCGTGGCCGGCACCACCACAACGGACCGTGGGGACAGGGCGGGCCCTGGGGTCCGCCGCCGCGAGCGCGCCGTGACCGCGGTGACGTCCGCCTCGCGATCCTGCTGCTGCTCGACGAGCAGCCGCGACACGGCTACGAGATCATCACCGAACTCGCCGACCGCAGCGAAGGTCGCTGGCGGCCCTCCCCCGGGTCCATCTACCCGGTGCTGAAGCGGCTCACCAAGGAAGGCCTCGTGCAGCCGTCGCAGGAGGAGGGCAAGCGCACCTTCTCGCTGACCCCGGCCGGCAAGACCCTGGTGGAGCAGCAACGCGAGGAGTGGGGCGAGCCCTGGGCCCGCGGCGATGAGACGCCCGACGAGGCCATGAAGTTGTGGGCAGAGGGCCGCCAGCTCGGCGCCGCCGTCTGGCAGGTCAGCCAACTCGACGATCCGGCCCAGATCGACGCCGCGGTCGAGGTGCTCGCCGAGGCGCGCAAGAAGATCTACAAGATGCTCGCCGAGTAACGACTAGTCCAGCGGCCCCGGGGTGTACGACACCTCGCGTGCCAGCATGGACGCGGCCACCCGGGCCGGCGTCACTGCATTCAGAGAACGCCACACCTTCACCGCGACCGGGTTCGTCAGCGACCCCGTGCGCCCCATCAGGCGCGACATCCTGACGACCCGGGCGGTGCGGGCGTGGCGTTCGAATTCGTACTGGGCGAACGCGGGCCCGTACGCCCCTGTTTGCGCCCAGGCCCGCCCGAGCACCACGGCATCCTCGATCGCCATACAGCCGCCTAGCCCCAGGTTGGGAGTGGTCGGATGGGCTGCATCGCCCAACAGGCTCACCCGCCCCACGGTCCAGGTCGCCAATGGGTCCCGGTCGTACAGGTCGTTGTGCAGAATGGCCTCTGCCGGGGTTGCCGTTACCGCCTCCGGCAGACCGCCCACCCAACCTTCCACCCCACCCAGCACGGTCTGTTTGCGGGTGTGCGGATCCTGCATCTGGCCGGCCGGCACCCGACGCGCGGCCCACCAGTACACATGCTCGGCGTCGAGCGGGTGAACCGCACCTCGCCAACCGATGCCCTGCGTCTCGCGCATCATCCCCAGGTCCTCGACCGCGACGGCAGCGATCCCCCGGTAGGCGGTCTCCCCGCTGTATCGCGGATCGTGCGCACCGACCAGTGCAGTGCGGACCACGGAGCGAAGGCCATCCGCTCCGACAACGGTGTCCGCCCGCTCGGTGCTGCCATCAGCGAACGACAGATCCACGCCGTCGGGATCGTGCGCCAGGCCGACCAGTTGCTTTCCGGTGACGACAGCCCCATCGGGCAACTGCTCGTACAGCGCTCTATGCAGATCCGCCCGGCGCACGACGTATCCCTGCCCGCCCGTGATCCCGGAGACATCGAAGCCGGTGATCGTCCGGCCGTCCGGCGTGGCGGTCTCCGCCCAGCGGAACGGGCACACCGGCAGATCCCAGAACCATTGCGCGACCCCGAGCGTTCGCAGGCCCTGCAGCGCGCCCGGCCACAGGCCGATCCCAGCACCCACCGGCTCGAGGGTCGGCGCCTGCTCGTATACCCGCGCCGGCACCCCCACCCTGTGCAACGCAAGCGCCAGGGACAAGCCACCGATGCCGCCGCCGATGATGTGCATGACCTGACTGTCTCACGGCCAAGATCATCGCCGCGCGGACCCACACCCCAGCCACCTCGAGCACCGCGAGGCCCAACGCATCGCCCTCGAAGAACGCCCTGCCTTCTTCGAGCGAACTCACCGCGAGCGGATGCCCTCGCGGGCGGTCTGCACCGCCATCCACACCGCGGCCAGCAACAATGCGATGCCGAAGCCCATCCGCAGATTCCCGGTGAACAGCGACCACGCCGCCCACAGCCCCAACCAGATGAGTCCCGCGATGAGCAGCGCCATCATCAGGCTCGCGAGCCGGCGACGCAGGATGGCCTCGATCACGAGCATGGCGAATGCGATCCAGATGATCGGCCAGAGCAGCCCCGTGGTGTCGAACAGCAGCAGGATGCCCAGCGCGGCGAGCAGGATAGATGCGGACGCCGCCGACCACACACGCAGCAAGCGGCCGCGGACATTGTCGTCCTGGGTCATGGGTTCCGCTCGATGCCGAAGATGTGAATGGACCGGCTCCACCGGCAGTGGCCGGGGATCCAGGCCCAGCGCGACACCCTCGAGTTGCTGACGCACGACCATCTGCCTGCGACGGATCTCCTCGACCTCCTCCGCGAGTTCCTCCGCCCGCGGGGTCGGGTCCTGCGGCGAGATGCCCTGGGCACGCTCGGCGGCACGGGCAGCGCGCAAGGCCTCCCGGGCTTCGGCGAGTTCGAGGTCGGTGTCGGCGAGCTTCTGCGTGAGGTATTTGCGAGCGGCCTCGAGGTCCCCGCGCGCCCACGCATCGGTCGGGGCTTCCTTGTCCAGCCCGGCCCAGGCGACCGGCTGTCCCCACGACTGGCGCACGGTGCCCTTGCGCTCGTAGCGCACACCCGCGGGCGCCCGCTCCCCTCCGAAGACGTCGTGGGTGTCCAAACCCCAGAGTCCGCGGTAGTCCCGCACCCAGGGCGTGTCGTCACTGACCACCACCGGATGCCAGGGCTTGTCCTGCCCAGGCCCTACCGATACTCCGTCGCCACGCTTGTAGTCGATGTAGGGGATACCGATGGCGCCAGAGTCGTCGTCCTCGTGCCACGGCAGGATGCGCAGGAAGGCCCGCCGCACCGTGTCCAGCCACTCGGGCAGTGGCACGCCGGCGGTGATCAGGTACTCACCTTTCAGGTACGCCCCGGAGTGCGAACCCGCGCCTGCGTAGACAACTGGATGCGTTCCGTCCACGAACTCGATGTCCGGGTCGTCCCACCGTCGGCGCAGGTCGTCGCCGACCTCGTCATGCGAGGAGAAGGCCACCCAGACGGGTTTCTGCTCCTCATCGTCAGTGAGGAAGATGGTCACCTGCTCCCAGTCCGACTCGTGATCGTTGACACCGCCGAAGTTCGACCGCCAGTCGTTCATCGCGTAGAAGTACCAGTACTGCAGGACCACGTATCCGCCGTCCCGGGAGACATGACCGTAGTAGTAGCAGTCATCTTTGGTCGGCGTGCTCATGTAGGTCTCGTGCACGGCGGCGGCGTATCCACCGGGCACCCGCCCACGCAGCAGGAGGGTGAAGCGCATGATCGCATCCACGAACCGGGACAGCAAACCGACCGCTGCGAACCGGCTCGAGGCCTTGAACTTGACCCGGTCGGGCCGTTTGCGCCACGCCTTGTACTGCTTGCGGTTGAGCGGACCGTCGACCTGCTGCAGGTAGATGATGTCCCCGACATGCACCCGACCGAGTTCGGCCAGCCGGTCCAGCGTCAGGGTGCCGCGCGCGGCCAGTTCTTCGGGCTCATCGTCTGTGCGGCGGTACAGCGCACTGACCTCGACGAAGTCCTCCACCGAACACGGGTAGAACAACTCGCCGCGGTTGTACCGGATCACCGGTTCATATGCGCGCAGCAACTCTTCATCAGGCATCGACGGGGCCTTTCGTTGACCTGCGGGGAGCCTACCCTGACCGGAATGCGCTGTCTCTGGGCCGAGTTATCCACAAGCGACGTGCGGAAAACCGGACATTTCCCTGAGCCGACTGTGAGCATTCCCACAATCGGCCTGCTTCCGGCATGACTTGCGAAAAATCGTGCTTACTGTGGCTCACGACAACCTGCTGTGAACCGCATTGGAGTCTCTTACGCAACACAGACCACGGAGGATCGTCCGGTCCGCCCCACGGCGTTGACCGGATCCGCGTGAGTTGGAGG
>Ga0116151_10000469_pt1 | contig 36688 bp, 26 predicted proteins | sample AD_UKC117_MetaG_FD_89893 | JGI IMG/M metagenome (GOLD analysis project Ga0116151, IMG submission 89893) | Active sludge microbial communities of municipal wastewater-treating anaerobic digesters from Hong Kong - AD_UKC117_MetaG | ecosystem: Engineered > Bioreactor > Anaerobic > Digestate...
CCGCCCTGCGGCGCCATGCGCGGCTTCGGCGCCAATCAGGCGTCATTCGCCGTCGAACGCTGCATCGACCAGCTCGCGGCGAAAGTCGGCCTCGACGGCTGGGACTTCCGCTACCGGAATATCCTGAAGCAAGGTGATCGGTTCTGCACGGGGCAGAAACTCGACAAGCCCTTCGGCCTCGAAGAGACGATGCTCGCCGTGAAGGACGCCTACAAGAACGCCAGATACGTCGGCATCGCGTGCGGCATCAAGAATGTCGGCATCGGCAATGGCATGCCCGATGAGGGCAAGGCCGTCATTCGTGTGGAGGCGAACGATCGGGTCCTGATCAACATCGGCTTTACCGAGATGGGCCAGGGGCTCTTCACCATCGCCATTCAGACGGCGTGCGAGGAGACCGGTCTGCCACCGGGAATCTTCATTGCTCGCACGGACACGAGTGTCGATGTGAACTGCGGCCAGACGACGGCGAGCCGCGGGACCGTCCTCGCGGCAATGAGCGTGATGCAGGCGGCGCGCAAGCTGAAGGCGGACCTCGATGCGTCCGGCTCGCTCGACGCGCTCGTGGGCAGGTCATATCGCGGCGAGTACGCCTGCCGATACACAACGAAACTTGGCGCGGATGTCGACGATCCGAAGACGCACCTGACGTACGGATTCGCCACGCAGGTCGTCATTCTGAACGATGAAGGCGGGCTCGAACGGGTCATCGCGGCGCACGATGTCGGCCGCGTGATGAATCCGACGCTCCTGGAAGGTCAGATGGAGGGCTCCATCCACATGGGGCTCGGCTACGCCCTGACGGAGGATTTTCCGACCCAGGGCGCCGTGCCGACGAACATGACAATCAAGTCGCTGCGCGTCCTGCGAGCCCATCAGATGCCCGATGTCGAGTGCGTCTTCGTCGAAACGGCCGATCCCGAAACGGCCTATGGCACACGCGGCGTCGGCGAGATCGGTCTCGTTCCCACGGCGCCGGCCGTCGCGGCGGCGCTGGAGTCCTTCGACGGGATTCATCGGACGCGGCTCCCGATGGTCGACTCTCCTGCGGCGAAGCTGATGGCGCGACCCTCGAAGCCTGCGCCAAAGTCATGACATTTCCGGCGAAAGCGACACGCGTGCAACGATGAGCGAACTACTCCCCGTCCTGGAAACGCTCGTCGCGGACGTCGAGGCCGATCGCCCGGTCGCCCTGTGCGTCGTCCTGCGCACGAAGGGGTCGACACCGCAGTCGGCCGGCGCCGCGATGCTGGTGCGAGCGGACATGACGACAATCGGCACCCTCGGCGGCGGATGCGTCGAAAACGATGTTCGTAGGCGCGCCTTCAGCTTCCTGGACGGGCGCGATGGCGCGGCGCTCGACTTTCTGCTTGATCAGAAGGACAGCTACGAAAATGGTCTTGTCTGCGGCGGCCGAATGACCATCGGTGTACAGCCTGTCAACCGCGACAACCTCTCCCCCTATCGCGACGCGCTCGCGCTGGCGCGGAATCGCCGACCCGCAATCCTGCCGATTTCGATCATGGAAGAGAGCGTCCCGCGGGAATACCGCGTTCGCCTGGAAGTCCCGCCGACGCTGTTCATCGCCGGCGCGGGTCACGTGGGACAGGCCGTCGCCCGACTTGCAATGACCCTGGATTTTCGCGTTGTCGTGATCGACGATCGCGCCGACTACGCCTGCGAGGCGCGACTGGGCGCGGGCGTCGAGTGTGTTGTCGATGAGATCGCTGCGGCCCTGCGCCGGACTGAGCTTGACGAAGCCTGTTACGTCGTAATCGTCACGCGCGGCCATCAGCACGATCATGCGGCGGTCGAGGCCGTCATCGGCCGACCGGCCCGCTACATCGGCCTGATCGGCAGCAGACGAAAGAGCCGTCTGATCCTCGAGGATCTGGAGAAAGCCGGCGCGACACCTGAACAGGTCGCCGCGATTCACACGCCGATCGGTCTGGATATCGGCGCCGTGACCGTTCCCGAAATCGCCATCAGCATAGTGGCGGAACTCATTCAGCATCGGCGCCTGGACCACGCGTCGATCGTCGAAGGGCCACTGTCGGCGGATTAGGGATCCATCGTCGCTTCGTGCATGTTCAGGGCGATATCGGCCGCGACGTTCGCCGAGATGCTGAATGCGCCGATCCCGTTGTGACATCGGAGGCAGACGAAATCGATCGTCATCGCGGCGCGACCCTCATCATCGAGCCGGACGCTCGTCATGTCATCGCTGAACATCGTTGTGAACGTGGCGTTCGCCGGATTGATGCGGAAGATGTGAGAACGCGTATCGCCCATGCGCCCCGCGGTCCCGACGACGGCGTCCGTCGCACTGGAGGCCTCCCGCACCGCGAACGACATGTGGCAGCTCTCGCAGGAGAGCGTTTCCGAATAGTCGCCGCGGGTGAGGATCTTGCCGGAGTGCAGGGCCATGTTCATGTCGCTGTGGCACGCCGTGCAGGCGTTGCGAATCGCATTGTCACGATCGTAGGCCACGGACACATGGGGATCGTGACAGAAAGTGCAGGAGAAGGCGGAATGGCCGCCGCTGGCGAGCAGTTCCTGATGCTGGGCCTGCGGAACCACGTAGCCGTCGGCCGCCGGAATCGTCGTTGACGTCGAAGCGTAGGGCGAACTGTGGCAGGCGTTGCACGTCTGGGTTCCCTGCGAATCGACGAACAGCGTGCGCGGCCCTGGCGCCGGCGGATGATTCGAGCCTGGACCGTGGCACGCTTCGCACTGAACGCCGGCTTCGACAAACTCGCCGAGAATCCCGACGCGATTCTCCTGGGAGGTCGGAGCGTTCGGATCCTGCATGATCGGTCCGGTCGCATAGGTCTGAATCATGTCAAAGTCGAACGGCAGCGGCGTCGCCTGCGTCGTCAGGTACGCCGCCAGTCCGGCCGTTGTTCCGTTCGCGGGAAAGTCGAGCAACCACTGCGAATCAACACCACTCGTGCCGTTTGTGACGAGGAAGCCGGTCAGATCGAGAAACCGGGCGCGCTTCGTGTGGCCGCCGATGAGATAGGACACGTCATTCCAGTCGAATCCGTCGGGCGGACTCCCGACACCGGCGCGAGTCGCCGTCGCCGGAAATGTCGGCGGCTGCCCCACGATCGCGGTCATCGCATTCGCGTGGCCATGCGTGATGTGCAATGCGGCGTAGTCCGAGTGGCACGAGGCGCAGGCGTCGGCGCCGATGAAGGACGCGCCACTGTTCGTCTTGTCCGTCGTGTTGTTGAACGGCCCCGCCGTGGCGACGGGGACCGGCGACAGGCTCGGGCAGTCGGCGCCGAGCGCCAGCAGGACCCCTGCGATAACGAAGCAGACAGCGCCGAAGTGTGACGTGAGGTGGAACATCGAACGGTTCAATCGGTGGGTCGTTTTCATCACAATCCAAATAATAAGGCCCCGCACCTGAAAGCCAAGTGCGAGGCCTTTTTTGTGTCTTACTCGCTGCGACCTGTCAGCCGCAGAAGTTGATCATCGAGCCTTAGAGCATTTCCGCATCAAGGTACTCGTCGATCTTGTCGAGCATGTCGCGGACGTAGTCGGGGTTGTGGATACCACCGCTGCCGTCGTTGGCGACATAGTTGATCAGGAAGCGAGCCTTCTTGATGTTATCACTGAGCATCGACTGATCCGCAGGTCCACCCTCGGACGAGTAACCCCACGTCGAGATATTGCCAAGTCGCGTTCGGTATTCCGTGAGTCGCGTCTCGACTTCGGCCTGGAGCGTCGTCAGTGCTGCGGACGCCTGTTCTCTGGACGGGTGGCAACCCGTGGCGGCACAGCCGGCCGTGTTCACGTCAAACGAGTGACCTGCGATGGCGGGCGCCTCTTCGCTCTCGAAGTCCTGGCGATAGAGGTGGCACGTGGCGCACTGCTCAGCCGCGAAGGAGTGGACGGACACGCGGCTCGGGACGAGCGGCGTGACATCATCATCGCTGTCCGGCATCGGCATTTCGCCGGCGTAGATGTTCGCCTGAACGCTGTGGTGCGGGCCTCGGCTCGTCGAAGTCCAGTCGCGACCGCGGCTGTGATGGCACTGGCCGCAGACGTTGAATCGCGAGGCGTTGGTCGTGGCGTCGATCGTGTTCGTCGGCGTCGGGCTCAGGTTCTCGGGGAATCGGAGCTGGTAGTCGCGGCCATCCTCGGGCGCCGTCGCATTGCCGGTCTTCATATGCGGGTCGTGGCAGACGGCGCAGGTGATGGCGATCTGCTCTTCCGGTGTCTGGCCGAGCAGCTCGTCATCGGCGAGTGTTTCGCCATTGACGATCGATCGGACAAAGAACTCACCCGAGTGGCACTTGCCGCAGCTGTTCAGCGACGAGCCCATCTCAAAGCTCTCGGCGGGATGCTCCGTCACATGCGCGTGACCGGCCGTCTCCCATTCCTCGAACGTCGGATGATGCTCACCCGTGTGGCACTGACCGCAGACGGACGCCGCCAGATTCTTGGCGGGCCGAAGCGCCACATTCTCGATTTCATCGACGTGCGCCTTCGACGGTCCGTGGCAGGCCTCGCAACCGACGCCGGCGAGGTCGTTCGTCGTGGCGCGATCGACAAAGCCGCCTTCCTGCCCGAAGCCAACGACGTGGCATCCGATGCAGTTTTCGTTTGTGCCCTGCCCGATCGCCTCGAGTGTCTCGAGCGCCCCGGCGTGCAACGTCGCCATCCAGTTCGTATGGACGGTCTTGTGGCAGTCGCCGCAGCGCGTCGAACCAACGAACTGGCCGGTGATGCCGTCGTTGCCGTTCGTGTTCGACGTGGGATCTGTGGTCGGACACGTCTGGCCGGATAATGCGATACCCGCGGTGAGCACGCAGAGGCCGGCTACTGTCAAGGATCTTGAACTACGATGTGTGGGTTTGAAGTGTTTCATCCTTGGCCCCTTCAACAAGTTTTCGTGCGGCTACGCTATCCGCAACACACTCTCAGAATATATCGACATCTCAGTAGACATACAACCCAATATCGACGAGATTCCATCGAGAAACAACCGCCCCAAAACGCAGGAATCCGGCGTATTTTGGTACGATTTGGCGTATTGATGATGCGACGCGACAGCGAACTCGGGTGCACGTTTGTCGGCCGCTGATCCGATTTGTACATACGGGCCGCGCGCATAGAATGCGCCCTGAAGTGAACATGACGCGACGCCGCATTTTCCACGCCGTTCTCGCTCTGACGACGATCTCGATCGCCGCCAGCCCCCTTTCCGCCGACGATCCCGACAATTGTCTTCTGTGCCATCAATTTCGCGGACTCGGCCGAATCGACAATGAAACGCAGAAGATCCACGCGTTCTACGTCGATCCCGACTACTCGCACCTGCGGCAGGGGCCACACGCAAGACTTGCGTGTACCGACTGCCACGAGCGAACCGAGGTCGTCGTCGTCCCGCATCAGCCCGTGTCGCGCGTCGATTGCGCCCGTCAGTGCCATCTGAGCAACCCGAACGGCATCGATCGACGATTCAGCCACGATCCGATCGAGTCGATGCTTGCCAGCAGCAGCCACACGCTCGAGACGCTCGGCGGCCTGGATTTCGACGGCGGCCCGCTTCTGGACAAGGACCAATCCTCGTGCCTCTACTGTCACGATGAGCCCTACTTCCGCCTGCCGCTGGATGTCGCCCCACAGCTGGCGGACGCAACGGAGCGCGGCATCGACCGATGCAACGTCTGCCACGCCGAAACAGTTCCAATCGATGTCGAATACGACCTGAACCACATGCTGGCGCGGCTGCAGCCATCTCGCTCACCGCTGGAGATCGCCCAGACCTGCGCCGTCTGCCACAGCGACTCCAAAGTGACAGTCGAGCACAAGATGAGCGACGCCGTCGCGAGCTACGTCCGCAGCTTCCACGGCAAGGCCACACTCCTCGGCGAACATCACACGGCCGACTGCCTCTCCTGCCACGTGCGGGCGGGTGAAAACGCACACCTGATGCTCGGCAAGGACAACCCGCTTTCGAGCGTCCACGCCCAGAACGTCGCCAATTCCTGTCGCAGCACCCAGTGTCATCCCGGGGCCGACCCGGCCTTCGCAACGGCCGCCGTCCACCTGGACATCCCCACGGCCCACGGCACCATCGAATACGCCCTCGCCGCCATCTTCATCTTCCTGACGATCTTCACGTTCGGTCCCTCGGCCCTCCTCGTGATTCTGGACCTGCTTCAGATCATCGTGGGGCGCGTCCATCATCCGAGCGCCCGTATCGAGAAACTGACGCACGAGATGATGGCCAACAGCGAAGGCCGAAAGCGACTGAAGCGTTTCTCGCCCGGTCAGCGTGTCCAGCACTGGTGCCTCACGATTCTGTTCGTCACGCTGGTGTTGACTGGCTTTCCGATGAAGTTCGCGGATCGCGCATGGGCCTCCTTCCTCGTGGATCTGTTCGGCGGACTGTCGATTGCTCGAAACGTCCACCACTGGTCCGGCATCCTTCTGTTCCTGGGCTTCAGCTTCCACGTCGTTCAGGTCGTGATTTCCAGCCTCCGGACCGCGAAGCGGGCCGGCCCCGACGGCCGGCCGCTGGGACTCGTCAAGGCGTGGCTCGCCATGCCGATGTGGATCTCTCCGCAGGACATTCGAAAGACGATGCAGCTGTTCGCTCATCTGCTGTTCCTGCGGAAGGAGCGGCCGACGTTCGGTCGATTCAGCCCGGCGGAGAAGTTCGAATACCTGGGCGTTTTCTGGGGCACGATGCTCCTCGGCCTGACCGGCGCCCTGCTGTGGGGCGAGCAATACGCCTCGCGATTCCTGGCCGGCAAGACATTCAACCTTGCGACGATCGCCCACACGTTCGAGGCCTTCCTCGCCGTCATTCATGTGGGCATCCTGCACATTTACAACGTCATCTTCGCCCCGAAGGTCTTTCCGCTGTCTCCGGCGACGATCACGGGCAACACGCCCGTCGAAAAGCTCGTTGAAGAACACAGCGAATTTGTCGAGGACGCGGCGATGGAACTGGGCTTCAGCGTCAAGGCGGACCCGACAGCGTGAGCAAGAATCCCCCCGCCAATCGTGTGAGCGTCATCGCGTGGTTCGTCCGCGGAACCTGGCGCAATATCAAGCGCGTCATCCCGCGCGCCTACGCCTTCGCGCTCGCATTTGTCATCTGCTACCTGACGTACCAGGCGCTGGCGTACCTCATCATCGGCCTGCTTCGGCCTGCGAGTTCGCCGCCGCAGATTACGCAGTTGCCACGGCGCATGGACGCCTCGCTTCTGAAGATGGATCGAAGCAGCTGGCTCGCGCTCGACGCGACGGATCGTCCGCGGACGCCCCCGTCGCACTACCACCGTATCGGCGACTGGATCGAACCGGATCGCCAGAGCGGCTGTACGACCAGCGGCTGTCACAGCTCGCTGCCGCACAACGAGCGGAAGGAAGTCCGCGCATTCCTGAACATGCACGCGACGAGTGTCCATTGCGGCGTCTGCCACATGAAGACGGATCGTGCGCCCCTGTCGCTGACCTGGTATGACCTGAGCTCGGGAAATTCAACGAACCCGCCGGCCATCCTGCAGGCGTACGGACTGCTCACGTCCGACGAATATGAGAAAAACCGCGAGACGCCTGACAGCGACTACCAGAGCGAATTGGTCCGATTGCTGAAACTGGCCGCGAAGGAAGCCGACAACCTCCCGGCGCTGAAACAACTCGCGGACCACGTCAGCGCCGTCCGCGCCACGAGCGATGAATTCAAGCTCCTTCTCGTCCAGGCCCGCGAGGCCCTGCCGCGCCACTTCCGGGGCGAATACGGCGCCAAGATCGGCATGCGAGGCGTCGGCGGCGATCCGATCCTGACACATCCGAATACGGAGAAGTTGATCGCCCAGTACCTTGAGCAGAAGGACACGATCAAGGGACGCGATCGCAAGGACCTGCTCGATCGCATCCATCCACTGCGACGCGACAAGCCGCTCGACTGCTCGGCGTGTCATCGAAAGACAGACAGCCTGATCGACTTTGCCCGGATGGGCTACCCACCCGCCCGCGCGAAGGCGCTCGTTGATCCTGTCGTCGTTGAAATGATCGAGAACATCAACAAGGGCGTGCCGTTCCACCTGCCCGAGTTCATCAATCCGAAACGCTGACCCTGTCTACAGTTCTCAGCTCGGCGAGCGCCGCACGCGTGACGCGTCCCGCGAGATGAATCGCATCGGTGATCTCTGCCGACAACAGCAGCCACGTACGCGACCCACGCCCAACCAAGCGGCCCCGGTGATGGATCAAGTCCTGCTGATGCAGCGTTGCGCCAGCGGCAGAGGCGGCCGGCGCAGCGCATGACGTCGATACCCCCGCGAGCGCCGGATCAGGGTTCCGACATCCTGATCATCGCCTGATCGAGACTTCGAAGGCTCATGTCCAGCAGCTGCATGGCGTAGTGCTTGTTATGCACGCCATTGCCCGTCCTGACGAGGTGCAGATTGAACTTCGCATCGGAAATCACGTCGTTGATGTTCCGCGGCAGTGATTTACCCGCCTCCGTCAGCTCCGCCATGCGCGACTCAACGCGACCGATCGCCGCCTCTGTCTCGTCGGTATACGTCTTGATCTCGTCGATCCACTGGCGAAACAGGTCACGATAGTCGTCACTGTGACAGGCGACGCAGGTCGCTTCCGTCGCCTGGACAAGCGGATCCCCCTTGAAGTCCTCTCCTGACTTGGCGTGACAGCCACGGCAGTTCATGCGGGATCCGAACATCGCGTTCGGCATCGGATGGTCCACACCATGTCCGCCGGTCCCCTTCAGCAGTTCCACCTGCTCGCGATGATGGTTCGGATGGCAGTGCTGGCAGTTCTCAAGCACGGGCTCGAGGAACGCGGCGCTTGACGCGACCATCACCGGGTCGATCAGTCGATGGTTGATCGCACGATGGCAGTCGCCGCACTGGGCGCTCTGGGCGGCCACGTGCGTGCGATGGTACTCGGCGACTGTCTCCGTCGTTCGCGTGTCGAAGTCCTTGGTGAAGCGGTCCTGGTCGTGGCAATGGGCGCATTCTCGCACCGAGACGACCGCGTCACCCTGGACGACGTCCAGATGGCAGCTGGCGCAGTCGATGCCCCGCTGCACAATGTCACGATGATCCATCATCCCTGTCGATGACGCCCCGGCGTTTCGAAGACCATCGCTGTCTGTCGTTGCGCCGTGGACGGCGATCATGCGCGACGGCGGCTCGTGGCACTTCAGGCATTCGCCCGAGTCCCGATTGAATTCCTGGTTGGTGAAGTGACAGGTGAAGCAGCTCGCCTGATTCACCTTGAAGTGGCTGTTGCCGGCTTCGTTGTAGGTGTGGCAGGCGGCGCACGTGATGCCGCTGAGCTGATCCAGACGGACCTTGACATGCTCAAGCCGCATGAGCTCCATCGCATCCGCCTCCTGGGCCGACGCCCCCAGCTGGGCGACAACGGCTCGCATTGCCGTCTGCCGTTCCTTCGCCGGCGCGACGGACTTCGAAGCGGCTTCGACAAGGTCAAACCCCTCTCCCGGCAGGGCCCGCTTCAGTCGCCTGGACACATCGTGAATCGCGCGCTCGTTCTCCTCGAGCTTGCCCTCCACGTCGAGATGCACGCCGTGCTGATAGACGACAGTCGGTTCGCGATCGATCTCCACTTTCTGACCCGCGATCTCACGGATTTCCTTCCGCGGCTCGCCGATCTTGATCTCTGTTTCCCTGAAGACGCCGTCACCGTGACAGGACGAGGTCAGGCAGCTGTCGTCGTTGACATGCGCCCGCGGTCGGCTTCCGCCGGATCGGCCGCTGAAGTAGCTGACGGCCTGCGACAGTCCCTTGAACTTCGCCTTGAACGTGTGCCGCTCGCCGGGCGCGTAATGGCAGTCCACGCAGCGAACGCCCAGCTTCGTACTGTGGACGTCGGCCGCCCACGACTCGTAGTAAGGATCCATCACATGACACGTGCCGCAGAAATTCGGCGTGCCCGTGTAGTACTCGGCCCCGCCAATCCCGGCGGCGCCAAGGACGAGAAACACCAGCATGAACAGGCCCGCGATACGCAGTCGCGCCCGCCACTTGCTTCGCGGCTGCTCGCCGCCGCTCGCGGCATCGGTCTGCGACGTCGTCGCTTCGGGCGTTGGCGTCGAAGGTTGCGTGGCGCCTTGATCTTGCTCGGACATGATTCATCCTCTCCCGACGGACAACGTGATCGCGAAGAACTGCCAACAACAACGCCATCGCATCGTCTGTCCGATTTGCGGACACACTACCCAATGAGGATCCGACGATCGACGGTCCCGGGAGCGCCTGGCGCGCATCCGCGACCGCCGTGCGAACTCACACGACTATTCATCCCGCCCGATCGCAGTGGACACACTCGAGGCGCCGCCGCGCCGATCGGGATCGTGGAAATACAGGAATCGGCGCATTCCGTCGGCGCCGTGACATGTCGTACACAGGTTCGGCGGGGAGAACGGCCGCAGGAGCGTACGCATCGCTCGCCGTTCTTCGTCCGACATTTTCGCGACGGACGCGGCGTCCACCGGCTGGCCGTGTGGTGTGTGACAGGTTCGGCAGGCGATCCGGCCACGATCGTCCACGGCGCCCGATTCACCGAACAGCGGCAGCCTGGCGCCGATTCCATTCGTCGCCATTGCGAACATCGGCACATCCGGATGCGACGCAATCGCCGGCGGCCGCGCCGGTCCGCCGTCACGATGACAGGAGGCGCAAAGCTGGTCGGCCGCCGGGACGCCGGGGGTCGGCGCCACGATCGACGACAGTCGCGGTCCCAGCGTTGACGCGTCCGCGTGAACGGCGTGGCAGGGACCGCAGGCGACGGGATCGAGCCCCGCGTGCGCGAAGGACACGTCATCATGGCCCGTGCCACAGACGCTTCGCATGTTGGCATGGCACTCGGTGCAGACGGAGGTCGCCCCGCTGGTCGCGCTGACCACGCGAAGCAGCGTGCCGGAATCACCACTATGCGGATTGTGGCAGGTCTGACAGCCCATCCGCATGTCCTTCGAGCCATCCAGGTGATCGACCGGGAGCGGTCCCGACGCGAATTTCGCATCGATCCGCTGTGGATGCGTCGCGGCCATCGTTCCGCCGGAATTCCAGCTGTTCTGCGAATGGCACGCGTTGCAGGACGCGTCGGACGCGGACACATCGCCGCATTTCGCCACGCGCCAGAGTCCGGCGTCCTTGTCGCCGTGAGGTCGATGACACGCCAGGCAGGCGTCGCCGGATTCGATCGACGCGTCGGGCCACAGGTTCGATCCCATGTTCAGATCATGGGCGCCGCCGAAGACAGTCGCCTTGTCGCTGTGACAATCGGAGCACAGCGCCCCGGCGGGCTTTCTCATGTAGTGGCTGAAGCGGGTCTCGTGCGGATCGTGACACGTCGTGCAGTGAACCTCGGGATGATTCAGGCCGCCGATGGCAAAGTCGCCGGCGCAGGCGCCTTCCTGATGGCAGGTGATACACATGCCGCGCGGATCGAGCGGATGCGATTCCGGCGCCCGCGCGTAACGATGAAACATATGGCAGGAACTGCAGGGTCCGCCGGTCATCGGCGTCATGCCGAGGCGGTTTCGCTCCTCGGGCGCCGTCGTCCGCAGATCGTGGGCCGTCGTGAACAGGGGCCGCTTTTCCTCGTGACAGGAGATACACATCGCGCTGTCGACGAGTGGCCGCGCCAGCATGAATCGCTCGCCCTCACCGTGGTGCAGCTTGTGGCAGGAAAGGCAGATCAGCGTGTCGTTGGTCCCGATACGCGTCCCCATCTCCGAAATCGCGGCCTTCTGCTCCGCGTTGACCGGCGGTCGCAACGGGTGCTCCGACTGGCCGCCTTCGCGGAACATGCCCGGCCGCATCTGGTCGTGGCACGACGTACACAACTGATTCGATTCGACGCCCATGACCAGCAGGTGGTCGTAGGAAGAACCGTGCGGTGTGTGGCAGACCTGGCACGTGATCTCGCGCGGATTGCTGCCGACTTTCGCCCCGGCGGCGATCAGCGATTCGGGAACCGGCCACGGCATTCCGCCCGTGGGATGGGTGCCGAGCCGCGGTCCGCGCGTGTAGTTGGCGTGACAGGTCATGCACAGCTGGCTCGCCGTGTTGTCCACACGCAGGAACACGCTCGATCGAAGGTCGCCCGTGAAGTCGCCGCCCGTGTGGGCCGAGTGACACGTTCGACAGCTGACTTTGCCGTCCATCAGCGGGAGGTAGTCGGGGACCTCCATCCCCTCGGGGGGGGTGACGCCCGTCTTGTGTCCGTGTTCATCCCATACGCGATGCCGCGAATCCACTACGGACGCGTCGTGACATGACAGGCACGACGACTCACGGCTGGCGACAGGGCTGCCCTCCATAACGGCGGGAACCTCCATCAACGGCGTCGATTCGCCGCTGGCGAGCGGCTCGATCCACTCCATGTGGCAGATGGTGCAGCGTCGCGCCTGTTTGCCGGTCAGCTCGTTGCGCCGGGGTCGTCCGCGGATGGCGGCCCGGCCTTCGCTCCGTGTGTACCGCACTCGGCTCACGCGATTGGCGCCGAGTTCCGTCACGTAGAGATGTCCGTCGGCGATCGCCATGCCCATCGGGGACTTGAATCTCAGCACATCGCCGGAGTCGACTCGCAGCGCGTCCACGAATCCGCCGGTGCCGCGATAGACCTGCACGGCGCCCATGACGCTGTCCGACATCCAGATGTCATCCGCCGAATCCACGACCACGCCCTTGGGACGATAGAGCTGCCCCAGTTCGACGCCGTAGGACCCGATTGCGCCGGCGGGCCGGCCATCGCCGTTGAAGATCTGTCCGCGACCGTTGATGACATCCGTGACGAACGCCGATCCATCGGACGCAAGGCTGATCAGGAAGGGGAAATGGAGCTGGCCTATCGACTCCCCCTCCCGGCCGATGATCGTCTGGCCGCCCGTTTCGCTGTCGAAGCGAATCAGGCGATGGTTGTCGTTGTCCACCATCCAGACATAGGCGCCGTCGGCGGACACGGCCACGCCCGTCAGATCCGGCGGATCCCCGTCCTTCTCCGCGACAGGCGTAATCGTTCGCTCCAGCGCGCCCGACGAACTGCGGACGAGAATTCGATGATGTCCCGTGTCGGCGACGTAGATCCGGCCGGCGGCGTCCGTCGCCACGCTCACGGGGCGTGACAGCGACTCTGCGCCGATTGACCTGAGGCGTTCCAGGACCGTTCCGTCCGCGCCGAAGATGACCACCCGATCGTTCGAGCCGTCGGCGACGATGACGCGCCCTTCGGTATCCACGGCGACATCCGTCGGCATGACGAGAGAATCATCGCCGTCGATCTGATAGGTCGAGACGACCTCGCCGACGACCGGCGTCGCCGCGCCGACCTGTCTCGCAGTGACGATGAGGAGTGCGAGCGACACGAACATCGCCCGCGCGATCCATGGCTGGTTACGTCGGCCGACGCCGAGCATGCCGCTGTCCTTCTGATTCGATGCGCTCCATCGCGACAAGTCGCCGATCTCCCTATGACGATATCCGCGGCATCATAACGCAATTTCGCGGGCGCTCGACATCCGGAATCGAAATCGGCCGGGAGAATCAGCCGGGACAGGCGCTGAATCCGCACCCGAGACATGCGAATACGCCGCCGCGGAGGCGATCACTCATCCGGATCGCGCGGACGCGCGTCGATCCAGCCCTTGACGTCCTCCGGGCGATAGGACCGCATGCGTGCGAAGGCCTCGTGGACGTAGGGCCCCAGGTCGATCGCCCCCGATCGCTCCTTCGCGACGGCGACTTCGCTCCCGAAGATCGGATCGCGAATCGTCACGATCGCGCGACCGCCCGAACCGTGTGTGCCCAGGACGCGCAGTTGATTGTCCCGAACGATCAATCGTGCGCCGATGGCCACGTATTCGACGCGATCGGGAAGCATCCGCTTCGGAATCGCCGACGGCCACTCGAACCCGAGGGCCTTCTCGGCGACATCGAGCAGCAGTTGCCGCTCGACGTACCCCTTCGCGCTGGCCGGCGGAACCACACTGATCTCGATGTCGGCGGAGCGGATCGTCTCTTCGATCAGCTCGAAGTCGTTCACGCGAACCGTCACGGTCCCCGTCGCCCCGCCCCTGGCCCAGCGATTCAGCAACTGCGCCAGGGATACGTCGCGGACTTCACCATTCAGCTTGAGGCGATGGACGATTCCAAGCGCGATGTGGACGTCGTCAAACACGAAGCTCGCGGCGCCATCCAGCGCCGGCATCTGAAGCAGCGGCGCGAAGGAGCCAAAGCTCAGATTGCGAATCGCGCCGCGCCCCTGAAAGTGTGTGATCAGTCTGTCAGCAAAGCGCGCCTCATCGACAGACAGCGACACATTGCCCTGATAGGGACCGTAGGGGGCCGTCTGCGTGAGTTCCGCCAGTTCGGCGTCATCGATGCGCCCCCCCACCTCCACGGCCGGCATGCCATCCGTCTCGCGGATGTGATAGTGAATCGAGCCGTCGAAGGCGCCGTGCGTGACTTCTGACCCAAGGAATGACTCCAGGCGCAGGGCGGAGAGCGGAATCGACGGCACGCTCAGCCGGATGTCGCGGACCTGCAGACCTTCTTCGGGCAGGAACTCCGCGACAATACGCACGCCGTCGGGCACGGGAGCGCCGTTGAGCTGATGCGCCGTGAAACGGGCGACACCGACATCGGGCTGACTCAGATCCACATCGCCCGAGGCGCCGGAGCACGTCAGGCGGAATCGCTCCTTCTGAAACTCGATTCGAAAATCCTCGACATGGACGCCGCGCAGATCGAGGGCGCCCAGATCATCGCCGATCCCCTGTCGCAACAGACTGCGATATCGCCGATTCTCCCAGACGGCGTCCCCCAGGGAGATGGCCCCTGTGTGCAGCGACAGAAAGTGGCGATCGCGGCTCTCCTCGATCCACGTGGCCGTGTCGCACCTGAAGACGACATCGCCGTCGTTCGGCAGGCGAACAACAACATCGACAAAATCGCGGCTGTCAAATGTCCGGCCCTCGACACGACCGATCGTCGTGGGCATTGCGAAGAAGGCCGTCACGTCACGTTCGACCTCCTGGCGATACGCGACACTGTGCATTCGACGGGCGTACCACGACACGCCGCCGATCGATCCAACGACGATCAGGCAGGCGGCCAGCAGGATCAGCTTTCGGTACGTTCGCATCAGTACTCTAACGACGGGAATTCCGCCGCCTATCGCGACAGCGGAGCAATCGTGGGATCAGTCAGGTCGGCGCCTTCACCCCGATACCGGCTCCGGGCCAGTCGCAGGCCGCTCATCGATTCAGAAGTCGCTCGCGATGACTCGCCATGTATCGATCGAGCGACGCCCGAACTGCGTCGATCGTGTCACCGCCGAATTTCTCCAGCAGGCTGCGGGCCAGTTCGAACGCCACGACCTGTTCCGCGACGACGCTCGCCGCCGGAACGGCGCAGATGTCGCTGCGCTCGTAGTCGCTGCGTTCCGGCGAAAGCGTCTGCAGGTTCACGGAATCCAGCCCGCGCAGAAGCGTGCTGATGGGCTTCATGGCGCCGCGCACGATGACGGGCATGCCATTCGTCATGCCACCTTCGATTCCGCCGGCGCGATTGGAACGCCTTGAGAATCCGAGCCCGGATTCATGCGCGCGGCCCGGGTCAAAATCCATCTCGTCATGCACGTGGCTCCCCGGTACGCGGGCGCAGCCGAATCCGAGTCCGATCTCGACACCCTTGAACGCCTGGATCGATCCGACGGCGCCCATCAGCCGCGTTTCCAGCCGATCCTGCCAGCGCATGCAGCTGCCGACGCCCGGCGGCATGCCGAACGCGCGAACCTCAACGACGCCGCCGAGCGTGTCCTTGTCCTTCTTCGCCGCCTTGATCGCGTCAATCATCTGCGCCGACGCCGCCGCATCCGGGCAATAGACATCGCTGTCGTCACGCGCCGAGGTCAGCGCATCGGGCGTGACCGAATCCGGGATCGTGGCCTGCACGTCGCCGATCGACGAAACGAAGCCGACGACCTCGACGCCGAATTCGCGCAGCAGCAGTCGCGCGATGGCGCCCGCCGCTGTTCGCGACGCCGTCTCGCGAGCGCTCGCCCGTTCCAGGATCGAGCGGCAGTCATCCGTCTCGTATTTCATCGCGCCCGCGAAGTCGGCGTGGCCGGGTCGCGGCCGATGGACCGGCGGCGCCGTATCGATCCGCCAGTCCTTGTTGGCCAGCTGCATCGCGATCGGGGCGCCGATCGACACGCCGGCGCGCACGCCCGACAGGATGTTGACGACATCCGTCTCGATCTTCTGCCGTCCGCCGCGGCCAAATCCGCCCTGGCGCCTTCTCAGCGATTCATTGATGAACGCGGTATCCAGTGACAATCCGGCGGGCGCGCCCTCGATCAGAACGATCAGGGCCTGTCCGTGCGATTCGCCTGCGGTTCGATAGTCCAGTTGCGCCATGACGCGATTATATGCCCCACCGTGATTTCCGTGAGTCGACGCCGATCGTCCGCCACGACGCGCGGCTCGGGCGTTGGTCCCCTTCGAATCGACAAATTCCCGGCGCCGCCTGCGATCGTGTCCTCCGATTCCGTATCGCTTCGTTATCGGCGCCCGCCGCGACAACGCAACCCGTCAAGCCGGGTCCCGATCGAACCGATTTGACATACGGGTCACTGTATTCGACACACGATACAGGGGATTTCTTCGCAAAACCCGCACGAATCCGGCTCGGAGACAACCGTTATGACACAGGCGACCGCCATCACTCCTGTCATTGGAAAGAAGAAGGAACCTGCGCCAAGCGTCGCCGGACCGAAAACGTTCGACGAACCGAAGCGCGAGGCCTTCATCCCGAAGGCGCCGGAAACCTTCGAAGAGGCCGGTCTCGATCCGGCCATCGTCGAGTCGCTCATCGTCAAGTATCTCGCCGGTGTCGGCACGGCCACGGGCGGTCAGATCGCCCACGAGCTCTGCCTGCCCGCCGAGCCGATCATCGCCTTCCTGGCGAACCTCAAACTGCAGCAGATCGTCGTTCACGTGGGCTCGGCCGGCATGGGCGACTTCACCTATCGCCTCACAGACGCGGGCCGCGATCGCGCTCATCGCTACATGCGTGAGTCGCTTTACGTGGGTCCCGCCCCGGTCCCCCTCGAACAGTACATCGCGGGTGTCAAAGCGCAGACGATTACCGTCATGCATCCGAAGAAAGAGGACCTCGCCCGCGCGTTCAGCGATCTGCTCATCAACGAAGACATGTTCGCCGTCCTGGGACCCGCGATCAACTCCGGCCGCGGTATGTTCCTCTACGGCTATCCCGGCAACGGCAAGACGAGTATTGCCGAGCGCATCACGCGCTGCTTCGGCGACGACATCTACATTCCGAAGGTGCTTATCTCCGACGGCTTTGTCATCAAGCTCTTCGACGGCGCCAGTCATGAGGTCGTCAGGAGCGAGGGCTCCTCGATCCTGAAAAAGGACAAAGTGGACCCGCGCTGGATCAAGATCCGACGCCCGACGATCATCGTGGGTGGTGAGCTGACGATGCCGCTTTTGGAAATCCAGTTCAACGAGACGAGCAACACCTGCGAGGCGCCGATTCAGCTCAAGAGCAACTGCGGCACGCTTGTCATCGACGACTTCGGCCGACAGCGCATGCGCCCTGTCGAGCTGCTCAACCGATGGATCGTTCCGCTGGAAAAGCGATACGACTTCCTGACGATGCCAAACGGCAAGAAGCTCCAGCTGCCGTTCGACCAGTTGATCATCTTCTCGACCAACCTGGAGCCGAAGGACCTGTGCGACGACGCGTTTCTCCGTCGTATTCCGTACAAGATCAACGTCGATGACCCGACGGAAGAGCAGTTCCGCAAGCTGTTCGACTTCGTGGCGCCGGGCGTCGGCTTCCAGATGGACGCCGAGGCGAAGCGGGCCCTCGATCATCTGATCGAGACGCACTACAAGCCGAATAACCGCCCGTTCCGATGCTGTCAGCCCCGCGACCTGATGCTCCAGGTGCGCAATCGCTGCAAGTACATGGGCCTCGAAGCGAAACTTACGCCCGAACTCTTCGACTACGCTGTCAGCGTGTACTTCACGGTCATGTAAGAAGAGATCGATCCGAGCCGCTCATCGCCCGCCCGGGTGGCATACTTGCCCCCAAAAGGCAGGCATGAGAAGTCGCGACGACGAGAACATCAGAAGAAGCGCCCGGAAGTCTGGTTCCGCAGCAACATGCTCCCCTTGAAAGGGGGACGCTGTCCGGGAATTCGAGTGAGAATTTCCGATTTGCAGAACCGTCGTAAACGCCAGTGTTTCCAAGGCCAACACAGCTCCGAAGGAGCGTCAGTTTTGGCCACGGGTGGAGCGGAGACCGCGTAGCGGTCGGAGCGCAACCCGTGGTTAGCGTTTTTTCCTCGGGTTTAGCCCTGAAAGGGCGACACAATTCCCGGACAATCTCCCCTTGGAGGGGGAGCATGGCGCCCGCCAACACTCCTTGAGAGCCGTGGCACACGGGGGCAGATCTTCACCGCTTGTCGGCGCCACGCCGTCGACCAGGCGGTTTCAACGCCCCGCCGCTTCGGGCTTTTCCTTCAGTTTGTCCTCGAGCGTTTTGACCTGCGCGTCTGTCAGCGTCGGCGCCGCCCTGCGGACCATCGCGATGAAGTGGGCGACTTCCTCGTCCTTGACGGGAAAGCCGACGTTTCCGCCGGGCGTTGCGATCGAATCGCCGATCTTCTTCCCTTCCGCGTCGACGAATGCGAAGAACGGCAGCCCCGCCCTGTCGCCGCCATACCTGGCGTTGAGCTCCTTGCCGCCCCTGAAGCGATCAACGTCGATCTTCACGCTGACGAACACCGCGTCAAAGACCCTGGCGATCTCCGGTTGATGCAGATAAGCGTCGAGCCGATGGCACCAGCCGCACCACGGCGCCGAGAAGTCCACGAAGACGGCCTTCTTCTCCGCCTTCGCCTTCGCCAGCGCCGCCGCCAGCGCTTCGTCCGCCGTCGGTGGCGTCGCCTTCCACTCCTTCAGGACCTCCAGCACCTTTGCCGGAACGTGATGATCTCCGTCCTCCAGCTTGCCCGTGTCCTGCGTGTGCAGTGGCTTGCCATCCTCATCGAGGATGACGAGGACGGGCAGTCCGTGTTTGACGGGATTGCCGTACTTCTCGACGACATTCTGGTTGTGGGGCTTGCCATCCACTTTGTCGACGTCGATCAGGACAACGACGTACTCATACAGGAGCTCGTGGGCGATTTCCTTGTCAGACGCGCACAGGTTGTGAAGCTTGTGACACCAGCCGCACCAGTTGGCGCCGAATTGGAGCAACACGCGCTTGTGGTCCCGCTTCGCCTCGACGAGCGCGTCGGCGATCTGCTTCTCGCCGTCCGCCTTGCGATCGTAGATGTCCGCCCGCTTCTTTTTCTCTCCCTGCCCGGGCTCGTCAGCGCGCGATGACGCCAGCGGCCCGATGATTCCCAACAGGATTAGACACGACACGGCGCCTCGAAGCGAACAAGTCATCGGCAAAGTCCTCTCTGAAAAGTGATCGGCGTTCCGGATTCTCGGATGCGCGGCGGCCGCCCGGGCGGCCGCGACGGATTTCCTACGCGTGAATGCGCCGGCGGTTCGCAGAATCGAACCGGGCGCCATGAAACAGGCCATCAATCGCCATCTTCCGTGAGCGACCGGCCACACATTGCGCAGTATCGAGCTGTCGGTCGATTCACGGCGTCGCAGTTGTCTCGAGGACACGCACGCCCGCCCGACGCCAGCGCCTTCGCCCGCGACGGCGACCGCAGTGTTTCGTAATAATCGTCCTCGCGCGGTCTTTCCAGGCGTCGGCGCGCGAGTCGATCCAAAGCGCCGCTGACGTGCGGCTTGAAGACGACAGTCGCGACGATCGCGAACGCGACATACGCGAAGATGGCGCCGCTTGCGAACATGATAACCTCCCGCCTGGATCCGATCGCGAATCCGCTCCGGCCCTGTCATCTTACCGATCCACGACAGACACGCCCCCGCCGCGGATCAGTCGTCATACACCCGGAGAATTCGGCCGCAGTTTCCGCAGTACTTCGCGTGCGGTCGATTCGCGCCGCCGCACTCCGGATGCTGGCAGATACGACAGCCGGACGCAGGCAAGTGGCCCAGCGCCGCCGAGCGCATCGCGTCCGATCTGTCAGGATTCAATGACGAAGCCGGCCGCCGGGTCCATTGCGCGTTCGCAACCGTCACGACGATCCCCTTCGTCACGACCAACGCAATCAGAAAGAAAATCACCAGCCCGGCGGACGTCATCGTTGGTTGACCTCCGGATGCAATGCCCGAAACCGCTTCCTTCGTGAGTGAAATTATAGTGAAACGCGACGCGTTCGCCGCCATGCCGCATTCGGCGACCAGGGCGCCGTCCGCGGGCGCCCGGCCTGCGCCATGCGTTCATTCCTGCGACAGCGTTCGAAAGGAATCCCACGTCTCAGCTTTCGACAGATGCGAATCGCCGAGGCGCCATCAAACGCGGTCATCGACCGCTTTCTCCGCGCGCGAGGAACGGGCGCCCGCGTCCTGACAGGCCATTCGGGTCGCCGACAGCGCCCGAAGACGGCTCTCCGGGCGAACCGGCGCCGAGTAGTCCGACAAAATCGCCCTTTCCAGCCTTCCAGATCAAGGCGCCCCCATCGGCTCGCCGATGCTGAGAATGGCATTCCGCCCGCCCGCGCCTGCGGTCTGCGCTCCTGTTCGGCCGGTTTGACACTCCCTGCCGTGCGGATTAGCCTTGTTGGGCTTGAGACGATAAGCGTATGACCGCTAGCGGGTTACAACGCGAGGATAGACCATTGACGCGTTCGACGTTTGCACCCGCGAAGAGACTGACGGCCGCCATCCTGTTGTGCGCCCTTGCCGGCGTCACGCCTGGTTGTGGCCCTCGCACCAGCGGCACGAATACCGTTCTGCCGGCGCGACCACGCTCCTATGTCGTGGATGTGCCGGTTCCGGCGGATTTTGAGCTGGATCGTCGTAAGAGTACGCACGAAAACCGACCGGGCGAGCGCGCCGTCAAGCACTATTACGTGGGCGACGAAAAACCGCAGCCGGTCAACGATTTCTACAAGCAATTAATGCCGACGTTCGACTGGGAATTTGTCGACGAGCGTCTGCAAAACGGCGTCTATGTGTTGAACTACGAGAAGGCCGGCGAGAAGTGCGAAGTCCGGGTCGATCAGATGCCCGGCGGCTTCTGGGGTCCGAAGACCCGGGTAAGCGTCGTCATCGCCGCCAAGGACTAGAACCCCGACTCCCCTGCGAGGCCGGCCCGAATGGCCGGACGAATCGATGCGAAGCGACAGGCGGCACGAACTGCAAACGAATGAACTCTCGACGCAGATCGAGAAAGTCTCGGAATCCGTCAAGCAGAATGCGACGCTGCTGACGGCGATCATCGGCGGCGCCATCGTCGTCATCGCGATCGGCGTATGGTTCGTGAACCAGCGCGCCAACGCTCAGAGCGACGCCTGGTCCAGACTCTCCGTCACGACCGCCGACAAGCTGACGCCCGCTGAGCAGATTGCGAAGTTCGAGCAGGTCGCCCGCGACAACGTCACGCCCGAAATCACGCGCAGCGCCTACCTCAAGATCGGCCAGACGGCGATCTTCGAGTTGATCCAGAATCGCGACGAAACGAAGGCGCCCGATCCCGACGCTCGCAAGGAGCTCAAGGCAAAAGCTCGCGAGGCGTTCGAGGCCATCGTCGCGAACCCCGGCAATGACGTCACGGCCCTCGGCCGCGCACTCATCGGTCTCGGCGCCCTCGCCGAAGACGATGGCGACTTCGACAAGGCGAAGGGCTACTACGAGAAAGTGACGGCCAACGCGAATCTGAAGAAGACGCCCATCGTCAACGAAGCCGAATACCGCCTGGCCCACATGAACGAATGGGCGGAGAAAATCGTCTTTTCCGAACCTGTCCCCGCCGCGCCGCTCAGCTTCAACGCGCCGACGGGCGACACCGGCGATATGGGGACGATGACCGAAACCACGCCCGCCGCCGACGTCAGCGCGCCGGATGCGACAGTCGCCGACACGACGGACGACGCCGACACGACGGACGACGCCGCCGCGACGGACGCTGAAGGGGATACGCCGGACGCGTCCACCGACGCGCCGGCCGAATCCAGCGAAACGCCCGCCGACAACCACTGATCTCATTCGATTCGCCCTCGCGCCGCAGCCCGCGTGCGCGCGCCGAACGAAAGGAGACACGCGAATGCTCCCGCAGACCGTCAAGACGCGCGGTATCCACGTCGGAATTCGATTTGCGCCGCAGGCTCCGCTGGACAAGCAGCATCGCCAGGCCTTTCAGATGAAGGCGAACGAAGGCTTCGACTGGCAGCGCCACGAGTACGCGGCGAACGCCTGGCGGCTCAGTTCCCCGCAACCCGAGAACGATCGCCGCAGCGAACTGAAGTTCACGATCCAGCCGGACGCGATGGCGTTCGAGGACCAGTTCCCGACGGGCCCGATCGACCTGTTTCAGGACAACCTGAAGCTCGCCATGGGCGTCGTCGGCGACGTCTTTCGGCCGCAGCTCATGATCGGTGGCTCCGGCTGCCTGATTCGCCTGACGGCGCAGTCCGCAACGGGCGACTCCCGTCGATTCCTCGGTCAGCACTGCATGCGAATGGAGGACCAGCTCAAGCCGCTTGGCCGCCCCGTCTTCGGCGTCGGATTCAAGCTGCTGCTGCCCGCCGTGCAGGGCGAAGGCCAGCCCCACTGGCAGGCGACGATGCGCGTCGAGTCACTGATGGAAGACCCCAAGCAGCTCTTCATCGAAGTGGACGCGCGCTGGCCCAATCCGATTCAGTGGAGCGCCGACGAGGCGGCGAATCGCCTGCGCACGGCGTTCGACTTCAGCACCCATCAGGTGGTTTCCTTCCTGGAGCAGTTTGGCGGCGCCTAGTCGCTCAGGCGGCTTCCTTCGAGGATTCGGCGACGCCGTTGCGATAGCGCGTGCCGCGCCACGTGAATGATCCCCCCGCCGCGGCGCACTTGATCGCATTCAGCAGCGTCCCCAGCGCGATCACGGCGCCGAAGGGATAGAGAATCCCGTAGGCCATCGAAATGCGACACAGCCGATAGAGCAGCGACATCGTCGCCAGCTGGAAGAAACAACTGGCGGCCGCAATCGTCGTCAGTCCCGTCCAGGCGTATTCCCGCCACGCGGGAACCGACGCCGTCAGAACAAACACGCTCCACGGCAGGAACGTGAAATACGACAACACGACAATGGCCCGCACGATGTGCCACTTCTTCGCGAAGGACCCGGCAAAGATCCGCGTCCATCCGGACCAGAGCCGTGCGAACGTGTCGTACATTCGCACGGAATAGAGACCGCGACCCGCCGTGACCACAAGTCGCTGGCCCGCGGCTCGCGCGCGGCGCGCGAGATGAATGTCCTCGTTGATTTCCTGACGAACCGCCGCGTGACCACCCATGGCGTCGTAGCAGGATCGTCGCATCAGCATGAAGGCGCCGTTGGCGTAGGCGACGCGCCCTCGGTTCACGGCGATCGGACTGAACCAGAGCATCATGACGGCGCTGCACGCCGGCTGGACGATGCGTTCCCAGGTCGATACCGCCTCATGTTCGGGGAGGATCGACAGGAAGTCGGCGCCGGCCTCCGTGGCGTGGCGCACGCTCGTTGACAACGTGTGCGGCGATTCCATCACGCAGTCGGCGTCGGTAAAGCAGAGCCAGTCGCCCGTCGCCAGCTCGGCGGCCTGGCGCATCGCATTGTTCTTGCCGAACCATCCATCGGGCAGCGACGTGACGCTGGCGTATTTCAGCCGCGCGTCCTCCGCCGCCAGTCGGCGCAGAATCTCCGGCGTGTCGTCCGCGCTGCGATCATCGACACAGACGATTTCCAGGCCGGGATAGTCCTGATCGAAGAGCGAACGCACGCACGCCTCGATGTTGGCGGCCTCGTCCTTCGCCGCGACGAGCACACTCAGCGACGGCCTCGCCACGGTCTCGTTCGCGCCGCCGGGCGCAGGGCGCAGCGTCGGTACGATACGATCGATCACGTTCAGGAGCACAAGCCGCGTCGCCCACGTGGCGAGCGTTCCGCTGACGAGAATGTAAATCGACCAGTAGAGCAAGTTGAATTCGCCAGGCCGGCGCGAGGCGACTCCGGTGGGCTAGATGTACTCGTGCAACCAATAGACGACGACGATCGCCGCGCTGTACGCGACGATCTTCAGCAGCTCGGCGCGAAATCGACTTCCGCGAAGCCGGAGCAGGTGCAGAACGATGTATCGCCGAATGAGGGTCCGTTCACGCAGGGGCTGCCCCAGGTAGGTCAGCCAGCCGGCGAGCCAGCGCAGCGTGACGAACAGGGCGTAGAGCGAACATGCGACGGCCAGCGTCCATCGCCAGATCTCGAACAAATCCCGATCGATCAGGCTCACGCGTCAATCTCGTCGTGAATTTCGTGGCCCGCCGCAACACCTTCGAACAAGGTTGAGCCAAGGCGGATGATCGTGGCGCCGCATTCAACGGCGACATCGAAGTCCGTGCTCATGCCCATCGACAGATGGCGAAACTCCGGACCGACGAAGCGCTCGCCGCGCAGATCGTCGAAGACGTCGCGCAGCCGATTGAAATAGAGACGAAGCTCGTCGGGCGTGCACTCGAGCGGCGCCATCGTCATCAGGCCGCAGAGCCGAATGCCCGGCCACTCGCGAAAGTGCTCCGCCAGATGCGTGACAGCGCCGACGGCGACGCCGTGCTTCGTTCGCTCGCCACTCGTGTTGACCTGAAGAAGAATGTCGACGCGCTTCCCGAGTTTCGACGCCTGAAGGTGCAGATCCTCGGCGAGTCGCAGACTGTCGACGCTGTGAATCAGCTCGACCCACGGCACGACCATTTTGACTTTGTTTCGCTGGAGATGGCCGATCATGTGCCATCGCGGCCGGACAATCTCATCCTTCCCGCCGAGAACGGCCTTGCGCTCGGCGAGCTCATGCAGCATGCCGGCTCGCTGATTGAGCTGCTGCGGACGGCTTTCGCCGATGTCGACGAGACCGATCTCGATCGCGGCGCGCACGACTTCCATGTCAACGTATTTGGTGACTGTGACAATATTGACGCCGGCGGGATCCCGGGAACCGCGATCACACGCGGCGGCAATCCGATCGCGCACACGTTTGACGTTCTCGCTGAGCTTGCGTTTGAGGTTGGTCGACTTTGTGATCACGGAGAGCGCGTCCCTTCGTCCCGTTCTCTTCGGATTCGCTTTGTGCGATATTCAAGGGTCTCGCGAGCATCATACTCGACTTTCGCCTGTGACAAAAGCGTTTTCGGAGGGCAGTTTGAGCGTTGCCAGGACGGCCCGATGATCGGAGCCGCCGCCCGCAATCACTGTGTAGTCACAGATTTCGGCGGCGCCGCGGACAAAGATGTGATCGATGACGAAGGGAAGGCCGTACGTGGGACGCGTCGGCGGCTGACGCGATGTCGATGCGCTTCGCGCGTCCGTCCATTCCGAGGCCATCCGGCGATAGGCGGGCGCATGCGGAAACGTGTTGAAGTCTCCCGCCGCCACGATCGGTCCCGTCGCGCCGCGACTCCATCGCGAAAGATGCGTGGCCTCCATCCGACGAAAGCACTCCGACGGAAGAAACATCAGCGGCGCCGGCCCCCACATTGGCGACAAATGTATATTTGCGATCGTCAGCTGCGCGCCCGCGACGTCGACGCGATTGGCGAGCCCGTAGGCGGGCGTCGGCCGGGCCTTCAGAATCTCGCGCGCCGTGACGCCATCCCTCGCAAACGTCGCGTTTCCAAGCCGCTTCTGACCCTTGCCCCAGAGCCAGGCGAAGTCACACGGCATGCCGATGTCGTCGATGATACGCTCGATCCCGCAGTCCGATTCGTGCAGCGAATCTTCCGGGACCACTTCCTGGAGACAAATGACGTCGGCGTCGGCGTCGCGAATCACGGCAAGCGATTCACGCCACTTTCGCGCAAAGAGAATGTTGTAGGTCAGAAGGCGAATGGGGCCTGTCCGCGTCGGCGGCGCAGTGCGATCCGCCGACGCCGAAAGGCTGTTGGAGCCGTTCACAACCGGCGCCGCGTCACGATGAACCGAGGCCCCCGCGGTCATCATTGGCGTATCTCCCCGCAGACGGATGGCGCCGCTTTCCCCTCAGCAGCTTCATCGGTCGTCGCGCGGTCCGTGTTGTGGAATTGTTGCAGTCCTCCGCGAATGGACCGCATATCGTTGCGGGAGTTTGCGGACATTCAGACGCTGGTCCCGCCGCGAGTCGATCGCGCGGCGGTATCGTCGACGCGCAGCAGGCCGAGCTGAACGCTCACGGCGCCGGCGACGGCGGGAATCAGAACGGCGGGTATCACGAACCAGGGACCTGAAATCAGCATGACGAGGTTCCCCAGCACGACGAGCGTGGCGGCCAGCGCGTAGCATCGAATCACAGTCTGCCGGACGGACAGCCCGCGGTCCCGCAGCTGATCGTAGAAGTGGCTTCTGTCACCGATAAACAGCGGCTTTCCGTTGAGTTTTCGCCGCGTGATCGCGAGCCCCATGTCGTAAATCGGAAAACCGAAGATCAGCACGCCGACAACGAGCCCCCGCCACGACTGGATCGCCGCGGCCAGCAGCAGCATCAGGCCCGCCGAGCCCCCCAGCAGGAGCGAACCGCTGTCCCCCATGAACATCGACGCCGGGTTAAAGTTGAAGATGAGAAACGCCGCACAGGCGCCGAGCACGCACAGGCTCACGCAGAGTCCCATCGTCGCCGAGTCCAGTGGGGCCGCCACCCCGCTGCGCTGCGTGTAGAAGAAAAAGGCAAATCCCGCCGCACAGATCCCGAGTACGCCCGCACAGAGACCGTCGAGGCCGTCGATGAGATTCGTCGCGTTGGTCGCGCCGGCGAAGAGGAACGCGGCCAGCAGCGTCGTCAGCACTCCCGCGATCCAGCCATCGCTGACGCCCTGCTCAATCGACATATCGGCGAGAAGCAGGTTCGGCGCGACGACCCCCACGCCCGCCCACACGATCACGATCGGCGTGAGCGTCTGTACGAGGAGTCGGAGCTTCGGCGGCAGGTGCCGAATGTCGTCAATCAGGCCGAGCGTCATCAGGATCGTCATCGCGGCCGCAATCGCCAGGGCCGGCGTCGAACCCAGTTCGCCAGTCGCAACACCCGTCAGCATGCCGGCAAGCCAGCCGATCCAGATGGCCACGCCCCCGAGATAGGGGATGGGATTCTGGTGCGGCTTGAGCCCGCCATCGGGACGATCGAAGAGATCGAGTCGAATGGCGGCGCGCCGAACGGGCGGACCAGTCACGAGGCATCCAGCGAAAGCGGCGAGCGGGATCCAGATCATGGCAAGTCAATTCATGCGGGCGATCAGCCTAGGCGTAGAACGCGCGAATCTCGGCGGCGACGCGTTCCAGCTGCTCGTCCGACAGTTCCGGATAGATCGGCAGCGCCAGGACCTCGCCGGCCGCCTTCTCGCAGACAGGCAGATCGCCCGGCCCGCCGCCATATTGCCGGAAGCACTCCTGAAGGTGCAGCGGTACGGGGTAGTAGATTTCCGTCGCCACGCCACGTTCGGCCAGGTGTTTGCGGAGCGCGTCGCGATTCGGCGCCGCGATGACATACTGGTTGTAGATCGACGTGTTTCCTCTGGCGATCACGGGACACTTGACCGGCGTCCCGTCGAGCAGCGCGTTGTACCTGCAGGCGTTCTCCGCCCGGCCGATGGACCAGGCGTCGAGATGCGGGAGTTTCACACGGAGGATGGCGGCCTGTAGCGCGTCGAGCCGGAAGTTGCCGCCGGTGTGCGAGTGATAGTACTTCGGCTCGGCGCCGTGATTGCGCAGGAGCCGGCACATGTGCGCCAGGTTCTCATCGTTGGTGACGATCATGCCGCCGTCGCCGAAGGCCCCGAGATTCTTGCTCGGAAAGAACGACAGCGTCCCCAGATTCCCCATTGAGCAGGCCTTGCGACCTTTGTACACGGCGCCGATCGACTGGGCGGAATCCTCCATGACGGCGATCCCGCGCGAAGACGCCAGAGCGAGAATCTCGTCCATCTCGGCGCACTGACCGAACAGGTGCACGGGGATGATCAGCTTCGTTTTGTCCGTCAGCTTCGACTTGATATTGGCCGCTGTCAGGTTGTATGTGTCAGGATCGATGTCGGCGAAGACGGGCGTCGCGCCGAGCCGTGAGACACATCCGGCGGTCGCAAAGAACGTGAAGCTCGGAACAACGACTTCATCGCCCGGACCGATGCCGAGAGCCATCATCCCGCAGAGCAGCGCGTCCGTTCCGGAGCTCATGCCGATGCCGAACTGACATCCACAGTACTCGGCGATCTCCTTCTCGCAGGCGTCGATCTCGGGACCGCCGATGAACCACTGCGAATCGCAGACGCGATCCATCACGGCGCGGATTTCCTCACGCAGCGGCTCGTACTGGCCTCGCAGGTCAAGAAGCGGAATGGGGTCGTTCTTCGTCGTCATCGTCGTTGTCACTGTGCGGTCTCTCACTTACTCGGATTGTCACGTTCGGCCGAAACCGCGGTCGAATCAACGCGTGTTCTAATCGGATTGGCGGCGCATGACAAAGGCCGCTCCGCGACGACGCGCGAAACGGCCTTGGATAATTCAGGGGGTTCCCGTCGGTCCGCCGGCCGGGCCTGGTCGGGTCAGACCGTCCAGGTATCGCCTTCGCAGAGAATATCCTCGAGCTTGCCGGGGCCCTTGGCCTTGATGGCGTCCTCGATCTGCCTGTGCATGCCCTGTTCGAAGAGCGGCTGATCGACGCATCGGAGCACGCCCATCGGCTCGGGGAACTCCGGATATCGCATGCGGCTGAGCAGGTAGGCCAGGCTCGGTTCGGCCAGCTTCTCGTCGTGGAAGAGCAGGTCGTCTTCCTTCACGCTGCCGTCCTTCAGGGAGACGATCTCGGGCTCGATGCCATTGAGGCGGATACCCTTGTCCTTCTCCTTGCCGAAGATCATCGGCTTGCCGTGCTCGATGTAGAGCGTCGTGTCGTCCTTCTGATCCTTCTCCGTGGCGAACAGGTAGGCGCCATCGTTGAAGATGTTGCAGTTCTGGTAGATCTCGATGAAGGACGTGCCCTTGTGCTCGGCGGCGCGCTTGATCACTTCGGCCATGTGCTGAACGTTGCGATCGACCGTGCGGGCCACGAACGACGCCTCGGCGCCGATGGCGATCGACAGCGGATGCAGCGGGTTATCGACGCTGCCCATCGGCGTTGACTTGGTCTTCTTGCCGAGTTCCGACGTCGGGGAGTACTGCCCCTTCGTCAGGCCGTAGATCCGGTTGTTGAAGAGCAGGATGTTGACGTCGAGGTTCCGGCGGATCGCATGGATCAGGTGGTTGCCACCGATGCTCAGGCCGTCACCGTCACCTGTGACGATGAAGACCGTCAGATCGGGGTTGGCGACTTTCACGCCCGTCGCCACGGCCGGGGCCCGGCCATGGATCGAGTGGAACCCGTAGGTGTTCATGTAATACGGGAAGCGGCTGGAGCAGCCGATGCCCGACACGAACACCACTTTCTCGCGCGGAATGCCCAGCTCGGGCATGACCTTCTTGACCTGGGCCAGGATGGCGTAGTCTCCGCAGCCGGGACACCAGCGGATTTCCTGGTCGCTCGCAAAATCTTTCGCCGTCAGTTGCGGCAGCGCTTCGGTCGACATGATTCCGTTTCCGTATCCTTTGAGACTACTTGGCCAGCAGTTCGTTGATCTTGTTTTCCACCTCGGAGATGAGGAACGGCTTGCCCTGCACCTTGTTGAGGCCCGCCGCATCCACGAGGAACGACGCCCGAAGAATGAAACGCAACTGTCCGCAGTTGAGTTCCGCCACGAGCACTTTCTTGTATCGCTTCAACACGTCACCCAGGTTCGACGGGAACGGGTTGAGATGTCGAATATGGCAGTGGGCGACTTTTTTGCCCTGGGCCCGGACGCGCTGGCAGGCGCTCTTGAGGGCGCCGTAGGTGCCGCCCCAGCCCACGACCAGCACATCGCCCTCTTCGGGGCCTTCGACCCCCTGCTCCGGAATGTCCTTCGCCACGAGCGCGACCTTCTTCGCACGCGTGTCGATCATGTGCTGGTGGTTCATCGGCTCGTAGTTGACGTTGCCCGTGCCGTCCTGCTTTTCAAGACCACCGATCCGATGCTGGAGATTCGGCGTGCCGGGAATCGCCCAGGGCCGGACGAGATTCTCATCCCGCTTGTAGGGCAGGTAGTGCGGCTCGCCGTCGCCGTTGGAGTTCAGCTCCGTCGGGTGTTTCACCTCGATCTTTGCCAGCTTGCTCACATCCGGAATCGACCAGGGCTCTTCACCATTGGCGATGTAGCCGTCCGTCAGAAGGATGACCGGCGTCATGTGGCGAATGGCGATGCGACACGCCTCGATGGCGGCGTCGAAACAATCGGAGGGCGAGTTCGCCGAGATCACGACGAGCGGACACTCACCGTTTCGGCCGTACATCGCCTGGAAGAGGTCCGCCTGCTCCGTCTTCGTCGGCAGGCCGGTGCTCGGACCGCCGCGCTGGACGTTGACGATGACCAGGGGAAGCTCCGTCATGACGGCCAGGCCGAGGGCCTCGCCTTTCAGGGCGAGCCCCGGACCACTGGTGCCCGTCGTGGAGAGATCGCCCGTGAAGGCGGCGCCGATCGCCGAAGCGATGGCCGCGATCTCATCCTCCGCCTGGAAGGTCTTGACGCGGAAGTGCTTGTATCGCGACAGGGCGTGAAGGACATCCGACGCCGGCGTGATCGGGTAGCTGCCGTAGAACAGATCCTTACCGGCCAGGTTGGCGGCGGCGATCAGGCCGAGGGCCGTCGCCTCATTGCCCGCAATCCGCCGGTACCTGCCGGGGGGCAGCGACGCCTTGTCCACGCGATACGTATGTTCGAAAAACTCGCAGGTCTCGCCGAAGGCGTGGCCGACTTTGAGAACGGCCTTGTTCGCGTCGGCGACATCCGGGTTCTTGCCGAATTTCCTGTCGATCCACTCGACCACGGGTTCGAGCGGCCGGCCGTACAGCCAGCTCACGAGCCCGAGGGCAAAGAAGTTCTTGCAGCGATCGACGGCGCGGGCGCCGAGCGGCGAATCCTTCAGGGCTTCCTTCGTCAGCTTGGTCGCCGGGATCCTGATGAGCCGGTACTTGCTGAGCGAGTTGTCCTCGAGCGGATTGGCTTCGAAGCCCGCTTTCTTCAGATCCGTCGCGCCGAAGCTGTCTTCGTTGACGATCACGAGACCGCCATCGACGACATCGGCGATGTTCTTCTTGAGCGCCGCGGGGTTAAACGCCACGAGCGTGTCGACATCGTCACCCGGCGTGTGCAGTTCTTCGCTGCCGAAGTGCACCTGGAAACCCGACACACCGGCCAGCGTCCCCGCCGGGGCTCGGATTTCGGCCGGATAGTCCGGAAACGTGCTGATGTCATTTCCGAAGATCGCCGACGTGCGCGTGAATTGCGTGCCCGTCAGCTGCATGCCGTCGCCGGAGTCGCCGGCGAATCGAATCGTCACATCCGTTCGTTGTTCGACGCTCTTGGGAGATTTCGTCTGCGTTGTCATTTCGTCGAGTCCGATGTTCCTGCCGCCATTGTCCGATCGACGGCGCTTCTGTGCCGTCTAAACCGCCGAGTCAAAAGGAGCTGCCGCAGGCGCGGTTTTCGCAGTCCGAAAACCCCACGACACCTCCTGCATCATAGCCAGTCCAAATGCGTTCGCAGCGACGCCGTCCGCTGGGCGCGCGCGACGACAACAATCGACCTGTATATCAGTGTCGGTCATCTGAATGGGCGGGATTGATGAAGAAACTGACACGCCGCCGAGACTTGCCGCTTTCCACCAAGTCGGAGATCGCTCGCTCCGATGATCCACTTCGAACGCCGGACGCCAACCGACGCCCCCCTGAGGGCCGTCAGACACGGTCATCGACTATGTCGAAACCGCAACCACAAACCTCGTAGCGTACCTTCGCTCCGTACGTTTCGCTACCCCGACGTGCGAAGAAATCAATGGGAATCCACCCACTGGCCGTCGTCGGAACGGGCCGATACGACGCCGCCGACGCCATCCGCCCCGCCTCGCGCCATGCGCCACCGCTGCATGACGCGGCGACATCGTCGCAACCGGCCGGCGCGGGGCCCCGATTGGGCGCCGGCGACGACGCCGAAACAGTCAACGGAAATTGTGCAAACAGTTGGCTTGCCTAGGATTGCAAGGGCGCTTAGATTGTCGCGTCTCGAACGACGAAGCGGTGCCTGACCGGCGAATCACGCTTCGGGAGTTCGGGACCCGAAATGCCGCGGCTGTGGCGGAATTGGCAGACGCGCTGGCTTCAGGTGCCAGTGACCGCAAGGTCGTGGAGGTTCGACTCCTCTCAGCCGCATTTCCCCCCCTTCTTTCAGGTTCTCATTCCGGATCAGAGCGATCGGATCGCTCCGGCCGCGAGTGATCTCACGGCCCGCCCCGCCGACTCGCTCGGATGCGCCGCCTCAGCCGCCTCCAGCGACGCCAGCCGCTGTTTACCCGCCTCGCATTCCGCGATCCACTCCCGCGCGAATTCGCCCTGCTGGATCTCGCGAAGCGCATCCCGCATTCGCCGACGCACGCTGTCATCAATGATCCGGGGCCCCCGCGTCAATCCACCGTAGGAAGCCGTGTTGGAGATACGGCGCCGCATTCCCGCCAGACCGTCGGTGTACTGCAGATCCACGACCTGCTTCACTTCGTGAATACACTCGAAGTACGCGAGTTCCTCGGGGACCCCCGCCTCGACCAGTAATTCAAAGGCCATTTTCATGAGTTCCTGGACGCCGCCGCACAGCACGGTCTGTTCACCAAACAGGTCCGACTCGCATTCCTGGGCGAACGTCGCCTCGATCATGCCGCCCTTCCCGCCGCCCACGCCGGCGCCCCAGGCCAGCGCGATGTCGCGCGCCCGGCCGGTCGCGTCCCGATCCACGGCCACGATGCATGTGAGACCTCCGCCGCGCTCGAATGCGGAACGCACCAGGGCGCCGGGCCCCTTCGGCGCGACCATGATCACATCCACGCCGGTTGGCGCCTCGACAAGACCGAATCGGACCGCAAAGCCGTGGACGAATCCGATCGCCTGACCCGCCCGCAATCCGGAGGCGATGTGGCGATCGTAAACCCGCCCGATGTCCTCGTCCGGCAATCCCAGAACGATGACGTCGGCCTGGGCGACCGCCGTCTCGACGTCGACCGGCGCGAAACCATCGGCGACGGCGCGGTCGAAGCTGGCGCCCGGGCGCTGCCCCACGATGACGTTCGCGCCGGCGTCCCGGAGGTTCAGCGCGTGGGCGTGGCCCTGGTTACCGTAGCCGATGACGGCGAATCGCTTCGTCGCAAGAATCGACAGGTCGGCGTCTTTCTCATACATCGCTCGAACGGACATAGGCGGCTCCCGGCGATCATCGATCGCCAGCGACAGACTCAGGCCAGGCCCGAAAACGATGTGACAGGCGCCAGGCGCGTAACAAGGCGCATCTGTCGATCGATTGAAAATCCGCCCGAACAGTCCCGGATCGCGGATTTCGGACCTCACGTCGCGCCGACGGCCGATTCGCGACCGTGTTGAAACAGCGCCATCGGCTATGATACTGCAATGGAGCGAATTGACATCGATACCGCCGATCGAGCATTCGTCGCGACGCGGCGCAATCCGCGAGAAAACCACGCCTCATTCTTCGTCATGGGCCTGATGCTCGCGGCGATCCTGGTTCCGTTTCTCTTCACAATCGACCTCGACAGTTTTGAAGGACGCGTGGTCATCGTCGCGCCCTGGGCGCTGATGTTCGTGCTGCTTCTGCTGAGCTGGCGGCGCGCCCGCCGGCATCGCCACGTCACGACGGCGATTTCGGCCGCGTGGGATCACGCGCAGCTCGAAGACTGGGCGGCCGTCGAGGCGATACTGCCCCACCTTGTTCGCCATCCGATTCGCAGCGACGCCGATCGCGGTCGCACGATGGTCCTCCTGGCGTCGCTCGCCGAACGGAAGCGGTCCTATGACGCCGCGGCGCACATCTACGAGCGCCTGCTGCGCGAACGCATCGGCGACGCCCCACTGCTCCAGCAGGCGCAGCTCGCCCTCGCCTCGGCCAAGCTGCGCAATGAGGAACTGACGGACGCCGTCGACCTGCTCGATCGGCTTCAGCAGATACAGATGCCGGCGTCGCTTCGCGCCGTGTACGAAGTGATCCGACTGCACCAGCAGGTGTTCATGGGCCACTATGCGGATGCGATCGCGAACATCGATGATCGCATCGCCCTCTTCCGGCGCCATCTGTCAACGCGAGCGGGCTTCGCCTATGCGCTGGTTGCGGCGGCGTTCCATCGGCTGAACATGCCGGATCGCGCCAGGCGCTACTGGAATGACGCGACGATGCTCGTGACGCCCAACAAGATCCTCGAGCGGTTTGAAATCGCCCGCGACGTGAGCCAGGCGTATCCGGCCGCGGAGCATCCGCTGTGACACAGAACGAAGCCTCAAGACTGATTCGAACACTCCGGCGCCAGATTCTCTTTGCGAGCGTGTGGAAAGTCGGCATTCTGGCCCTCATCGTCGTCGCATCCGTCGGCGCCGCCAGCGCATGGACGACGCCTGAGCAAAGCAAAATGCTCTGGGCGCTGTCTGTCGCCAGCGCCGGCGTCTGGATTCTGTTTGTCATCCTGGGGCTGCGCCAGACGCGCGAGGCCAACCAGGCCGCCGTTTACATCGCGACGGGCCGGCTGGACCTTGCCGAACAGCAACTTCGCACGGCCGCCCTGGCGTTTAACCTGCATCGTCGCGGCAAGCTGCTCGCCTGCCATAATCTCGCCGTCGTCGCCCACGGCCGCCGCGAATACGAAACGGCCGCGGCCCTCAGCGCCGGCGTGATCGAACTGGGACAGGGCGCGCTTCGCGGCGTGTCCCGCATCTGCCGGATCCTGCTCGCCGACTGCATGCTCGAACTGCACAACCCCGAAGCCGCGCGTCGCGCGATCGAACCCATTCCGCTGGGCGATCCCGGCGTGCCCCTGTCAGAGCAGTTGCTGCTGCTGCCGATTCGTCTGCGCTGTGACGCGGCGCTCGACGCCTACGACCACATCCTGATCGACCTGCCGAACAAGGTGCGCCGCGCCGAACTGCTCGACTCACCCAAGGCCGCAATGTGCCATCAGATCCTGGCCGACGCCTGCGATCGAAGCGGTCGGCGATCCGAGGCGGACTTCCTTCGCAAACGCGCTGAACTCTATCACGACAGCGCCCCCGCCGACGCCAGGAAAGAACTTGCGAGCGACGCCGACGACTGATATAAGTCATGAAGAATATTAAGTTTCCGCCGCGCCATCGGTCCGTCGTCACGGAGATCGGCGAGGCGGCGTGGGCCCATCGCCCGCCGGGTTCGGATCGGTAACACGGAGGTTACCCCAATGTCTACGGCATTCGCCCTTCTATTCGTCGCATCCTCCCTGTTTCAGCAGACGACCAGCAAGCTCTCCGCGGAGGATATTCGCCGTTCGGCGGAAATCGCCCAGGCGCAGGCCGGCGCCTATCCGACGGACGCCGAGATCGGTCCCTGGCTTGTGAACCTTGCCCGTCATCAGGGACATCTCAGGGGCCGGGCCGACGCGCGAAGCAACGCCCTGCATGTGCTGGCCCTGCTCCGCGCCGCGTCGCGCGTCTCGCCCGACTGCGCCGACGCGCACAAGTGGCTCTATGACATCGAACAGCGACTCGGACGAACCCAGCGCTCGAAGGAAGCGCTGACGGAATATGTCCGGCTGCGCCCCGACGATGACGCGGCCGCGATCCAGCTCTTTCGGCTTCGACTGGAAGAGATGCAGTCCATCGAACAGCGCGCCGCCTACGCGGAGTCCGAACTGAAGCGAAAGAAACTCTCGCGCCCCTATCAGAGCGAACTGAACCTCTGGCTCGCGCGACGTCAGTTCGAGCGCGGTGAGCGTGACGAAGCCGCGAAACATCTCGAACGCGCCCTGCTGATGAACCCGATGAACATCGAGGCGCGGGAACTGTCCTACAAGATCTTCGGCGAGACCCAGCCGGAGTTGCAGCGCGTCGAAATCGCCCTGCAGCTGATCGCCGCCAACCCGAGCCAGGCGAATCTGATCTGGGATCTTGCCCAGTACCTCGACAGCCTCTCCATGCACAAGCGCGCCCAGGAGTGGTACAACCGGGCGATCGAGATCAACAGCCGCGCCGACGCGGGACCGATTCCCGCCGACTACTGGCGACAGCTCGCCGAATCCTATCTGGCCTCGAGGGACTATGAGGAAGCCATCTCCGCGGCCAGCGAAGCGATCAACGCCGACGCCGACATAGCGGGCCCGCGTCTTGTTCGCGCCGTGGCCTGTCGGGCCAGCGGCGACACGACACGGGCCGACGCCGATCTCCAGGCCGTCGCGAAGCTCTATCGCGACCACATTCAGACGATTCGCGAGGAGAAGGACTACGACGCGGCGGCGGACGTCGCGTGGTTCTTCTGCGTCTTCGAACGGGACGCGCGGCTCGCCATGGAAATGTCCGAATTCGCGATGTCGCCGTTCCACCCGTCAGACAAGGCGAAAATCGCCCGAGGTTGCGCGCTGAATCTCAACAG
>Ga0116151_10000470_pt1 | contig 36663 bp, 36 predicted proteins | sample AD_UKC117_MetaG_FD_89893 | JGI IMG/M metagenome (GOLD analysis project Ga0116151, IMG submission 89893) | Active sludge microbial communities of municipal wastewater-treating anaerobic digesters from Hong Kong - AD_UKC117_MetaG | ecosystem: Engineered > Bioreactor > Anaerobic > Digestate...
TGTCCCTCAAAAGATGGCGCGGCATCGCCACAAGATACGCCAAAAACAGCAAATCTTTCCTCATCGCCGTCCAAATCAGATGCCTCGCCCTCTGGCTCAACATCTCGTGACTACAGTATCTAGAAAGGTTACAGAAAAATAATCTTTTCTAGAAATAGTGTTATAGATATATTCTTTAGTTTTGAAATGGCATCCTATTCTGATACAAATTAATCGAGTTAAAACCGAATTGAGTGGAGTAGTATTGACCAATTTAGCTGGAATTTGTGACGAAAACCGGGTTAGCAAATTCGAGGCCAACTACAATGCCATCTAGAAGAAAAATAAGAAATGTCGCTGATCTTACGCTGGATCGCGGCGTTTATCGCCAAATGAATTGGATGGCTTTACAGGAGCCTCTCTGACAGTTTGGATAGTTTTTCTGTAATTGTGGATTCATAATGCAATAATTTTTCTGAATTCTAGAAAAGATTAAGGGATAAATAATTTGAAGTTTTGCCTGTCTCAAAATGAGTTAAACCTGTTAACTTACTAGGAAATAATCAAAAAGCTTGATTGATTCCTAATTCCTTGGGGAAAGCAAGGTCTCCTTACAGGTTGGAGACCCAACTGAGTCCGGATTGTTTGCCGATGTTTGAATCACCCACGTCTCATCCTCTTATCCTCGGTATGACTGGAGCATCTGGCGCTAGTTATGGTCTGCGGCTGCTGCAATATCTGCTGGAAAGCGGGCACACCGTGCAGTTGTTGTTATCGAAAGCGGCCCAGATCGTCATTCACATGGAAACCGAATTGCGGTTGCCCAGCCGTCCCTGCGATATCCAACGTGCCTTAATTGAGCACTATCGTTGTGAGCCTGGTCAGCTGCAAGTGTTTGGGCAAGACGAATGGACCGCGCCGCCAGCAAGTGGCTCGGCACTGGTGCGCGGAATGGTGGTTTGTCCTTGCACCACCGGTACGCTAGCGGCTATCGCCAACGGCAATAGTGACAACCTGTTGGAGCGAGCCGCTGATGTGACACTCAAGGAAAGGCGCAAGCTAATTCTAGCGGTGCGAGAAACGCCGTTTTCCACAATTCATCTGGAGAACATGCTGCGGCTGGCTCGCGCGGGCGCGGTGATCCTGCCGGCCAATCCTGGTTTTTATCACCGGCCTGCCACGGTCGCGGAACTAGTGGACTTCATTGTGGCTAGAATCCTGGATCAGCTCGACATTGCGCATACGTTGCTGCCGCGCTGGGGCCAGGTTCCAGCGCCGAGGTAACCTCCATGACGACTACTGTGAGTCAAGAGTTGTCGCTGTTTCCGTTGAAAACCGTGCTGTTCCCCGGCGGGGTTCTCCCATTGCAGATTTTTGAGCCCCGCTACCTGGACATGATCAGTACCTGTCTGCGTACCGATAGTGGTTTTAGCGTGGTCGCGATTCAAGAAGGCCAAGAGGTGGGCGGTCAACCGGTTAGCATCTACCCGGTCGGAACCTTGGCTCATATCGTGGATTTCGATCAACTAGACAGTGGCCTGCTCAGCATTACCTGTTTGGGTGTGCGGCGTTGCCGGGTCATCGGTCATCGGATTCAGCCAGATCAATTATTGATCGGCCAGATTCTGTGGTTGCCGGACGATCCGGTACTATTGCCCCTGCCCAGCCACGAACCGCTGACGCGGCTTCTGTGTGATCTGTTGCAAAACGAGGAATTGATTCTTCACCAGCGGTTTCTTATCCCGAATTGGGAAGATGCTGCCTGGATTGGCAACCGATTAGCCGAAATTCTGCCTCTGCCGTTATCCGTTCGCCAAACGTTGCTGGAAATGACCGAACCTCGGCAGCGACTGGATGTTCTGCTGGCGATTTTCCAAGAACTACACACGATTTGAACCATCGTATGACCCAACACCTCCACCGCCAATCTTTCGATTTGCAGGCCGCCGGACATCGATTACATGCCGAGCGTCTATTGCCCTCCCATGCCCCTTCTGGTCCGACTTTGGTGTTTCTGCACGAGGGTTTGGGCAGCATCGGTCAGTGGCGCGATTTCCCCGCGCAGCTGTGCGCTCGGGTTAATCTACCGGGGTTGGTGTACGAGCGTTGGGGCTACGGCCGCTCCGAACCGCTGACCGGCCCCCGGCCTAGGGATTATCTGCACCGCGAGGCGCTAGACAGTTTACCCGAGGTGCTGGCGGCATGCGGCATCGCCGATCCGCCCATCTTGTTCGGTCACAGCGATGGTGCTTCTATCGCCTTGCTGTTCGCCGCTGGGTTTCCTGATCGGGTGCGAGCCGTCGTGAGCGAAGCGGGGCATGTCTCCGTCGAGTCGGTCTGTCTGATGGGTATTCGCGCCGCTGGCATCGCTTACGAACAGGGTGATTTGCGCAAAGGATTGCATCGCCATCACGGCGCTAACACCGACCCCATGTTTTGGGGTTGGCACGATACCTGGCTCGACCCCACTTACCGCGACTGGAACGTCGAAGCGGAATTGCCTCGGATCATCTGTCCGACCCTCATCATTCAAGGCGCGGACGACGAATACGCCACTCGGGCCCAAGTGGATGCCATCGCTACCGGCGTATCCGGGCCAAAAGAAATCCTATGGCTATCCGATTGCGCGCACGTTCCGCACCATCAAGTACGGAAACCTGTTATGGCCGCCGTCGCACGTTTTATCGAACAGGTATGCGCTACCATTAACGTCTGATCTCACTCGCACAACCCGTACCCTGGCAAGGAACTCCTGATGCCCGAACTCGAACTGATCGAAAACCCGAAGCCGGCCGAAGTCCGACCCAGTCTGTTGCGGAGGCTATTTCGCGCCAAGGATATCGGTTTCTATCTTATGATCGTGCTAGCTTGGATCGGCGTCGTTTACACCACCTCCTACGATTTGGAAACCAGCCGCCGGTACTGGCATTGGTTGATCCCAGCGTTTGGGGTGATCTGTATCATCACCCAGTGGAACAATGTCGAGCCGACTCTGAAAGCTCGGTCGTTACTGGTATTCCGCCAGGTTCTACACTGGGGGGCGGTACTGGCGCTGGTGTTTTTGCTTTACGCGTTCTCCACCAATCACGGCAACAACATTACCAATTTGATCGATGATCGGCAGGGCAGCTTTATGATGACCTTCACCGTCGCTTTGAGTACCTATCTGGCTGGCCTTTACCACGACTGGCGGTTGTGTGTGGTCGCGATCTTTATTCTCGCGGGCGGTGTGGTCAACGTGGCTTTTTCCAACCTCGCGCCGCTGCTGGTGTGGATCGGGCTCGGACTCGCCGTCCTCTATTTCATCGGCGTTTGGCTGTATAGTCGCTGGCAGGATCGCCAACAACCGTCCACTGGAAATTGAACGAAACGTAACCCGCAAGTTGAACCCGTAAGCTCAACCTAACCCCAAGGAGGATTTATGCCGACAACCTGCCGCTCCAAGGCAACCCTGCTATCCCTGAGTCTGGCCGCTGGCTTGATCGGCTGGTCTGCGATCCATGCTGCGGAAGATCCGAAATCGCCGGCCAAGCCGACCGAATCTCAGCCCGTGACAACCCCTGCACCGGCCAAGATGGAATTACCCTTCCCCGATGGCGAAAAGTGGGCCACTGCCACCGAACGGGAAAAGTTAGCTTATCTGCTCGGTATTACCAATATGGCGCTGATCGAATACCAGTTGACAGGCCCTTCGCCAAAATATCGGACTACCGTTCCCAAGCTGATCAAATCCCTAGACGGTACGACCTTACGGCAAATGATGGGAATCATCGACACCTATTACAAAGCGCATCCCGATCAGCAAAAACGGCGGATATTCGAGGTGCTCTGGTTTGAAGTCGTGGAGTCGAAAGCCAATGCCAAGTCTCAGGAATCCAGCGCGCCCGCTGCAAAATAAGGAGTGAACCATGAAGAAGATCATTTGCTTGATCGCGATTCCCGTCTTCGCGCTGAGCGTCGGCTGCACCAACATGTCGACTACCGAGCAAAGTACTTTAAGTGGCGCGGCCATCGGTGCGGTTGGTGGCGCGGCCATCGGTGGCCTCACCGGCGGCGACGCAGGTGTCGGCGCGCTGATCGGTGGTGCGGCGGGCGCGGTGGTGGGTAATATTCACGGCCGGAACGAGGAAAAAAAGCGGTCCCAGCAACAGCGCGGCCGTTATTGAAGAAAAAACTTACACTGCCCCAAATGTCCCCAATAACCCCGCTTGCCGCGAGCCTGCGGGGATTTAGGGCGTCTAGGTGGGGGCACGAGTAAGGTCGTGGCGTAGTTCCAGAGCCGCCGTTTGCAGTTGACCGAATATCCGCTTTATCCCGGCGCAATCGTAATCCTGGCGCGGCCACTTGAAGTAGCCGCCGCAACTCCTTAAAAACTCACAATTCCGACAATCTTCGCTGGCGGCCAGTACCTGTTCCATCCAGACGTCCAGTTCCACGTCGGGGGCAGGCAGCGTCGCGTTGCTGCCTGCCAGCCGGCCGTACCGCGATTCCACGCCATCGTCGGCGACATCGCGCAGATATCGGGGATCTTCTTCCAATACGATCCACAAGGGGATGGGATCGTCATGATAAAAGCCCAGCAGCGTACCGTGAAAAAATTCGACGGGCTGGGCCACCGTCGGGTGGCGCAAATAAAATTCCAGAGTTGCGGATAGCTCCTCGATCAGCGCTGGCTCGGGCTGTTCCATCACCAGCTGCACCGCGTAATCCAACGACACCGCGACCTTGACCGCCTTAATGAAGCCAGGTTGCACCGGCACCACCACCCGCACCGGATGATTGTCGAGCAGATTGGTATGGCGATACAGCAGCGGATACTCGCTAGCTGGATCGCTCATGACCAGTTCGACCGGCAATTCCGGAGCCCAAGCGTTCAATGCCTCGGAATCCGCAGCGAGGGACAAGAGCTGAACGGCAACGATGCGGTCGAGATCTTCCACCGCAAGAATCCCGGCAAGGGTAGCCGGCTCGCGGGTGCGGACCACCCAATATCCTTGCCGATAGGCTGATAGCAGGTGCGGCGGGATGCTGTAAATGAATTCGCTCATCCGAACTGCCAATAGTCGTACGATTTCATCGGTTGTACCAGCTTCCGTTCACCCATCTTGGCCGGTTATACCAACTTCGACGGTTGTACCAGCCTGGCCGACGGTTATACCAACCTCGACGGTTGTACCAGCCTGGCCGACGGTTATACCAACCTCGACGGTTGTACCAGCCCGGCCCAGGCGGACCACCCGGCGGTAGCGGAATGACGGGACCAGGGCCGCCGCCCGGCGGTAGCGGAATGACGGGACCAGGGCCGCCGCCGCCCGGCAGCGGCGGACGGGGTTGGCTCATGGCTTCGTGCTCGGGTAGAAGCGTCCCCCCCAGAACCACGCCGCCGATGACGGCTTTCGACCATTTGCCCAGACCGATCAAAAAATCTCGCCGATCTCGCAAATCCGGTTCCAGGATTTCAGTCGGTTCGTCCTGTGAAGTGTCTCGTTCGTTATCAGCCATGCCAACCTCCAACTCATCAATTTCAATGGTGGCCTTCTAGGAAGCCGAAGGTGATAAATTTTATCTGGAAAAAACTGCTTTAGGGTTATCCGAGTTTGCTTTCGATATCCGATTGTCTTCGTCAGCATTGTTCCCTATCCGCGACAAGCGCTACTTAGATTTTCTGCGGCTTGTCTTAGCGTCATGATGGAAATTTGGCATACAATCTCTGAAGTTTTGCTGAATATCACCACGTTACAATATAGCAGCGAAAATCCTCCGTGTTGACCTATCGATCCTGCCAGCCGTTACCCCGGTTTACACTTGCGATCCTTGTCTTGCTAGCGATCCTCCCAAGTGCAACCGCTATTTCCGCCGATGCGACCACCCGCAATCGCCCCCGAATCGGTTTGGTGTTGGGCGGCGGTGGCGCTCGCGGCATCGCGCACGTTGGTGTGCTCAAGACCTTGGAAGAGATGCGTATTCCGGTTGACTGTATCGCCGGAACCAGCATGGGTTCGATCATCGGCGGGTTGTACGCCTCCGGCATGTCGCCGGAGCAAATGAGCGAAACCGTGCAGCGGATCGACTGGCCGGCGGCATTCACCGACGGACCGCCGCGCCCCGATTTGCCGTTTCGGACCAAGGAAGAGCAGCGGATTCTGCTGAACGCCGAAATCGGCCTCAAACAGGGCAAAGTGCAACTGCCCAAGGGGTTGCTCGAAGGCCAAAACCTGTTGCTGCTGCTGGAACAATTATCGTTGCCAGCCGCTAGCGTCCATGATTTCGACAAGCTCCGGATTCGCTATCGAGCCGTCGCGACCGATCTTGCCACCGGCGAACCGGTGATTCTAGGCTCCGGTGAACTGGCCAAGGCCATGCGGGCCAGTATGTCGATCCCTAGCGCTCTCGTGCCGGTGGAGCTGAACGGTAAAATTCTGGTGGACGGTGGAGTCGCGGATAACGTACCTGTGGACGTGGCGCGGGAACTCTGCCACCCGGACGTCATCATTGCCGTGAACGTAGGCGCACCGTTGGCACCTGCCGACCAACTCAACTCGGTGCTGTCCGTCACCGAACAACTCACCAACTTCCTGACCGTGGGCAATACCAACCGACAATTGCGTACCTTGGGGCGCAAGGACGTATTGATCGTGCCGGACTTGAAGGACTTGGGTAGCATCGACTTCGATCGCGCGGCGGAAGCGGTTGCCATTGGCTATGCCGCCGCACAAGCCAAGCACGACGAATTGGCTCGATTGACAGCACCGCCAGCCATTTATGAAGAATACTGGGCTTCTTTGCCGAAGATACCTCAAGCCGAACAGCCAGTGATCGATTTTATCCGTATCAAGAACGACACGCGATTGTCGGATCAGGTTATCGAAGGGCAACTGCACGTTAAGCCGGGCGAGCGGCTCGATTCCGAGAAACTCAATCACAATCTCAACGCGATCTATGGCATGGGCGAGTTTCAGCGGGTCAACTACACTTTGGTCCGCGAACACGGTAAAACCGGGCTCGTCGTCGAAGCGCACCAAAAAGATATTGGTGCTGATACCCTGAAATTCGGGTTGTTCCTCGGCGCCAACCTCAAGGGCGACTCGGAGTTCGACATCAGCACCGCCTACACCCTATCGCAACTCAACTCCTTGGGTGGACAATGGCGCAATTTCATCCAGCTGGGCGGCAACATCGTTTTGGCGAGCGATTTCTATCAGCCACTCGATGCCGATCAGCGTTATTACGTTGATCCCTATGTGCAGTACGAGCAATACAATTTGGAGCTGGCCAACGCTGCCTACGCGGATAGCACCAGTTTTCGGATTTATCGCTCCGAGATCGGCTTGGAAGTGGGCAGGAATCTGGACAACTGGGGACGGTTGTCGCTCGGTCTGAATTATGGCACGGGCCGTAACGATCTCCGTCTCGGACAGCCCTCTCTTTACGAAGGCGATTTTACCGAGGGTGGATATTCGATCCGCTGGCAGACCGACACCCTGGATAATCTCAATTTTCCGACTTCTGGCAATCGCACCAATCTGGTCTTCCGCGATTTCCTGACCGCGCTGGGATCGGATCAAGACTTCCAGACTCTCGATTTAAATTTGGTCCATGCTTATACCTGGGGCAAATATTCAGTCATTCCGCGTGTTCGTCTGGCCGGCAAGCTTTCCGGCGAACTGGGCGTTCAAGATCTGTTCCTGCAAGGAGGTTTTCTGAACTTATCGGGCTATCAATCTGGCCAGCTTTCAGGCCAGTACGCCGCGCTGGGCGAAGTCATCTATATGTATCGCCTGACCGATGCCTCGGCGGCGTTCACCATTCCCATTTTCGCGGGCGGTTCGCTAGAGGTGGGCGGAACCTGGAACGAATATGCTGATATCACGCTCACTTCACTGATTCCGGCGGGTAGCTTGTTCCTGGGGATCGATACGCCGTTGGGACCGTTTTATATGGCGGGTGGCTATGCCGAGGGCGGCAATACTTCGCTCTACCTGTTGTTGGGCAAGCTGTTCTGATGACGCGCGTGGTTCTGTTCAACAAGCCCTACGGTGTGCTCAGCCAATTCACCGACGTTGGTGGGCGACCGACGTTGGCCGCTTACCTGCCGATTCCCGATGTGTACGTCGCCGGTCGGCTGGATCGGGACAGTGAGGGTCTGCTGGCGCTGACCGACGATGGCGCGCTGCAAGCCCGCCTCAGCCATCCCCGCTACAAACACCCCAAAACCTATTGGGTGCAGGTCGAGGGTATTCCCGACGAAGCGGCGTTGGAGCAATTGCGCCAGGGTGTCGAATTAAATGACGGACGCACTCTGCCGGCTTGCGCCCGGCTTGTGGTTGAGCCAGCCGGCTTATGGCCGCGCGACCCGCCGATTCGCTATCGGGCGGTGATTCCAACCGCCTGGTTAAAAATCACCCTGCGCGAGGGCCGCAATCGCCAAGTTCGGCGAATGACCGCTGCGATCGGTTATCCCACTCTACGATTAATCCGTTGCCGCATCGGTGACTGGACGTTGGATGGATTGGCGCCCGGCCAGTGGCGGGACTTCAATCTCGCTGCGCCATTTGGCCGCTCCACCCTGCCCCGGCGCCATCGATCCGCTTCGGCACCTGGAGTCGCCGCCAGATGATTGCCCCTGACGGTAATTTGTGGGCCGACATCCCGGCTTCTCTCCCTGCGGAGCGGTTCGACTGCTTGCTGCAATTCGAAACCTGTCGGCTGGAGCGTATCGTTTCCATCGGCCACGTCACCCCGCCGGGCGAGTGGTACGATCAAAACGAAGGCGAATGGGTAGTGCTGTTGCAAGGTCAGGCCCGCTTGCGGTTTGCCGACGATGATCGCGAGCGAGTGCTCAATTCCGGCGATTACCTGTGGATTGCGGCGCATCGCCGCCACCGAGTGGAATGGACCAGTCAGCGACCACCGGCGATCTGGCTGGCCTTTCATTTTGGCAAGGTCGCCGATGGTTCGTGATTCAGCCTGACTTCAGTTCATTCTTGTAAAATGCCAATGTTGTGGCATCATTTTGTGGAAATCGTACTTTTTTAGTTGTAATTCAAGGGGCGCAATAATGAACAAGCTTCTCCAAATTGGTCTAGCAAGCGGTATCCTAGGACTAAGCCTGCTGACGGCGGCCCAGGCAGCCGACCCCAAGCCGGAGGACGTGGCCCAATACCGCCAGTCCGTTTACACCATCATCGGCTGGAACTTCAAACCTATCGGCGCAATGGTGAAAGGCGAGGTGCCCTTCGATGCCGCCGCCGTGGCGCGTCACGCCCAGTACGTGGAAATGATGAGCAAGGCAGCTCCAGAGGGTTTTCAAAAGGGCTCTGGACCAGATGCGGTGAAGCACACCGAGGCCAAGCCGGAAATCTGGACGAAGTGGAGCGAATTCGAAACTAAAATGAATAACTTCCAACAGGAAGCGGCCAAACTGTCCGAAGTTGCCAAAGGTGGCGATGAGAAAGAGATCAAGGCACAGTTCGGCAAAACCGCCGAAACCTGTAAGGCTTGCCATAAGGAATTCAAAAACGATTGAGTTTTTTGAGTTGCCGTTGCAAGCGGAACAGGCCATGCGATCGCATGGCCTGTTTTCTTTTCCAGAACCGCTTCACCGTACCAGCAGCCAGACCACCGCGATCGCGACCGCCAACACTACCAGCCCAAGCCAAGGATTGACGATGCGTGGCGCCGCCGGACCTGCTAAATCGGCTGGAAGATGCTTACGACCGCTGAGCATCGGGTGGATCAGGTTTTCCCGTTTGACGAACAGGTAGAACAGCACCGCCGAGATGTGGACGGCAATTACCAGCAGCAGCAGGTTGAAATTGAACTTGTGAATCGTGGTCAACCAATCACTCGTTCCTTTCGACACCCACCCGTATAACGGCCCTTCGGTCGCGATGTCGTCGTTGGCGAACAGGCCAGTCCCAGCCTGGATCAGCAGCAGTACCAGCATTGCCACGATGGACCAGCCGCCCATGGGGTTGTGTCCAAGGTACAGCGGTGTTTCACCGCGCAGCAGCGCTTTGACATAGGCCAGCGCCGCACCCGGACCGCGTATGAAATCGCGGAAGCGGGCAGTGTCGCTGCCGGCGAATCCCCAGATCACACGAAACAGCACCAAAACCAGCACCGTGTAGCCCCCCCAAATGTGGTACTGGATCGTGCTGTCGTTCTCGGCGGTCAGCCACTGTGCGATCATGAGCATGACTAAAATCCAGTGGAACAGTCGGGTTGGCAGATCCCAGACCTTGACGGTTTGCAGGGTTTGCGATTGATCGGACATTGATGAATCCTCGCTGGGTGATGGGAAAGTCGAAAAGAGGGGTTGCCGGTTGCTTCAAAGCCGATTAATGATAACGGTTCACATCTGAGCTTGACCTGGAAACGACATTTAGGTTAGTTTGATTCAATGAATACGCGATTCCCCGAACGTTTCGAACTGCGACTGAGTCACCCGGCCTCCTGAGTGGAGCGCCGGGGCTGAGCTTGGGTAAGTCGCCATCGTTTTCGAATCGTTCGTAAGGATTGCTGTCCATGTCTGACCCTCACCGATTCCGCTGTATCCCATCTGGCATTTCTGCCGGAGTTTATCTTCCCGTTTTTGCGTCCGCCCTCTCCCTCGCTCTGCTGCGACTAGGCTGCGGTCGTTGGGCCTAGCGGCGGCCCGGCGGCCGGATCCGCGCCGCATTCGTGCTGGACATTCACTTTGAGCACTGCTTATCGAGAGAGAGGAATTTTTATGAATATCGACATTACCCGCAAATATCGATCTTTTCCGCCCATCCAGTTGCCGGATCGGCAGTGGCCTTCGCGCGTTATCGATCGAGCGCCGCGCTGGTGCAGTTCCGACTTGCGCGATGGCAATCAGGCGCTGGTCGAGCCGATGGATGGCGAGCGCAAACGCCGTTACTTCGATCTGCTGGTGTGGATGGGTTTCAAGGAAATCGAAGTCGCCTTTCCGTCGGCTTCGCAAACCGACTTCGATTTTGTGCGCGGCTTGATCGAAGATGGCCGTGTTCCGGATGATGTCGCGATTCAAGTACTGACCCAATCGCGCGAGGACTTGATCCGACGGACCTTCGCTAGTTTACAGGGAGCCAAGCGCGCCATCCCGCACCTCTACAACGCCACGGCACCGATCTTCCGTGAGGTCGTGTTCGGCCTCGATCGTCCCGGCCTGATCGAATTGGCCCGTTTCGGCGCCCGCCTGTTTGCGGAATGCGCGGCCGAACAGCCGGATACCGAGTGGACCTTCGAGTATTCGCCGGAGACTTTTTGCTTCACCGAGCTTGACTTCGCGCTGGAGGTTTGCAAGGCGGTGCTGGACATTTGGCAACCCACACCGGAGCGCAAGGTCATTCTCAATCTGCCGGCGACCGTCGAAGTGGCGACCCCGAATATCTATGCCGATCAGATCGAGTGGTTTTGCCGCCATCTGTCGCGGCGCGATGCCGTCGTCATCAGCGTGCATCCGCATAACGATCGGGGTACCGCTGTCGCCGCCGCCGAACTGGCGCAAATGGCCGGTGCCGACCGGATCGAGGGCTGCTTGTTTGGCAACGGCGAACGCACTGGCAATGTCGATCTGGTGACGCTGGCCTTGAATCTTTACAGCCAGGGCATCGATCCGGGGCTGGATTTCTCGGTGATGGACGAGATCGTCCGCATCGCCGAATACTGTAACCAAATCCCGGTACATCCGCGCCATCCCTACGCGGGCGATCTGGTTTTCACGGCCTTTTCCGGCTCGCACCAAGACGCGATCAAGAAGGGTTTTGCCGCCCAGGAACAGCGCTGGACGGCTGGCGATCCGCGCTGGGAAGTGCCTTATCTGCCGGTCGATCCGACCGACCTGGGCCGCAGTTACGAAGCCGTCATTCGAGTCAATAGCCAATCCGGCAAGGGTGGCATCGCCTATCTGTTGGAAAAGGACCATGGCTTGCGGCTACCGCGCCGCTTGCAAGTCGAGTTCAGCCGGCGAGTGCAGGCTATCGCTGACGCCACCGGCAAGGAATTGACCTCGGCGGACATTTGGGTGGCGTTCCAGACAGAGTATTTACAGACCGTTGAGCCGTACCACTTTGTCGAGCATCGCACCATCCCCGACAGTCATGCCAGCGGGGTGCGCAAACTGACCGCGACGGTTCGCGAGCGCGGGCGGGAGCGGCTGATTTCCGGCAAGGGCAACGGTCCCATCGATGCCTTCACCGATGCCCTGAATCGGCATTGCGGGTTGGACGTGCGAGTGGTGGATTATCACGAACACGCCATCGGTGCGGGTGCTGGCGCCAACGCCGTGTCCTACGTGGAAGTGCGCATAGACGGTGATCCTGTCTCACTGTTTGGCGTTGGCATCGACAGCAACATCGTTACCGCCTCGCTGAACGCGGTGGTCAGCGCCGTCAATCGGGCCTTGCGTCTGGCGCCTATCGAAACGGACAAGAGTGTCGAACCCGTCCGGCGGGTCATCGGCCAGAGTGTTTGAATCAGTCCTTGCCTAAAGTTGGGATGGCGGGCGCAAGTCGCTCGCTATCCCGCCTCCAACATCGCGTTAACCCACCACCGTAACCATTACCAAAGACCAAAAAAATCGGTGATGTCGAAACAGATTGTTTTCGATCCACCGTTAGCGATTTCGATCTCTAGCGTATCGAAGGTTTTATTGCCAGCACCGCTCACCGCTTGTCCCTTCAGTTTGGAATCGGGGTATCTCCAGGCGATCCAGGCTTTTTCGGCGGCGATCCCTTCGAAATGATTAGCGGCGTTCTTGACCACGACTGCCTTTTCGCAGCTTGACCCGTCGGCTCCGGAGAACGAAATATGGCTCAGCTTCTTCGGTAACCGGGGCTGGGCCGGATTTACCGCCTCACCGGCCCCCACCGTTACAACGCCCACTACTATGACCAACAATAGCGCTAGAAGGTAGTGAGGGATGGTTTTCATTTCCGCCTCTTTTCCGATACCACGCCGACATCAGCCCAGTACGTCACCATAGACTGCCTTTTCGTAGGCTTCTCCTTCCTCATTCGACGGATCGCCCGGTACGGCATCATCGACTCCATCCTGGGCATCCGCCCAGTGTGTCAGTTCATGCAAAAGAGTCACGCCGACCAAATAGACCTTCTTACCATTTTTCATGGTCACCAAGCCCTTACCAGCCTCGAAGTTCTTGACCAGTTGTTCGTCGATGCGCAATTCGTTGGAGTTCCATTTATAGCAACCATACGCTTTCTTGCCGGAGCAGCGTAGATCCTTCACGACCGTGATCGTCGGACCCTGGCCCCACTTCATGGCGTTCTTGATCGTTTCCTTGGTAGTTTTACCGGCCAGCTTCTGAATGGCGTTGACGATCGTATTGACCTCGGCGACCTGAGGCATGTTGACTTTCACGTAATAGCGCAGCTTGGGAAATTTCTTCCCAGTATCGTCGGACATTTGCATGATAAATTGTTCTCCACACAAGCAAGTTGAACGGTCCGGCCCACAATTGGTCCGAGAAGCTTGCATCCTCTGCCCCGGTAAGGGAATCACCCTGTCGCTAACGGCGACAGCAGCATAATTTACATTGCAAGAAACGTGGCAACTCTATATTGCCTGAATAGACAGTGAGTTAACCGATACCTCGTCATCCCATACCAATCCCGAGCAGTTCGAAATGACCGCTGATCAGGTCCAAATTGAACCGAACTTCTCCTGGTGAGTATCATGAAAAACACTGAGATCAATGCGGGAATCTTTCTCCTGGGTCAGCGACGAGAGAGGGGGCGAGATTAGGTTGAGTTGTGCTTGAGGGCACTGACGAGTCGCAATGGTCAGGTGCCGCTCAGACACTCAGATCGACCTGCTGAATAGTTCCGGCTCCACCGTCTTCACCGAGAAAAACCCCCGAGTCGCGGACTTGGCCCAACAATTGGTTTTCGCTGTCCCTGAGCGAGAACGGAGTAGTCACATGCCCAAGATAGATGGCTCCCACGCCGCGCTCGCCAAGTGCTACCAATTGATCGCGACCCTCGGCATCCTTAGACCAGATACGCAAGCTTTGGTAGATGGCATCGTTTTCATCAAGCCATTGATTGCCATCCTGATCGTAGGCGGATAGTTCGGCAAATCCCTGGCCAGTGCTGGGCCCAAACAATTCTCGACCATCGTTGACGATACCATCGTTGTTGCGATCCAGCGCCAGAAAACCGCTGTCGGGGCCGACGAAGGCGATTTGATCCAAATGGCCGTCGGAGTCGATATCAAAATGAAAACGCGTCGTAGTTAATTCGGTCGCGTCGCCGCCGAAATTCAGTACCAGTGGATCTTTGAGCTTGGCGTCGCCGGCGCGCAAGCTGATCGTTTGTTCCTGCATGAACGCGCGGCTCATGCTTAAATCGGCCGAGAAGGCGATCTCTTGACCGTCTTGGGTTTTAAGGATGCCTTGTGCCGAGAATGTGGTTTGCTCGGCCTCGTAATAGCGTTCGGAGTAATCAAATTCAATCCCGAATCCCGCCCGCTCCGGCGGAGCCTGACGTGTGGCTGCCGCGTTCGGCAGGGGTACCCCTTCCTGTGCCTGGTTACGCCCGGCTTCTATCGCTTCACGAAGTTCCTTGGGGGAAATCAGTTTGAGTTTCCTTCCGGTCAGCATTTCGACCATTTGCACGATCAGTCTGAGTTTGGATTCATCGTCCGGCGCCAATTCTGTATCGGTCGATGCGACCTGTTTGCTGGCCTGGATATCTTGGGCTGCCTGTGAGAGTTGCACTGTATCGGCTTGTAAGCGTCCCCGCGCCGTAGACGGGGTCTGCCCTTCGAAATCCGGCCGGTTGTCACCGACCCACATCCGCAGCGATTCCTTGACTTCGCGCTGTGTGACAGCGGTATGTTGGCTCGCCATTTGAACCGTCGAACTGGCAATTTTCATGTCGATACCTCTTGGCTGATTCCTGTCGGGCTCGTGAAGGTGCTCGGTGCCCGGCGGGAGATGCTATTTAGCCAAGATATCGGCCCTGCGGGTCAATTCTGAACCTGTGCCAATGTGAGGTGATATTCGAAGAGGTCAATTGCAAGAGGGACAGGATTGGAATTAGGCTATCCAAAATGTGTTGCCCAGCATTCACGGGAACAGGCCAAGCCAGTGGCTGTCCATGTTGAAAGGTTCCAACCGGTTCGGAGTCCTTAAATTTATGTTCCCCCAGATCAAGACTATTCTGTACACGACCGCGCTCAGCAGCTATACCCGGCCCGTGTTGCGGTTCGCCGTCGCTCTAGCCAGACAACACAAGGCCAGCATTGTATTGCTGCATGTGGTCGAACCGCTGAACAGTTCCGTCAAGTTTCTGATGGAAAACTATCTTTCGCCGGAGAAAGCGGCGGAGTTACATCATGAGGCGACCAACGGCATCCTGGAAAAATTCCATAAGCGACTGGAAACATTCTGCTCGGAGGAACTCGGATCGACACTGGAGCAAACCCAGCTTATTTCGGAAATTCGCGTCGTCAGTGGTATTCCCCACGAAGTCATTCTGCACGAGGCAGATCGCTGTAACGCTGACCTGATTGTGATGGGTACCCACGCCGGTTCCAGCGGACTGGGAATAGGGCTGGGTTCCACCACCCGCCGAATCACCTTGATGTCGAAACGTCCAGTTTTGATCGTGCCCTTCGTTCGAGCGACTGACAATGAGTGGCCTTCACAACGGCAGGTCTGATCGTCCGGGATTTTCCGCCGATTGTCGTCGAGTTTGCGGGTCTGGCTGGCAATGGTTGGTTCGATGGTGCCCGAGCGGGCTGTTGGCGGTATCGCTATCGCTGGTGTGGTCGGATGGTTTGGTAGGGGCCGAGAGTGGCGTTTACACTTGGAAAGATGGATCAGGCCGGGTGCATTACAGCAATCGCCGGCCGGAGGGCCAACCGGCCGAAGCAGTCGAACTCAATGCTCAGCCAGTCACCGTGCGTCCGACCGAGCACATCTACACCTGGACAGATCGTGACGGCAAGGTCCATTACGGCGCTGAGCCGCCTCCCGATGTGTCGGCCAAAGAGCTAAAGGAAGATGACAGCACGCTTTCCACGATCCCTCTCAGTAAGCCACGCGCCGCTGAGCGGGAATTGCCGGAGGAAGCGCGGTAGCACTCATGAAAGCGCGGCAGACATCGTCGCGCTGAACGATGCTCGATTGGGGTGGCTGGACTCAAACGCCTCTCCAGGCATCCGGCCAGCGTCGTTGCAATTCAACCAGCCAGACTTGCCGCAGCCGTTGGCACGTAGCGTTGGGCGCTCCGTGCAGCAAAGCGCGGTAATACTGGTAAGAAGCGCGGGTGATGGCGCGCTCGCCTTCAGGCAGCTTGTTAATATCGCGGATGGTCATCATGGCAGGCCCTCGCTTTGCAACGAGCAATCGTACAGTTTTTTGGAGCAAATATCATGCCTATTTTTTCTCTATATGGGGGTTTTGTCATAAACCAATGGCGTAACTCTCTCTAACACACGTTCTCCGATGACACCAGAAGACTATTGCTACAATCTTGCGGCTACGTCAGGTTCGGATTTCCGCTACAGCCTACTGGGCTTGTCGCTGGAACGGCGCCGGGTTTTAACAGCGGTTCAGGCTTTCTGCATTGAAACCACGCGGATTATCGATGAGTGTCGGGATTCCAGCGTCGCCCGGACCAAATTGGACTGGTGGCGAGGTGAGTTGGATCGTTTATTCGCGGACGAGCCCCGACATCCGGTTACTCGTGCCTTACAACCTCGATTGGTGACTTTCAACCTCCCCGAGGAATACTTCCGGGAGATTTTGGATGGAGTAGAGATGGATCTGGATTACGACGCCTATCCCGACTTCGCCGCACTGAGCCTTTACGTTCATCGTCGGGGCAGCGTGCTGGCCTTGCTGGTGGCGGAGATTTTAGATTATCGGGATCGACGTGCAACCCCCCGCTTTGCCCATGAGGCCGGAGCGATGCTACTGTTGCTCGAATTGCTATGCGATGTGCGCCAACATGCTCAGCACGGTCGATTTTATCTGCCCGAGGAGGAAATGGAGCGCTACGGTGTTCATCCCGGCGATTTGCTGGCGGCGCAAACCACGGACCGGGTGCGGCAACTGTTCGCCCTGCAAGCCGAGCGGATTGGCGAGTATTACCGTCGAGCATCGGATTTTCTGCCGGATGTGGATCGTTGCACCCAATCCCCTTTGTTGATCCGGCTGGAGCTGGCGATGGCACTGCTGGCTGAGATCGCCGAGGATGGCTATCAGTTGCTGGAGCAGCGCATCCATCTGACTCCCTTGCGTAAGTTGTGGCTGGCTTGGCGACTGCGCCGCCGCGAAAAACGCCGTTATGGGTTCTTGACGGTGACGGAGTAAACTGTAAGCCGATTTGCTTGGCACACGAGGCACCACTATGAAAGCATATCAACCTGCCACCGATCTGCTCCAAAATCGAGTCATCCTGGTGACGGGTGCGGGTGCGGGTCTCGGTCGCGCCGCCGCACGTCAGCTGGCGACCCATGGCGCTACCGTGATCTTGCTCGGGCGCACCATTCGCAAGCTGGAGCAAGTCTACGACGAAATCGAACAGGCTGGCGCTCCGAAACCCGCCATTTATCCGATGAATCTGGAAGGTGCGAGCCCCAAGGATTACGCGGAGCTGGCGGATGTGTTGCAATCTGAATTCGGCCGATTGGACGGATTGTTGCACAACGCAGTTTTGTTCGAAGGGCTGACGCCGCTGGCTAATTACGATCTTGAACTCTGGTACCGCACTCTACAGGTCAATCTGAACGCGCCATTCCTATTGACGCAGGCGTTGCTGGGCCCGTTGAACCGATCCATGGATGCATCGGTGGTCTTTACCGCCGATCATGTCAGCGAGGTGGGCCGGGCGTATTGGGGCGCCTATGCGGTGGCCAAGGGCGGCATCGAGACACTCATGAAGATGCTCGCCAGTGAACTGGAAACCAACACCGCAATTCGAGTCAACAGCGTCGATCCCGGTCAGGTCCGCACGGGCCTGACTCTGCGTGCCTATCCGGGCCGCGCCCCTGAGGAATGGCTCGACCCTGAAGCGGTGCTGGCCACTTACTTGTATCTGCTGGGGCCGGACAGCAAAGGGGTCACCGGCCAGATCTGGCGCGCCCAGGATTGAAGGGGCGACGAGGGGCCGGCGATGGTCCGTCGTCGCGCTTGTCGTGCCGAGGACGAGCATCCCAGGGGTTAAACGTCCCGCGCGGCGAGGGCCTTTCCTCCTCCCTGCCGCGCGGTGGCTTGTTTGGCCAGATAGCTGCCGGTGGGTGAGGACGGCGAGGTTCGGTTTCTGGGTCGCGTCGCTGGGCCGGCTGCCGGCGAGAGGGGGCAGCCCATGGCGCAGGGGGCTGGCGAGGCTCGGTAGCCTCCGTTCGCGGATCACCACGCAACTCACTGGGCTTTACGCTATCGGGGGCTAAGGAATGACGGGATTCAGCCACCTTCTCTGCAAGCGTGTCAACGGATCGACGGTCCACCGCCGCCAACAGTAATTCGATTTGAGCGTCACTCAGCTCGTCCCAGTGTCCTGGATGCAATCCTCGTCGCAACGCAACCGGTCCGTAGCGCACCCGGACCAAGCGGCTGACTGCAATGCCTTGCGATTCCCATAGCCGGCGTACCTCGCGGTTGCGGCCTTCGCGCAAGATGGCGTGATACCAGTGATTCGCGCCCTCGCCACCCGCCTCGCGCAAGACCTCAAAGCGTGCCAAGCCATCCTCCAGCGCTACTCCCTCTCGCAGTCGTTCGAGTACCTCCGGTGGAACTTGGCCCAGCACGCGAATCGCATACTCCCGTTCGATTTGAGATGAGGGGTGCATCAGCCGGTTGGCCAATTCGCCGTCGTTGGTGACCAGCAATAACCCTTGCGTGTTGAGATCCAGTCGACCGACCGTGATCCAGCGGCCATCCCGCAACGATGGCAAGCGGTCGAAAATCGTGGGCCGACCCTCGGGATCGTGGCGGGTCGTCATTTCACCGACCGGCTTGTAGTAGGCCAGCACGCGCCGCTGCTGGTGAAGCGCACCCAGCCGGATCGGCCTGCCGTCGATTTGGATCTGTTCGGCGCCGCTGACCTGAACGCCCAATTGCGCGGGCGTGCCGTCCACGGTGATTCGGCCCTGACGGATCCAATCTTCGATCTGACGCCGAGAACCAAGACCGGCGCGGGCCAGAAATTTCTGTAAGCGTTCAATCATCGGCTGGCTCCATGGCAGGTGATGCGTCATCGGGGCGATCGGGCGCGCGGCGATCCAGTTCGGCGCCGATCACGTTCAGATCGCGCGGCGTCGCCAACGGCGGCAGCTCGCTCAAACTCTTGAGGTTGAAATAATCCAGAAAAGCGTGAGTGGTGGCGTACAAGGCCGGACGGCCAGGCACTTCGCGATGGCCAACTACCTTGATCCAGCCGCGCTCCTGCAGGGTTCTCATGATGCCACTGCTCAGGCTGACCCCCCGCACCGCCTCGATCTCGCCGCGAGTGATCGGCTGGCGATAGGCGATCAGCGCCAGGGTTTCCAACAACGCGCGGGAATAGTTGGCGGCTCGCTCCTCCCACAGTCTGGAAACCCAGGGCGCAAAATCCGCTGGTACCTGCAAGCGGAACCCACTGGCCACTTCGACCAGCTCGACGCCGCGCCCCTCACAGGCGGTGGCCAGCTCGGCCAATGCGGCGCGCAATGCTGTCCGGTCGGGGCGTTCGATTTCCGGAAAGACGTTCAGCAGACGATCCAGCGACAGTGGTTCGGTGGCGGCTAGCAGCACCGCTTCCAAAATGGCTGTTAATTCGGGCATCGCCGCCGTTCAAATGCGCCGGCGGACGTGAATCGGCGCGAACGGCTCAACTTGCACCAGTTCCAGCAGGGCTTCTCGCAGCAACTCTAGGATTGCCAGCAAGGTTACCACTACCCCCATGCGCCCTTCCTCCGGTTGGAACAGCGCGGTGAAAGGCGTGAAGCGTAGTGCGTCCAACCGCTCCAGCACTCGACTCATTCGCTCGCGCACCGACAACGTTTCACGCCGGACGTGGAAGCGGCCGAACAGTTCGGCACGGGCCAGTACCTCGCGCAGGGCGTCCAGCAGGTCGGCCAAGCCGACCGGCGGTGGCAGGCGCACCATTTGCTGCTGGACCGGTTCCGCATTGGCAGTGAAGGTGTCGCGCTCCTGTCGCGGCAGTGTATCCAGCGCCCGCGCCGCCTGCTGAAAGCGTTCGTATTCTTGCAGCCGGCGGACGAGCTCGGCGCGAGGATCTTCCTCTTCAGTCTCGATCAGGGTCGGACTCGGCAGCAACAACCGCGACTTGATCTCCGCCAGCCAAGCCGCCATCACCAGATATTCCGCCGCCAGTTCCAGCCGTAACTCGCGCATCAACGCCAAATAATCCATGTACTGCCGGGTAATATCGGCGATGGGGATATCGAGGATATTGAGGTTTTGGCGTCGGATCAGATACAGCAGCAAATCCAGCGGTCCCTCGAACGTTTCCAGGAATACCTCCAGCGCGTCCGGTGGAATATAGAGATCCTGATGCACCCGAGTGTAGGGCTCGCCGCCGACCTTGGCGAGCGGTGGAGTTTCGACGGGAACATCCATCAGGTGTCGTGACTCTCTGACCGTGGCCTACGCATCCAGCGGTCGGATACCCACCGCACGCCGCAATTCGTGCAGGAACGGTACGCTGTATTCGCGCGCCCGCGCCGCGCCGCGTTTGAGGATTTGCTCGATGTGGTCGGGTTTCTCCAACAATTCCTGATAACGCTGGCGCGGCTCGCTCAGGCGAGCGTTCAAATACTCGAACAAGGTTTGTTTCATCTCACCCCAGCCGATGCCTTGGGCATAGCGCGTTCGCATCGTCGCCGTTTCCTCCACTGTTGCAAACGCCTGATAAATATGGAACAGTGTGCAGGTATCCGGGTCTTTGGACGCTTCCGGCGGCAGCGAGTTGGTTTTGATGCGCATGATCAGTTTACGCAGGGCCTTTTCCGGCTCGAACAGCGGGATGGTATTACCGTAGCTCTTGCTCATCTTGCGCCCGTCCAGCCCGACCAGCACGGCCGTTTTCTCGTCCACCACCGCTTCGGGCAACACGAAATGTTCGCCGTACAGGTAATTGAAGCGAGCGGCGATGTCGCGGGCCATTTCCAGGTGTTGAATTTGATCTTTGCCGACCGGTATCTTGTTGGCCTTGAACATCAGGATGTCGGCTGCCATCAGAATCGGGTAGCAGAACAGCCCCATGAAGACGCCCTTGTCAGGGTCCTTGTCGGGATCGGCCATATTGTCGGCGACCGCCGCCTTGTAGGCATGGGCACGGTTCATCAAGCCCTTGGCGGTGACGCAGGTCAGCATCCAGGTCAGTTCCAGAATTTCCGGGATGTCGGTCTGCGCATAGAAAATGACGTTTTCGACATCCAGTCCCAGCGCCAACCACGTCGCGGCCACTTCCAGCCGCGAGCGATGGACCACCGCCGGGTCGTGGCATTTGACCAGGGCATGATAGTCGGCCAGAAAGTAGAACGATTGCACGTCCTTGCGGCGACTGGCCTCGATGGCCGGCAGAATCGCGCCGACATAGTTGCCCAAATGCGGAGTGCCGGTGGTGGTGATGCCGGTAAGGGTGATTTCCATAAGATGACGATCAGGCTTGAGGTTTCGAATTAAAAGAAAAGCAACGTTAGGATGAAATGCCGGATTTCGTTGACGATGGGCATCAGGTTCAGCACGCCGCTAGTGAGCAACAACACCAGGATAATCAGACCGTAAGGCTCCATGCGCGCCATGGCCAGACCGTATCGGTCGGGCAAGATTCCCACCAGCACCCGCGAACCATCCAGCGGCGGAATCGGGACCAGATTGAGGACCCCCAGCATGACGTTGACATCGATTCCGGCCACTCCCATCAGCAGCAACGGTTCGCCCAGCCACGGCAAGGTGTCTCCCAAGCTGTGGCCAGTCACCGCCACCAAGCCCCAACCCAGCGCCATTATCAAATTGGAACCCGGTCCGGCGAGCGCTACCAGTGCCATATCGCGTTTGGGCTGGCGCAGTCGATGGTAATTGACCGGCACTGGCTTGGCCCAACCGAAGATGAAACCGCCAAATACCGCCAGCAACGCCGGCACCAGTACGGTGCCGATCGGGTCGATGTGTCGCAGCGGATTGAGACTGAGCCGGCCCAGGTCTTTGGCGGTGGTATCGCCGCAACGCAGCGCCACCCAGCCGTGCGCCACCTCGTGCAAGGTGATCGCCAGCAACAGCGGTGGCGCCAGCACGACGAGGAGCTGAATCATATTCAATTCTTGCATGGGGTGATTATACGCAGCCCATCCGGGCGCGGACTAGAGAAATGGGCCGGCGTCGCCCAGTCCTTGGCGAATCAGTTGTGGGGCGTCTTCGGTCAGATCGAGCACGGTGGTCGGTTCCTGCTGGCAGGGACCACCGTCAATGATCAAATCCACGTCATTGCGCAAGCGTTCTTCGATTTCTTGAGGATCGGCTAGCGGCCAGTCGTCGCCGGGTAGGGTCAGCGTGCAACTCATGATGGGTTCACCGAGTGCCGCCAACAAGGCACGGACGATGGCAGTGTCCGGAATTCGGATGCCGATGGTCTTGCGGCGGGGGTGTTGCAAGCGGCGCGGCACTTCGTGGGTGGCTTGCAGGATGAAGGTAAACGGTCCCGGCGTGGCCGTTTTGAGCAGCCGATAGCGGCGGTTGTCTACCTTGGCGTAGGTGGCGATTTCCGAGAGGTCGCGGCAAACCAGGGTAAAGTTGTGATGGCGGTCGGTTTGGCGGATATGGCGGATGCGTTCCGCCGCTGTCTTGTCGCCCAGCCGGCAACCCAGAGCGTAGCTGGAGTCGGTGGGATAGACGATCACGGCACCGGCGCTTAGTTGCTCGACTGCTTGGGCGATCAGGCGCGGCTGTGGATTGAGCGGATGAATTTGTATAAAACGACTCATAACCTGTACTATTCGCTGGTTATCTTTAGGACTTGATCGAGTGGGCAACTTGCCAGCCTGGCGCTGCCCGGTCAAGATGGCGGAGGCCGCCTTCCCAATTATCCATCCGCTTGCCCGCTTCCAGAAAACAGAATCCCACTACTGGCATGAAACTGCTGTTTGACTTCCTGCCTATCCTATTGTTCTTCATCGCTTATAAGTCAGCGGATCTCTACGTCGCGACTGGGGTGCTGGTCGTCGCGACCCTGGCTCAGGTCGGTTGGATCTGGCTGCGCCAGCGACAGGTCGAAAAGCTGCCGTTGATCACCGCCGGCCTGGTGTTGGTGTTCGGCGGAGCGACTCTAATCCTCCACGATCCTGTTTTTGTCAAATGGAAGCCGACAGTGGTGAACTGGCTGTTCGCCGTTGCATTTTTTGGCAGCTACTTCGTGGGCGAGAAAACCCTGTTGGAGCGGATGATGGGCAGTCAATTGGAACTTCCCGCGTCTGTCTGGGTCAAGCTGACGTTTGCTTGGGCAATATTCTTCCTCGTCATGGGCGCGGCCAACCTGTTTGTCGCGTTTACCTTTGAGGAAAATACCTGGGTCAATTTCAAGTTGTTCGGAATGCTGGGCTTGACCCTGGTGTTCGTGGTGGCCCAAGCCGCCTATATGAGTCGCCATCTCAAGATTGACGATACCCCGTCAAAGGAGTCCTGACCATGCTGTATGCCATTTTGGGTCGTGATGTGCCCGACAGCCTGGAACGGCGGCTCGCAGTGCGCCCCGCTCATCTGGAACGCCTGAACGCCATGCAAGCCGAGGGCCGACTGGTGTTGGCCGGACCGTTGCCAGCCATCGACAGCTTCGATCCGGGGCCGGCCGGTTTTCAGGGCAGCTTGATGGTCGTCGAATTCCCGTCATTGGAAGACGCCAAAGCTTGGGCCAACGCCGATCCCTATGTGGCCGCTGGCGTTTTCGCGGCGGTCGAGGTCTATCCATTCCGCAAGGTACTGCCGACATGACCGACCGCGTGGCCTTGATCGAGCAGCGGCTGCGGGATGCCTTGATGCCCGAACGGCTGGAAATCGTGGACGACAGCGCCGCGCATGCCGGCCACGCTGGGGCGCGCGAGGGCGGTCACTTCACCGTCCGCATCGTCTCAACCGCTTTCGCCGACAAAACCCTGATTCAGCGCCACCGCTTGATTCACGCAGCAGTGGCTGACCTGATGCGCCGGGAAATTCACGCCTTGAGCATCAACAAGGCGCAAACCCCGAACGAAGCCCGATCCTCAACCACTGGAACCTAGCTCACCAATGGAATCCACCCTAATGAACAAAGCGAACAAACTGACTTTACCGTTGCTGGCGTTGTCCTCCGTTTTGCTCTTGTCCAACGCCACCTTGGCTGCGGAGGACAAAAAACCCGAGCCCACCGCAGCCGCGACGTTCACCATCCCCGATCCGGTCGCGGTGGTCAACGGTAAGCCGATTCCCAAGGCGGCGTTCGAGCAATACGTCCAGCAATTGCGCGGCCGGACCAAGGTCGATTCGGCGGAGGCCAGCAAGTCGCTGGTTGATCAACTGGTGCTGGAAGAGCTGCTCGTGCAGGAAGCGGATAAGGAAAAACTCGCGGATGATCCCCAGATCAAACAACAGCTTGCCATGGTTCAGCGCAGTCTGCTGGCCAGTAGCGTGATACGCCGGATGCTGAGTCAAAGCGCTCCTAGCGAAGAGGCGATCAAGAAAGAGTATGAAACCGCCATCACGGCGATGAAAGGCAAAGAGTACAAGGCCAGCCACATCCTGGTGGACTCCGAGGACAAGGCCAAGGAAGTCATCGCCGAGCTTAAGAAGGGTGGCAGTTTCGCCGAGCTGGCCAAGGCCAAGTCCAGCGACAGCTCTGCCGCCAACGGTGGCGGTCTCGGGTGGTTCGCGCCGAGCATGATGGTGCCGCCGTTCGCGCAGGCAGTCGCCAAAATGGAAAAAGGCAAATTCAGCGAGCAGCCGGTACAGACCTCATTCGGCTGGCATGTCATTCTGCTGGAGGATGTCCGCGACGCTACTCCGCCCTCGCTTGATGAGTTGAAGCCGCAAATCACCCAGATGTTGCAGAGCCGGATGGTGAACGACTATCTGGAAAAACTGAAGTCGGGCGCCAAGATCGAGGTCAAGGAAATTCAAGTCAGCGAAGCTCCCAATCCGGCTGGGGAACCCGCCAAGGGCGCCAAGGAAGAGAAGAAAGAAGACAAAAAAGAAGAGAAGAAATAACTCCTCATCCATCCACCTCTCTTCCTTTGGGAGAGAGGTGCGATTGGAACTCCGTCGTTCGCCAATCCTCAACGCATTTCGCGTCTGATGGCTCCATCCGGCTTCAGGGCCAATCACTCCAGCTCAACGGCATCCCGATGGGCCGCGGTCTACCGCTGGACAATTGCGGATCTATGAGATTGCGCGCCAGGTAGCGATCTGCAAAATCCCCTCGCGTTTTGCCCGCGCATCTTCAACATTCATCGAAACTCTCCCTCAGTTTCCCAACAGCGCCAGCAACCCTGCCTCGTCCAGCACTGTGATTCCCAGTTCCCGCGCCTTATCCAGCTTGGAGCCGGCATCGCGGCCGGCCACCACGTAGTCGGTCTTCTTCGACACACTGCCCGTTACTTTGGCGCCTAGTGCCCGCAGCCGAGCGGTTGCCTGATCGCGGCTCAACGATTCCAAGGTTCCCGTCAGCACGAATGTTTTGTCGGACAGCGGCCGATCGTCGCCAGCCGGTTTTGCTTCAGTTTCGGACCAGTGCACTCCGGCTGCTCGCAATCGGGCGATGATGTCCTGATTGTGTGGTTCCTGAAAGAACGCCCGAATGGCCGCCGCCGCCACCGGTCCGATATCCGGTACCTGCTGCAACCGTGCCTCGTCGGCCGCCATCAGCGGCTCCAGCGCACCAAAGTGGTCCGCCAGTGCTAAGGCCGTGGCTTCGCCGACTTCACGAATTCCGATGGCGTAGAGAAACCGGCCCAGCGTGGTGGTTTTGCTCCGCTTCAGCGCTTCGACCAGATTGACGGCGGACTTGGTGCCCATCCGTTCCAGATCGGCCAAGCTTTTCGCGTCGAGTGAAAAAAGATCGGCGGGATTGCGTACCCACTCCCGTTCGATGAGTTGTGTGACCAATTTATCGCCGAGCCCTTCGATATCCAACGCCCGGCGCGAGGCGAAATGACGAATTGCCTCCTTGCGCTGGGCACGGCAGTACAAACCCCCGATGCACCGGGCCACGACCTCGCCAGCGGGCCGAATGACCCGCGAGCCGCAGACCGGGCAGGTTTCCGGCATCACGAACGGTTGGGTGGCGGAAGGGCGGTGCTCCAACATCACGCCGACCACTTCGGGGATGACATCCCCGGCCCGGCGCACGATCACGGTATCGCCGACCCGCACGTCCTTGCGTGCCACCTCGTCGGCATTGTGCAGGGTGGCGTTGGTGACAGTGACGCCGCCCACGAACACCGGCTTGAGCCGTGCTACCGGCGTGATCGCGCCAGTGCGGCCGACCTGTACCTCGATGGCTTCGACCGTCGTCAACTCTTCCGGCGCGGGGAATTTGTGGGCCACTGCCCAGCGGGGCTCGCGCGTGCGAAAACCCAGTTCCCGCTGCCAGTCCAAGCGGTTGACCTTGTAAACTACGCCGTCGATGTCGAAAGGCAAGGCATCGCGCTGATCGGCGATAGTGCGGTGAAACTGGATGAGGCCATCCGCGCCCTGCGCCACGGTGCGCCGGTGGTTGACCGGTAGGTCAAATGCGGCCAGCGCATCGAGTACCGCGCCATGCGTAGCGGGTAATGCCCAACCTTGCGTCTCGCCCAACCCGTAGGCAAAAAAGGACAAGGGCCGCTTCACCGCAGTGTTAGGGTCGAGTTGTCGGATACTGCCCGCCGCACCGTTGCGCGGATTGACCAGCGTTGGCAGCCCCGCCATCCGCTGACGGGCGTTGTAACGCTCGAAATCCGGACGGCTCATATACACCTCGCCGCGCACTTCCAGTACAGCGGGCGCAGTACCACGCAGCCGCAGCGGCACGGCTTTGATGGTACGGACGTTTTGGGTGACATCCTCGCCGGTCTCGCCGTCACCGCGAGTGGCGGCCTGAACAAGCACGCCATCCTCATAGCGCAGACTGACGGCCAGACCGTCGAATTTCAGTTCGCAGGCGTATTCGACGGCTGTCTGATTTTCCCCCAAACCCAGTTCACGCCGGATCTGAGCGTCGAACGCGAGCGCACCGCCCGGGCCGGTATCGGTTTCGGTGCGGATGGACAGCATCGGCATGCGATGTCGCACCGGCACAAAGGTTTCGAGCGCTTTGCCGCCCACGCGCTGGGTAGGCGAATCGGAGGCGCGCAATTCGGGGTATTCCGCTTCGAGCGCCTGCAATTCCCGAAACAGCCGGTCGTACTCCGCGTCGGGAATTTCAGGGTCGTCCAGAACGTAATAGCGGTAATTGTGCCGGTCGAGCTGGGCACGCAGCTCGGCGGCCCGTTCGGCGGCGGCGCTGGGAGCCGTCATGAAGCCTACTCCACCGAGATTAAATCGTGCCTACAATCGAAATGACCGTTCCAGTTCGGCGACCTTATCGCGCAGATTCGACAAGCCCTGGTTGGTCAGTTTGTGCCGGTTCTCGTCGCAAATGACCCCACCGAGCTTTCGCGCCACCCGATCAACGGTGAGCAACAACAACTCCAATGCTTTCATCGCATCGAGGGGGCCAGGCAGGCTCATGAACAACAATAAGCCCGGTGTGGTCAATTCGGCCAACGTTCCCAGTTCGAACGAGCCCGGCTTCCGCAAGTGCGCCAGACTGAACACCGGCGTATCAGAAGTGCTTTCGCTTTCCGGGTATCGCTCGAACAAACCGGCGGCACTCAGCCGGAGTCCTGCCTCCTCGGCCGCCGCTCGGATCGCGGTTCCCCGAAAGAGCTGGTAACGCGGCGCCATCACGGTCAACGCGATGGTGGTTTTCAAAACGGGTGGAGTTTCGGTTGCCCGTTCTTTTTTGGCGATGGGTTCGCCTGGCGTCGGTGCGAGGACCGGTTCGGGGGGAGATGCGGGAATCGATTCGGGTACTGGTTCAGGTGTCAGATTAACTGACCACAAGCCGCTTGTTGGGGGAGGCGACACGGGTTGCCTTTCCAAGGACGATTCTTCAAACGGGGACGCACGCTCGGCATCGATCCCGCGATTGAGCGGCCGAATCTCCACATCGACCAGAATCTTGTCGGCCAGGTGATGATCGGGCGTGATCCGGCCCAGTTCGCCGAACTCGTGCGCTTCTCCGATCTCTTCCGGCACTGGTGGCGAGGTATCACCCAATTTCGGTTCCTTGACCAGAGAAGATCGACGACGGCGGTTGCGGATTTGATCGCGAAGCCGGGCGCGAATTCCCCAGAGATAGATCAAGGCGACGATGATGACCCCGATACCTGCCAGCAGCCACTGTAATTGCGTTTTATCCATTGCCATCAATCCAAGGCTCCAGATTGCGCCAGCCGCAACCAGATTACGTCAAGGTTTTCAAACGAGAACAATATCTTCCAGCACCGCTGCCGCGTCAGCGGTTTGAAGATAGCGCCTCTCCGCCCATACTTTAGGCTTTTACTCTATCAAATGCTGTCGGCCACCGCATTACCCGATCAGCGCCAACAACGAGGGTACTTGCCCGTTCGACCTTACCCGCCGCGATCAGCCGACCGCCGCCAGCCGGGCCGCCTCCCCGACATCGACGGCAACCAGCCGCGAAACGCCGGGTTCCTGCATGGTGACACCGGCTAGATGCTCGGCAATTTCCATAGTGGCTTTATTGTGGGTGACGAAGATGAACTGGACCCGTCCGGACAATTCCCGGACGAGGGCGCCAAACCGACCGACATTGGCTTCGTCCAGGGGGGCGTCCACCTCGTCCAACAGGCAAAAGGGCGCCGGGTTCAACTGGAAGATGGCAAATACCAGGGCGACAGCGGTCAACGCTTTCTCGCCGCCGGACAGCAGGCTAAGCGAGCCGATCCGCTTGCCTGGCGGTTTGGCCATGATCGCGACGCCGGCATCTAACACGTCCTCGCCGGTCAGGTCCAGATGGGCCTGCCCGCCGCCGAACAAGCGGGGAAACAGTTCGCCTAACCCGGTATTGACCCGGTCAAACGTCTCACGAAATCGGGAGCGGGTCTCCCGGTCGATCTTGCGGATCGCGTTTTCTAGAGTGGTCAGCGCCTCTAACAAATCGTCGTTTTGAGCGTCGAGATAGTGCTTGCGTTCCGTCAGTTGAGTGCATTCTTCGATAGCCGCCAAATTGATGGGGCCCAAACGTTGAATGCGTCGTTCTACCTGCTCCAGCCGCGCCAACCAGTCAGGCTCGGCTGCATCGACCGGTAGGTCGGCTGCGATCGTTTCTGGTTCGCAAGCCAGTTCGTGCAACTGCTCGCGCAGGTTCTGCTGACGCACCCGCGCCTCACTTAAAGCCAACCGCTGCTCCTCGATTACCCGGCGTTGGCTTTCGGCCCGTCGTTCGCAGTCACTCCGATCTCGCTCGCCGGTTTCCAATTCGGCCTCCTGGGTTTCCAGCGCCTCGCGGGCATCCCGCAGCTCGGTTTCGACTTTCAGTTGGCGGTCCAGGGCATGTGCCAGATCCGCCTCGGCATCGGTCAGTGCCGCGTCAGCGTCGGCGGCGCGCTCCCGTTCCAGGCCCGCTTGCCGGTCACGTAACTGGAGCTGTTGCGCCTCCAGTCGTTCCAAAGCTTGTTCGACGGCAGTCAAGCGGGTCCGCAGGGTTTCGACCGCAGTCACTTGGCCTGCCGCTTTCTGACGGGCGTTATTGGCCTGAGCCCGACATCGGCGTAGATCATCGTCTGATCGTGCTCTGGACGCTGCTAGTTCGGCCTGTTCGGTCCGGAGTTCCTCTAGGATCAGCAGCGCTTCCGCCAACTGTGATTGGGCCAGTTGTCGTTGCTCGCGCGCCTGCCCGCATTGCTCCTCCAGTTCGGCTTGTTCCTCGCCGAGCGCGGCGTGACGCTCGCGGGCGTGCTCCCAACGGGATCGCAACGCGTTCGCCTCACCCTGGGTGCGAGCATGGTCGCGATGGCGCTGGTTGACCGTTTGCTGCAATGCCCGCTGTTGCGGTTCGAGCTCGTCGTGTAACCGCAAGCGGAGTCGTTCCGTTTCCGCCGTTTGCTGTGCCAGCGACGCCTCATCCTCGCGCAGCGCGGCTTCGAGCTGGCGGATTTCCTGTTCGCGTTGCAGCACGCTTTCGTCCGCCGCTTGCCCCAGCCGCAACCAGTGTCGCCCGCAAATCTCGCCGTTTGGCGTCACCAGGGCCGCGCCATCGGTTAAATCGGTGCGGCGTGCCAGCATCTCGGCCACATCGGCGGCGATATCCACGCTGCCCAGCAGGTCGATCAGTGGCCACGGCGCATGCACCTTGGTCGCTAGGGCGGAAGCGGGGGCGTCGGTGCGCAAAGCGGTGGAAGGTTCCAGTAAAGTCAGTCGGCCGTTTTTCAGGTCCGCGCCGCCAGCTCGCATGACCGCGTCGAGATCGGGCACGCAAACCGCGTCCAGCCAGTCAGCCAACGCCGCTTCGACGGCTCCTTCCCAGTGGGGTTCCACCGCCAGTTGTTCGGCTAAGCGTGGCGCGTGGGTCAATGCCCGTGCGCCCAGCCAGTCGTTCACTTCAGCCGCATGCCGGCCTAGAGCCGCTTCCTGGAGGGTTTGCAGCGAGGTTAGCCGCCCACGCCCGGTCTGCATCTGCTCTCGCAACAACCGTGAACGATGCTCGACTTGCCGCAACGCTTCCCGAGTGGCGACCGACTCGGCTTCGATCTGGGCTAAACGTTCTTGATCCTGCTGTAAGGCTACGGCGATCTCCTGTTCCAGGGATCGCAAGTTGGCATGCGCGCTGTCGAGATCAGTGGCGTTTAACTGCTCCTGTTCGTGTTGTAGCCGATCCAGGCGTCGTTCGCCTTGTACCAGTTGCCGCTCCAGATGCTCAATCCGGGTGCGCTCGACCTCGATCTGCCGCTGGGCTTCGCTATTGCGCCGGCCAAACGCCTCCCAATCGGCTTGGTCTTGACGCAAGGCCAGCTCAACGACGGCCAGTGCTGCCTCCGCAGCCGCCTCCGCAGCCAGCGCTTGCGCCAGTTCCGGCTCGGCGACGACCAACTCCTGCGCCCATTCGGTTTGTTGCGTCCGATCTTGCGTCCGTTGTGCCTCGATGCGCTCTAGCGCCATCGCGACCTGACGCCAGTCGTCCTCGCGTCGCCGCCGCAGCTCGTGTTGGTGTTGGAGATACTGTTCAAGCCGGTTGATTTCCGCGCCGATTTGATAATAGCGTCCTTGGGTGTCGTTGTAGGCGTCGCTGAGTTCCGCGCGCTGGATGCGCCCAGCTTCGAGGCGGGCTTCCAGCTGCCGCTGCTCGGCTAGTATCGCCTCCAGTACCGTCTCTTGCCGGTGCAATGCCTGTTCACTCGCTTGTAGGTCGGCGCGCAGGTTTCGCCAGCGCAGGGTCAATAATTCCGCTCGGAGGCGCCGCTCCTCGGCGCGATACTCGCGATATTGACTGGCGGCCCGCGCCTGCCGCTGCAAGTGCTGAAGCTGGCGGCCCAGTTCATCGCGTACATCATTCAGCCGTTCGAGGTTCTCGCGAGTGTGACGGATACGGGTTTCGGTCTCGCGGCGGCGTTCCTTGTATTTGGAAATGCCGGCGGCCTCTTCAAGAAAAATCCGCAGCTCCTCGGGCTTGGCCTCGATCACCCGTGAAATCATGCCTTGCTCGATGATGGCGTAACTGCGCGGCCCCAGTCCGGTGCCCAAAAAAATATCGGCGATGTCGCGGCGGCGACAGCGAGTGCCGTTGAGAAAATAACTGGATTGCCCGTCGCGACCGACCAATCGTTTGATCGCGATCTCGGCGTAACTGGCCCAGGGACCGCCCATGCGGCCCTGATGATTGTCGAAGACCAGTTCGATGGATGCCTGCCCGACCGGCTTACGATTGGCCGCGCCGTTGAAGATCACGTCGGTCATGGCTTCGCCGCGCAGACTACGGGCCGAGCTTTCGCCCATCACCCAGCGCACGGCGTCGATGATGTTGGATTTGCCGCAACCGTTCGGGCCGACAATGCCGATCAGATTGCTGGGCAGATGCAACACCGTGGGGTCCACGAATGACTTAAACCCCGCCAGTTTGATCTTGCTTAGCCGCATCGGCGCTGTGACCGGAAAGCCCGCATTCGGGTCAAGCCCGGCGAATCAGGGGTTTCAACACCGCTTCGATGGCTTCCAGGTCTGGAATGATGATCGGTTGGTTCTGGTAGCGCGCCCAGCTCAGTATTCCGGGCAAGTACAAATCCTCATCGTCGATCTCCCCGTTCGGTTGCAGCTCGTCACGCCGGAGGTTGATCGGTCGTGGCGCCGATGTGCCCACAATCCCGAAGTATGGCAAACGGGAATCGTTGCCCAAGGTATTGACGATGATGATGCGGGAATTGATATCGGATTCGGGTTGCACCCGAAAGATCAAACGCCCCAGGCTGACCAGTGGTGTGGTCAGATTACGCCATAGGATGGCACCAATCACCCAGTGCGGTGCCGTTTCGATTCCCAACGGCGATGCGAAGGGCAGCACCTCGACCACGACACTGCTTGGCAGGATGGCTTGGCCACCTTGCACCGTGATCAACAAACAACGAAGATTCGAAGCTTCCATAACGGTATCCGTGACGTGCGGCGCGAGAATCGGTTCGACGGTCGGAGGCCCGATCCCGCGCACCTCAAGTGATCAGATCCAGGGCGCGTTCACCGAGAATCTCGCGGATCGAGTGCATCAACTGCTCTTCCTGATAGGGCTTGGTCAGATAGTCGTTGACACCGAGCTTCATGGCCCGCTCGCGATGCTTTTCGCCGCCGCGCGAGGTGACCATGATAATCGGCATGTTGCGCAAGTGCGGCTGATTGCGGACGTGAGCCAAAACCTCGAATCCGTCCATGCGCGGCATCTCGATATCGAGGATCGCCAGATCGGGAACCTGGGTCTGCAACATTGCGACCGCGTCCAGACCATCCTTGGCGGTGGTGACCGCGATATTGTGCCGCTCGAGGATGCGCACCGTTACCTTGCGCATGGTGATGGAGTCGTCGACCACCATGACGTTGATCTTCTCCTGCCGGGTTTCCAGTCGCGCCACCCGCAACGCGCGACTTTCCGCCTGTTTCTGAGCCTGGGAGCCGATGTTACGCACCAGCGCCGCCAATTCCAGCACCACCACGACCCGGCCATCGCCCAGCACCGTCGCACCCGAAATACCGGGTACACCGTTGAACTGAGGCCCGACTGGCTTGACGATGATTTCCCGATTGCCCAGCACGGCTTCGACCTGCAAGGCCGCGCTGGCCTCGGCACTGCGGAATAGGAGGGTCGGTGGCCGGCGATCCACGATTTCATCGAACGACGGAATCTGACCACCGCCGATCAGCAAGCCCAGATTGTGGATCGGATAGTTGCGCTCGTTGTAGCGATGGTGAACCGGATCACCGGACAGATACGCCTGAAACTCGCTCTCCTTGAGCCGGGTGACTAATTCGATACTCAGCAGAGGGATAGCGAAAAGGGATTCACCCACTCGCGCCAGCAACGCTTGGGTCACCGCCAGCGAGAACGGCAGGCGAATGGTGAAGCGGGTACCTTGGCCGGCTTCGGTTTGAATCAGCAAGGCACCACGCATGGCCCGGATGGCTTCGCTGACGACATCCATCCCAACGCCTCGCCCGGAAATCTGGGTAACCGAGGTCGCGGTGGAAAACCCGGGACGCAGCAGCAGCGCGATTAATTCCTCGTCGGTGACCGGCTGTCCGGGCGATAACAGACCCTTTTCCTCACCTTTGGCCCGGATGGCGTCGAAATTGAGACCACTGCCGTCGTCGTTCAACTCCAGCACCAACTCCGCCCCTTCCCGGCGCAGGCTCAGGGTGATGGTCCCGATCTCGGGTTTGCCGCGTTCCCGGCGCAGCTCCGGTGGCTCGATCCCATGCGCCAGCGAGTTACGCAACATGTGCTCCAGGGGGGCGATCATATTTTCCAGCACGCTGCGGTCGACTTCCGCATCCTCACCGCCGACCAGCAATTCCGCCCGCTTGCCCAATTCCTGGGCCGATTGTCGGACCACCCGCCGCAACCGGGAGACAATACCGCCGAACCGGACCATGCCGGTGCGCATTAAACCTTGCTGAATCTCCTTGTTGACTTTGCCCTGCTGGTCCAGCAATGAGGAGACTTCCCGGGCATGCTCGCCCAGCGCGTTGCCGATATTGCTCAGATCGTCGGCGACCTCCATCAGCGACCGGCTGACTTGTTGCAGCTCGGTGAAACGGTCCAGCTCCAGCGGATCGAATTCCAGTTGATGTGTCTTGGCATCCTGATCGTGGCGCGATTGAATGCGCGCCTCGGCTTGGGTAGCCAAATTCGTCACCTGTCGGCGCAAGCGCACGATGGTTTGCTCCAGCTCGTTGAGGTTAAAGCTCATCGCGCTGACGCCCTGATCAATTCGGGCGCGGAAGATGCTGCTTTCACCCATTTGGTTGACCAGGGTGTTCAGCAGGGTGGCGCTCACACGGATGCTATCGACGGCCGATGCGGCAGCAGGTTTCTCGGCGGACTGGGTCGCCGAGGCTGCGGCTGCGGCTGCGGCTGCGGCGGTCAGGGTCGCGGTCACCGCCGGCAATAGTGGTTTGGAGCGCTCGATGGGCCTGGCACCGAGCACGCCATGCAATTCCTCGATCAATTCCCGCTGCGTGGGCAGTTGAGCGCCGCTGAGTACGCCAGCCAACATCTGGTGCAGGCCGTCCAAGGCACGCTGAATCAAGTCCATTATCCGTGACGATCCCTTCAGCGTACCCTTGCCGAGTGCGTCCAGTACCGATTCGGCGGCGTGAGCCAACTCGCCGACCGTCATGAAGCCGGCCATCCGCGAGCCGCCCTTGAGCGTGTGCATCTCGCGGCGCAAGTTATTCAGCAGTTCGGTGCTGGTCGGGTCACCGCGCAAGCGCGCCAAAATAGCGTCGCTGGAGTCGAGGATCTCGCTGGCTTCGGTCTGGAAGACCTGTACCAACTCCTGATCCAGTTCGGTCATGGTCTGGAACGCGGCGGGCTCGGACGGTGGGGTTGCTGCCCGCCGCTTGCTGATCGGCTCTGCTGGCATCGGTTCGACGGCCAGCAAGACCGGGGACAATTCGGTGATCGGTTCACCCGCGGCAAGGGCATCGGCCAGGCGATGTAAGCCGCTGATCGTTTTGGTCGCGGCAGCCGGACTGGCACCACCGGCGGCTTCCGCCACCATCCGGTTCAAGTAATCCACGGTTTGTTGCAGGGCGTCGAGTACCACTGACGAGGCACGGCCCGCGGTTTTACTGAGCGCGTCCAGCACCGATTCGGCGGCATGTGCCAAGTCGCCGATGGAGAGCAGGCCCGACAAGCGCGAGCTGCCCTTGAGCGTGTGCATGTTCCGCCGCAGGTCGTTCAACAATACCGTTTGATCGGTTTCCGTCGCCAGTCGTTGCAGAATGAGATCGCTGGCATCGAGAATTTCGGTCGCTTCGTATTGGAAAACCTGTGCCAGTTCCAAATCCGACGTCGCGGCCTGCTCTGGAACCACAGGTGGCGGAACCTGCCCAGTCGTTTGAGCGGGTGCTGGCCGCACGACCTCGGACGGTTGGGTAGGCGCGGGCGGTAGAGCGACCTCGGCCGGCTGAGCGGGGACAGATGGCAGAACCACTTCCGGCGGTTGAACAGAGGCAGGCGGCGTGGATGCGGTGTCGGCCAAGACAGCTGGCGATAGTGTGCGAGCCTGCTCGACCAAGGCTGCCATCATAGGCTTGGTTTGGTCGGTGACCGGTTCGTTGCCGACCAGGCGATCCAACACGTTCGCAGCCTCGCCGACCAAGTCGGCTATCGCGGTGGACGCGGGTAGTTCCTCGCTCAAAACCCGGTTCAACAGGTTTTCGAATTCCAGGGCAAATTCGCCGATTTCGGTCGCGCCGACCAAGCGGCCACTACCCTTAAGCGTATGAAAGGCCCGACGAATCGTGGTTAAGGCTTCGTGGTCGGTGAGATTGCGCTGCCAGACGATTCGTTGTTCGCGAATGCGGTCCAGTTCCTCGCGCGCCTCTTCCAGAAAGACTTCCAGAAATTCTGGATCGATTTCCACAGCCGCGCTCGCTAGCGGTGTGGCGGGCGCTGGCGGCGATATGACCGGCGGTGGTGCGGCGGGTCGCAGTGTTCTCCGCATCAAGAGCGAGGTCGCGGTAGATTCGACAGGGGCTGCCGGCGGTGCGACCGCTTCCTCCGCCTGGGTGAAAGGCAGATTTTTCACTTGGGCGATCAAGGTCGGCAAGACATCCAGCTCGCCACCCCGTGGCGGAATTTCGCCCACGAGCGGCGCCAGCGCTGAAACCGCCGCCGCGATAGCATCGCAAAGGGCCATGCTCGGATTCAGCGTTCCGCTCAAAACCTGATTGAGCAGATTCTCGTATTCCCAGGCAAAATCACCGATCACAGTCGCGCCGACCATGCGGCCGCTACCCTTGAGGGTATGGAAAGCCCGGCGAATCGTGGTCAGCGCATCGCGATCGTTGAAATTGCTCCGCCAATTGATCAACTGCTCCCGAATGGCGATCAATTCTCCCCGCGCTTCCTCCAGAAAAACTTCGATGAA
>Ga0116151_10000476_pt1 | contig 36589 bp, 28 predicted proteins | sample AD_UKC117_MetaG_FD_89893 | JGI IMG/M metagenome (GOLD analysis project Ga0116151, IMG submission 89893) | Active sludge microbial communities of municipal wastewater-treating anaerobic digesters from Hong Kong - AD_UKC117_MetaG | ecosystem: Engineered > Bioreactor > Anaerobic > Digestate...
TAAACAATTTATAAACACTTATCATTGATCCATCATCAAATTGATCCTAGAAGTGTGAAAACGCCAATAATACGAAAGGGCCTCCTTTCGGAAGCCCTTGATAATCATCGCTCTTTCTTGTGATCCCGGAGGAATTCGAATCCCCAACCTTCTGATCCGTAGTCAGATGCTCTATCCAATTAAGCTACGGGACCCTTTTTCTGCGTAAACGCAGTGCAGATCATGATCTATTCTGTACGGTGCTTTCCCGTAGGAGTATGCCGCGAGATTTTCATTTCTGCGGTGCAAATATAGGGTTTATTTGCAATTCTTCTCTTCCCTTCCTGAAAAATCTGCACAAATTACCAGGTGAGTGAGGATTTCCAGATGGACTGGACATCGAGGTTATCGTTTTCAATATCGAGAAAATGTTTGAAGGTCCCCACCTTGAGTTCATAGGTGGCGGCTTCGTCGCAGACAATCATGGCACGAGGGTGGAGTTGGAGGGCGCTGCCGGTCCACATATGGTTGACCCCCTCTTCCACAACATGGCGCAGTGCCCTGGCCTTGTTATGGCCATTGACGACGATCAGCACCTCTTTGGCATCGAGAACGGTACCGACACCAACGGTGAGGGCCAGGCGGGGCACTTTGGTCACATCGTTGCCAAAAAAGCGGGAGTTGACCAGCCGGGTGTCGTAATTGAGTTCCTTGCTCCGGGTACGGCTGGCCAGCGACGATCCCGGCTCATTGAAGGCGATATGGCCGTCGACGCCGATGCCCCCCAGGAAAAGGTGGATACCCCCCACCGCCTTGATTTTCTCCTCATAACGGGCGCACTCCGCTTTGATATCGGGCGCCAGCCCGTTGAGTATGTTGACATTCTCCTCCGGAATGTCGATGTGGCTGAAGAAATTGCTCCACATGAAATAATGATAGCTCTGCGGATGTTCGGGTTCCAGGCCAACATACTCATCCATATTGAAGGTCACCACATGTTTGAAAGAGACTTTGCCCAGTTTGTAAAGGGCGATCAGTTCACTGTAGACCCCCAGGGGGCTGGATCCTGTGGGCAGTCCCAGAACAAAGGGTTTTCCGGCTGCAGGTTTGAAAATTTCAATCTTGCGGGCGATGTAGCTGGCCGTCCACTTGGCCAGATGCTCATAGTCGGGTTGGATAATCAGTCTCATGATAGAAATATTTATTGTTTACATTAATCTATTCCCTGGGCCGGTGCAACACGCGCATCCGGCTGTTTTGCAGGTCCATCTCCTTCAGAGTCAAGCCCCTGCAAGTTGCCGGATGGTTCCGACCATTTTGTCGGCAAGTTCGTTCTTTTTCCGGATATGTTCAACGACCTCCCTGACAAATGTATTGTTTTCAAAAGTACCCCTGACTTTCATGAAATCCTGTTCTTTGATCTGCTGGTCGCCGTCCATGCCGAAACCGGTCATGGCACTGAGGTTAAACTCTTTCCTGGCATCTTCATACAGGAGTTTGTCGAGACCGGTCACACAGGTTTTCCATTGGCAGATGAAGGCGATCAGGTCGTCAGCGGTGAGCTCATCCAGTTTTTTACCCAGGGTCTCCTCCAGGAGTGCGGATGCCCAGGTCCACTCCATCTCATAATACTCTGTGTGAAGGGATTTCAGGGCGTTCTCCAGTTCGTGGAGATTGGCTATGTCCCCTGATTCGGTCCTGCGCAGCAGTTTCTTGACTTCATTCTTGGGAGCAATCAGTCCGCAGGCATCGATCCAGTCCCCTTCGCCCTGGTCACTTTCAGGTTTCAGCCCTTTCAAGAGTTCCTCCATGGAGGAGTAACTCCCATTCAGCATCCTCGATATCAGGGAATTGCCAAGGAATTTTACAATAGCCATCTCATAGAGATCGATTCCACGGAGCAGGGAATGGCGGGAGATAAAGGTAGTTTTCCAGGTGTAAGTTTCGGTGGTCTCCCCTGATAATTGGCTGATTTGTCGCAGGATCTGTTTACCTCTGACCATTCTCTGGATGGTGAAGGGACTCAGCAGGTTGAAATTAATGGAATCGAGCCGTTCGGGATCCTTGCGGCGGTCGCGGCGCGGCCATTTCATGGCGTCGCGGATGGTCCCCACACTCCTCAGGTTGACCCCGGGAGCCAGCCAGCTTTCGTCCTTGTTTTCGATCAGATAGGAGAAGGGCATATCGGAGGTGTCGTTGTTTTTATAATGCCTCCCCATGACCAGGGTGAAGGGGCCGATGCGTGCCGGCCAGAGGAGATAGGAGTCGCTGGTGGTCTTGGAGCCCCTTTCCACGATCCCATGGTGAATAGGGCCCAGTTTGTACATGTGGTTACTCTGGTTGGAACCGCTGCCCGCATTACAGAACGAAAAGAGCCCGGCAATGAGCAGGGTGGATTTGTGGTGAGAGACGGTAAAGGGACCTGCGAAGACACTGCAGGCCTCCCCGTTGAAGCCCTGGCAGTTGCTGAAGAAGAGGGAGTTGATGGCCGAATAGTGTTTGCTCAGGACACACCCCTGCCCAATAAAACAGTTGGTCACCACGGCATGGTCGCTGACCTCGGTGCCCGAAGAGATGATAAACCTTTCGGCCACCACGTTATTCCCCACCAGGGCGCCATCGTGTCCGTTGCTGTTGACCGACCCCTCCTGAAGGCGTGAAGCCCCTGTGATGGTGGCATGAGACCCTACCCTGACGTTGATGATCTGCCCGGTATCGACAATCCGGGACCAGGAGCCGATGGCCCCCCTTTCCGATCTGACGCTGTCGGCATAGGCCCTGATCAAAGCCGAAACAGTGTCATAGAAGTTGTGGTAATGGCGGTAAAAGGCCATCAGATAAGCCGTATGGGCCGAAAGCTTATCATAAATGAGCAGTTGCCTTCCACCGGTCTCGTCAAGGACATCCACCTGCACCCCGTTGCCGAAGGTCGACGCCCCCTCCATATAAATATGGTTGCAATTGGCGATAAGCACATGGTCGCCGATGTCATAGCCGGCAATGTACCCCCTGACATCGGTGATGCAGGCCTGGTCCCCTACCCTGCAGTCGTGCAGCCAGGTATTGTAAAGACCCGCCTTTTGTTTAACCCCTCCGGGAAGGAGGATTTCCTCGCCGAACACTCCGAGATAGTTTTTCCCGGTAAACCGGCACCTTCGCACGGAAGAAGCCTGGAAATCCTGGACGACCATGAGGCCCGACCAGTCGTCGGCCACGCATCCCTGCGATTCCAGCCTGTCGATCTCATCCGGCTGAAGATTTCTATACGCGTTCATGAGGAGTGTATTGGTGGTTAAGGTATAAAAAATCAGGCAGAAACAGGCTGAGCATTCAGCTATTTCAGGGTAAGCCGGGCGAGGTATTCCCCGTTGCCGCCTTCAGCTGCGAGCGTAGCCTGAAATCCAACAGTGTCGGCCACCTGACTGAGGGTATCGAAATCTACAAAAAGCCAGAAAAATTTATCGCTCCGGAGGTGCCGGTAGGCCACTTCATAGATCATTTCCCCGTAGTAGTTCTGGTTGGAGAGGTCCATCCAGACCGAACCGTCCTCCTCGGTAAAGAGGTAACTGATATCGGACGAATCAAGGAGAATCTGACCACCCGGGGCAAGCAGTTTTCGCAGGTGCTCAAGGAGGGTAGCCAGTCCGTCAAGGGTTCCGGCTATGCCCGACCCGTTCATAAGCATCAGGATGGTATCATAATTTCCGGAGGAGAAATGGAAAATGTCGTCGCATATCACTTCTCCGACTCCCCGCTCACGCATCACCATGGCAGCCAGTGGCGACCGTTCAATAGCCGTGACCGCCAATCCCCGTGACTGAAGTTCCAGGGTATGGCATCCCGCACCGGCCCCGATATCCAGAACGTTTCCCGTGCACATTGCCAGGGCTTTGACTTCCAGTTCGGGCATTTCTCCGGAACCTCTGAAAAAAACGGCAGGATCCATCTCCTCACCTTCGGTGTAATTGGAATCGACCAAAAGAAGGTCTGCCTTTCCGGAATGGTAATAGTCGTATATGGCTTGTCCGATGGGATCGTTCATGTATTTGATTTATCCTCCACGAAGGTAAATGAAAAAGGAAGAGGGTTGTCTGAGAAGGGGGTTTGTCTGCCTTCGGAAGTCAAAATCTTAATCTTAAGTTAAAAAGGGCCGTCTCCCGGAGGAAACAGCCCCTATTTAATAAGTGGTCAATGGTCAGAAACGGAATCCCAGGGTAAAGAGGACTTTGTTGGAGACCTCGTCGAAAGCAGCCATGGCCGGGGTGGGAAAACCATCGGATGACGGTTCGGGGTAGAGGCGGTTGTAGCGGGTGATTTCGCCGTGGCGGAAAGCCATGTCGGCAAAGAAGCCGCCGCTGCTGTAGCCGAATCCAGCGCTGAGGACCGTATGGTTCTGCCCTGCATTAGGCTGGTCGACCCCGAAGGCCATATTTTTAAATGCCGAAGGGTAAAGTTCGTAGCCGCCCCGCAGCGAGAAACTTTCGGTGAGTCTGAATTCTCCACCCAGCCTGACATTGGTCACCGGCTGAAAGAGGTCGGTTATATCGCTGTTCTCATCGGCGAAGTTATAGCCATCGCCCCCTGACCGGAGTTTGGCCATGGCATAATCGATGTATTCCACGTCGGCACTCACCAGTCCACGCTTTCCCATGACGAGCGCTCCGCTGAGGGTGGCCCTGAAAGGGGTCGTCAGCTCATAGTCATACTCGTTGTAGGGGGAAGAGGCGCTGAAGGTCTCCGAGGAGTTGTCATCCCAGGTAATCGAGGATCCCATAGTGGTTTCGAAGCGGTCATTGAGCTTCATCAGGGTGGGTGTGACCAGTGAGGCCCCGATCCTGAGGTTGTTGACGGGTTTGAAGATGGCCCCCAGCTTAAAGTTGTAGCCGGTACCATAAGTACGCAGCGAGGAGTTGAATTCAAAATCGTTGAGATAGGGAATGGTTCCCTCTTCATCCCACTCCTTCAGGGTGCTGTTTTCACGGTAATAAAAGTCGGTGATTCCCAGGGAGGCCCCCAGGTAAAACCGGTGATTGAAATTGAGCCCCAATCCAAAGGTGTATTCGTCCATGGCCCCGCCCCGGTCATAACTTTTCCGCTGTCTATGGCCATTGTAGGCCGTACCGCCGCGGGCAGTCTCCAGGTCGCTGAAATAGACTCCCCCGTCGGTTTTGTCGAGGGTGTAGGTATCCCATGCCAGCTCCTCATAATATTCGCTCCATTTGTTGTTGTTGGCGTTGGCCGACATGTGGTCGAGAAAGGAGGAGGTGGTGTTAAAGGCCTCGGCAATAGAGTAGGAGTTGAAATCCTTCAGCCGGTTGAAGCCGATCCCCAGGTTCACGCTCACCACTCCGCTTTGGCTGCTTTTACGGGAGTTCATGACGGCCACGTAGCTGAGGTTACCCAGTGCAGGCCGGTAGTCGTTCTCTACCATGTTGTTGCCCAGGTAGCCCGAGCTGATTTCGGTCATCCCGAAGGAAGGGGTCAGGGCAAACTCAGAAGAACGGTAAAGCCCCAGTCCCGCAGGATTGATGCCTACTCCCGTGAAGTCACTTCCCAGTGCTCCGAAGGCATTTCCCATGGCGCCCGAACGGGCAGTCCCCTCGATCCTCACCGAGGAATAACGCAGGGCGTCCTCAAAATTCTGGGCCCCGGCAAAAAACGGGAGTAGAATCATTAAACCCGCGATGAAAACATTCTTGTTCATGGCTTGAATATGTTTAATATAATGGTACAATTCTGATGATCACCTCTCTTCAGGGCGATTACCTTCTGCCTCCGCCGCCTGATGAAGAGGAGCTGCCGCCGCCGCTGCGGCCGCCACCCCCGGAGGAACCTCCGCTGTAACTGCCCGATCCGGAGGAGGAACTGCTCCTGCTGGGTGAACTGTAGCTGCTGCCACTGCTGCTGGAGCGACTGGGAGCGCTGTAGGAGGAGGAACTCCTTGAGGGCGCGCTGTAGGTGCTGCTGCTGCGACTGGGCGCCGAGTAGTTGGTTCCGGAGGAGGAACTCCTGTTATAGGTGGAGGTGGAGCGGTAGGTGCGGTCACCCGAGGTGGAACTGCTAGGCCGCGAGTAAACGGTGACTGGCCGGGTGCTGCTTTTCACGGCACCCTGCTGGTTGCTTCCCGAGGAAGGCCGGGCGGACTGGACGTTATAGCTGCTGCGGCCTACAGGACGCTCCTGGTTGTAACTCGGGGTGTAACTGTTGGGGTCACGCTGTGAGGAGACCCCTGAGGTTGTAGCGGCAGGACGCGTATACTGACGGGTGGTGGTAGCCTGCTGCGTTCGTGTGGAAGCGCCTCTGACGCCCCCCTCATCGACCCTGCGGGTGACCCCCTGCTGTCCTTCGCGGAGCCTCTCCGTTCCCACGGTGGTGCCGCGCCGCATTTCGGTAAGGGTGCGGGCCTGGCTTCCGCTCTCCCCACGCAATCCCCTGGTGGCAGTCCCATCGGGAGTGGCGGTGCGTACCCTCCGCTCGGCAGCGGTGTTCACCTCACCAGCCCGGGGATCGGCACTCTTCACGCCTCCCCTGCCGTTTACCGCCTGGGTGGCCGCAGCATTGCGCCCCCCGGCAGCCATCGTGTTGAAATCACGCCGGTGGCCGTACCGGTAGTCATCGGGATCGGCATAATAGCCTCCCCCACCGTGGTAATGATAGGGATAACCCCAGCCGTAGTATCCATAATAGGGATAACCCCAGCCGCCGTAATAGCTGCCGTAATAGCCGCCATAGTAACTGCCATACCAGCCACCGTAATATCCCCCGTACCAGGGCGAATAGCCCCAGCCCCAGGGATCATATCCCCAACCCCAGGCCAGCGACGAATAGGGATAATACCACGAATCGTAATACCAGGAGTTGTAATACCACGGATCATAATACCAGCTGTTCCAGTAGAAGGGATCGTAGAAACGGGAATAGGGGCGGTGAAAACGGTGTATACGGTAGGAGAAATCGACATCGGCCCCATCGTAATAGTTGTTGATGACATACTTCACCTCGTTGTCATCATAATAAATGGTGGTGTCAGAACCCTGAAGTTCCATCTGGTCCATGTTATACAACTGTGCATCGACATATTCTCCGGCATCCTGGCCGTCGAGGATGTAGTTGTTCATGGTTTTGCTCCCTTCTTCATTGTCGGTGATCTCACTGATGATCACTCTGTCGCCTGATTTGAGGGTCTCAGGTTCCTCCTGCACCCTGGCTTCCTCATCCAGGACCGGAGGCGGGACATCTCCCGGGTTGAAATAAATGCCGTCCACATAGCCTGTGGAGACAAAAGACCCGGTTGAGCATGCACTGATAACCAGGGCAATAGCTGCAAGCAGGTAAATTTTAGTTTTCATTACGCATCCTCCCTCTTTACTTTGTAAGATATTATTTACTTATTTTGCGAACAAAAATTATCATTGTTAAGAAAGCAAAATTTGTACCAAAGATAGGAAAATGGCTAAAGAAATAACGACGCGTGGAGACAATTACTCGCAGTGGTACCTGGATCTGGTCAATAAGGCTGACCTGGCCGAGAATTCTGCGGTGCGCGGATGCATGGTGATCAAGCCTTACGGATATGCCATCTGGGAGAAGATGCAGGCACAGCTTGACAAGATGTTCAAGGAAACGGGGCATGTGAATGCCTATTTTCCCTTGTTCATTCCGAAGTCCTTTTTCAGCCGGGAAGCGGCCCATGTAGAGGGTTTTGCCAAGGAGTGTGCCGTGGTGACCCACTACCGGCTTAAAAACGATCCCGACGGGAAGGGTGTGGTGGTGGATCCCGAGGCCAAACTGGAGGAAGAGCTGATCATCAGGCCCACCTCGGAAACCATCATCTGGAACACCTACCGCAACTGGATCCAGTCACACCGTGACCTGCCCATCCTGATCAACCAGTGGGCCAACGTGGTGAGGTGGGAAATGCGCACCCGTCTTTTCCTGCGGACGGCCGAATTTCTCTGGCAGGAGGGGCATACGGCGCACGCCACCCGTGAGGAAGCCGTGGAGGAGACCCTCAAAATCATCAACCTTTATGCCGATTTTGCCGAGAAATTCATGGGCATCCCTGTCATCAAAGGGATCAAGTCGGAAAACGAGCGATTCGCGGGGGCCGTGGAGACCTATTGCATCGAGGGGCTCATGCAGGATGGGAAAGCTCTTCAGTGCGGAACCTCCCATTTTCTGGGCCAGAACTTTGCCAAGGCCTTTGATGTCATGTTTTCCAACAGGGAAGGGGTACTGGAGCATGTCTGGGCCACCTCCTGGGGGGTTTCCACCCGGCTGATGGGCGCCCTGGTCATGGCCCACTCTGACGACAACGGACTGGTGCTGCCTCCCAACCTGGCCCCCATTCAGGTGGTCATCGTCCCCATCTATAAAAATAAGGAGGAACTCGACAGGGTTTCTGCCGTAGCCGACCAAATCATTCCGCAGCTGAAAGCCCGCGGCATCTCGGTCAAATACGACGACAACGACAACAAGAAACCAGGATGGAAATTCGCCGAATATGAGCTTAAGGGAGTACCTGTAAGGCTGGCCATGGGTCCCCGCGACCTGGAAAAGGGGACCGTGGAGGTCGCCCGCCGCGATACCCTCACCAAGGAAGTCCTGCCGGTTGAAGGCATCGACGAAGTGATCGAAAAACTGCTGGCCGATATCCAGGAAAACATCTTCCGCAAAGCCACCGCCTTCAGGGATGAAAACATCCGCAAAGCCGACACCTGGGAAGAGTTCAAAACCCTCCTTACCGAAAAAGGGGGGTTCATCTCGGCCCACTGGGACGGCACTCCGGAAACAGAAGCCCGTATCAAGGAAGAGACCAAAGCGACCATCCGCTGCATCCCCCTCGATGCCGAACCCGAAGAAGGGCTCTGCATTTATTCGGGACAGCCGTCGGCACAGCGCGTCCTCTTCGCCATCGCGTACTGACATCAGGCCCTCCTTAGCCGGAAAGAAAAAACCTGTTCCTCACCGGAACAGGTTTTTTAATGTGCCCCCGCCAGGGCACAAAAAAAGGACGAGTCATCACTCGCCCTTTTCACCTAACTAAACCAATAAAACTAATCAAACCTAAACCTATGAAACTAAAACCATGACAAAGATAAGGCTTCTGACCTTTCACTCCAAACCCGGCAATCAAAAAAACCTGCTCTAAAACATTTTTTAATATTCGCTTAACATTGGATTTCGATCGAATATTTTTCACATCTCTTTAACTCTTTTTAATATTTTTAATAACAGGTCCTTCAAGAAAAAAGGCTGTCCGTTGACAGACAGCCTTTTATAATTTTCGCAACAGCTATTTAAAGCAAATGTTGTTTTACAGAAAACGATTGCGAAGGAACGGTTATTTCTTTTTCCGTGATTGTTCCTCGGTGGCGATGGAATCGCGCATGGAGGTATCGGCCATGATATTTTTATAGCGCATGTAATCCATGACGCCCAGGTTGCCGGTGCGGAAGGCTTCTGAGATGGCCAGGGGGATCTGTGCTTCGGCCTCGATCACCTTGGCACGGGCTTCCTGGGCTTTGGCGCGCATTTCCTGTTCCAGGGCCACAGCCATGGCGCGTCTTTCCTCGGCCTTGGCCTGGGCGATGTTTTTGTCGGCTTCGGCCTGATCGATCTGCAATCCCGCCCCGATATTTTTTCCGATATCGATGTCGGCAATATCGATGGAGAGGATTTCAAAAGCCGTTCCGGCATCGAGGCCTTTCTCGAGCACGGTACGTGAGATGAAATCGGGATTTTCAAGCACTTCCTTGTGGGAGTGTGCTGAACCGATGCTGGAAACGATGCCTTCGCCCACACGGGCCAGGACGGTCTCCTCACCTGCCCCGCCCACCAGTTGGCGGATGTTGGCCCTGACGGTCACCCTGGCCTTGGCGATAAGCTGGATCCCGTCCTTGGCCACGGCCGTTACCGGAGGGGTGTTGATCACCTTGGGATTCACCGACATCTGTACGGCCTCGAAGACATCGCGGCCGGCCAGGTCAATGGCCGTGGCCATGTTAAAGGAGAGCTGGATATTCGCCTTGCTGGCCGAAACCAGGGCATGCACCACATTGGCCACGTGCCCTCCAGCCAGAAAATGGGCCTCCAGGTCGTTGCGGTTCAACGGGATCCCTGCCTTGGTCCCCTCGATCATCGCCCTGACGATCACCCCAGGGGGCACCTTCCTGAAACGCATCAGAAAGAGTTGCAAAAGGCTGATCCGGACCCCCGATACCAGAGCCGAAAACCACAACCCCACCGGAACAAAATACAAGAAAACGATCAGCAGGATGATAATCCCCGCTATCATTCCGAAAATTCCTACAGATTCTACCATGTTATTCAGATTTTAGTAATTCTACAATAATCGCGTTAGAAAGGATTTTGACCACCCTGACCGGTTGGTGCGGGTCGATAAAGGGGCCGGTGGAACGGGCCTCGAGCGTCTGATCGCCCACCTTTACCTTACCGGAAGGTGCCAGCCGCCCCAGGGTCACTCCCTGGTCACCTACATGGAGGCTTCCGGCGTTAAAACCCTCCACCTTTCCGTCAATTTGGGTTTCCAGCACCAGCTTGCGCCCGGCCCTGGACCTGAAAAAATAGTAAAACATCCAGGGTGCCGTCACCAAAATCGACAGCAGGGTCACCAGGCCACCCACCACACTGTACTCCGTGAATCCCAGATATACGCTGCCAATGAGCATGATCACCCCGCCGATGCCGGCAATGGTAATCCCCGGGATCACTACAAACTCCAACAGCAGGAGAAACAATCCCAGTATCACCAGAAATATGATTATCAGTATGGTCATGTCGTTCTGTCCTTTTCTTTGGTTCGCGGCTGATCACGATGTTCAGTCGATGGTCACGGTGAGTTCCCTCTCCATCAGTGCATCTTTCATGACCTTCAGGCTGGAAAACCCACCTCTTTTAATGTCGCATTTTCCCTTGAAATGGGTGATAGTGGCACACTGGGAAGCCTGGTAATACTCGTGCCCGCATATCTCCACCAGTGCTTCGATCACATAATCAAAGGTATGCACATCATCATTGTGCAGGATAAGAACCTTTTTGCCGGCTACCACCTCTCCGGAGTGCTGTTCAGGATCTTTTCTCGTTTCCCTGGCTGTCATCCTGGAATACTATTGTTTGGGTAAAGATACTCTTTTTCCGTTTTGCAGGGCAATGACGAAAGCATCTTTCACGCCTTCGAGTCTGACCTGCTCCATCAGTTTCAGGGCATCGCTGTAATTGGTGAGGCTCCCTGTTGTATATACCGTAGCCCCTTTTTCGTTGATATAGGTATCGATGACCCTGATTTTCGAAATTTTGTCGAAGAGGGCCTTACGGCTGGCGGGAACGGCTTTGGGGTAAGCCCCCAGCTGAATCCTGTAAACCAGCTGGTTTTCATCGGGGGCCTTCTCCTTTTCGTCGGAAGTGCCGATAGCAGTCACCGTCGAGGTGGTTCCCGCAGCCTCGAGAAACACTTCCGGACCAAGGTCGGGGATCACCGGCCGGGGGGGGTCCTGCAGCGCCAGGAGCGAGTCTCTGATCCTTGAAAACCGCTCATAAACCTCATAGCCGGCATCCTGCCACCAGGCCTGCTCCAATGCCGCCGCCTTCCGGAACCGGCCATCCATTTCTCCTTTCAGAAGGATGGTTTCTCTTTCGGCCTGCCCGATGAGCCGCGCCAGCGAATCACGGGTTGCGGGGTGCGCATGAAGATGATACGCCTTCCGCAGGTGGTCGGTGTCACGCAAGAGGAGATCGAGTTTTTGCTGCGAAGCTTCGGCTTCACGGAACGCCTGCAGCGCCTCCGGAACCTGAAACATCCATTCCGCCAGGTAGGTCACCTTTTCTGTAACCTGGAAATGAATGAACCGCGGGAATTCCTTTGCGCCCTCCCCTCCGGAAGAAAGGGGCGCTCCCGCCACCGGACCAGGTTCAGCCCTCTCCCCCTCCGGAATCACTTCCTCAGTAACCTGTAGGGAATCGCCTTCCACTCCGGGAAGTGCAATGGTCCCTGGATCATTCCCGGTTAACACCACATTGGTCGCGGATTCTTCCTGAGATAACGCTTCCTTCACCGGGTCCAGAGATGTTCCGGCAGATATTTGTTCCGTCACCCCCTGAACAGAGGTTTCCGGAGGTGATGGTATCTTCGGCTCCTGAACGGTGCGCTCCGGAGGCGATAGCGTCTCTGCTTGCTGAACAGACGTTTCCGGAGGTGATAATGTCTCTGCCTCCTGAACGGTGCGCTCCGGAGGCGATAGCGTCTCTGCTTGCTGAACAGACGTTTCCGGAGGTGATAATGTCTCTGCTTGCTGAACAGACGTTTCCGGAGGCGGGGTTTGTGCCTCCGCCTGAGCAGACGCTTCCGGAGAAACCTTTAACCTTTCGTCAACAAAGGGATTGACCTGAGCGAAACAGAGTTCGGTCAGCCGGGCCACCTCAAGTTCCCTGACCTGTACAGAATCGGCATTGTTGCGAAAACGGTTGTAATAGCGCTGTGCGCTGTTCCAGTTATTGCGGGCATGGCTGAGGACCCCCAGATAATAATAGACCTTCGGGGGAACGTCACGCGGCATCGCCAGCACCAGGTTCTTTTCGGCCTCGACCCCAAAATCCCCGGTTTCCACCATGGTGGCTCCCAGATAGTATTTTACCATATAATCGTAGGGGAAGTCGTAGGCCAGTTTTGCAAAAACCGGCAAAGCCCTATCAAACTGCCCCGACTGGAACCAGGCCACCGCCTGTTCACGTGCATCGGGTTGCGGCAAAACCACCGCCTGCTCACGTGCATCGGGCTGAGTCAGCACCATGGCTTCCCCCGGTATCACCACCCCCATCAGAAAGAGCGACTGCCACAGGAACATATGATAACGTAACAGCAATCTCAGCATAGCTATGCAACCGGATTAATCATGCCTTAAAGATACAATAATCATGCAAAAGCCGGCATAAGATTTATTTTTGAACATCGCCCCGGGTAAAAGAAAACAAAACCCCGGCGGAAACCAATTAAGGTATATATTTGTAAATAGAAAATTATAAACTTTATGACAACACTGAAAAAAGGAGATCCGGCGCCTCACTTCGAGGGGGTCGACCAGGACGGAAAGACAGTGAAACTAACTGATTTCAAGGGAAAAAAGCTGATCCTCTATTTCTATCCCAAGGACAATACCCCGGGGTGCACCGCGGAGGCCTGCAACCTGAATGACCATTATGAGACCTGGTTAAACCGGGGTTACCAGGTGGTGGGGGTAAGTCCTGACAGCGCCGCTTCCCACCAGAAATTCATTGCAAAATACGGACTGAAGTTCACCCTTCTTTCCGATCCGGAACACCGGATGCTGGAGCTTTTCGGGGCCTGGGGAGAGAAGAAAATGTACGGCAAGCCATACATGGGCGTGTTACGCACCACCTTCGTGATCGACGGTGAGGGGATGATCACAGAGATCTTCACCAGCGTAGACACCAAAAACCACACCTTTCAGATAGAGAAAACCCTTAACCTTTAATATTACCAATCATGTCAAAGGAAGATCAGATTGCCGTGAACAAGGAGAAACTGAAAGCGCTTCAGCTGACCCTTGACAAAATTGAGAAAAGCTTTGGAAAAGGTTCCATCATGCGGATGGGCGACAAGCCTGTAGAGGATGTCCCTGCCATTTCCTCCGGATCGATAGGGCTGGATGTGGCCCTGGGGATCGGGGGTTATCCCAAGGGGAGGATCATTGAGATTTATGGTCCCGAATCTTCGGGGAAGACGACCCTGGCCATTCATGCCATTGCCGAGACACAGAAGAGCGGGGGTATTGCCGCCATCATCGATGCCGAGCATGCCTTTGATCCCTACTATGCCCGCAAACTGGGCGTCAACACCGACGAGCTGCTGATCAGCCAGCCCGACCATGGGGAGCAGGCCCTGGAAATTGCCGACAACCTGATCCGTTCGGGGGCTGTCGACATTGTAGTGATCGACTCGGTAGCCGCGCTGACTCCCAAAGCCGAACTCGAAGGCGATATGGGTGAAAACAAGGTGGGTTTACAGGCCCGCCTGATGTCGCAGGCTCTGCGCAAACTCACCGCCAACATCAGCAAAACCCGCACCTGCTGCATCTTCATCAACCAGCTGCGGGAGAAAATTGGCGTGATGTTCGGGAATCCCGAAACCACCACCGGCGGAAATGCCCTGAAATTCTACTCCTCGGTCCGCCTCGACATCCGTCGCATCGGCCAGATCAAGGACGGCGAAGAGGTCACCGGCAACAATGTCCGCGTCAAAGTGGTCAAGAACAAAATTGCCCCACCCTTCCGGAAGGCGGAATTCGACATCCTCTATGGGGAGGGCATCTCCAAATCAGGAGAGATTGTGGACCTGGGAGTCAATTACAATATCATCAAGAAAAGCGGTTCCTGGTTCAGTTACGGGGAGACCAAACTCGGACAGGGGCGTGATGCGGTGCGCAAGCTCATCAAGGACAACCCCGAGCTCTCGGCCGAACTGGAAGCCAAAATCCTGGAAGTGATCACCACGGCACCTGCTGCCGACTGACCCTTTCAATAGGAAGGGGGCCTTTGAAAAAGATCCTGTTAAAATGAAAGTAATGAAATTCGGCGGCACTTCTGTGGGGAGTGCCGTCAACATCCGTAAAGTCAGGGAGATTCTTGCGGAAGAACCCGGAGACGTGGTAGTGGTGGTTTCGGCCCTGGGGGGCATCACCGACCAGATCCTGCGTGCAGCGCACATGGCAGCTGCCGGTGATCCATTGTTCCGCGAGGAACTCACGGCGATCAGGGAACGTCATCTGGAGGTGACCGGCGCCCTTTTCTCCATGCCGGAAAGAACGGAAGTGGCTCAAAAAGCGGGAGCTATCCTCGATGAACTAGACCTGGTACTTACCGGTATTGCCCTGGTCGGTGAGTTGACTCCCAAGACCCTTGACAGGATCCTGGGCATGGGGGAAAGGATTTCCTCGGGGATCATTGCTTCTTTTCTGGGGGCAGAACTGACCGATTCTGCCGGACTGATCGTCACCGACAGCCAATATGGCAAGGCGGCTGTGGACTTCAGGGAGACCAATTCCCGGATCAGGGACGCCTATGAGGGGTTCCGGGGCCGGCGGGTCATGCCGGGGTTCATTGCCCGCAACAGCCACGGCGATTTCACCACGCTGGGGCGCGGGGGCTCCGACTACACGGCGGCCATCGTGGCTGCAGCCCTCAGGGCCGATGCCCTTGAGATATGGACCGACGTCGACGGATTTATGACCGCCGATCCGCGGGTCATCAGCAGCGCCTATACCATTCCGGCCCTTACCTACGCCGAAGCCATGGAACTCTCCAATTTCGGCGCCAAGGTGGTCTATCCCCCCACCATCCTCCCGGTGTATAAAAAGGATATCCCGGTACATATCCTCAATACCATGAATCCCAAGGGCCCCGGAACCGTGATCACCCGCAGTCCTGTTAACGGCAGGGAACGCCCCATCAAAGGGATCTCCTCCATCCAGGGCATCGCCCTGCTCACCATCCAGGGCATCGGCATGGTGGGGGTAACCGGCATCGCCATGCGTCTGTTCTCTGCCCTGGCGCGCGAAAAAATAAACATCATCCTCATCTCCCAGGCCTCTTCGGAAAACACGATCAGCATCGCCATCGAAGAACAGAAAGCCACAGCCGCCGAAAGCGCCATCCGCGAGGAATTTGAAAGGGAAATACGCCATGACCAGATCAACAGGGTCATCGTGGAAACCGGCCTTTCCATCGTCGCCATCGTAGGCGAAAACATGCGCCAATCTACGGGCGTGGCAGGAAAGCTCTTTTCGACCATCGGCCGCAACGGAATCAACGTGATCGCCATCGCCCAGGGAGCCTCCGAACTCAATATTTCGTGGGTGGTCCGCAGTGAGGACCTCCGCAAAACCCTTAATGTCGTCCACGAGTCCTTTTTCCTATCGGAAAACACGGTGCTGAACGTCTTTCTGGCAGGCACCGGGCTCGTGGGAAGTCACCTGCTGGCCCAGATCGCCACCCAGCAGGAGAAACTGCTCAGGGAGAGCCGCCTGAAGATCAGGCTTGCCGGAATTACCAACACCCGCCAGATGCTCTTCAACCGTGAAGGCATCGACCCCGCCGGTTTCCGGGAAGCCCTCCCCGAAAAAGGAGAAAAAGCCGACATCGCCGCCTTCGTGGAGAAAATGACCGGGATGAACCTCTATAACTCAGTCTTTGTAGATTGTACCTCTTCCGAAACGGTCGCATCCATGTACCACCGGATCCTCAGCGGGAATATCCATATCGTGGCCGCCAACAAAACCGCAGCCTCCTCTGAATATGAAAACTACCTGCTGCTTAAGCGTACCGCCAAGCAAAAAGGAGTGAAATTCCTTTTCGAGACCAATGTAGGGGCCGGGCTACCGATCATCAACACGCTCAACGACCTGGTGAATTCAGGCGATAAAGTCATTAGCATAGAGGCGGTTATGTCGGGTACGCTCAACTTCATTTTTAATACCATTTCGGAGGAGGTTCCCCTGAGCCGGACCATCCGCCTGGCCCGGGACGCCGGCTTCACCGAACCCGATCCGCGCGTGGATCTGAGCGGGGCCGACGTGGTCCGCAAGTTGCTCATCCTGGCCCGGGAATCGGGTTACCACCTCGAAAAGGAGGAGATCCGCATCATCCCCTTTATTCCTGCCGAGTATTTCCAGGGCAGCCGCGAAGAATTCTGGCAGAAAATACCCGCCCTGGACCCCCTCTTCGAGGAAAAGAGGAAGATTCTGGCCGGTGGACATAAACGGTGGCGGTTTGTGGCCAGTTTCAGGGAGGGGCAAGCCCGGGCCGAACTGCGCGAGATCGAACAGGGCCATCCTTTTTATGACCTGGAGGGTAGCAATAACCTGATCATTTATCAGACTGAACGCTACAACGAGTTCCCGATGCTGATCAAGGGTTACGGGGCTGGAGCCGCAGTTACCGCCGCCGGGGTCTTTGCCGATCTGATCAGGGTCTCCAATATCTGAGAAACGGGCCTCCCGCCAGGTCAACACAACATTCTGATATTCTGACATTCTGGTTTTCTGACAATCTGATATAAAGAAATGAAGTACGTGATCATACTTGGTGACGGCATGGCCGACGAGCCGCTGGAGGTGCTGGGGGGTCGCACTCCTTTGCAGGCGGCGGTGAAGCCCTCCATGGACCGTCTGGCCGCGATGGGGCGCAGCGGCCTGCTCGACACCATCCCCGCGGGTATGGCCCCGGGCAGCGAAATCGCCAACCTCTCGGTGCTGGGTTATGACGTGCCTGCGGTCTATGAAGGGCGCGGGGTTCTGGAAGCCGCCAGTATGGGCGTCGAACTTGAACCCGGCGACCTGGCCATGCGCTGTAACCTCATCTGCCTGGAGGATAACCGGATCAAAAACCACTCGGCTGGCCACATTACCAGCGCGGAAGCCGCGGAAATCATCGCATTTCTCGACCAGAAAATGGGAAATGAGCATATCCGGTTTTATCCGGGGGTCTCTTACCGCCATCTGCTGGTTCTCAAAGGAGGGGAGAAGGCGCTGGCCTGCACCCCGCCCCACGATGTCATGGGCACCCCCTACCGGGAGGTGATGGTCAGGGCCCTGACCCCGGAAGCCGAAAAAACCGCCAAACTCCTCAACTATCTGATCGCCAGGAGTCGCAGCCTGCTGGAAGCGCACCCCGTGAATGTAAAGAGAATCACCGCGGGAAAAGATCCTGCCAGTTGCATCTGGCCCTGGTCGCCCGGATACCGTCCACGAATGGCCACCCTCACCGACCTTTACGGCATCGGCCCTTCAGCGGTCATCTCCGCTGTGGACCTTATCCAGGGAATTGGAGCCCTGGCGGGAATGAAGGTCATCCGCGTGGAGGGGGCCACCGGTCTCTACGATACCAATTACGAGGGCAAAGCCGGGGCTGCCATAGGCGCCCTCAGGGATCACCAACTGGTCTATGTGCACGTGGAAGCCAGTGATGAAGCCGGCCACGAGGGAGATCCCCTGCTCAAGACCAAAACCATCGAATACCTCGACAGCCGGCTGGTGAAACCTATCATGGAGGCCTGCCAACTGATGGAAGAGCCGGTGACCATCGCCCTCCTCCCCGACCACCCCACCCCATGCGCCATCCGTACCCACACCCGCACCCCGGTGCCTTTCGTCATCTTCCGCCCCGGGGAAACACCCGATATCGTAACCCGCTACGATGAGGAATCGGCACGTGAAGGAAACTACGGCCTCCTGAAAGGGGCAGAATTCATGAAAGATCTTCTGAAGGAATGACCCCGGGTGCAGGGCAGGAGGAAACCCGGGATAATTTCTCGTGGAACCAAATAAACTGAAAAGACAAACAACTATTTTACAGCAGATTAAATAAGATCAATTATACAGGGCAGTGAATTAACATTCTGCCTGTATCTCAAAATAATAATGATTATATGCTCTATTATAGCACCAATCGCCAGGTTCCGCCCGTGACACTGCGGGAGGCCGTCATCACCGGACTGGCCGCCGACCACGGGCTGTTCATGCCCGGGAGGATCGGCCGGCTAGACGATGCTTTTTTCAGCCAGCTGGGGCAGCTTTCCTTTCCGGAAATCGCCTTCAGGGTGGCGCAGCTCTTCTTTGGGGAGGATATCCCGGAAGAGGAACTGCGGACCATCACCGCCGAAACCCTCTCTTTTGACTGCCCGGCAGTCAGGGTGACGGAGCACATCTGGTCGTTGGAGCTGTTTCATGGTCCCACCCTGGCCTTCAAGGATGTAGGTGCCCGTTTCATGGCCCGGATGCTCCGCTACTTCTTGCGGGGATCCCACAAGCCTGTGACCGTGCTGGTGGCCACTTCCGGCGACACGGGCAGCGCCGTGGCCAACGGGTTCCTGGGGGTGGAGGGCATCCACGTGGTCGTTCTCTATCCCTCCGGAAAGGTGAGCGACATCCAGGAAAAACAGTTTACGACCCTGGGCCGGAACATCACCGCCCTGGAAATCAACGGAACTTTCGACGACTGCCAGCGGCTGGTGAAAACGGCTTTCCGCGATGAACATCTCCGGGAGAAGCTGACCCTGACTTCGGCCAACTCGATCAATGTGGCGCGGTTCCTTCCGCAGGCTTTTTACTATTTCAATGCGGTGGCGCGTCTGCAGGAAGCCGGGGCCCTCCAGGGCCGGGAACTGGTCATTGCCGTCCCCAGCGGCAACTTCGGCAACCTGACCGCCGGACTCTTTGCCCGGGAGGCCGGACTCCCTGTCGGCCGTTTCATTGCCGCCAACAACCGCAACGACGTGGTCTTCCAGTATCTGTTGTCGGGGCATTACGCCCCCCGCCCCTCGGTGGAAACCATCGCCAACGCGATGGACGTGGGTACCCCCAGCAACTTCGCCAGAATCCTCGACCTATACGGCCACGACTGGAAGAAAATCAGCACCCTCATGTCGGGATTCCGGATCGACGATAAGGAGATCAAAGAAACCATCCGCAGGATTTTTGATCAGACGGGGTACCTATGCGACCCTCATGGGGCCTGTGGCTATGCGGCCCTCGAAGCACAACTGAAAGAGGGTGAGACCGGCCTTTTCCTGGAAACCGCCCACCCCGCCAAGTTCACGCCGACCATGGAAGAGATCCTCGGCAAAGGAGAGGTGCCGCTGCCCCCGAGACTGGCCGCTTTCATGGAGGGCGAAAAACATGCCGTCAAAATGGACAGCCACTTCCCGGAGTTCAGGAAATGGCTGTCTGATAACTGCCGGTAACAGAATACATCATCCCAGACCCCTTCCCCGGCATAGCACCTGGTCCGGATTTCAGAGGGAATCCCCGGAATGCAATTCCCTGTAAGGATCAAAGGTTTCCGTCAGGCAGGCTTGCTGAAGGCCTCGCGCAGCATGGCCAGACTTTTGGGGACCGCCTCCAGGGGATTCTCATTTCCCTCGAATTCCAGGGAGACATACCCTTTATAGCCTGACTTCTGAAAGATCTCCGCCACCTTCTTATAGTCGATGTCAAGGGTGTACCATTTTCCACCCCCGAAATAGGTCTTGGCTTGTACCAGGAAGGTTTTTGGGGCCAGTTGCTCAAGCTGCGCATACTGGTTCTCGAGGAAGTTGCCGGTGTCGGCGGTCACCTGGAGCCAGGGGGAGTTGACCGCATCGACAATCCTGAGCACGCCATCGGCCGTACGTCCCAGTCCCCAGTGGTTTTCGAGCCCCAGCACCACCCCACACTTCTCCGCTGTGGGCAGGCACTGCTGTATGGCATCGATCACCCACCCGAATCCCTGGTCGTCGGTATAACCCTCTAAAACCGGTTCTATTCCCTTGTTGGCCATGAAGTCGTCGAACGACTCGATGGTGCGCCACCGGCCGGTATTAAGACGCATGGTGGGAATCCCCAGCTGGTAGGCCAGTTCGATCTGGTGGATGGTCTTGGCGATCTCCTCGTCGCGGGTCTTCTTGTCGGGGAAGACAAATCCCTGGTGGGTGCTGAAACCCATGATGTCGAGGCCCGCATGGAAGGCTTTCCGCTTGAGCATCTGGAGGTAACTGTTCTCCTCGGAGGTCATCTGCATCAGCAAAAACTCGATACCGTCGAAGCCCATTTCGGCGGCTTTCTCTATGCACATTTCGATGGGCACGTTTTCCTTGGGACCGTTGAATTGCCAAAAGGAATAGGTGGACACGCCGATGCGGTTCGAAGGCCTGACCGGCGTGGTGGGGGCCACTGTGTGTTCCGTTTTTGGGGCACACCCCGGCACTGCCGCCGCCATCCCGGCTCCCGCAACTGCCAGAGCCGCCGTTTTCAGAAAATCCCTGCGATTATTTTCCATGATATTGGTTTTAAATCCAAAAATAGACAATTCTATCAAAATGTAACGCCACGGTAATGTATTGAAATCAGAAGGCACTGGACTAACGTCACTTTATGGATACATTTCAGGTCGTAATGGCTTAATAGCGTTTGATTCAGACTTCTTTATTATAGGAATTTCCGGTAATAAAACCGCCATTTTCCACTATCTTTATAGCATGTGTTGAAGAAAAGAGGGTCATGATCATAAATCCTGAGGATAGAGGTAAGTCCCATAAGCATGTCGTTTGCAACGGGGGGTTGCACGGGGAAAAGGTTTTGTCGCTTCTCTGGGCTCTCGCGATGCTTTGTAGTGTGTTCATTTGTCCGAAGGGCATAAAAGGGCAGGATCTGGAGGGGGGAAAGCGTGACCGGCAGCCAGCGGTGGCGGGCACCTTTTACCCGGCTGCAGACCAGCAACTGAAAGCCATGCTGGGGCTTTTTTTCCCCGCAGAAGGGGTTAACGGTCAGGATGACCCCATGGTATTGGTGGTTCCCCATGCCGGGTATGTTTTTTCAGGAGAGGTGGCCGCAGCCGCCTATAAACTCCTTCCCCGTGAGAAAAGTTACCGGCATATTTTCATCATCGGGCCGGCACACCGGACGCCCAACCAGGGAGCCGCCATATATACTTCAGGGGACTTCATCACTCCCCTGGGGAGGGTTCCCACCGATCCCCTGGGGGCTGAACTGGCGGCAAAGAGCCGTAGAGTCAGCACAGATCCCTCCCTTCACCGGCAGGAACACTGCATCGAAGTGCAGCTTCCATTTCTGCAATACTGGCTCAAAAAACCCTTCTCCATTATTCCCATCCTGGTGGGAAGCCAGTCGGAGGCCTTCGCCACCGAACTGGCCAACTTGCTGGCACCCTATTATTCCGAGGAAAACCTCTTCATCATCAGTGCCGATTTCTCCCACTACCCCGGCTACGATACAGGGCGCAAAGCCGACCACCTCACCGCCGGAGCCATCGCGGCCAATGATTCCCGGGAATTCATGAGAGTGAAGGAGGAGAATGAAACGGCGTACGCTCCGGAACTGGTAACGGCCATCTGCGGGTGGATGCCCATGCTTACCGTAATGAAAATTACAGAAAGAGACGACCGGCTAGCCTTCAGGAAGGTGATGTACCGCAACAGCGGGGATTCACCACACGGCGACAAAGACAAGGTGGTGGGCTACTGGGCTCTGGCCGCCTCCAGGGAGACGGAGAGCACCGCACCGACCGGTCAGGAAGCGCTATTTTCCCTTCAGGAGAATGACCAGGCAACGCTTCTGGAGCTGGCCCGTTCGACCATCAGTGCCCGACTGCGGGGCCGTCCCCTGCCCGAAATCGCCCCCAGGAAGCTCACGCCGGCACTGACGGCAAAGGGAGGAGCCTTTGTCACCCTCCGGAAAAACGGAGAGCTCCGCGGGTGCATCGGCAATTTCTCATCGGCGCAGCCCCTCTGGCTCACAGTACGCGAAATGGCCATCGCCGCCGCTTGCCATGATAACCGCTTTTCACCGGTCACCATAACAGAACTACCCCGCCTCCACATCGAGATTTCCCTGCTCACCCCCCTGAAGAGGATTTCCTCGGCCCGGGAGTTCCGGCTGGGCCGTGACGGCATATACATCCGTAAAGGCTCCCGGTCGGGAACCTACCTGCCCCAGGTGGCCGAAGAGACAGGGTGGACCACCTCCGAATTTCTGGAGCACTGCTGCCGCGATAAAGCCGGACTACCACCCGATGCCTGGAAAGAAAAGGATACGGAACTTTACACTTACCAAACCCTGGTCTTCAGTGAAGAGAAGCCAGCCGGGAACACCCGATTTGAAAAACCATGATGGAGAGTCCTTACCACCTGATCCTTATTACCCTGGGTACGACTGCAGCTTACCTCTTCACCCTTCTGCTCGTCAATACAGGAATCCTGGTCAAAACCCTCCACCGCCGCCTCTGGAACAGCGTCCTTCTCCTCACCTTCCTGGTTTCCGGTCTCCTGGGACTCCTGCTGGTGATCAGGGTGAACTACCGGCTGGAATGGAGCTTCCTCAATCCCCTGATGACCTGGCATGTCGACACCGGTATCGCCATGACCCTCGTGGCCATGTTCCATTTTCTGTGGCACAGCTCCTATTACCTGAACTTCTTCAGGCATGGGAAAAACATAGAAACCATGACGGCCGGCCCCCCTCCCGGCACGAAGATCAAAAATCGGCATACCTCCACCCAGGATCATCACCTGGTACCCTTTATTCTGGGTGCGGGATTTTTCTCCACGGTGGTCCAGGTGCTCCTGATCAGGGAGATCACCACCCTTTTCCAGGGAAATGAACTGATGATGGGCTGGACCCTGGCCATCTGGATGTTTCTCACCGGTGCCGGCACCTGGGGTGGCCGCTCCCGGCAGCCCCCCCGTCCTCTCAAGGCCATTCTGCCTCTCTTTCTCCTCCTGGCCTGGCTCCCCCCCCTGCTTCTCCTGCTGATGAACCTCACACGGCACCTGCTCTTTTCTCCCGGGCAACTGATCTCCCCCTTCTGGTTCCTCCTGATGATACTCCTCCTTCTGGCCCCGCTGTGTCTCCTCTCTGGATACCTCTATAGCCTGATGGTTCACCTCACCGGATCGCGGGGAACAAGCTTTGTCAAGGTGTACGCATTCGAATCAGCAGGTAGTCTGGCCGGGGGCATCCTGGTCACTTTTCTCCTTATCCGCTGGTTTCCGATTACCCAATCCCTGCTGCTTACCTCCCTGGCCCTTCATCTCCTGATCCTGTGGAGATTCCGCCAGCGGATGCCGCTCTTCTCCTTCGGATTGCTGATCCTGGCCACCCTCCTTGCTTTTCTGTGGCCCGTTGACATGAAAATCAAATCCTGGCTCTTCCCCGGGCAACAGGTCGTGGAAAACCGGGAAACCCCATGGGGAAACATCACGGTCACGGCCAATGGCGGGGAATTCAATTTCTTCGAAAATGGCAACCTTCTTTTCTCGACCGGTGACATGGTCCTCAACGAAGAGTATGTCCATTACGCGATGCTGCAGCACCGGTCGCCAAAAGAAGTACTGCTGGTTTCCGGGGGCATGGCCGGCATGACATCCGAGATCCTCAAATACCCCTCAGTGGCTGCTGTCGACGTGGTGGAACTCAATCCGGCCGTTGTCAGAATGGCCCGCGACTACCACCGGGAGAACAACGATCCCCGTATCCATGGTGCCGAAGGTGACGGCCGGAGGTTTATCCACAAAACCTCCCGGCGCTATGACGTGGCGGTCATGGCCGTTCCCGATCCTTCCAGCCTCCAGATAAACCGTTATTACACTGATGGTTTTATAAAATTACTGAAAGAAAAACTAAATGACGGGGCTGTGGTGCTTTTTGGTCTTTCCCCCACTGGAAATTATATCACACCTGAAAAGGCCCGCATCGGGGCGACCCTTTATCACACCCTGAAAAAGCATTTCAAACAAGTGTTGATCCTTCCCGGCGAGAGGGATTACTATCTGGCCTCCGACGGGGAACTCTCGCCGCGTATCGGTGAACTGGCGGCCAAAGGGGGAGTGAAGGGCTCCTATGTGAACTCCGATTATATGGACGATGCCTCTCTGGAAGCGCGCGGATCGGAGATCAGGCGGGCGGCAGAAGCCCTTACCCTGCTCAATACAGACAACAAGCCCCTTCCGGTCTTTTACCACTCGCTACAATTCATCACCCTTTACGCCGGCAACCATCCCTGGATCATGGCCTTACCCCTGTTGCTGCTCCTGGTGCCCCTGTTCCTTCTGAATCCTGTCTCCGCAGGGATGTATGTAACCGGATTCACCGCCTCCGCGGCCGAGATCATGCTGATCTTCTGGTTTCAGATCGTCTTCGGGAACCTCTATTCGGCCATCGGACTTATTTTTGCCCTCTTCATGGGCGGACTGGCGCTGGGGTCGGTGGCGGCCCGCAGGATGGATCCTTCCGGGGCACATCTGCTGCCTGCGCAGCTCCTCCTGGCCGGGGTGATTCTCCTCTTTCCCCTGCTGTGGCGCCTGTCAGGCCTGCCCCTTTCCGGTGCGGCCGCGTGGCTCGTTTTCCTGCCCTTCCTGCTGGGGCCTGCCCTCCTCACCGGATTCCTCTATGTCTCGGCCACCCTGCGCTGCGGAACCCAGGCCCCCCACGCAGCCTCCGTGGTTTACGCCGCCGACCTCTGGGGTTCGGCACTCGGGGCCATCCTGACCACCTTCATCCTCCTCCCCGTGGCCGGCGTTACCCATAGCGCACTGACCATCGCCGCCCTGAACGGCGCAGTCATTCTGCTCCTCATCCTCAGGAAAAAAAGGTAATTTTTGCTATCTTTACCACGGTGACTCCAACTGGCGCCACCCCGGAAACCATGACCAGGAGACTCACAAAACGGGAATTCCTCAGAATGTCGGCGCTCTGTGCCTGCGGTATGATGGCCCCCATTCCCGGTTGGGGGATGGCAGACCGGAAACAGCCCGGGAAATTCAGCCGGGAGGCCATATGGTATACCACCACCCCACGCGGGGTGCTCTGCGGCATCTGCCCTAACACATGTACCCTCAAACCGGGGGAAGTCAGCACCTGCCACAACCGCATCAACATCGGCAACAAGCTCTATTCTATTGCCTATGGCAATCCCTGTGCAGTCCATGTCGATCCCATCGAGAAAAAACCCCTGCTCCACTTTCTGCCCCAAAGCCGCACTTTTTCAATCGCCACCGCCGGCTGCAACTTCGCCTGCCTCAACTGCCAGAACTGGCAGATCTCCCAAACCAGCCCCTATAAAACCACCAACATCGAACTGATGCCCGATGCCGTGGTGGCAAACTGCCTTAAAAACGACTGCACTTCCATTGCCTATACCTACTCGGAACCCATCTCCTTCTATGAATATATGTTCGATACGGCCAGGATCGCCCGCAATGCCGGACTGAAGAACGTGATGGTATCCAACGGCTATATCAATCCGGAACCCCTCAATGCACTGATCCCTTATCTCGATGCCGCCAACATCGACCTCAAGGTATTCGATCAGGACCTGTATCTCAAACTGACGGGAGGCAAGATGCAGCCGGTCCTCGACACGCTGGTCACCCTGCAGAAAAGCAAGGTATGGCTGGAAATCACCAATCTGGTGGTGCCTTCGTGGAGCGATGACCTGGCGATGATCGGCCGCATGTGCCGATGGCTGGCCGACCACGGCTTCAGGGAGGTCCCACTCCACTTCAGCAGGTTCACTCCCCTGCACAAACTCACCCAACTGCCCGTGACTCCCCTGAATACCCTGCTCAAGGCCAGGGAAGCTGCCATGAAGGAGGGACTGAAATATGTGTACATCGGGAACGTCCCCGGCAAGGGGTTTGAAGACACCATATGCCCCGCCTGCGGCAAAGCCGTCGTCGGACGGCGCGGATTCTCCATCCTTACCAACCATATTCAAAACGGGCGCTGCGCGTTCTGCCATTCGGCGGTGGCCGGTATCTGGAACACCTGACGGCACCGTCAGACCACACCGGTCAGCAGTCAGCATAAGTGGACCTTACTGGTGAGCAGTCAGCTTTGCTGGACCGTGCCGGTCAGCAGTCAGCCTTGGTAGATCATACCGGTCAGCAATCAGCATGAGTAGACCATACCGGTGAGCAGTCAGCTTTGCTGGACCGTGCCGGTCAGCAGTCGCAGTCGGCTTCCGTCTTGTTTTTGTATTCGAACTGGATGGTCACATGGTTGATACCGAACCCGGCTTTCAGCATTTCCTTGATCTTTTTGTGGATAGAGGCCGTTTCGGAAACCAGGCTATCTGCAGGCAGAACAACGTGCGCTTCGAAATGGATCCGTTCGTCATTGAGCTTCCAGATGTGGATATGGTGGACAGACCTGACGCCTTCCACGGAAGCTACGGCCCGGGAAACTTTGTCGGGATCAAGGTGTGCCGGTGACATCTGCATGAGGATTTCCACTGATTCCCGGAGAATGGACCAGGTATGCACGGCCAGGTAAGCGCTGATCAGGAGGGTGACGACAGGGTCGATCCAGTACCATCCCAGGAAGTGAATACAAAGGGCTCCGGCGACCACGGCCACGCTGGTGAGGGTATCCCCCAGCAGGTGCAGATAAGCGGCTTTCATGTTAAGGTTATGGTTCCGGCCTCCGTGAAGGATCAGCACCGATATGCCATTGGCCACAATGCCCAGCAACCCCAGCCAGAACATCCAGACGGGATCGACCTCCCCGGGATGCATGAACCTGCGGATGGCCTCCACCACCAAAAAAACCGAAATACCCATCAACACCAGGGCGTTGATGAAGGCCGCCAGAATCTCCGCGCGCTGAAGTCCGAAACTGGACCGCCCCGTGCGGGGCTTCCCCGAGAGATAATGGGCCACCCAGGCCAGCACCACCGCCAACACGTCGCTCAGGTTATGCAGGGCATCGGATATCAGGGCCAGACTACCCGAGATAATGCCACCGATCACCTGGGCCACCGTAATGGCCGAATTCAGCACCACCGTCAGCGCCAGCCTGTTACGGGTGTGCCCCGACCGGTGGTCATGACCATGCGTATGTGTATGCCCGCTCATCGATTCCTCCGTTTACGCGCCAAATCTACACTTTTGGTCCCGAAAAATAGCTAATTTTGAAGGTCCTTAACAAATATCCGGATATGAAACGGTTTTTCTTTCTCTTACTGTTCAGCCTGCTGCTGCAGCCGGCAGCCTGGTCCCAACAGGTCGTCAACATGTCGCTTGATGATTTTTACCGCGAATTCAAAAAATACCAGTACAACGAAAACGTCGGGGAAGTCGAAGAAGTAAATGGTTCCCCCTGGGACAAAAAGGAATTCATTCCCGGAGAGATCGTCACCACCTCCAGCCAGAGGTACTCCGGAATCCCTTTGCGCCTTAACATTTACAATAACCAAATCGAATTCCGCAACGAGGAGGGAAAGCCTTTCGTCATCGGCGTGCCTGAACTGATTGACCATATCATGATCGGTGACGAGAAGTATGTGTATGCCCCTTATACCATTGCCAACCGGATCGAGAAGGGCTATTTCATGGTCCTCGCAGAAGGGAAAGCCCTCCTTCTCCAGAAAAAGAACGTCACCCTCCTCCCCGCGGAACCGGCGCAGGCTTACAAGGATCCGGTTCCCGCCCGCTTTAAGCGGACCGACAGCGACTATTACCTGAGGATTCTTCCGGCCGAGGCCAAAAGAGTCAGAAATAAAAAAGAGCTGGCGGCCATCCTCGGGGATTACCCTGCCGAACTCGATGAATTCCTCAGGAAGAACAAGACACGGTTTAACAAAGAAGCGGAGATTACGGCATTGATAGAATTATATAACTCACTGTCAGAATGACTCTTACTTAATGTGAATAAACCCATGTCTTCAGGAGATGCCCGAAAGAAGAATGCCGTTGAGAAGTTGTTCGCACTGGTTGACTGCAATAATTTCTATGCCTCCTGCGAACGGGTTTTCAATCCTGCCCTGCGCCACAAGCCAGTGGTGGTTCTATCGAACAACGATGGATGCGTGATAGCCCGGTCGGAGGAAGCCAAGGCGCTGGGCATCAGGATGGGTGTCCCCGCCTTTGAAATCGAATCGCTGCTTAGCGCCCACGGGGTGACGGTATTTTCGTCGAATTATGCCCTTTACGGTGATTTTTCGTCGAGGGTGATGGCGACTCTGGCGGCGCTGGTACCCTCCATGGAAATCTATTCGATTGATGAGGCATTTCTTGACCTGACGGGGATATCGCCGGAGGAAGCGGAGGCTCTTGCCCAACGCATCAGGAAGACCGTGTTGAAGCATACGGGAATTCCGGTTGGGATAGGTGTGGCCCCGACCAAGACGTTGGCCAAGATCGCCAATCACCTGGCCAAGAAGAACAAGATGCCGGTTTGTCTGCTCAAAGGGGAAGAAGAGATCACCGAAGTGCTTCAGCAGACGCCAGTGGGCGAAGTGTGGGGGGTTGGCAGGCAGTATTCGGCCAAACTTACCGCCCGGGGAATCATCACAGCCTATGACCTCAGCCGGGCTCCGGAGGAGTGGGTGCGCCGGGAGATGACCGTGACGGGTCTGCGTACCCGGCAGGAGTTGTGTGGTATTTCCTGTTTGGCGCTGGAGGAAGCGGTTCCGGCGCGCCAGGCCATCTGTACCTCCCGCTCCTTCGGGAAACCTCAGGGCGAACCCGGCCCACTGGAGGAGGCCATCGCGACCTTCGCCACCATGTGCGCCGCCAAACTGCGCCGCGGGAAAAGCGCCGCCACCCAGATGATGGTCTTCATTCACACCAATGCCTTCCGCACCGACCAGCCGCAGTATGCCCGCAACCGGGTGATCACCCTGGCCACCCCCACCAACGACTCCATCCTGCTGGTCAAGGCGGCCGTAGAAGCCCTCAGGGCCATTTTCCGCCCAGGTTACCTGTACAAGAAAGCCGGGGTCATCGTCACGGGCCTGGTCCCCGAAGGAGAGGTCCAGCAAGACCTCTTTTCTTCTGCGGAAACTGGCAAACACCGGAAACTCATGGAGTCACTCGACGAGGTCAACCGCCGCTACGGCCGGCAAACCCTTCAGGTGGCCACACAGGGGACCACCCGCAAGTGGAGACTCCGCCAGGAAAAACTCTCCCCGGGATACACCACCCGCTGGAGCGACCTGATGGAAATCCGCCTTACATAAACTACATGTACAGGCGTGGAACCCGGGTCGTTTTATGATGCCTGGGCCCCGAGTTAAGCCGGACCTCTCACAAAAGGCAGGCATCAATGCAGGACCATGCCGTGAAAGGGGCAATGGGAACAGTGCCGTAGCGAAATTCATGAATTGTATTGTCTATTTTTGGGGATGGGACAGCAGTTCTATCGTGATGTTCATAAATCGTATTGTCTGAATTTGAGGATGGGACAGCAGTTCTGTCGGGATGTTCATGAATCGTATTGTCTGAATTTGAGGATGGGACAGCAGTGCCGTTACGCAGTTCATGAAGGGAAGCTCTGGGTAAGCGTCAGGGTAAACCATGAAAAAAAAAGTGTATTTTTGAAAGAGAGCAACATTTCAGATTATGTGTTTTCACTATTCGATGAGCCAGGTGGCCAAAAACCTGGAGAACCGCTATCATGCCCCGTTCACACCGGCGGTCACCTGGGAGCCCCGGCACCATGTCAACGGTTTTAATTACCCGTTGATGCCGGTGGTACATGGAGGCAAAGAGAGGCAGATCACCCTGTTGCAATGGGGATTGGTACCGTCGTGGATCCGTGATCCTGAGCAGGCTGCGGAAATAAGGGGCAAGACCCTGAATGCCCGCTCGGAATCGGCCTTCGACAAACCTTCATTCCGGAAGTCAATGGCCACCCGCAGGTGCCTGGTTCCTGCCGATGGCTTCTTTGAATGGCAGAGTGTGGGCACGCAAAAGATCCCCTGGTTCATCACCCTTTCCGGCAAGGAGGTTTTCTCGTTCGGAGGACTTTGGGATATCTGGGAGTATCCGGAGAGGGAAACCCTTCATACCTTTTCGATTCTCACCACCGATGCCAATCCCCTGATGGCAGAGATCCACAATACCAAAAAAAGAATGCCCCTGATCTTGCCTGAAGGGAGTGAGGGTGTCTGGCTCGACGAATCACTTCCCCGGCAGGAAGTAGAGACCCTGATGGTCCCATTTCCGGAGGAAGGGATGAACGCCTGGACCATAAGCACGCTGATCACCGCCAGGGGTGCCGACACCAACACTCCGGAAGTCAAGAAACCCTGGTCGTATGCACCGTCCCGGGGGCTCTTCTGAACAACGGGCAACATACACCGCAGCGACAAAGGCAATCCCACCCTATGAAGAAGATACTTATTCTATTTGCCCATCCGGCCCTGCACAAATCGAGGATTCACAGCCGGTTGGCCAGGGCTGCAGGCGAAGTCGAAGGAGTTACTTTCTGTAACCTCTACGACCGTTACCCCGATTTTTTCATCCACGTGCCCTATGAACAAAAGCAGCTCCGCGACCACGACGTCCTGATCTGGCAGCACCCTTTCTATTGGTATAGTTGTCCGGCCCTCCTCAAGGAGTGGATGGACCTGGTGCTGGAACACAATTTTGCTTACGGCCGGAAGGGGACCAACCTCCACGGGAAGAAAGCCCTGTCGGTGATCAGCACGGGAGGCAGCGAGGCCGTATACACCCGTCAGGGATTCAGCCACTACTCCGTAAAGCAGTTCCTGGCCCCCTTTCATCAGACGGCCCGCCTGTGCGGTATGGAATACCTGCCCCCCTTTGTGGTCCACGGTTCCCACCTCCTCAGGGAAGAGGAGATCGACCGGTACGCCGACTGGTATGCCAGGCTGCTTACAGCCCTTCGCGACAACACCCTGCCCACTGTCAAATGGCAGGATGCGGAATCCATTAATTCTCTCATCCCCTAACAAACCGGTATGTATAACCAGGATTTCTTCTTACAGGCGATGATTTACCTGCTGGCGGCGGTGATCACCGTTCCGCTGGCCAAAAAGACCGGGCTGGGATCGGTACCGGGGTATCTCCTGGCGGGAGTAATCATCGGTCCCTATGTATTGGGGTGGGTCGGCCAGGAAAGCGAAAAAGTGATGCATTTTGCGGAATTCGGGGTGGTCCTGATGCTTTTTCTCATCGGGCTCGAAATGCAGCCTTCCCTGCTTTGGAAAACCAGGCATTCGATTTTCGGGATGGGAGGGATGCAGGTGGTGACGACCACGCTGGTGATTGCCGGGGCCGCCTGGATGATGGGATTCAGGCCTAACCAGGCGGCCGCCATGGGACTGATCCTATCGCTTTCCTCCACGGCCATCGTGTTGCAGACCCTCTCCGAAAAGGGACTCCTCAAGAACAGCGGCGGCCGCTCTGCCATTTCGGTGTTGCTTTTCCAGGACCTGGCCGTGATTCCCATCCTGGCGTTGCTCCCCTTGCTGGCGGTGATCGGAAGCATTTCCGATGTGAAGCGGCAGGTCCCGCCCCCTCAGGAAGGATTTGCCGCCCTGCCGGGGGCTTTGCAGTTGCTGCTGATTGTCACGGTCGGAATGGCCGTGATTTTCGCCGGGAGGTTCGTGGCCCGCCATATCTTCCGTTTCGTGGCAGGTGCCGGCATGAGGGAGGTGTTCACCGCCTCTGTGCTTTTGCTGGTCATCGGCAGCGCCTACGGAACGGCAAAAATCGGCCTCTCGCCCGCCCTGGGAACCTTTATCGCCGGGGTTGTGCTGGCCGAAAACGAATACCGGCACGAACTCGAAGTGACCATTGAACCCATCAAAGGACTGTTGCTGGGGCTCTTTTTTATCTCTGTGGGGGCTGGCATCAATTTCACCCTCTTTTTCCGGGAACCGCTGCTGATCGCGGGACTGGTACTTTTGCTGATCCTTCTCAAGTTTGGAGCCTTGTGGGTCACGGCCCGGGTGTTCGGTCTCCGCCACGGAAGGCATGTTCTTTTTGCCCTGGCCCTGGCACAGGCCAGTGAGTTCGGTTTTGTACTGGTCTCCTTCTCCGATACCCTGCGCATCTTCGATCATGAAACCTCCTCCTTGATAATCATGGTGATCATTTTCAGCATGGCCCTCACTCCCCTGCTGCTGGTCGTCAATGAGAAACTGGTCAGACCCTGGTATGTCCGCCGCCGCAACAAGGAGGTCCCCGACAAAATTCCCGAAACAGGCAATAAAATCATCATCGCCGGATTCGGCCGCTTCGGATTGGTCGTAGGACGGTTGCTCATCGCCAACGGCTTCACGGTCACCATTCTCGACAGCAATCCCGCCAATGTGGAGATCCTCCGCAAATATGGATTCAAGCTCTTTTATGGTGATGTCACCCGCCCCGAGATGCTCGAAGCCGCCGGTGTCAAGGATGCCCGCCTGCTGGTGCTTACCATGGCCGAAGACGACGAAGCCCTTAAGATCGCCGGCTGGCTCAAGAAAAACTACCCCGACCTGAAAATCGCCGCCCGTGCCCGGGACACCTTTCACGAATTTGAATTCTATAAGCTGGGGGTGCAAATGGTGCAGCGTGAAACATTTAACTCGGCCGTCGAACTGGGCAGCCGCTCCCTCCACTTCCTGGGGTTCAACCGTTACCAGGCCCATCGCGCCGCCCTCACCTTCAAACATCACGAAGACAGCATTATGCGGGAACTCTATGAACACTGGCTGAAAGACGAAACCCACTTCATACGCGAATCGCGCCGCTTCTCCGATCAACTCACCGAAACCCTGCAAACGGAAAGGGACTTTTCCATCCATGAGACCGATTGTGCCTGGGATGTCACCTCCGTCAGAAAAGAAAAAGCCGAAGAGACCGGTCTGCGGCCTGATGAGGACAGCAGAAGCCGGGACCACGGGCGTGAAGATGACGGGCACGCCCAAAACGGGTAAATCAACAAGAAGCCAATCACAAAAAAAGGACTGAAGAATGAAGTATGGCCTTCTGCTCTGTTTTTCGCGGGGAAAGAGGTTTCGGCCCGGACCCGTAAGGCAGGACATACCACCATCACGGTGACGGACCCCGCCAGGGGCCAGCGGAAGATTCCAGTTGAAATATGGTATCCGGAGGAAATTGAGGAAAAGGATCACCCCCCGGCCGGAGAGGGAAAGCCACTCACGGTCATTGTGTTCGGACATGGCTATATGCTGGCACCGGGCAGCTATCGTCATCTGGTTGAACTGGTGGTACCGGAGGGGTATGTGGTGGCCTTTCCATTGGCCGAAAGGGGGATGTTTCCCTCGCACCGTCGCTTGGCGGAAGATCTGGCAGTCGTGGCCGGGCAGGTGGCCTCCTGGAACGGCGAGCACGGCTCTCTCTTTTACGGGCGGCTGAGTGAAACGGTTTGTCTGATGGGGCACAGCATGGGCGGAGGGGCCGCCGTGCTGGCTGCTGCGATGGAACCCCGCATCAGAGGTCTGGCTTTGCTGGCCCCTTATGACACCCGTCCGTCGGCCATCGAAGCAGCCTGCGGGGTTTCATGCCCCACACTTGTCATCGCCGGGAGCACCGATGGCAGCTTCCACCTCTTCACGCGTCAGAAAGAAAATATCCCCGCGCTCAGCGATGATCCCCAGCCCGGTCAGCCAGGCGCCGGTTTTCAGGAAGAAGGTCCGGAAAAGACCATATCCTAAAATATACAAAGAGCTGATCTGTTCCCTGTAAACCATCAGTCTGCCGGCTTTCAGCCACAGTTTTTCCAGTTTCCGTGGCAGCTGAACAGCCCGGCTCACCTCAGTTCGACACCCCGCATTTTCCATTTTCCCGGCTTCATCCCCCGGGTGAGATGAGTTTAGGATCATTTTCCAGACCTCATCGGGTTGTTCCTCCCACTTGGGAACGGAAAAGTCGTTTCCGGAGCGGCTGAAATGGCCGAACCGTTCCATAAACAGGGCAAAGCCGTCCGCCAGGGAGGCGGTGCTGGGATGATTGGGCAAGTCAGCCGGACCGTGAATCTCCTGCCGGAGGGATGGAGGCAGATCTTCATAGGCGGTTTTCATTTGGGCCATCAAAACCACGGGGGACCACTCCTCCAGTCGGGGGAACGCCATGGCAAACCGCTTCTGGTCAAAGGGGATCCCCGCTTTTTCCATCTTTTTCTGCAGCCGCCGCATGGTTATCCGCATCAGTACGGGTATGACGATATTGAAATGAGCCAGTTGTTGTCCCTGCCGGTAAAGCTGGTCAAACAAAGGATGATAATCTCCGGGCAGGGAAAAAGTAGCCAGTTTATTCCTGAGCGTCTGAGCCTGCTCATTCATCCCGAGGTATTCAGTTTCGAAGCGGTCGGGGTAGCGGAGCTTGTGTCGCAGGAAGCGGACCATCCGCGGGAGATGGCGGAGTGTTTTCCATCCGGGGCGGAAACCACTCATGGAGTGGTGGTTTCCGCGCATAACCGTTTCCAGGGATTCCGGTGGCAGTCCGAATTGTTGCAGGATCTCCCCGAGTTTATCGAGGTTGAAATAGGTGCGGTAGCTGAAACTTCGGACCAGTTCATGAGGCCTGATGCGGAGGGGACCTGTGATTTCCTCTGCCAGGGCTGTTTTGGCACCGACCACCAGGGGAATGTTGACTGACCATACCAGGGGCTTGATCTGGCCGGGCAACATCTCCCCTGCCATCCGTGAGGAGTAGACTGTCAGGTGTTTCTGGGCGGTAATTCTGCGCATCTGCAGAAACCACAGTTTCCGGCCATCCCAGGCCCACTCGATATCGACTGGAAAACCTGCCGACCGCTGGAGGTTTCGGGTGGATGAGGCCACCTGGGTGACCACTTTGAAGAGGAGGTGACCGCACTCCCCCTCCACGGCTCTGTTTCCCCGGAATTTCCAGCGGAGCGGGGTGGTCCCTTTCTGCACCAGTTCTTCACCCCTGCCTTCCACCGCTTCGATAATCGTTTCGGGGGCCCCGGTAACCGGGTTACGGCTGAAGCTCACCCCTGAAAAACGGGAGTCCACCATCTCCTGTATGATCACGGCGCACCCTGGCATGCCATTTTGCTGGCCTGCCATGCGGGAATATTCGCCTGTAGTGAACCCTGTGGCTGATCTCCATACCTCCAGGATGGCCCCGAAAATCTCCTCCTCTCCTTTACGGTTCAGAAGCGTCAGAAACTGGCCGGCACAGGAATGTACGGATCCGTCCTCCCCGTATGCGGAGGACCGCACGGCATAAGGCAGCGCAGGCAGGCCCGCAACCTCCCTGCGCAACTGCTCCACAGTGGCATCACCTGACTGGCGGTAACGCTCAAAGACTTTGCCCGGCACCAGATAACTCCGGGGCACAGCATACCCCTTTTCCCGGAGATATAGGAGAGACCGGGCTTTCCCACCGGTTTCCGTTTCCGGAAGGTTGCCTGACAAGGGCAGAACCAGGGAATTACGCTTGGGTGTCATCGAACCACCCTTTTTCAGCTGGTCCATAAGGTTAAAGTTGCTTCTTGGAGAATGACTCCAATTTAGGAAATATTTCAGGAAATTTGCCGGAACAGCTGAGAGAATTTTTCAGATTCAGGAGAAACCCTTCAGGAAGGAGATGGCGACGTTCTCTTTCTAGTGGAAGAAGAGATATCCCAGGAAAAGGGCGGCGATGACGCCGGCGAAGTCGGCCAGAAGTCCGCAGACCACGGCATAGCGTGTATTTTTAATGCCCACGGAGCCGAAGTAGACCGCCAGAATGTAAAAAGTGGTGTCGGTAGCTCCCTGGAATATGGAGGAGAGGCGCCCCACAAAGGAATCAGCGCCATAGGTGGTCATGGCGTCGACCATCATTCCGCGGGCTCCGCTGCCGCTGAGGGGTTTCATCAGGGCTGTGGGCATGGCCGGAATGAAATCGGTGTTCAGTCCGAACAGGGAAACGACCCAGGACAACCCCGAAAGTAACCAGTCCATGGCCCCGGAAGCCCGGAAAACCCCGATGGCCACCAGGATGGCTACCAAATAGGGAATGATCTTGACGGCCGTCTTGAATCCGTCGACAGCACCCTCAATAAAGGCCTCATAGACATTGATCTTCCTGATGAATCCTGCCAGTATGGATCCTGTGATGATGGAAAAGAGGATGACATTGCTGACCAGGCCGCTGATGCGGGTGATCTGCGCCTGTTCGAGGGTTGAGAAATACCATATGAGGGCGCCGATCACCAGGGTGATGGAGCCCAGATAAGCCAGTACCGTGCGGTTAAGCAGGTTGATTTTCTGATAAAGCGATACGGCAATCAGTCCGACCAGGGTGGAGAAATAGGTAGCA
>Ga0116151_10000478_pt1 | contig 36494 bp, 30 predicted proteins | sample AD_UKC117_MetaG_FD_89893 | JGI IMG/M metagenome (GOLD analysis project Ga0116151, IMG submission 89893) | Active sludge microbial communities of municipal wastewater-treating anaerobic digesters from Hong Kong - AD_UKC117_MetaG | ecosystem: Engineered > Bioreactor > Anaerobic > Digestate...
CCCGATCCTCGACCGACGGTGAAGCTGCACCTCCCTCGCCCTGCGGCTTGCGCCTCCGGGCGACCGGACCGGGCGACGCGCCTCTGGCGCCTCGCCTTTTCGGTCCGGGGGCATGCGGCGCGGGCCGCGCGGGGCGCGGCCTTTTCCCGACCCGAGAACCGGCTTGGGGCCGCAGGGTCGGTCGGTCGAAAAGGGGTGTAGATACCAACAGCCTTTGCCGGCGGCTCCTGCCGCGTCCGCGGTCGGGGTGTCCCCAGCCCGATCGACCCGTGGCGATCGGGCCGCGCCGGCCCTGCCGGGGGCCGGCACGCATTGCGCACCGTCCTGGGCCGTCCCGCCCCGATCTTCGACCGGCGGTGACGCTGCACCCCCTCGCCCTGCGGCTCGCGCCTTCGGGCGACCGGACCGGGCGACGCGCCACCGGCGCCTCGCCTTTCCGGTCCGGGGGCCTGCGGCGCGGGCCGCGCGGGGCGCGGCCTTTTTCCGACCCGAGGCCCGGTCGGGCGGAAGGCTGCCCGTATCAGGCGATCCGGTCGCCGTTGCCGTCGAAGAGGTGGAGCCGATCGGCGGGCATGGTCACCCTGACGCTCTCCTGCGGCGTGAGGTAGCGCCGATCGGTGGTCAGCGCCTTGAACGGCTGGTCCTGGAGCCGCAGGTGCAGGATGATCCCGTGCCCGGTCGGCTCCACCAGATCCACCGCAGCGGCGAGGCCGCCGTCGCCGCCGAGCCCCACATGCTCGGGGCGCACGCCCACGGTGACGGCACTCCCGTCCGGCAGATCGATCGCGCGCTCGACCGGGAGGGCGCTGTCGTCGGAAAGGCGGACGGCGCGCGCGCCGGCGTCCCAGCGGCCGGGAAGGAAGTTCATGCCGGGCGAGCCGATGAAGCCCGCGACGAAGAGATTGGCCGGGCGGTCGTAGAGATCGAGCGGCGAGCCGACCTGCTGGATGATGCCGCCGTGCATGGCGACGATGCGGTCGGCGAGCGTCATCGCCTCGACCTGGTCGTGGGTGACATAGATCGAGGTGGCGCCGAGGCCGGCGTGGAGCTTGCGGATCTCGGCGCGCATCTGCTCGCGGAGGCGGGCGTCGAGATTGGAGAGCGGCTCGTCGAAGAGGAAGGCCTTGGGCGCGCGCACGATGGCGCGGCCCATGGCGACGCGCTGGCGCTGGCCGCCGGAGAGCGCCTTGGGCTTGCGGGCGAGGAAGGCGTCGAGCCCGAGCTTCCGGGAGGCGGCCTCGAGCTTCTCGGCGACCGTGGCCCTGGGCGTCTTCTTCAGCCGCAGGCTGTAGGTCATGTTCTCGGCCACGGTCATGTGCGGGTAGAGCGCATAGCTCTGGAAGACCATGGCGATGTCCCGCGCCTTCGGGGCGAGATCGTTCACCACGCGGCCGCCGATCGCGATGGTGCCGGCGCTGATCGCCTCGAGGCCGGCGATCATGCGCAGGAGCGTGGACTTGCCGCAGCCCGAGGGGCCCACGAGCACGATGAATTCCCCGTCGCGGATCGAGAGGTCGATGTCGGTCAGGACCGGCGCATGGCCGCCATAGGCCTTGGAGACGGAACGGATGTCGATGGTGGCCATGGGGCTATCCCTTCACGGCGCCGGCGGTCAGGCCCTGGACCAGATACCGCTGGATGAGGAGGAAGAAGAGGCAGGCGGGGATGAGCGCGAGCACGCCCGCCGCCATCATCTGCCCGAAATCGACCGAGAACTTGGAGACGAAGGAGAGCAGCCCGACGGGGAAGGTCGCCTTCTCGTTCGAGGAGATGAGCATGAGCGCGAAGATCATCTCGCTCCAGGCCGCGGTGAAGACGAAGCCGACGGTGGCGGCGATGCCCGGCAGGGTCAGCGGCAGGATGATCTGGCGGAAGGCGCCGAAGCGCGAGGCGCCGTCGATCATCGCCGCCTCTTCGAGGTCGCGGGGGATGCCGTCGAAGAAGGATTGCATCAGGAAGCAGGCGAAGGGGACGTTGAAGGCGACATAGACCACCACGAGGCCGGTCAGCGAATTGGTGAGCCCGAGCGGCGAGAGCAGCTTGAAGATCGGCGCCACCAGCATGACGAGCGGGAACATCTGGGTGACGAGCAGGAGCCCGGAGACCGTCAGCTTGCCGCGGAAGGCGAAGCGCGAGAGCGCGTAGCCGGCGAAGCCGGCGAGCGTGGTCGCGGCGAAGGCGGTCGCGAGGGAGACGATCAGGCTGTTGCGGAAGAAGAGCGGGAAGTCCGAATGGGCGAGCACGAACCGGAAATGCTCGAAGGTCGTGCGCGAGGGCCAGAGCCGGATGCCCTCGGAATAGAGCAGGTCGTTCGGGGTCACCGAGACCTTGACCAGCCAGAAGAGCGGGAAGAGCGCGAAGGCGATATAGACGAGGATCGCGAGGCGGTGGGCGAGGGTGCCGATGGCGCGCATCTACTTGTCCCGGTCGATGAGACGCTGGCGGAGCAGCAGGATGATCAGGGCATAGGCGAGCAGCAGGAAGAGCAGGACGAGCGAGATCGCCGAGGCATAGCCGAAGTCGAGCCGCTTGAACGCCTGGGTGAAGATGTAGCTCGCCACCGTCTGGGTGCGGTCCGCCGGGCCGCCGCCGGTCATGACGATGATCAGGTCGGTGAAGTTCGCGACCCAGACCGTGCGCAGGAGCACGGTGATCGCGATCACCGGCGCGAGGAAGGGCAGCGTGATCGACCAGAAGCGCTGGAACGGATTGGCGCCGTCGATTGCGGCGGCCTCGTAGAGATCCGAGGGGATCGACTGGAGCGCGGCCAGGAGCGTGATCGCGAAGAAGGGGATGCCCCACCAGACCGCGGCGGTGATCGGCCCCCATAGCGCGAGGTTCGGGTCGGAGAGGATGTTGCTCGGCTCCGCGAGCAGGCCGAGCGCATGGAGCCAGTGCGGCAGCGGGCCGATGGTCGGGTTGAAGAGCCAGGCCCAGTTGAGGCCGGTCAGGAAGGTCGGCACCGCCCAGGGCAGGAACACCAGCGCCTGCGCGATGCCGCGGCCGCGGAAGGGCGTGTCGAGCAGAAGCGCCAGGATCAGCCCGAAGAGCAGCTGGATGAGCACCGTCAGGACCGTCCACCAGAAGGTGTTGACCAGCGCCACCCGGAAGGCCTTGTCCCCGGCGAGCGCGCGGAAATGGTCGAGCCCGACGAAGCCCCCCGAGAAGGGGTTGAGGATTTGCACGTCGCGGAAGGCATAGGAGATGCCGACCACGAGCGGCACCAGCATGACCGCGGTGATGACGATCAGCGCCGGCGCGCTGTAGAGCCAGGGCTCGGCCCGGTCGCCGAGCCGCTGCAGGAAGGGCCGCCGGGGGGCTGGGGTCATCGGGAGCAGGCCTCGAACGGAGCGGGGCGCCCGGGGCGCGCGCCCCGGACGCCGGAGAAATCGCTACTGGGAAATGTATTTCTGCTGCGCCTTGGTCAGGTAATCCGCCCATTCCGCCGCGAGTTCCTCGGGCGTGATCTCGCCCAGGAGCGCCTTCTGCCCGGAGGAGATCGCCAGGCTGTCCTTGAAGAAGGCGAATTCCTCGAGCCAGGTTGGCATGGTCGTCGGCACCACGTCCGGATCGCCGAGCTCCTCGAACCAGCCCTTGAAGGCCTCGCTCTGATAGAAGGGATCGCTCTCGGCCGATTTCAGCGCCGGCAGCGCGCCGGTCATCTTGTTCCAGGGCACGTTGCCCTCGGGCCCCTCGAGCATGGCGATGAGCTTCCAGGCGAGATCCTTGTTCTCGCTCGGCTCCATCATCGACCAGCCGGCATAGCCGATCGTCGGGAAGGCCTTGCCGCTCGGCCCCTTCGGGAAGGTGGTCACGCCGTATTGCTCGGGCTTCATGCGCTCGGCGATGGCGATGAGCGCGTCCGGGTCCTGGTCGAGGAAGGCGCATTGGCCGGTGTAGAAGCCGGCGACGATCTCGTTGAAGCCCCAGTTGACGCTGTCCTTGGGCGCGAGCCCGTCCTTGTAGAGATCGATGAACCAGGTGAGGCCCTCGACCCAGGCCTCGCTGTCGTAGGTCGAGTTCCCCTCCTCGTCGAAGAAGACGTTGTCGCCCGCCACGGTCGCGGGGAACATCACCCAGCCGTTGAGGCCGCCCGGGCCGCCGCGCATGCAATAGCCGGCCTTGCCGGGAAGCGCCGAGACCTTCTCGGCGGCGGCGCGGAACTCGTCGATCGTGGTCGGCACCGCCTCGACGCCCGCCTCCGCGAGCAGGTCCTTGTTGTAGAACATCGCCCGCAGGTAGAAGCCGTAGGGCAGCATCACCGGCTTGTCGTCGACCTGGCCGAGGGCCACGGCGCGCTCGGAGAGGTCGTCGGTATGCTCCCATTCCGCGAGATAGGGCGAGAGGTCGGCGAGCAGGCCGTTGCCGGCATAGAGCGAGACCCAGGTGTCGGGCATCTCGATCACGTCGGGAATGTCGCCGGCCGAGACCATGGTGGCGAATTTCTGGAAGGCCTCGCCCCAGGGCAGCGAGATGATCTCGACGGTCGTGCCGGGGTTCGCCGCCTCGAACTCGGCGACGATGCCCTTCAGTGTCTCCGTGCGCTGCGGGCTGGTGATCACCTCGACGAGCTTCAGCGTCTCGGCCGAAACCGGCCCGGCGAGCAGGGCGGCGAGGGCGGCGGTGGTGAACAGTCTCTTCATTGCTTCGGTCCCCTGTTGAAATCCGGCTGGTGATGCGCCGCCTCGAATCCGGCGACGAGATCGGCCCAGAGCGCCTCGGTGCCCTCGAGGCCGACATGGATGCGAACGGAGCGCGGGCTGATGCCGAAGGCATGGGCCGAGTTCGGCCTGGCCTTCTGCTGGAGCACGACCTCGGCCGGCACCACGAGGCTCTCGTAGCCGCCCCAGCTCACCCCGAGCTTGAAGAGGCGCAGCGCGTCGCAGAAGGCGCGGACGTCGATCCCTTCGGCCAGCTCGAAGGAAAAGAGCCCCGAGGTGCCGCGCAGCCCCGGCGGCAATGTGCCGAGGCCGGGGTGGTTGACGCCCGTGACCTCGGGCCGAGCGGCGAGGCGGAGCGCGAGGGCGAGCGCGGATTCCTGATGCGCCCGCATCCTGATCGGCAGCGTCCGCAGGCCGCGGACCAGGAGCCAGGCGTCGAAGGGCGCGAGCCGCCCGCCGACGTAAGGATACTGCTCGCCCCGCAGGCGGTCGATCAGCGCGCGCGGGCCGGCGACGACGCCGGCGACGACGTCGCTGTGGCCGCCGATGTATTTCGAGGCCGAATGCAGCACGAGATCGACCCCGAGGGCGAGCGGGTTCTGGAAGACCGGCGTGGCCCAGCTGTTGTCGACGATCGAGAGGACGCCGGCCGCCTTCGCGGCGGCGGCGAGGGCGCCGACGTCGAGCGCCTCGATCTGCCAGCTGGTCGGGCTCTCGAGATATAGGAGCTTCGCGCCTTCGAGCGCGGCGGCCAGTGCTTCGGGGTCGCGGCCGTCGACATATTCCACCGTCACGTTCAGGCGCGACAGCAGCGTGCCGAAGAGGCGGAAGGCGTCGGGATAGACGTTGCGGACCGCGACGATGCGGTCGCCGGGGCCGACGAAGGAAAGAACCGCCGCCGAGATCGCCGCCATGCCGCTCGCGAAGCCCAGCGCATCCTCGGCGCCTTCGAGCGCGGCGATCATCTCCTCGAAGAGCCGGACGGTGGGGTTGAGCCCGCGGCTGTAGATCGGCCGCTCGATCTCGCCGCGATAGGCGGCGACCATCTCGTCGTAGCTCTTGAAGGTGAAGAGCGAGGTCTGCACGATCGGCGGGGCGACCGCCGAGAAGGCATGGGTCTCGTCATGGGTGACGAGGAGGCGGGCCGCCTCGACGGGATCGGGTTCCAGGTCGTGTCGGGAGATCGTCATCGGCTCATGTCCCGGATGTCCTCTTCGACGATGTCCAGAATGGCGCGGGTGTGCCTTGCGGCCGCGGCGGGGTCGCCGTCGCGGATCGCCTCGAAGAGCTGGCGGTGGAACGGGAAGGAGCGGCCGGCGAAATCCGGCCGGTCGAAGGGCTGGTCCCAGAAGCGCTCGAAATGGCCGCGGAGCTGTTCGAGCACCTGGCCGAAGAGCGGATTGCCGCTCGCCTGGTAGATCGTGAGATGGAAGGCGAGGTCGGCCGGGCCGGAGGTGCCCTCGCTGAGATGCACCCGCTCCATCTCGTCGAGGGCGTCGGACATGCGCGCGATGTCCTCCGGCGTGCGGCGCCGGGCGGCGGCCATCGAGGCCTCGACCTCGATGCCGCGGCGGACCTCGAGGGTCAGCATCAGGCCGTCGGCGAGGTTGCGCGCCTCGATCGACAGCGGCAGGTGCAGGGTATGGGCCGAAACCGGCTTTCGGACATAGGTCCCGCTGCCGATGCGGGCCTCGAGCACGCCGAGGGCCTGGAGCTGGCTCACCGCCTCGCGCAGGCTCGACCGCCCGATGCCCAGCGCCGCCATCAGCTCGCGTTCTGAGGGAAGCCGGTCCCCGGCTTCGAGCCCGGCCTCGTCGATGTAGCGCGACAGCGCCTCGGCCACCTGCCGCGCCCGTCCGAGCGGGGGCAGGACGTCGAGCTGCGGCCGGGGTCTGGAAGCTGGCGGCACCGATGATTCCCTCTCAAGTCATCAGACGTCAGACAACCTGGCTTGGCAAGTGGCTCCTTCGAAACCGGCAGGGCGATCGAATTTGGAGTTCCTTCTTTCTTCCTCGACGGTCCCGCTATGAAATGAGGGCAGCGTCCGGCCCGGCAGGTGCGAAGCGCCCGCGTCGTGCCGGAGGCACGCCTTCGGCGTGACGGGGCGGGACGGGCGCGCCCGGCGTCGCGTCCCGGCCGCTACAACCCGTGTTTCCGAAGCTTGCGGACCACCGACGGCTGGCTGATGCCTAGGCTCGCGGCCATCTCGTAGGTCGAGGAATGGCGCTTCTGGGCGTCCTGGAGGAGCTGGCGCTCCACCCGGGCGAGGACCTTGGGCAGCGGCTCCGCCCGCCCCTCGGGCGCGGGCGCCGAGGCTTCGGGCAGGGGCGGCGCCGCCATCCCGGACAGGAGCCCCCGGATCGCCCGGTCCGAGCCGATCCTCGGGCCGGTCTCCGTGACGTACAATCGCTCCAGCACGTTCTCCAGCTCCCGGACGTTCCCCGGCCAGTGGTAGCGCAGGAGCGACTCGATCAGCGAGGATTCCAGCACCTTGCCGCCGCCATAGCGCTTGTCGATCTTCGCCCAGAGGTGATCGATCAGGCTGGGAAGGTCCTTCTGCCGCTGGCGCAGCGGGGGGATGATGATGGGCACGACATTGAGGCGGTAGTAGAGATCGGGCCGGAACTGCCCGCTTTCCACCCGCGCCTCCAGATCCACGTTGGTCGCGGCCACCAGTCGGAAGTCGACCGACCGCTCCCTGGTGGCGCCCACCCGCATGATCCGGCGATCCTCGAGCGCCTTGAGCAGCTTGGCCTGCACGTCGAGCGAGGCCTCGCTGATCTCGTCGAGGAACAGCGTCCCGCCGCTGGCCTCCTCGATCAGCCCGGCCTTGCCCTTCTGGCGCGCCCCGGTGAAGGCGCCCGATTCGTAGCCGAAGAGCTCGGCCTCGACGAGGCTCCCCGGCAGCGAGGCGCAGTTCAGCTCCACCAGCCGCCCGGTGCGGCGGTCGCTCTGCTGGTGCACCAGGCGGGCGAACATGGTCTTGCCCACACCCGTCTCCCCGAGGAACAGCACGCTGGCCGGCGTCCTCGCCACCCGCCACACCAGCTCGAAGATGCTCCGCATCGCCGGGTCGATGGGCTGCGTGATCTCGGACTCCGCCCCGCGGCTCCGCGCGGCGCCGTCCTGCTTGTAGAAGCGCTGCTGCAGGTACTCGTATTCCTCACGGAGGATATGCAGGTCGGTCATGTCGTAGGAGAAGCTCGCGACCTGGACGATGCTCCCCGCCGCGTCCCGGACCGGAAAGCCCTGGGCCAGCACCGTGCGTCCCATCCGGGTCGTCAGCATGAACTGGACCTCGCGGTCCTCGCGCAGCACCTTGGCGGTGACCGAAGGCGTCAGGATGCCGCTCTTCTCCAGATCGAAGGCGCTGCAGCCGACATAATCCTCCGCCGTCCCGCCATAGAGCGCCGCGAAATTCGGGGCGACGTTTAGGAAGACGCCGTGCCGGTCCGCGACCGCTATTCGCGAGTAGCTTTTTTCCACGATGACCTTCACTAAGGCATCGTGGAGGCTGAAGGTCTCGGAAGGGGACATCTCAGAAGCTCCACATCATCGATCAGATCCTGATCACGGACCGACAAGATGTGATCCACAATCGTATCATCAGCACACAAAACCGTTTGCTGTAAATGGGTTACGCCTTGGCACGACACTTGCTTTGCATCTTTACCAAGGATGCGCGTGCAGAAGGGCAACAGTCTCCGGATCTGTCAAGCCGGCACGTGTGGGGGTCAAATACGAAATCGGAGCGGGAGGAACCTCGTGTACAGCTATGCAATCAGACCCGGCGCCATGACACTGGCGGCGGCGCGGCGGATCTACCAGGAGCCGGTCGAGGTCCGGCTGGATGGCTCCGCCGATGCCGCGGTCCAGGCGTCGGTCGATGCCGTCAACCAGATCGTCGCCGAGGACCGGACGGTCTACGGCATCAACACCGGCTTCGGCCTGCTGGCCAATACCCGCATCGAGCGGGAGAACCTGAAGCTCCTGCAGCGCTCGCTGGTCCTGTCGCATGCGACCGGGCTCGGAGATCTCATCGACGACGCCATGGTCCGCCTGATCATGGTTCTCAAGGTGAACGCGCTCGGGCGCGGCCATTCGGGCATCCGCCGCGAGCTCCTGCAGGCGCTCATCACGCTGATCAACGCCGAGGTCTATCCCTGCATCCCCTGCAAAGGCTCGGTGGGCGCATCGGGCGACCTCGCCCCGCTCGCCCATATGAGCGTGGTGCTGCTCGGCGAGGGCGAGGCGCGCCACGGCGGCAAGATCCTTCCCGCCCGCGAGGCGCTGAAGATCGCGGGCCTCGAGCCGCTGGAACTGGCGCCCAAGGAAGGGCTCGCGCTCTTGAACGGCACCCAGGTTTCCACCGCCTTCGCCCTGCGCGGCCTCTTCGAGGCCGAGGATCTCTTCGCCGCCGCCGTGGTCTGCGGCGCGCTGTCGAACGAGGCCATGCTCGGCTCCCGCCGGCCGTTCGACGCGCGCATCCATGCCATCCGCGGCCATCGCGGCCAGATCGATGCGGCCGCGGCCTACCGGTTCCTGCTCGGGGCCATGAGCGAGATCGGCGCCTCGCACCGCGACTGCGACAAGGTGCAGGATCCCTATTCCATGCGCTGCCAGCCCCAGGTCATGGGTGCCTGCCTGACCCAGCTGCGCCAGGCCGCCGAGGTGCTCACGGTCGAATGCAACGCCGTCTCGGACAATCCGCTGATCTTCGCGGAGGATGTCGACGCCATCTCCGGCGGCAACTTCCACGCCGAGATCGTGGCCATGGCGGCGGACAATATCGCCCTGGCGCTGGCCGAGATCGGCGCGCTCTCGGAGCGGCGCATCTCGCTCTTCATGGACAAGAACATGAACGGCGACCTGCCGCCCTTCCTCGTGCGTGACGGCGGCGTCAACTCGGGCTTCATGATCGCCGACGTGACCAGCGCCGCGCTGGCCTCCGAGAACAAGGCGCTCGCCCATCCGGGCAGCGTCGACAGCCTGCCCACCTCGGCCAACCAGGAGGACCATGTCTCCATGGCGCCGGCCGCCGGCCGCCGGCTCTGGGCCATGGCCGAGAACACCCGCGGGGTCCTCGCCATCGAATGGCTCTGCGGCGCCCAGGGCATGGATTACCGCGAGGGCATGAAGACCACCGAGCCGCTGGAGCAGGCGCGCGCATGGCTGCGGGAGAAGGTTCCCTTCTACGACAGGGACCGCTTCTTCCACCCCGACATCGCGGCCGCCAACGAGCTCATCAAGGAACGCATCCTGAATGCGCTGGTGCCGCAGGACCTGCTGCCGAGCTTCGGCGCCGATACCTAAGCCGCGCGACACGCCGAGCCGCTAGAGCGGCCGGCACGATGCGATGAAACAGGGTTCCCGCCACCGGCGGGAGCCGCGGAAGGCGGCTGGCCCGGTGTCGGGCGAGAGGACGGCCGCCGAAGCCTTCAACTGAGAGAAACCCGGCCCTGCGCCCGCCGATGAGCGATGCAGGCGACCAAGGGGCCGGCGAGGGACGAAGATGAAAAGGGGAGGGAGATTTCGATGAATTCAATCGTCTTGGCCGTCGTCGTGATGATGGCCTTGAGCCTGGTGCGCGTTCCGGTGATCCTGGCGCTCATCATCGCCACGTTCGCTGGCGGGATGAGCGCCGGGATGAGCGTGGGTGACGTGATCGTTGCATTCGAGGGCGGTCTCGGGAACGGCGCGACGATCGCGCTGTCCTACGCGCTGCTCGGCGCCTTCGCGGTGGCGCTGTCGCGTTCGGGCATCACGCATCTGCTGGCGGAGAAGATCGTTGGCGCCATCGGCGCCGAGCCCGGCGGGCGGAACGTCTTCTACGCGAAGATGCTGCTCTGCGGGGCGCTGCTGCTCTGCGCCAGCCTGGCCGAGACCATCATTCCGGTCCACATCGCCTTCATCCCGATCCTGGTGCCGCCGCTGCTCGAAGTGATGGATCGCATCAATCTCGACCGGCGCGCGGCCGCCTGCGCGGTGACCTGCGGTCTGATCCTGCCCTACATGCTGCTGCCGGTGGGTTTCGGCGCCGTCTATCAGCAGAACATTCTCGGCGAGAACATCAACCTCGCGGGGGAAGGGGTCGGCTTCGCCATCGACACGGCCACGATCCCGCTCGCCATGGTGATCCCGTCGCTGGGCATGGTGGCGGGCGTGCTGATCGCCGTGCTCATCAGCTACCGCAAGCCGCGCAGCTACGAGGTCAAGGGCGTCGGCGCCCGGAACGAGAAGGTGGCGGTCTCGACCACGCTCACCACGGGCCAGATCGCCCTGAGCATCCTCGGCATCGTCGCGGCGCTGGTGACCCAGCTCGCCACCGATTCGATGATGCTGGGCGGCCTGATCGGCTTCGCGGTGCTCAGCGGCTCCGGCTTCTTCAAGTGGCACGAGGTGGACGACGTCTTCGTGACCGGCCTGCGCATGATGGCGCTGGTCGGCTTCATCATGGTCACCGCCCAGGGCTTCGCCGCCGTGATGAAGGAGACCGGCGAGGTCTCGGCGCTGGTCGAGGGCTCCACCGCGCTGATCGGCGACAGCAAGGGCCTCGCCGCCTTCATGATGCTGCTCGTCGGGCTCCTGATCACCATGGGGATCGGCTCGTCCTTCTCGACGGTGCCGATCATCGCGGTGATCTACGTGCCGCTCTGCATCAACTTCGGCTTCTCGCCGCTCGCGACCGTGGCGCTCATCGGCACCGCGGGGGCGCTGGGCGACGCCGGCTCGCCGGCATCCGATTCGACGCTCGGGCCGACCGCCGGCTTCAACGCCGACGGCCAGCACGACCACATGTGGGACACCGTCGTGCCGACCTTCCTGCACTTCAACCTGCCGCTGCTGGCGGCGGGCTGGGTTGCGGCGATGGTACTCTGACGCGAGCACGTGCATGGATAGAGCAACCACGACCGCTGTCCCTTTCGCCACGACGACTGCCAATTGAGGAGGAAACCGACCCATGAATGATCCCCGTCTCGATAATACCCGCGTGATACGCTCGCCCGTGGGCACCGAGCTCTCCTGCAAGAGCTGGCTCACCGAAGCGCCGTTCCGGATGCTCCAGAACAACCTCGATCCCGACGTCGCCGAGCGGCCGGAGGAGCTGGTGGTCTACGGCGGCATCGGGCGCGCCGCGCGCAACTGGGCCTGCTTCGACAGGATCCTCGACACGCTCAAGACCCTCGAGGAAGACGAGACCCTGATCGTGCAATCCGGCAAGCCGATCGCGGTGCTCCGGACCCATACGGACGCGCCCCGCGTGCTGATCGCCAATTCCAACCTGGTGCCGCGCTGGGCGACCTGGGAGCATTTCCACGAATTGGACCGCAAGGGCCTGATGATGTACGGCCAGATGACGGCCGGATCCTGGATCTACATCGGCAGCCAGGGCATCGTGCAGGGCACCTACGAGACCTTCGTCGAGATGGGGCGGCAGCATTTCGGCGGCAATACCCAGGGCAAGTGGATCCTCACCGCCGGGCTCGGCGGCATGGGCGGCGCCCAGCCGCTCGCGGCGACCATGGCGGGCTTCAGCATGATCGCCGTCGAATGCGACGAGACGCGCATCGATTTCCGCAAGCGCACCCGCTACGTGGACGAGAAGGCCCGCACCCTGGAAGAGGCGCTGGAGATCGTCGAGCGCGCCCATGCCGAGGGCCGGGTGGTCTCCGTCGGCCTGCTCGGCAATGCCGCCGAGATCCTGCCCGACATGGTCCGGCGCGGCATCAAGCCGGACGCCGTGACCGACCAGACCTCGGCCCATGACCCGATCAACGGCTACCTGCCGATCGGCTGGACCGTGGGCCAGTGGCGCTCGGAGGCCCAGAGCAACCCGGAGAAGGTCGCCCGCGAGGCGCGGAAATCCATGGCGGTCCATGTCCAGGCGATGCTGGACTTCCACGCCCAGGGCATTCCGACCGTCGATTACGGCAACAACATCCGCCAGGAGGCCAAGGACCAGGGCGTGGCCAATGCCTTCGACTTCCCCGGTTTCGTGCCGGCCTATATCCGGCCGCTGTTCTGCCGCGGCAAGGGACCGTTCCGCTGGGTGGCGCTGTCCGGCGACCCGGAGGACATCTACAAGACCGACGCCAAGGTCCGCGAGCTGATCCCGGACGATCCCCATCTGCACAACTGGCTGGACATGGCGCGCGAGCGCATCTCCTTCCAGGGGCTGCCGGCCCGCATCTGCTGGGTGGGGCTCGGCGACCGCCACCGGCTCGGGCTCGCCTTCAACAAGATGGTGCGCGACGGCGAGCTCAAGGCGCCGGTCGTGCTCGGCCGCGACCATCTCGACTGCGGCTCTGTCGCCAGCCCGAACCGGGAAACCGAATCGATGAAGGACGGCAGCGACGCGGTCGCCGACTGGCCGCTCCTGAACGCGATGCTGGCCACGGCGGGCGGCGCGACCTGGGTGTCGCTGCACCATGGCGGCGGCGTCGGCATGGGCTATTCCATGCATTCCGGCATCGTGATCTGCTGCGACGGCAGCGAGGCGGCCGACCGGCGCATCGCGCGGGTGGAATGGAACGACCCCGCGACCGGGGTCTATCGCCACGCCGACGCGGGCTACGAGATCGCCATCGAATGCGCCCGCGAGAAGGGCCTCAACATGCCCATGCTGCGGCCGTGACCATCCGCGCCCGGCGCCCGGCCTCCGGGCCGCGGCGCCGGGCGCCCCGTCCGGACCGCGCCGTCCGGCTGGCGGGACAAGCGAAGAACAGGGGAGGAAGGCTAATGAACAAGGCGAGCGGGCTGGCGTGGCTGGGGGTGCGGCTCTTCGACGGCCGGATGCAGCACGAGGAACCCATGGCGGTCCTCGTCGAGGGCGATACCATCCGGCAGGTCGTCCCGGCGCAGGGCCTGAGCGAGGCCTCGCTCGAGGGCTACGAGATCGTGGCGCGCCAGGGCGTGATGACCCCCGGTCTCATCGATTGCCACACCCATGTGGTCTATGGCGGCAACCGCGCCGCCGAATTCGAGGCGCGGCTCGAAGGCGCCGACTACAAGGAGATCGCCCGGCGCGGCGGCGGGATCCTGAGCACCGTGCGCCACACCCGCGCCGCCTCCGAGGAGGAGTTGTTCGCGGCGGCGCTGCCGCGGCTGCGCGCGCTGATGGCCGAAGGCGTCACGACGATCGAGATCAAGTCCGGCTACGGGCTCGACCTCGAGACCGAGCTCAAGCTCCTGCGCGTCGCGCGGCGCGTGGGGGAGGAACTCCCGATCCGGGTCTCCCCGACCCTACTCGGCGCCCATGCCCTGCCGCCGGAATACACCGGGCGGAGCGACGATTACATCGCCCTGGTCTGCGAGGAGATGATCCCGGCCGCCGCCGAGGCGCGGCTGGCCGATGCGGTCGACGTCTTCTGCGAATCGATCGCCTTCTCGGTGGCGCAATGCGAAAGGGTCTTCGAGGCCGCCGCCCGGCACGGGCTGGCGATCAAGGGCCATACCGAGCAGCTCTCGAACCTCGGGGGCAGCGCGATGGCCGCCCGCCACGGCGCGCTCTCGGTCGACCATATCGAATATCTCGACGAGGTCGGGGTCGCGGCCATGGCCGCCTCGGGCACCGTGGCCACCCTGCTGCCCGGGGCCTTCTACTTCCTGCGCGAGACCCAGCGGCCGCCGATCGCGCTCCTGCGGCAATACGACGTGCCGATGGCGGTGGCGACCGACGTCAATCCCGGGACCTCGCCGCTGGCGAGCATCCTTCTGATGATGAACATGGCCTGCACCCTCTTCCAGCTGACCCCCACCGAGGCCCTGCGCGGCATCACCGCCAATGCGGCGCGGGCGCTGGGTCTCGGCGACCGGGTCGGCACCATCGCGCCGGGGATGCGGGCCGATCTCTGCCTCTGGGACGTGGAGCAGCCGGCGGAGCTCGCCTATGCCTTCGGGCCCGCGCGCCTGCGGCAGCGGGTGCTCGCCGGGGAGATGCGCGATGCAGCCTGACATGAGCCTCTGGACCGGGCGCGTCGATCCCGAGCCCCGGACGGAGCGCTGGCACCAGGTCGTCGCGCCGCTCGGCGAGGCTTCCCCGCCGGGCCGGGTGCTGATCGGCTTCCGCTCCGACGAGGGGGTCCGGCGCAACAAGGGCCGGCCGGGCGCGGTCGACGGGCCGCTCGCCATTCGCAAGGCGCTCGGGCCGCTCGCCTGGCATTCCGCGGCGCCGGTCTATGACGCGGGCGACATCGCCTGCGCCGACGGCGATCTCGACGCCGCCCATGATGCGCTCGCCGATGCGGTCGCCGGAGCCCTGCGCGGCGGGCATCTGCCGCTGGTGATGGGCGGCGGGCACGAGATGGCCTATGGCTCCTGGCTGGGGCTGGCCCGCCATGCCGAAACCCTCCCGGCCGCGCCGGTCATCGGCATCGTCAATTTCGACGCGCATTTCGACCTGCGCAGCCCGGAATTCGTGATCTCCTCGGGAACGCCCTTTGCGCAGATCGCCCGTGCCTGCGCCGAGCGCAGCTGGCCCTTCCGCTATCTCTGCTTCGGCGTGAGCCAGGCCGCCAACACCGCCAATCTCTTCGAACGGGCCGAGGAATTCGGCGTCCGCTTCCGGCTCGACAGGGACATGACGCTGGCCGATCTCGACGCGGCCCGGCAGGAGCTCGCGGGCTTCCTCGCGGGATGCGACCTGATCTACATGACCACCTGCCTCGACGTCTTCCCCGCGGCGGTGGCCCCGGGCGTGAGCGCCCCGGCGGCGCGCGGCGTCGCCGTGGAGGTGATCGAGCCGCTGATCGAATCCGTGCGCGACAGCGGCAAGCTCGCCGTCGCGGATATCGCGGAACTCAGCCCCGGCCTGGATCCGGACGTGCGCACGGCGCGACTGGCCGCGCGATTGCTGCACACCATGAGCAGGAGTGTCGCCGGCGGCCCTTCCACCTGACCGAAGCGGCGACGAGGCCGGGCCTCGCGGGAAGGCCGCGCCCCGCGCGGCCCGCGCAGCATGCCCCCGGACCGAAAAGGCGAGGCGCCGGTGGCGCCTTGCCCGGTCCGGTCGCCCGGAGGCGCAAGCCGCAGGGCGAGGGAGGTGCAGCCTCATCATCGGTTGAGGATCGGGACGGGTCGGCCCTGGACGGTGCGCAAAGCGCGCCGGCCCCCGGCAGGGCCGGCGCGGTCCGATCGCCACGGGTCGATCGGGCTGGAAACCATTCAGCCTGCGCGGAATGGGAGGCGACGCGGGATCACACGAAGCCGCGACCCTTCTCCTATTGCCCGAAGCGCTCCGCGGTCAGGCCGTCGAAGGAGATCTCCGGGTCGCGGCCCATCACCGCATCGGCGACCGCGCGCCCCGATCCGGCCGACATGGTCCAGCCCAGCGTCCCGTGCCCGGTGTTGAGATAGAGGTTGTCGTAGCGGGTCGGCCCGATCACCGGCGTGCCGTCCGGGGTCATCGGCCGCAACCCGGTCCAGCCTTCGGCGCGGGCGAGATCGCCGCCCTTCGGGAAGAGGTCGTTGACGACATAGCGCACGGTATCGGTCGCGCTGCTCCCGAGCTTGCGGTTGTAGCCGATGATCTCCGCCTGGCCCGCCACGCGGATCCGGTCGCCGAGGCGGGTGATCGCCACCTTGTGGGTCTCGTCCATCAGCGTCGATTGCGGCGCCGCCTCGGGATCTTTCACCGGCAGGGTGATCGAATAGCCCTTGATCGGATAGATCGGCAGGCGGATGCCGACGCTCCGCAGCACGATCGGCGCATAGGGCCCCAGGCAGCAGACATAGCGGTCCGCCGTCTCGCGCCCGGTGTCGGTCTCGACCCCCACGATCCGGTCGGCCTCCACCGCGAAGGACTGGATGGTGACCCCGTAGCGGAAGGTGACGCCGAGCTCCCTCGCCTTCTCCGCCAGCGCGAGGGTGAACATCCGGCAATCGCCGGTGCGGTCGGCCAGGAGCCGCAGGCCGCCGACGAATTTCTCCGAGACATGGGCGAGGCCCGGCTCGGCGGCGATGCAGCCGTCGCGGTCGAGCACCTCGAAGGGCGAATCGAATTCCGCCAGCACCTCCTGGTCGGCCTTCGACGCCTTGACCTGCTTCTCGGTGCGGAAGACCTGCAGCGTGCCCTGCTCGCGCTGGTCGAAATCCAGCGGCACCTCGGCCATCAGGTCGGTCAGCGCGTCGCGGCTGTAGTTCGAGATCCGCACCATGCGGCTCTTGTTCCGCCGATAGGCCTCGGGGTTGCAGTTCATCAGCATGCGCAGGCCCCAGGCCCACATGCGCGGGCTGATCATCGGCCAGATGAAGAGCGGCCGGTGGCGCATGAAGAGCCATTGCACCGCCTTCTTCGGCACGCCGGGCGCCGCCCAGGGCGAGGTCATGCCGTAGGAGAGCTCGCCGGCATTGGCGAAGCTCGTCTCCATGCCCGGCCCGGACTGGCGGTCGAGCACCAGCACCTCGGCGCCCTGCCGCGCCAGATACCAGGCGGTCGTGACGCCGATGACGCCGGCGCCGAGCACGATGACTTTCATGGATATACCCCCTCGGGACGACCGAAACCCGGGCGCCAGCCTAGCGGTTCCGCATCGGCAACGGAACAGCCGGCGCGTCCGGCGCGACCCGGTAATGGTAGCGGGCGACCTCGCGCATCCCCAGCCCGCCGTAGAGCGCGCGGGCGGCCGCGTTGGCCTCGGTGACCGCGAGCGCCAGCACCGCGGCCCCCCGCGCCGCCGCCCAGCGCGCCGCGGCGCGCGTCAGGCGCGATCCCATGCCCTGCCGGCGGGCCTCGGGGACGACCTCGAGGGCATGGAGCATGGCGGTCCCGCCGTGGACGGCCACGAAGGCGCAGGCCGCCGGCCGGTCGCCCTGCCGGCCGAGCAGCCAGACCCTCGGGCCCGCCACCCGCGCCATCACCGCGCGCCGGCCCGGGCCGATCCCCCCGGCCTCCCAGATCTCCTCCATGCGCGCGACCGGCGCGGTGCAGCGCACCGTGGTCCCGCCATCCTCCGGCGCCGCCAGCGCATCGCTCGGGGCGGCGAGGATCAGCGTCGGGTCGCGCCGCGCGTAGCCCATGGCGGAGAGGCGCGCATCGAGCGCCGCCTCGCCATCGCGGATCATGAAGAGCGGCGCCTGGCCCCAGGCCAGCATTGCCGCCGCGGCCGACTCGATGGCGCCGTCCTCGCCCTCGAGGGTCGCCGCCGAGACCCGGCTGCCGCCCCCCGCGCCCCGGCGCAGCGTCCAGGGGCCGAGGCGCATCGCCTCCGCGGGCGGCCAGGTCGCGGCGAGAACGGCGAAGGCATCCATCAGATCACCGCCCGCTCGGGGTCCGGCCGGCCCGCGGCGATGCGGGCGAAGCCGAAGGGCGCGAGATCGAGGCTGCGGAACGCCCCGTGCCGGATCCATTCTGCCAAGGCCCGGCCCACCGCGGGCGCCTGCTGCAGCCCGTGGCCGGAGAAGCCGTTGGCGAAGAGGAAATTGCCGATCGCCGGATGCGGGCCGACGATGGCGTTCCGGTCGAGCAGGTTCATGTCGTAATGCCCCGCCCAGAAGCCGCGCAGCTTCAGCGCCTCGAAATGCGGCGAGCGCGCGGCGAGCGCCGGCCAGACGAGATCCTCCCATTCCGCGTGCGCCGGCTCGAAATCCTCCGCCCCGACCGCGAGATCGGGATCGGGCGTGGCCCCGGCGATGAAGCCCTCGCCCTCGGGGCGCCACCAGACGCCCGAGGGCTCCACCGTCAGGGGCAGCGGCCCTTCGGGCGGATCGGCCGCGGCGAAGACGAAGACCGTGCGCTTGCGCCGCTCGACCGGCAGCGCGATGCCCGCCAGCGCCGCGACCTCCGCACCCCGGCCGCCGGCGGCGTTCACGAACCAGTCGCAGGCGATGCGCCCGCCGCCGGCGAGCCGCACCGCCGCGACGCGATCCGCCGCGAGATCGAGCCCCGCGACCGCATCGGCCAGATAGACGACGCCCGCTGTCTTCGCACGCGCCCGCAACGCGCCGAGCAGCCCCATGTTGTCGAACCAGCCCTCGCCGCTCAGGCCCAGCGCGCCGAGCACCAGATCCCCGGTCGCGAGATGCGGGAAGCGCGCGGCGAGCGCCCCGGGATCGAGCAGGGCGATCTCCGCCCCCTCGGCACGCTGCACGGCATGATTGGCGCGCAGGATCGCGGCCTGGGCCTCGCTCCCGGCCAGGGTCAGATAGCCGTTCTCGCGGAAATCGACGCCGAGCGCGCGGATGAACTCGAGGCCATAGGCCGACATCCGGACATTGAGCGGATGGGAGAACTGCCGCCGGATCCCGCTCGCCGCCAGCGCCGTCGCCGCCCGCGCGTAGCTCGGGTCGGGCTCGACCACCACCACGCGGCCGGGAAAGCCGAGCATCGCCAGATGGCAGGCGGTGGCGCTGCCGAGCGCGGCGCCGCCGCAGATCACCACATCGGCGTCACTCGCCATCGTCGGGATGGCCCGTGGCGGCGAACCAACCCCCGACCACGCGCGTGCCCACCGCGGCGGGATCGGGGCGCTCGCTGCGCGCGATCACCTCGGCGGCGAAGCCGTCGGCGCTGTCCCGGGGCCGGAAGCCGATATGGCCCGCCCGCGCGTTCGAGACCGCGGCCCGGGCATTGTCCGAGGTGCCGTAGATCACCGAGAAGCCGACCCGCGGCGCGGTGAGCGCGGCCTCCGTGAGCCGCACGCAATCGGCGAAGGAGAGCCAGGACCAGAGCATGCGCCGGTCCTGCGGCGATTCGAAGCAGGAGCAGATCCTGAGGCAGACGCTCTCCACCCCGAACTTGTCCCAGTAGAGGCTCGCGAGATCCTCCACGAAGGTCTTGGTCAGCCCGTAGAAGGTGTCCGGCCGGTGCGGCACCTCCGTGTCCGGCACCGCCTCGACGGCATGGAAGCCGACCGCATGGATCGAGCTCGCATAGACCACGCGCCGGACCCCGTTCCGCCGCGCGCCCTCGTAGACGTTGTAGGCAGCGGGCAGCGTGTCGGCCATGATCTCGTCGAAGCTCTGCTCGCGCGGCTGGCCGGCGAAATGCAGGATCGCGTCGCAACCCTTCGTCGCCGCCAGCGCCGCCTCCCGGTCGGCGAGATCGCATTGCACGATCTCCTCATGCGCCGCGGCGGCGCCCATGTCCTTCACATCCACCAGCCGCAGGCGCGCGGCGAGATGCGGCAGGCCGGCCCGCAGATGGCTGCCGAGGCTGCCGGCGGCGCCGGTGATCAGGATGCGTTCGAATTCGGGCATGGGGTCAACCTTTCTCGGCGGCTTCGCGCATGGCGCTCAGCGTCTGGCGCGGCGTGAGGCTCTCGACATCGATCGCGAGAGCGAGCAGGGCGCCGCTCGCCGAGGCCCGCGCCCGGGCGAAGGCGGCGGGAAAATCCGCGCTGCGCTCCACCCGCTCGCCGTGGAAGCCATAGGCGCGGGCGAGGGCGGCGAAATCGGGATTGACGATATCGGTGAAGCTGACCCGTCCGGGATAGCTGCGCTCCTGATGCATGCGGATGGTGCCGTAGCTGCCGTTGTCGAGGACGAGCACGATCGGCCGCGCGCCCGTCTGGAGCGCGCAGCCGAGCTCGGAGGCCGTCATCTGGAAATCCCCGTCGCCCGCGAAGCAGACCACGCAGGCCTCGGGTGCCGCGAGTTTCGCGGCGATGGCGGCGGGCAGGCCGTAGCCCATCGCCCCCGATTGCGGCGCCAGCAGCCTCGTGCCGCCGCGGAAGCGGAAATGCTTGTTGAGCCAGATCGTGAAATTGCCCGCCCCGTTGGTCAGGATCGCACCCTCGGGCAGCACCTCCCCGAGATGCGCCATGACCGCGCCCATGTCGAGCGCGCCCGGCTGCGGCGGAACGGCGAGGCTCGCGATCCAGTCGGCCCGCGCCGCCGCGGTGCGCGCCGCCCAGCCCGTCCGACCGTCCAGCGCGATCCCGTCCAGCGCGAGGAGCAGATCCTCGGGATGGCAGGCGAGCGCGAGCTCGGCGGAGAAGACCTTATTCGGCACTTCCGGGCCGGGATGCACATGGATCAGCCGCTGCGCCGGTTGCGGGCTGGCGAGCAGCCCGTAGCCGTCGGTGGTGATCTCGCCGAGCTCGCTGCCGAGCGCGAGCAGCAGGTCGGCCTCGCGGATCAGCGCGCGCACCCCCGGCGTCTTGCCGAGGCCCGCATCGCCGACATAGCTCGGGCTGTCGTTGTCGAGCAGGTCCTGGCACCGGAAATCGGCGAGCACCGGCAGGTGGTTCGTCTCGGCGAAGCGCCGGAGCGCCGCCCGCCCGGCCTCGGACCAGCGCCCCGCGGCGATCACCAGGGGCGCGCGCGCCTGGCCGAGGAGGCGTGCCACCGCCTCCCGCGCCCCGGCGCCCGGCCCGGGGCGCGGCACGCAGACCGAAGGGCCGGGCGCGGCCCCGGTCGGGGCGGTCAGCACGTCCTCGGGCAGGGCGACGACCACCGGGCCGGGTCGGCCCGATTGCGCCACCGAGAAGGCGCGGGCGATGGTCTCGGGCACGCGGTCGGCATGGCCGATCTCGGTGGCCCATTTCGCGATCGGCCCGAAGGCCGCGCGATAGTCGATCTCCTGGAACGCGTCTCGCCCCGCCGCCTCGGTGCCGACCTGCCCGACGAAGAGGATCATCGGCGTCGCGTTCTGCATCGCCGTATGCACGCCGATGGCCGCATTGGTCGCGCCCGGGCCGCGGGTGACGAAGACGATGCCGACGCGCCCGGTCAACTTGCTCCAGGCCTCGGCCATGAAGGCCGCGCCGCCCTCATGGCGGTTCGGCACCATCCGGATCCGCTCGGAGGTGTCGTAGAGCGCGTCGAGCACGGCGAGATAGCTCTCGCCGGGCACGCCGAAGGCCGTGTCCACCCCCTGCGCCAGCAGGCAATCCACGAGAAGCTGTGCACCGGTTCGCATCGCCGTATTCCCCCGGGCCGGAGAGCATCACATTTTCGGGGCGGATGATAGGGGCTGCGGCTGGTCCCCGCCGCGCCATGCCTGAATCGGCGCGTTAACACTTTTATCCTTGTATTTCAGATGGTTGCATTCTGTCCCCATGGGGACGCCCCGACCGGAGGGACTTCGCGGCAGAATTGCGGGCGCGAGGCCCGCGTCCGGGCTCAGTCCACGCGCCGGAACCTGAGCCGCCCGAGCGCCGCGGCATCGACCTCGACGCCGGGCCCTGAGGCCCGGAAGCGGAAGACCCGCCGCAGCCGGCCCCGCCCATGCACCGCGCTCTCGGCCTCCGCCCGATGCGAATGGGCATGGAATCCCTCCGGCATCTCGTCGAGCGTCGCCTCGTTCCGGGCATCCTTCGGCTCGGACCCGCGCTTGCGCGAGGCATAGAGCCCCACGGCCGCGACGGCACCGAGCCGGATCGCAGTCCAGGCCAGGGGCGAGAGGGCGAGCGGAGCGGGCATCTGATCCTCGCGGCTTCCAGCGTCACCGGCAGAATATAGGGTGTAATCCCCCAGATCAAACCGGGCATCGCGCGCGGTGGCGGTGGCGGGTGATTCGCGAGGATCGCCGAACCGGGCACGCGCGTGTTGCACCGGCCGAATCGGGTGCTAGTGTCGGTCCCGGTGCGGGCACGATCCCGGGTCTTCCCGATCCCCGGAGCGGCCGGCGGCGCCAGAATGTCGAAGCTCGTATTCCCCGGAGGGACAAGATGAACCGCAAGATCCTTTGCGCCCTGCTCGCCGTCATGGCGCTCTCGGCCTGCAACACGCTCGCCGGCGCCGGCAAGGACGTCTCCGCCACCGGCGACGCCCTGACCGGCACCGCGGAAAAGGTCGATTCCAAGATGTGACCCTCGCGACGCCGGCGCCCCGGGGCGCCGGCGTCGCAGGCCCTCTCCAGCCGGCGGTGCCTAGAGCGCGTCGGCCAGCAGATGCGCCTCCGCGGCCGCGGAGATCCGGGCCGCGACGATGCTGCCAGGAGGCGCCGGCGTGCTCAGCCGCGTCTGCGCGAAGCCCTCGGTACGCCCCAGATCGGGCTTCTCCATCAGAAGCCGCACCTCCCGCCCCCGCATCGCGGCGAGATGCAGGCGCACCCTTTCCGCGCCGAGAGCCCGCAGCCGCGCCGCCCGCTCCCGAACCAGGGCGGGATCGACCTGCGGCATGCGCGCCGCCGGCGTGCCCTCGCGCGGGCTGAAGGGGAAGACATGCAGCCAGGTCAGGCTGCATTCCGCGACGAGATCGAGCGAGCGCGCGAACATCGCCTCCGTCTCCGTGGGAAAGCCCGCGATGATGTCGGCCCCGAAGACGATCTCCGGCCGCGCCGCGCGCAGCCGCGCGCAGACGTCGATGGCATCCTCCCGCGAATGCCGCCGCTTCATGCGCTTGAGGATCAGGTTGTCGCCCGCCTGGAGCGACAGGTGCAGATGCGGCATCAGCCGCGGCTCGCCGCCGATCGCCTCGATCAGCCGGGGATCGGCCTCGACGCTGTCGATCGAGCTGATCCGGAGCCGCGGCAGATCCGGCACGCGGGCCAGGATCGCCGCGACGAGATCGCCGAGCCGCGGCGCTCCCTCGAGATCGCCGCCCCAGCTCGTCAGATCGACCCCGGTCAGCACCACCTCGTTGAAGCCACGGTCGCGCAGCCGCGCGATCTGCCCGACCACCACCTCGGCCGGCACGCTGCGCGAATTGCCGCGGCCGTAGGGGATGATGCAGAAGGTGCAGCGGTGGCCGCAGCCGTTCTGCACCTGCACATAGGCCCGCGCCCGCGTCCCCAGCCCGTCGATCAGCGGCGCCGGCGCCGTGGTCTCGGCCATGATGTCGCCGACCTGCACCCGGCCGGCGCCGTCGCGCCCCAGCGCCGTCCAGGCCTCCGGGCGGAGCTTGGCGTCGTTCCCGAGGACGACGTCGACCTCCTCCATCGCCGCGAAGCGCTCGGCCTCGGTCTGGGCGGCGCAGCCGGTGACCACGATCCGCGCCTCGGGATGCTCGCGCCGCAGCCGGCGGATGCCCTGGCGCGCCTGGCGCACCGCCTCGGCGGTCACCGCGCAGGTATTGACGACCACCGTATCTTCGACCCCGGCCCGCTCCGCGAGCCCGCGCATCGCCTCGGTCTCGTAGGCGTTCAGCCGGCAGCCGAAGGTGCGGAAGCTCGGGTCGGTCATCGGAGGGCGGCCAGGAACTCGGCCGAGAGCCGGCCCTCGAAGACCAATGCCGTGGGCCCGGTCATCCAGACCCCGTCGTCGCGCCAGTCGACGAAGAGCTCGCCACCGTCGAGGCGGACCGTCACCTTCCGCCCGGTCAGCCCGCGCCGCGCGGTCACCACCACGGCCGCGCAGGCGCCGGAGCCGCAGGCGAGCGTGATCATGCCGCCGCGCTCCCAGACGCGCATCCGGATGGTCTCCCGGTCGATCACCTGCACGAATTCGACGTTCGTCCGCTTGGGAAAGAGCGAATGATGCTCGATCCCGGGGCCGATGGCGGCGAGATCGACCGCCTCCGCATCCGGCACCACGAAGACGCAATGGGGATTGCCCATGCCCGCCGCGCCCGGATCGCCCTCGATCGGCAGCGCATCGAGATCCATCTCCCGCGCCAGCGGCACCGTGTCCCAGGTGAGCTGCGGCGCCCCCATGTTGACCGCGATCAGCCCGTGGCCGGCATCCCGTGCCAGCAGCCGGCCACGGCCGGTCTCGAGCTCGCAGGACTTTTCCCCGGATTCGGCCATCAGCAGCCGCGCGACGCAGCGCGTCGCATTGCCGCAGGCGTCCGCCGCGCTGCCGTCGGCGTTCCAGAAATCGACGCGCACCGACCCTGCGCCGCCCGCCCGGATCACCGCGAGCTGGTCGAAGCCGACACCCCGGTTGCGGTCCCCCAGCGCGCGCGCCAGCCCGGGCGTCACGGCTTCGCCCGAGGCGCGCGTGTCGAGCACGACGAAATCGTTGCCGAGTCCGTGCATCTTGAGAAAGCGCAGGTCCTGCGACCGTGCGGGGCTTCGGGATTCGCGTTCCATCGCCGCTATATAGGCGAAGGTGCGGGGCACGGCCACAAGCCCGGCGCGGCGGGCGATTCCCCTTGACCCTGCGGGCCGGGTTGCTTAGGGCAGCCTCAAGCGTTGGGCCCGTAGCTCAGTTGGCAGAGCAACTGACTTTTAATCAGTGGGTCACAGGTTCGAATCCTGTCGGGCTCACCAAGGCTGAACGTGCGGGCTCGTAGCTCAGTGGTAGAGCAGTTGACTCTTAATCAATTGGTCGAAGGTTCGAATCCTTCCGAGCCCACCAACTAACCCAAGGACATGCGCCGGACCAACGGCGCTTCCGTCCGCCTCGGACAGGCGGACGGGCAGGCCATGAGGCTCGGAGCGCTCCTGCATCGGAGGACGCTTCCCGGTCCATCCGGCCCTGCCGAGAAGCCGCTCCGCCGCGCCGGCATCCCGAAGTTCCAGTCGATCGCGACCTTCCTCGAACCGGTCGATTGCAGCGCCCGCGTCGGGCGACGGAACGGCGAGCCGCCGGCCGCCGAATGCGCCTTGATCCCGAAGGCGTCCCGCGCCAGCCTGCACCCCCCGCCAATCCCGGAGCGACCATGCAGAAATCCCCTCTCGGATCGAGCCCCCTCATGGTCAGCCGCCTCTGCCTCGGCAGCATGACCTGGGGCAGCCAGAACACCGCCGAAGAGGCCTTCTCCCAGATCGACTACGCGCTGGACCACGGAATCAATTTCATCGACACCGCCGAGCTCTACCCCACGACGCCGAGTGCGGCGGAGACCAGCGGCGGTACCGAGCGCATCATCGGTGCCTGGCTGGAGCGGAGCGGCCGCCGCGGCGAGGTCGTCCTCGCCACCAAGATCGCCGGCGCCGGCAACCGGACGGTGCGCCCCGACGGCGCGCCGATCGGCCCCGCCACCCTGCGCACCGCCCTCGACGGCAGCCTGAAGCGCCTGAAGACCGACCATGTCGACCTCTACCAGCTCCACTGGCCCAACCGCGGCTCCTACCATTTCCGCCGCAACTGGACCTTCGATCCGACCCGGCAGCCGGACGGGCAGGCGGAGGAGTTCCACGCGATCCTCGAGACGCTGGCCGGGTTCGTCGCCGCGGGCAAGGTGCGGCACGTGGGGCTGTCGAACGAAAGCGCCTTCGGGCTCGCCACCTGCCTGGAGCTGGCGCGCCGCCACGGCCTGCCCCGGATCGTGTCGATCCAGAACGAATACAGCCTCCTGCATCGCATCTTCGACCTCGACCTGGCCGAGATGTGCCACCACGAGCATGTGGGACTGATGGCCTATTCGCCGCTGGCCGCCGGGCTGCTCTCCGGCAAATACGAGGACGGGATCGTGCCGCCGGGGTCGCGCGCCTCGATCAACCCGACGCTCTTCGGACGCCGGAGCGCGGCCTCGGCGCCGGTGGTGACCGCCTATGTGGCGCTGGCCCGCCAGCACGGGCTCGACCCCGCGCAGATGGCGCTGGCCTTCTGCATGAGCCGTCCTTTCATGGCCTCGACGATCATCGGCGCGACGAGCATGCGGCAGCTCGCGACCGATGTCGCCGCCGCCGAGCTGAAGCTTTCGGCGGAGGTGATGGAGGGCATCGCCGCCATCCATCGGCGGCACCCGATCCCGCTCTGACCCCGCTCCGAGCCCGGTCTCAGCCGGGCTGGCCCACCGCGAAGGTCGCGATCGTCGCGCCGCCCGCGTCGAGCAGCTCCAGCCTCTCCCCAACGATCCGCCATGTCGTCGTCTGCGCGAGCACGTCGGTCAGCGCCTTCTCCCACTCGCCGAGCGGCGGCGGGCAGCCCATGCGCGTCGAGGCGGCCTCGCCGAAGCTCAGCCCGGCGCCGTCGAGATCGAAGCCGCCGACCAGCTGGTTGCAGCCGACGGATGCCGCGAATCGGGCCCCGTCGGACATGCCGAGGCGAAGCTGCGGCCGGCGCGGCCCCTCCGCGTCCGACAGATCGAAGCCGCGCAGCGTCAGGATCTTCCAGTCGGTATCGATGAGGGGCAGGCTTCCCATCTTTCCCTCGCAGGCTTCGCCCGGCCAGACGCCCACGAATCGCGAGACATGGACCACGCTCTCGACGTCGCCCTCCGCGTTGGGCCGCTCGATGATCCGGCCTTCGAAACTGGCCATCAGCTCGCCGTCCGGCTCGGCCCCCGCCGCGAGATAGGCGTGTTCGAGCGCGGAATACTCGCCCTCCTCGGCGATGGGGAGCGTCCTGCCGGTGCGGCAATCCACGAAATGCGCGTCGTCGGCCATGTAGGTGACCAGGCCGCGAAGCTGCGTCGTCGCCGTCTGCGGCACTTCCGCCTTGGGCGCCGGGGCGGGCGCGCGGGCGCGCGGCCTCTGGCTGGTTTCGGCGACCCGCAGGAGGCTCTCGCCCGATGTCGCGCCGGCCCGATCGGCGACCCTGACCAGCAGGACGGCGACGGAGCTGCCCGCACCCCGCGTCAGCACCGGATAATGCGTATCCGTCGTGAAGCGCAGCCGCCCATCGACCCGAATCGAGGCCCGGACGGCGTATTCATGCCGAGTGTCGATCGCCGACCTGTCGAAGGGGATGCGAAAGTGGTAGGGAGGCGTGCCGGGGTTCCTGGTCTCGACCCGGCCGATCTGGATGGAGGGGGCGTCCGCGCGGCTCACATCCTCCAGAACCGCCTCGAAGACGGCCTGCGGAGGCATGGCGATGCGTTCGCGATAGGTCGCGACGCCTTCGACAACCCCGTCCTCGCTCGCGAGCGCGGGTGCCGCGGCCAGCAGGAAGGCGGCCGCCAGCCTGAATAGTTGCCCGATCATTCCTCAACCTTGCCCTGGTCTTTGCGGCAATCTGCCAGCTATCGCCGCTGTGGCCAATCCCTGAAGGGTCTGTCGCGCGTCACAATTGCTTGCCTTCTCCGGGAGGCAGGGCGCGCCGGGACTCGGTCCGCCGGAAGCGGCGATTTCAGAGCTGCGCCATCACCTCGTCCGAAACCTCCATGTTCGCCGTCACCGACTGGACGTCGTCGTCGTCCTCGAGCGCCTCGATGAGCTTCATCAGGCTCTGCGCCGCCGCGAGATCGAGCTCGGTCGTCGTCTGCGGCCGCCAGACCAGCCGCGTGCTCTCAGCTTCTCCGAGCGCGGCCTCGAGCGCGGCGGAGACATCGTTCAGGTCGGAATCGGCACACCAGACCACGAAGCCGTCCTCGCCGGTCTCGACATCCTCGGCCCCGGCTTCGAGGGCTGCCATCATGACGTCGTCCTCGGGCCCGGCTTCGGTCCCATAGACGATCTGGCCCTTGCGGTCGAAGAGGAAGGCCACCGATCCGGTCTCGCCGAGATTGCCGCCGCGCTTGGTGAAGGTCGAGCGGACGTTCGAGGCGGTGCGGTTGCGGTTGTCGGTCATCGCCTCGACGATGATCGCCACGCCGTTCGGGCCGTAGCCCTCGTAGCGGATCTCCTCGTAGTTCTCGGCCTCCCCGCCGGTCGCCTTCTTGATGGCGCGGTCGATGTTGTCCTTGGGCATGGAATTGGCCTTCGCCTCCTTGACCGCCAGGCGCAGCCGCGGGTTCTTGTCCGGATCGGGATCGCCCATCTTGGCCGCGACGGTGATCTCCTTGGAGAGCCGCGAGAACAGCTTGGAACGCGCCGCATCCTGGCGGCCCTTGCGATGCTGGATGTTGGCCCATTTCGAATGCCCGGCCATGGCGCGCTCCGTTCGTGTCTAGGGAGGGGTCGGGGCTGTATAGGCGAGGCCCGCGCCGAGGTTCAAGTGCACAGAACCGCGAGGGTATCGCCGCTGCCGGCCTTCTCCAGGCAGGGCCGCCCCGCGGCCGGAATGGGTCGCGTCACGGCGAGAGCGGCCAGAACAGCGGGATCAGCAGGCAGGTCGAGATACCGAAGATCAGGTTCATCGGGATGCCGATGCGCATGAAGTCGGTGAAGCGGTAGCCGCCGGGTCCGTAGACCAGCGTATTCGTCTGGTAGCCGATCGGGGTGGCGAAGCTCGCCGAGGCGCCCACCATCACCGCAACCACCAGCGGGCGCGGATCGAGGCCGAGGCTCTGGCCGAGCGCGATGGCGATCGGCGTCATCACCACCGCGACCGCGTTGTTGGTGACGACCTCGGTCAGGACGGTCGTGAGCGCATAGACGCAGACCAGGGTGACCCAGGGCGACAGGCCGCGCAGGGACGGGGCGATTGCATCCACGATCAGCTGCACCGCGCCCGATCGGTCGAGCGCGATGCCAATGCCCAGCATTGCGAAGATCAGCGCCATCAGACGGGCGTCGATATAGGAGAAGGCCTCCTCGGCATCGAGAATGCCGGTGAGCAGCACGACCACGACGCCCAGCAGCGCCAGCACGTGGATCGGCGCGACGTTCATCGCCGAGAGCCCGACCACCGCGGCGAGGACCGCGACCATCAGGGGCGCCCGGTCGCGCCGGTAGGGGCGCTCGGTGGGCTCGGCGATATCGACCAGTTCCACGTCCGTGGCCAGGCGACGGATGTCCTCCTGGGCGCCTTCGAGCAAGAGCGTGTCGCCCACGCGCACCACGACCTCGTCGAGCTGCCGCCCGATGTTCTGGTTGCGCCGGTGGACCGCCAGCGGATAGACGCCGTAGCGCCGCCGGAGCCGGAGCGAGCCCAACGACCGGCCCACCAGCTTGCAATCGGGCGAGATCAGCGCCTCGACGGTCGTGGTGCGCTTCGAGCCGACCCGGTCGACCAGCGTCACCTGGTTGGAATCCTTCAGCCCGAGCAATTCGTTCATCTCGGTGCGCAGGACGACACGGTCGCCTTCCTGCAGGGCCACGTCCGGGAACTGTCGCCGCAGGCTCTCCTCGCCGCGCAGCACGTCGATCACGCGCATGCCGTCGCGGCGGAACATCTGAACGTCCATCACCTTCGCGGCGATCAGCGGCGAGCCCTCGGGCACGACCACCTCGGTGAAGAACTTCATCCGCTTGCGGGTGCCGAGCAGATCCACCATGGAATCGCGGTTCGGAAGCAGGGCGGGGACCGCGATCCGCAGATAGATCACCCCGATCACCGCGAGGCAGACGGCCAGGGGCGTGATCTCGAAGAGCGTGAAGGGCGCGAGGCCCGCCGACCGCGCGACGCCGTCGACGAGCAGGTTGGTCGAGGTTCCGATCAGCGTGCAGACCCCGCCCATGATCGCGAGATAGGAAAGCGGGATCAGGAGCTTCGAGGGCGCCTGCCCCAGGGTCTGCGCCAGCTGCACCGCGACCGGAATCAGCACCACCACGATCGGCGTGTTGTTCATGAAGGCCGAGGTGAAGATCACCATGCCCGCGAAGGTCACGACCACGAGCGAGGGATGGAGCGCGCCGTGCCGGGTGATGAGGCGCGAGATGTTGGCGAGCACGCCGGTGCGCACCAGCCCCCCCGAGAGGATGAACATCGCCGCGATCGTCCAGGGCGCCGGGTTGGAGAAGGCGACGAGCACGTCGTCGACCGGCAGCACGCCGCCGGTCAGCAGGATCGCCGCGCCGGCCATCGCCGTGACTTCGGGCGGAAAGACCTCGCGGACGAAGAAGACGAACATCGTCGCGATCACCGCAAGCGTAAAGAACGCCGGAACATGCGGCATCGACAGGAGTGCAGACAATCAGGATCCTCGCGCCTTTCCTGCGCCGGGACGCGCACCGGCCCGTCCGCCGGTCCACCCCAGCGCCGAACCGGGCGACACCATGACCCAAGCGGGCGGCACCCTCAAGCCTTGTTCGCGACAGGCCCCGGCAGGGCCGTTTCGTGCCGCCTGCGGCGGCCGGCCGTCCGGGCCTCGGGGGGCGTCCCGGGGCGTCCCCATGGGGACATTGCGCAACCATATGAAATCGCGCCGAATTTGCGTAAATGATCGGTAAACCCGCGCTGCGGGGAATCCGTTTCCCGACCCATTCCAAGGGCGGTCCGGCGGATACCGGCCAAGCCGATCAGTCCGGCGAGGCCTCGGACAGGCGGCCGCCGAGCCGGATCGGGACGGCGCGGCGGGCGCGGCCCGTCGCATCCTCGGTCTCGACGAAGACGCCCGAGAGCGTCGCCGTGCCGGTCGCGGGGGTCATGCGGCCCTTCGCCATGCCGGTGACGAAGCGCGTGATCGGCTCGAGCTTCTCCATGCCGATCACGCTGTCGTAGTCCCCGCACATGCCGGCATCGCTCTGGTAGGCCGCGCCCCTTTCGAGGATCTGCGTGTCGGCGGTGGGCACATGGGTATGGGTTCCGACCACGAGGCTCGCGCGCCCGTCGCACCAATGCCCCATCGCCATCTTTTCCGAGGTCGCCTCCGCATGGACGTCGACGAGCACCGCCTGGGCCGCGCCGCCGAGTGCCGCGGGCTTGAGCGCGGCGTCGATCGCGGAGAAGGGGTCGTCGAAGGGCCGCTTCATGAAGACCTGTCCCAGGACCTGCGCCACGAAGACCCGGCGGCCGCCCGGCGCGGCGAAGAAGCGCGCGCCCTTGCCAGGCGCGGCCTTGGCGAAGTTCAGCGGCCGCAGCACCCGCGGCTCCTGCTCGACGAAGGCCAGCATGTCGCGATGGTCGAAGGCGTGGTCGCCGAGCGTCAGGCAATCCGCCCCGGCATCGAGCAGGAGCTTCGCATGCGCGCCGGTCAGGCCCATGCCGCCCGACGCGTTCTCGGCATTGACCACCACGAAATCGAGTCGCCATTCGCTGCGCAGCCGGGCGAGATGCTGCACGATGGCCGCCCGGCCGGAGCGGCCCACGACGTCGCCGAGAAAGAGAATACGCATCGCGCCGGGCCTAGCCCGCAAACGCCGCGACCGCAAGCGCCGGGCGCAGGCGCGTTCCGGTCGAGTGGTGCCCAGTCCGGGTGTCTCCAGCCCGATCGACCCGTGGCGATCGGGCCGCGCCGGCCCTGCCGGGGGCCGGAGCGCTTTGTGCCCCGTCCAGGGCCGACGCGTCCCGATCCTCAACCGACGGTGATGCTGCACCTCCCTCGCCCTGCGGCTTGCGCCTCCGGACGCCCGGACCGGGCGATGCGCCACCGGCGCCTCGCCTTTTCGGCCCGGGGGAATGTGACGCGGGCCGCGCGGGGCGCGGCCTTTTCACCGGCCCGAGGCCTGATCCAGGGGGCGTCGTCGTCGTTCGGGCGGACGCCTCGCCGGCATCATTTCGGCCAGACGATCCCGCGCTCGGTGACGATGGCGTCGAGCCGCATGTCGTTGTCACCGTCCGGAACCGCCTCGATCTCCTGCCCGGCATAGGCGATGCCGACCGCGCGGACATCGCCCGATTCGCGCAGATGCGCGATGGTGCGGTCGTAATAGCCGCCGCCATAGCCAAGCCGGTGGCCGCGGGCGTCGAAGGCGAGCAGCGGCACGACGAGGAACTCCGGGTCGAACCAGGCACCCTCGGCGGGGACGTCGATGCCGTGATGGCCGCGCAGGATCGGCGCGGCCGGCGTCCAGGCCCGGAAGCGCAGCGGCTGGCCGCGGTGCTCGATCACCGGCACGCAGACCTGGAAGTCGAGGCCCAGGAAGGCGCGCATCAGCGGCCGCGGATCGATCTCGGAGCGGATCGGCAGGTATCCGGAGATGCGCTCGACCCCGCGCAATTGCGCCACCTCGCCGAGCGCATGGGCCGCCGCGAGGCGTGCCGCCCCGGCCGCGCCCGCGTGAATCCTCTCGCGGCGGGCATAGGCCTCGGCACGCGCGGCGCGCTTGACCGCGGCAAGATCGCTCAGCTCCGGCAAGCGGCGGGCCCGGAGCGACCGTGGAGACGTGAAATCCTCGAGAGCCTGGTCAACCAGGTGGGCACCGGATGCGATAGGCCAGGGCCAGTCACAGAGCCAGCTCCCTCAAGAATCATTAAGGCCACTAGGATATTGGCCCCGCACGCGAAGACCAGAACCCGCCGCAGCGGAATGTAGCGCGGCGCCGCGGGGTTTTGAAGTCCCGTCGTCACCGATCCTCTGCATTGCAGACCGGGCAGTCGGGGCGGCGCGCGAGCGCGATGCGCCGTGTCTCGGCATGGAGCCCGTCGTAGATCAGCATCGCGCCGCGCAGCACCTCGCCGGCGCGGGCGATCTGCTTGACGGCTTCGAGCGCCATCATCGAGCCCATGACCCCGGGGAGCGCGCCGATCACGCCCGCCTCGGCGCAGCTCGGCGCCAGCCCGGCCGCGGGGGGCTCGGGAAAGACGCAGGCGTAGCAGGGGCCGCCCCGCGCGGGATCGTAGAGGCTGATCTGCCCCTCCCACTGGCTCATCGCCGCGGCGAGGAGCGGCACGCCGGCCGCGGCGCAGGCGGCGTTGACCGCGTAGCGCGTCGCGAAATTGTCGCAGCCGTCGAGCACGAGGTCGCAGCCCCGCACCAGCGCCGGGGCATTGGCCGCGTCGAGCCGCAGCCGGTGGGTCTCCACCGCCACATGCGGGTTCAGGCGCTGCAGCGCGTCGCGCGCGCTCTCGACCTTCGGCCGGCCGATATCGGCGGTCCCGTGGAGGACCTGGCGCTGGAGGTTGGAGAGCGCGACCGTGTCGTCGTCGACGATCGCCAGCGTCCCGACCCCCGCCGCGGCGATGTAGAGCAGCGCCGCGCTGCCCAGCCCGCCGGCGCCCACGACCAGGACGCGCGCGGCACCGAGCCGCCGCTGCCCGGTGCCGCCGACCTCGTGCAGCACGATGTGGCGGGCGTAGCGGTCGAGTTCCTCCGGCGACAGGCTCATCCCATGCCTCCTTCGATGCGAAAGCGCCGGTCGCCTGCGGGTTCCGGCCTCATGGGTCCCGCCTTGCCCGGAACGTTTTGATGGACCCGACCGCTCGGGTTTCGAGCGGGCATAGCATCACCCTCCGGCCCGGCGGGCACCGCCGGGCAGCGCCCGCCCCGCCCCCGTCACGCCGAAGGCGTGCCTCCGGCACGACGCGGGCGCTTCGCTTCCGCCCGGGCCGGGCGCTGCCCTCATCTGGTAGCGGGGCGGTCGAAGAAGAAGGAACGAGTTCCAGACGTGATCGCCCAAGGGGGAAAGACTGATTCGACCGCCTCAGCATCGGGACGCCGGCACGCGGCCCGATCCGCCGAGCGCGCCGGTGGAGCCGAAGCCGCCGGCGCCCCGGCGGCTCTCGGTCAGCGCCTCGGTCTCGCGCCAGCGGATGCGCGTGACCGGCGCGAGCACGATCTGGGCCACCCGTGCGCCATGGGCGATCGTCACCGGGCGGTCGCCGTGGTTGATCACGATCACGCCGATCTCGCCGCGGTAGTCGCTGTCGATGGTGCCCGGCGCGTTCAGCACGGTGATGCCGTCGCGCAGTGCCAGCCCCGAGCGCGGCCGGATCTGGATCTCGTGGCCCGGAGGGATCTCGACGGCGAGCCCGGTCGGCACCAGCAGGCGGGCGCCGGGCGGGATCGTCACGCCGTCCGCGCGCCGATCCGCGGGCAGGTTGGCGCAGATATCCATCCCCGCCGCGCCCTCGCTCTCGTAGGCCGGGAGCGGCAGTGCCGGGTCGCGGCCCTCGAGGCTGCGGACGCCGACGTCGAGCTCGGTCATGCCAGCGCCTCCGCGATGCGGTCCGCCAGCGCCTCCGCCGTCGCCCGCTTGGACATGCGCGGCCAGGTCTCCGCGCCCGCCCCGGTGATCAGCGTCACCGCGTTCTCGCTGCCGCCCATGATGCCGGTCGAGGGGTTCACGTCGTTGGCCAGCAGCCAGTCGCAACCCTTGCGCAGCCGCTTGGCGGTGGCATTGGCGACGACGTCGTCGGTCTCCGCGGCGAAGCCGACCACGAGCCGCGGCCGCCCCGTCGGGAGCCGGGCCACATGGCGCAGGATGTCGGGGTTCTCCGCCAGTTCCAGGGTCTGCGCCGCGACCCCGGCCTGCTTCTTGATCTTGGAGCTCGAGGGCGTGGCGACGCGCCAGTCCGCGACGGCGGCCGCGAAGACCGCGACATCGGCGGGCAGCGCCGCCTCGACGGCCGCGAGCATCTCGGCCGCGCTCTGCACCGCGACGACCGAGCAGCCCGAGGGCGCGGGCGCCGAGGCGGGGCCGGTGACGAAGGTCACGCGCGCGCCCCGCGCCGCGAGCGCCTCGGCGATGGCGCTGCCCTGCCGGCCCGAGGAGCGGTTGGCGATGTAGCGGACCGGGTCGATCGGCTCATGGGTCGGCCCGGAGGTCACCAGGGCGTGCCGGCCGGCGAGCGGCCCCGCCCCGCCGAAAGCTGCCTCGATCGCGGCGAGGATCGCCGCGGGCTCGGCCATGCGCCCCGGCCCGTATTCGCCGCAGGCCATCTCGCCCTCGTCGGGCCCGACGGTCAGCACGCCGTCCGCCGCCAGCGTCGCCAGATTGCGCTGGGTCGCGGGATGGAGCCACATGCGCACGTTCATCGCGGGCGCGAGCAGCACGCGCTTGTCCGTGGCGAGCAGGAGCGTGCTCGCCAGGTCGTTGGCGCCCCCCGTCGCCAGCCGCGCCATCAGATCGGCTGTCGCCGGCGCCACCACCACCAGATCCGCGCTGCGCGACAGCTCGATGTGGCCCATCTCGGCTTCCGCCGTCAGGTCGAAGAGCGCGTCATGCACCGGCTCCCCTGCCAGCGCGGCAACGCTGAGCGGCGTCACGAATTCGGCGCCAGCGGCGGTCAGGACCGGCGTGACCGCGGCGCCGGCCTTGCGCAGCAGGCGGATCAGCTCGAGGCATTTGTATGCCGCGATCCCGCCGGCGATGATGAGCAGGATTCGGTGACCGTCCAGCATTCCTCACCACCCCCGCAATCTCGATCCGGAATTGACGCGTCGGGAGGGTAGTTCTGCAAGGGAGGCGGTGCAAGCCGCTGTCCGGGCTGGTGATGAGAAGCGCGGCGAGCTGAAGCGGATCGTGCATCTGGCGGTCTCCGGGCGGATCGATCGGTCTTCGGACGCCGCGAACCGGCAAAGGCGAGGCATTGCCTCGCGCCGGTTCGTCGGCTGGAGCGCGCGAGCGCGGAGGCCGAGGGGGGTCGGGTTTCACCGTCAGTTGGCAATCCGCGCGCGTCTGCCTGGCGGGCGCGCTTGTCGCGCCTGCCGTCGTGCCGTAGGCACGCCTTCGGCGTGGCGGCAGGCAGGCGCGCGCGGATTTGTCACGTGCCAAATCCGCGAAGAGAATTCGGCGCCGCCACGGGGGTCGGACGCCGGCCTGAGGCAATCCCCGGGAAATCGCGTCAGGCGTTGCGGCGGCGCCAGCCGAGGCGTGCGAGCCAGCTTCGGAGCCGCGACGGCTCGTCGACCTCGGCGACGAGCCGGTCGAGCAATTGCTCGTCCGGCTCGAGGTTGAAGAGCGCGTCGAGCTGCAGGCCGAGGCTGGCGATGCGCCCCGATTCCAGCCGCCGGACCACCAGCTTGGCGCCCGGCACCGGGATCGTCGCGTCGAGCTCGGGTTGGCCGCCCAGCCGGGCCTTGGCCCAGTCCGCGATCGCGAGCGAGCGATCGGCATCGCCGAAATCGAGCTCGTAGAACTGCGCGACCTCGCCGATCTGGGTCTCGCCGCGAATCGGCAGCTCGCCGAAGGCCAGCCCCAGCCGCCGGGCCACGTCGGCGCTCTCGCGGAAAAGGCTGTCGAGCCGCGGCAGCCGCTCCCGGGGCACCAGGAAATAGCTGTAGTCGCCGGGTTGCAGGTGCCCGGCGGTCTGGCGGTCGAGGATCTGGTTCTTGCGCACCACCATGATCACCCGCGCCCAGGACGGCAGGCGGCTGAGACCGAGGACCACGCTCTCGGCGGCCACCGGATAGCCGACGATCTCCTGCTCGACCTGGCCGGGGATGTCGATCTCGACGCGGCTGGTATTGGGGATCGACTGCCGCAGCGCGACCTTGAGGCGCCGGGCGACGCTGGTCAGGCTGGCACCCTGGACCAGCATCGAGAAGAGCACCACGAAGAAGGCGATGTTGAAGAAGACCGCCGCATTGGGCACGCCCGCGAGCGTCGGGATCGCGGCGAGGAAGATCGAGACCGCGCCG